>VFQQ010002039.1_pt1 | contig 24908 bp, 18 predicted proteins | sample 3512341 | NCBI WGS metagenome assembly VFQQ01 (sample SAMN10412373, study PRJNA504923) | tailings metagenome | isolation source: Relicate 2 Philex TSF1 revegetated site | place: Philippines: Tuba, Benguet | collected 2017-08-29 | reverse complement strand
CAGCACGCTGCTGGCCGCCGGAGGCCATGAGCGCTCGAGAACCACGGAACACGTTGCGTGTCCAAACGCGGACCGGGCGTGGCGGACCCTCTTCATCAGAACGCTTCCCCTGCGATTCCCACGGTCTGGTGAGAGGGGCCCGCGATGCTGGTTTCCTGAATTGGACGCCAGCTGTTGGCCACGGTGACCTGAACGGAAGCGCCTCCGGCGGGGCCAGCGACCCCGCTGGACCGGGATCGGCAGGCACGTCGGGTTGCGCAAGGACCGCCTTTCCGCCCGGCCCTGGGTTCCGTCCGCGATGCCGGACGCTCAGTACCCTCCGGCGCTCGGCGGTGTCTCAGCGGCGATCGGCTCGAGGCCGAGCCGGTGCCGGCAGGTATCGAGGATCTCTTTCGTCTTGCTTGCTCCGCACCGGGTCACGCCGAGCGCGCGGACTTCGAGCAGCGTGTCGAAGTCCCGCACCCCCCCAGCGGCTTTCACCTGCACCTGCGGCCCGCTGTGCTGCCGCATCAGCTTGAGGTCGGGGATCGTCGCCCCCGAGACCGCGTACCCGGTCGAGGTCTTGACCCAGTCCGCCCCGAGATCGGTGCAGATCCGGCAGAGCGAAATCTTGTGCGGGTCCTGCAGGTAGGCGTTCTCGAAGATCACCTTGACCCTCTTCCCCGCCCCGTGCGCCAGCTCGATCACTGCGGCGATGTCCCGTTCGACGGCGTTCCAGTCCCCGCTCAGCACCTGGCTGATGTTGACCACCATGTCGAGCTCTTCCCCGCCGTCGGCGATGGCCTGTTCCGCCTCGGCCCGCTTGATCGCGGTCGTATGTCCGCCGTGGGGAAAGCCGATCGTCGTGCTTGCCTTGACGGTGCTTCCGCGGAGCTGCTCCGCACACCGCTTGAGCGCGTACGGCAGGATACAGACGCTCGCGACATCGTACGCCAGGGCCAGCCGGATCCCCGCGTCGAGATCGACCTCCGTCAGTGACGGATTGAGGAGCGAGTGGTCGATCATCTTCGCGATGTCGGAATACTGGTAAGACATACAGAGAGCGTCCAGAGGAACTCGAAGCGCCGCGCGTCCTTCGCGCGGGCCTTGTGGGGGGAGTGTACCTCGCTGCGGGCGGTTGCCGTAGCGGTCCGCCCCCACGGGTCCCGGCCGGCACGACGTCGCCCGCTCAAACCCGTCGTCCCACAGCCCCCCGGTCCAGCAGGCTGCTGGCCCCGCCGGAGGCGCTTCTGTCGTGGAACCACGGCAGACCACGGGCATCCGATCGCGGACCGGCGTGGAGAACCTCCCTCTCCATGACGCCCGCACTTCACTCCCCGCGGCAATGAAAGAAGACGTCCTCGATGCCGATTCCCCAAAGCGGAGGTCTGAGGTTTCCCACGGTTCCACAACGGAAGCGCCTCCGGCGGCCAGGAGCTCCGCCCCTGGACCCGGGCGAGAGGCGCGAGCCGCGGACGACGTTGCGGTTGACCTTGAGAAGCCGCCGGGCTTAGCGTGGCGCGGACCTCACTCCCTCAGTTGACCCGCTCGTGCTCAAGAACCCCACTCTCCATTCCATCGCCATCGTCATCCGGGGGACCCTCGTCTCCTGCCTCGTCGCCGCGCTGTTCGGGGGACTGAGCCTCGTCGCCGTCGCCACCGTCCGCGCCCTGTGGAACGCCCTCCTCCCCGACTCCCTCGTTCTCCCCTGGATCGACTACTGGCAGGCCCTCGGGATCGGCGTCGCGCTGGTCCTGATCTGGAACCTCGTCACCTGGCGGCGGTCGGTCTGAAGCTGGCCGGCCGGCTAACGTTCGCGCCATGCCGTTTGGACGACGTCACGGCACTCGCGAGAACGTGGACACAGATCCGCCGTCGCTCCAGGTCATCTGACCCGCTTCGTCAAAGCTCACCGCATAGAGACCGGCAAAGTCGTGGACGCGCCCGGTAAGGTATCTCCAGACGTGGAACTCGGCCGAACTCCAGGTGAGCGGCACGGGCGTCTGCGGGGTGAACAGGCGAAGCTCCCCCTTCGAGGCCCTCCACGTCCCCGGCAAGTCGGGCTGACCGCTGATGGATCGAAACAGGAATCGGCCATCGGCCGTGAAGGTGACCTCGTCGTACTGTCTGCTCACTGGGCTCTGAACCCGCCACGTTCCGAGAAGACTGCGCGCGGTCGGAGAGAGGGGCCAGCACCACCACGCCACCGGAACCGCCACAAGGACCAGGAGCAGAATGGTCAGCAGCACGAAACCTCGACAGCGGCTGGGCTGGACCGTGGACACGACGTCCTCGACGAAGCGGTTCGATAACCTGCTGGCATCACCGGTCGCAGGAACGCCCGGACAAACTCGCTGCCATTCCGCGGCCTACTGCTGAATGTCAACCTTGGCCCACGCCGGACGCTGCCGGTCCCCCGTGATCGCCAGCCGCTCGAGCGTCGCCGCCACGTCGGGAGTCGCGAAATCGCGGTAGCGGCTGGTCGAGTTCACATGCACGATCACCCGCTTGTCGAACTCGACGAGGTCCGGCGTCAGCCACAGCGTCGTCCGCCGCCCCGGGTTCACGACGTAGATCGTCCCCCCCGCGGTGATCTTCCCCGACACGACGACCGGCGTCACCTTCGCCCCCACGCTGTCCCACGCCGGCGGCCGGAGCACGTTCGCAGGAAACGCCGAACAGGTGAGCCACGCGAACTCGTTGTCCGTCACCCGCAGCGTCTTCGCGTCGAACGACGCCAGTTCTTTCAGCGGCGGCCGGCGGACCGTCTCCAGCCAGTCGAACAGCCGCGGAAGCTCCTCCCGGTAGTTCTCGATCCCCCGCGACTTGAACGTGCAGTACGTGACGTTGTGCTGCTTGTTCATCATGTCGTTGATGTCGCGGGCGTTGTCGTTCTGGATCGTCGTCGGCTCGCGGTCCCCCGAGATGATGTACCACGACATCTCCGGGGCGTTCCGCCGCAGGTGCGACGACGACCGGAAACTGTGCCCGCAGATCGGCACCGCCGCGGCGAACAGGTCAGGCTGCGCGGTCGCCATGTCGAACACCGCGTTCCCCCCGTCCCCATGCCCCGCGAGGATCACCCGGTCGGAGTCGATCGCGTACCGCTTCCGGGCATGCAGCAGCACCTCCACGATCGCCCGGTGCGAATCGAGGCCGTGCTGGTACGCCGTCTCCCCGTCGCGGAGGTACCGCGGAGCGATCACGATGTAGCCCCGCCGCATCGCCCAGCCGTCCTGCTCGCCATCGCCTGCCCACCACCGCAATTCGTCCTGCGGGGTCTTGCCGCTGTCATGCAGGACGAGCAGCACGGGATAGCGGTGATGCGGCGAATACTCAGGGGGGAGGACCACCTGGTACTCGATCGCCGGCCCGGGGTTCATCGGCTCGGTGACCGGCACTGTCACCACCTGACGCGGCGTGACTTCGGAGGGGTCGAACGGAAGCGGGATCTGCGGGACCATCTGGACCAGCTTCTCGACCGTCACCCCTTCCACCGCGCGGAGCTTCGTGAGCAGCTCCTCCTGCCGGGGCGGGTTCTTCTCCGCCCGCAGGTATTCGAGCGCCAGGAACCGCCCTTCCCACAGCCGGATCGCCTCGTTGATCTCGAGCCCCGCCGCCGATTCCCCCAGCACCCAGCCGGAGTAGGCGAGTGCGAGCTGCTGCTGCGGAGTCAGGTCCGGATCGCGCTCCGAGCGGATGAACGCCGCCAGCCGCGGCAGGGTCTCGTAGTGGAGTTCGTCGGCCAGCTGCGCCCGGAGAGGCCGGATCTGGTCCGACAGCTCCGCGGGGAGTTTTCCCTGGAGCTCGTCGAGCCGCATCAGGACCTTGGTGCGGCTGTCGAGCGCCTGGTCGTAGCGGACGACGATGTCCCGCGCCTGGCGGGCGACATCGGCACTCACCTTGTCCGTCGGGAACGTCTGGGCGTACTGATAGGCGAGAGCGTGCTGGCCGCCGGCGATCCGCCGCTGAATCTCGTTGATCCCTTTGAGCGCGAGCCCCTCGGCGATCTGCGGCTGGAGGTTCGTCCCCCACTCCTGGAGCGTTGGAAAGTCCTGCATCACCCCCGTCAACTCGCGGTCTGCCTCGGGATACATCCCCGCCTGCGTGTAGAACAGGACGAGCGCCTTGCGGTCCTGCTCTTTCGTCGGGTCGATCCCCCGCTGCAGCACTGCCCGGACTGTCTCCGGGGGAAGCGACGGGAGCGAGATCGCGAACTGCCAGCTGTAGTTGAGCGCCTCGATCCGGGCGTAGTCGGGGCGGAGCTCGGTGATCCCCAGCGAGATGTCGAGGTTCTTGTTCTTGAGCCCCAGCGTCACCATCCCGTGGCCGTACTCGTTGAACGGCCGGATGTCCTTGAAGCCGCCGATGATGTCGGGCCCCGCCGTGCGGGAAGTCTTCCGCTGCTCGATCTTGATCCGCACCAGTCCGGCGAGGTCGTCCTCTTCCTTGGTCTCGGCGACGAGCCGCCAGGGAACGAAGTACTGCCGGACCCCGTCGTCGATCATGACGATCGGGTTGTTGGGAGCGATCCCGCCGTTGTTCTGCTGGGCGGTCGAGAGGTTGAGCCCCGGGACGCGGACCGCCGTTCCGCGGAGGATGACGCCGCTCTTGAGCTGAACCGTGTCTCCGTAGAGGGGCGCAAGCCCCCCCAGCGTGCAGGCCAGCAGCACGAGCGACCGCAGGGGGACGGAAGCGAGGTCGGTCAGAGGAACCTCCGCATCGAGGGGAGGCCTTCGCCGAGGAAGCGCGTCCGGCGGAGCAGGGGGGCGGACGGTGGGGTCCGGCCCGCGGGTCCTCTCCGGTCGTTCTGCCTGGGCGAAAACTCTCCCGGTTCCGAGTGCTGGAATCCAGCTTACCGCGGGTCCGGTAAGCAGGAAACGGGGCGGCCCGCGCGGGGGCGGCCGTACCCTGGACCAGTTCATCGAACGGTTCGACCGTCAACGGCCGCAAAACCGGTCTCCGCCGCTACAGCCCCACCCGCGTGGCAGAGAAGCCGCGGTCATTCCGGGTGGGGAGGCAGTTTGCCTCAAGGTTCCGGCCACCTGCCATTTCCTACGGTGGCTTCCGGAAGACGTTAACCGCGCGGCGGGGAAGTGCGGGGCGAGAACGCCGCAGGATCTTGATCGAAATGTCATCAAGCCCTCTCCAGATCTTGATTCGCCGCGCGTACGATCTCCTCACTCCAATTCGGGCCATCGTCCGAGCTGCTTCCTGCAGCTCCCGGGCGCCTTCTTGAGATATTCTCCGGCCGTTTACATTTCCTTAACGCCGGAGGACGACCTTTCTTCGCCTGTGGAACCCCGATTCAGGGGTTCTTCATTTCTCCATCTTCATTTCTTTGGGGATCCGTTATGCGAAGAAGTTCCCGTCGTGGTTTCACCCTGATCGAGCTCTTGGTGGTGATCGCGATCATCGCCGTGCTCGTCGCCATTCTGCTGCCCGCCGTGCAGCAGGCTCGTGAGGCGGCTCGCCGCAGCACCTGCAAGAACAACCTCAAGCAGATGGGCCTCGCCATCCACAACTACGAGTCCGCCTACAAGCGGTTCCCGTCGGGGGGCGAAGGAACGGACTGGACCGGCGGAACCAACCCGATGGCCTCACCGCTCGTGAATCAGGGGGGAACGACCAAGAACGGCACCGGCTTCGACCCGCACTCGACCTACACCTCCATCCTGCCGTACATCGATCAGGCTCCGGTCTACAACTCGATGGACCTGAAGTTCCAGTACAACTCCAGCGTCGCCACGCAGAACCCGGCGGCCGCCAAGACCAAGATCGCCCCGTTCCTCTGCCCGAGCAACGGCGTGTACATGGATGACTCGAAGGGCTACGGCCAGGTCGACTACATGCCGACCTGCTACACCGACATCGTCATTGCCACGACCGACGTGACCGGGACGATGGCGACTACGGTCGCCGTCGGCCGCCGCAACCCTTCGGACGCGACGAACCGGAACTCCCGCCGTGACGGTTGCCTCGCTCTCGGCGGAACCGCCATGGGCCTGATCACCGACGGGACCAGCAACACGATCGCCATCGCCGAAGACGCCGGCAAGCAGTTCCTGATCGGCCAGCCGACCGGGATCACCAGCAAGTACGTCGCTCCGACCGGCACGACCGACGGATGCGCCGACGCCACCTCGGGCTCGGGGACGGCCAACCGCTGCCCGAACCGCTGGGCCGATCCGGACACCGCCAACGGCGTCTCCGGTCCTCCGAACGGAACGTTCCGCCTGATCAACAACAACAACCGCCCGACCGGCGGTCCGGCGAACTGCCTCTGGACGACGAACAACTGCGGCCCGAACGACGAGATCTACTCGTTCCACGTCGGGGGAGCCCAGGCGGTGTTCGCTGACGGAGCGGTCCGGTTCCTGTCCGAAAACATGGACTCGGCGGTCATCGCCAAGCTCGTCGCCCGTGCCGACGGCGAGCAGGTCGACCTTCCGGGCGCCCAGTAGTTGCGGCCCCCAGCGGGCTGGTTTCCTCAGCGGACGCCGGCCTGGGGACCCCGATTCGACATCCAGAACCCCTTTCGCGGTTTTCCGCGAAAGGGGTTTTTTTGTTTTTTTACCGCGGTCTTCACGCTACGCTGTGCAATTCTGTGCACAGTCGCACAGTCACGTTCATGGAATTCGATGTATTCTCTGAACAATGAGTGTGGAAACTCCTCTCGCGATTTCACGCGAGTCGGTTCCGTGAAGATCCGATCTCAGAATTGACTTCCAGCACGAATCGTGTTTGAATTTTGTGTTAACCTTCCGTTCAGTCGATCGTTCTCCGTTCTCTGCAAGTCTTTTCCCGACTGAACATTCGTGTGTTAAGAGAGATTTGTATCTCTCTCAGTTTTCCAGCGGTTTCGCTGTCCGGGACCCGGGATGACGGGCAATTTGAAAGGGACTGACATGAAGCGACGTGGTGGATTCACCCTGATCGAGCTGCTGGTGGTGATCGCGATCATCGCCGTGCTCGTCGCCATTCTGCTGCCCGCCGTGCAGCAGGCTCGTGAGGCGGCTCGCCGCAGCACCTGCAAGAACAACCTCAAGCAGATGGGCCTCGCCATCCACAACTACGAGTCCGCCTACAAGCGGTTCCCGTCGGGGGGCAAGGGACCGGACATGGCGGCAACGCCGCCGACAGCGCCGACCCGTTTCGGCACGCAGAAGCTGGCGCAGGCTCCCGGTAGCGTGAACTGGGAAACGACCGGCGCGGCGGCGTGGGACATCGGTTGCGATCCGCACTCGACCTACACCTCGATCCTGCCGTACATCGATCAGGCTCCGGTCTACAACTCGATGACCCTCGGGTTCCCGTACAACTCGCCGACCGCCACGCAGAACCCGGCGGCCGCCAAGACGAAGATCGCCCCGTTCCTCTGCCCGAGCAACGGTGTGTACGTCGATGACCCGAACGGCTACGGTCAGGTCGACTACGGTCCGACGACCTATACCGACATCGAGGTCCTGACCCAGACGACTCCGGCCCGGACGATGGGTTTGGCGTACCCTGCGGCATCGGGTGTTGCGAATGCCCGGAAGCCGGGTGCCCTGGCTCTCGGCGGTACCCCGATGGGACTGATCACCGACGGGACCAGCAACACGATCGCCATCGCGGAAGTCGCGGGGCGGCAGTGGGCCGTCGTCAATCAGAAAGCGGCGATGACGACCGGGACCGATCCGTCCACTGGCATCACGGACGGCTGCGGCAGCGGTGCCCTGCGTTGCCCGAATCGCTGGGCTGAACCGGCGAGCGGTGTCGGTGTGAGCGGCGGTTGCCCTGCGGCAAACCCGGCACAGGGCGCCAATCCCGGGAAGCTCATCAACAACAACAGCCGTCCGGTCGGTGGCTCGTCCACCAACGGGTGGCAGCTGACGAACTGCGGTCCGAACGACGAGATCTACAGCTTCCACGTCGGTGGAGCCCAGGCTGTGTTCTCGGACGGAGCCGTCCGGTTCCTGTCGGAAAACATGGACGCCGGTGTCATTGCCAAGCTCGTCGCCCGTGCGGACGGCGAGCAGGTTGACCTCCCGTCGGCCCAGTAAGCCTTCGGAATCTGCTGTCTGATTCGCCCCCTTCCACGGTTCGCCGCGGAAGGGGGTTTTTCTTTGCGCGGGGCCGATTCCTCCCTGTGTGCTCCCGGAGTGTTCTGCACCCGTGCGAGGGAGTGAATCGCTCGTCTCCGGCCCGTTTCTCCCGACGGTCTCCCGACGGTCTCCCGACGGGGGAACGGGATCAGGTTGCCGTCGCGGGCTGGAGCGATGCGCGGCGAGAAAGGCCTGCCGCGGCGAGGAGGGCGATCGCCGGCATCAGCGGGGCCCGCATCCGGGCGTTGCTGAAGTAGAGGGCGTGGGTCGCCGTGAAGACGACGGCGAGCAGGACAAGCGGGACCACATCGGCTCTCCGCCGACCGATCGCGACGGCGAGGCCCCACAGGGCCAGGAGCCACTCCGCGGCGTAAAGCAGCTTCACTCCCTGCGCCGCCATGGAGACCGGTTCTCCCGGGACCGCGGCAGGGCCGAGCCGCCAGAACGCGGCGAGCCGCTCGGCGACGCACTCCCGGAACTCCCGCGGATGCGCGGCGATCCAGATCTTGGCCTGCTCCTTCATCCACCGGTCCTGAGCGAGCTCTCCGGTGATCTTCCGCTCCTCCATCGCGGCGGCGAGTGCCCGCTGCCACTGCGCAAGCTGCGGGCCGCTCCACTGGCCGCCGGTCCCCGCGCGGATCACCTCGTCGTAATACCGCTCGTTGTTCGAGAGGAGCAGCGTGTACCCCCCGTGCGTCGTCGTCAGGATCGGCGCTCCGAGGCGAAGCTGATTCCGGATCGGCCAGGGGGCGACGGTGAGAACAAACGCAACGAGGACGAACCACGGCAGCCGCCGCGCGCGATCCGGCCACGGGCCGGTCCCTGCTGCGAAGCCACGGAGAGCGAACCAGATTGCCAGGAGTCCCGTCCACGCGAAGAAGGTCGGCCGGCAGAGCGATGCGAGGCCGAGCGTGATCCCGAGAGCGAGCTGCCGCCGCAGCAACCACGTCTCGGAGGGACCGCCGAGCAGCGACAGCGCCGCGGCGGCCAGCAGCACCGCAGGCGTTTCGGTCATCACCTGCGGCGTATAGAGCAGCAGCAGCGGATCGATGGCGATCAGCCCCGCCGCCACCGCCGCGAGGCCCGGACCGAGCCCCCACCGCCGCGCGGTCCGCCAGGTGAGCGCGACCGCCGCCGTTCCGAGCAGGATCTGAAGACCGCCCCGGAGCCACGCCTGATCGGCCCCCGCCACGGGAGCCAGAAGCAGCGGATAGAGGGGGGGCCGGTATGCGGTCGGATGAACCGAACCGGGGGATGAGTAACCCCGTCCCTCCTGAATTCCTCTGGCGATGCCGAGGTAGGCATCCCGATCGAGCGACAGCTCGGATGAGTGCGTCACCACGACTCCGATCCGCAGCAGGAGCCCCACGAGGACTACCGCCATGCACCACACCGCTGCGGCGCGGGAGCAGCCGGGCGAGGAGGTCTCGGCGGGGACGCGAGCTTCGGAGGGCATGCCGGGAGTCTAGCAGTCACGTCGACTTCGTGGGGAAGCGGCCCTTCCCGGGAGGGGAAGGGCAATGATGTTTGAACGGTTCCCAGTACGGAAGCGCCTCCGGCGAGGGCTGGCCTGCCACCGGGGCGAGCCCCTGCCCCCCAACACAGCCTCGCCACCGGCGCTCTCCCACAAAGCGCGCCTGGGCGTCGCAGCCCTGTTAGCGCAACCTATCGTCCCACCCCGCGCGGGGTGGAGGGGGGCACCCCTCCCGGGTCCAGGGCAGAGCCCTGGTGGCTATTGAACGAGGCCGAATTCGAAGCCGGTGACGACGAAGACGGTCACCACGCAGGCGAGCATCTGGGTCCCGAGCAGCCAGGTCCAGTCCCGGCGGGCGCGGTCCTGGTCCGGGGCGTCGGTTGCGGCGAACGCCATCCCCGCGAGAAACGTCGGCCACGCCAGCAGGAAGCACCAGAGCCGGGCCGCTTCCCCCATGTTCTTGCCGCTGAGCCACAGGATGCCCCAGACGACCAGGAAGGCGATGAGCTGCGAGCGGGCGAGCTGCCGGATGCGCGGGCCCGAGACCAGACTCGCCAGCCCCGCAAGGGAGAGGGGGAGCCCCGCGGCGAGCGCGAGCTCGGCGGCGTTGATCCCGAGCCACGGGAGGTAGGTCCGCGGACTGTGCTGGTAGAACTCGGCGTGGTTCCGCAGGTTCTGGAGTGCGACGCCAACGGTGTTGTAGCCCGCCCAGCCCCACAGGGCCGCCAGCGGGATGGCGAACCCGGCGAGCGCCACGCCGACGCACTGGGCAGTCGCCGCGAGGCGGGAGACGGCGCCGCCGCGAATCAGCAGGGGCTCGCTCCCCCGCTCGAGGGCGTGGGGATCGACCCCTTCTTCGAACAGCTCGACGAGCGACGCAACCGCAATCAGAAGCGCGACTGGCAGGAACGCGAGGCTGAGCAGGAGGCACCCGTAGAGGACGAAGCCGAACAGGAGAGCGGTCGTCCAGGAATTGCGGTCGACGGAGCGGAACCAGAGCCAGGCAAGGACCGCCGCGAGACCGCTGAAGAGGGCGTCGGACTTCGGGAGGAACACGAGGATCGCCGGAACGAGCGGCCAGAGGGTTGCGATCCGCCACGCCGCAGCGGCGGGGAGCCGCCGCCGCGCCAGACCGTAGAGAGCCGGTCCGCCGAGTGCTGCACCTCCGAGGACGAGGAGCCAGCCGAGCCAGATCGCGGCGCAATCGGTGGGGGTCGGACCGGCCCCGGGGGGGGCCGTCGAGTGGATCGCCTGGAACGCCTCCCGGACGGCGGCCGGTTCCGTCACCTCGACGAGTCGGACGAGCGGCGGCGACGCGCCGCAGAGGGACCGCAGGCCGTGGAAGGCGAGGGTCAGTCCCGGCGGGTGGGTGCCGAGGTGGAGGTAGCGGTCCATCCCGGTCGCTTCGGTGACCCGCTGCTGGTACGTGCGGAGGAACTCGCGGGGGTCGGCGACGTCGCGCTGCGCCTGGGTGAAGTAGCCTGATGAGCCGGGGAAGTAGAGGACCCACGGAACGCGGACGATGCCTGTGACGCCGGGGATCCAGCCGAGCAGCGACCACCACAGCCCGACCGTGGCGCAGAAGAGGCCGGCGACCCACACGCAGCGCCGCGCGGTTCCGCCGACTCCGATCCGGGCTGCGCCCCACCACGCCCATCCACAGTAGACCGCTCCCGTGACGATCCCGAGCAGGAGCGCGAGGGCCAGTTCGGCGTTCCGGTCGCGGCGGGACCAGACCCATTCCCCCGGCACTCCGAGCGGGATGTCGTTGGACCAGAGGACCCCCGCGGTCAGCCCGACGACGAGCAGCAGGAGTCCGCGGAAGAACCAGGAAGAGGACATGAAGGAAGGTGTGACAGACGGAGGGGAAGAGGAGAGCGAATGGCGGAGTCTTCCCGCTCAGGAGCGGGGCTTCGCCGGGACGCGGTCGGCGCGGCGGCCGTCCGGTTTGGCGGGATCGAACTTGGGGTTGGGGGTCGGCCTCGTCGCGCCGACGGAGCGCTGCCACTCCTTGAGCCGCTCCCGGAGGCGATCGACGATCTCGGGTTCGGTCGTGGCGAGGTCGAGCGTTTCGGAGGGATCCCGCTCGAGCTGGAACAGCTCGGCCCGATCGTCTTCGAGCCACTCGACGAGTTTCCACGGACCTTCGCGGACCGCCGCCGCAGGGGCGCCCCCCTGGTTGCCGTAGTGCGGGTAGTGCCAGAACAGGGGCCGCTCGGGGAGGGGTTCGTTCCGGAACAGGGGAGCGAGGTCGACCCCGTCGAGGATCTGATCGGCGGCCCGCGTCCCGTGGGCGGCGGCCTGGAGCGTCGGATAGAGATCCAGGCTGATCACGGGGGTCGAGAGGAGCGCCCCCGCTTCGATCCGCCCGGGCCAGCGGATGATGAGCGGAACCCGGATCCCCCCTTCATAGACCCAGCCCTTCCCCCCCCGGAGCGGGCGGTTCGAAGTGGGCCACCCTTCGCTGGTCGAGAGCCCTCCGTTGTCGGAGGTGAAGATCACGATCGTCTCGCGGTCGAGGCTCTGCTCCTTGAGGGCCGCGAGGACCTTGCCGACCGCCTGATCCATCGCTTCGATCATCGCCGCGTAGACCGCGTGCGAGTGATTGAGCCGGACGTCCCGCGGTTCTTCGCGGCCGAACTCGTCGGTGAATTTCCGGTCGGCCCGCTTCGCTTCGTACTTCTTCTGGAGGTCCTCCCGCGCCATCAGCGGCGTGTGGACGTCGTAGAACGACAGATAGGCGAAGAACGGCTTCTCGCGCTGAGCCGAGAGGAACTTGACGGTCTCGGTCGCGAGCCGGTCGGGGAGATGCTCTCCTGGCGGACCATCGGGGAGCCGCGGATTGTCGTAGGGGGAAAAATACTTCTTCCCGCCGTAGGGGCCCCCCTGTTCGATCCCCCCGAGGTTCAGGTCGAACCCCTGGTCCTCGGGGTAGAACGTCTCGGGGCCGAGGTGCCACTTGCCGGCGAAGAAGGTCGCGTAGCCCGCTTCCTTCAGCATCTCGGCGAGGGTCCGTTCCGAAAGTGCGAGCCGGTCGGCGTAGGGAGCCGGGAGGAGCCGCGTGTTCCGCGACCACTGCGCCGGCTGGTTCGCCCCGTTGGGAGCGATGTAATCGGTGATCCCGGTCCGCTGCGGGTATTTGCCGGTGAGGAGGCTGGCGCGGGTCGGGCTACAGACCGGGCAGGCGGCGTAGGCTTCGAGGCACCGGGCCCCTTCGGAGGCGAGCCGGTCGAGGTTCGGGGTCTCGTAGAACCGGCTGCCGAGGCAGGCGAGGTCGGTCGCTCCGAGGTCGTCGCACAGGAACAGGACGATGTTCGGCGGACGCTCGGCGGCGCGGGCCGGGTTCGCCGCGAACAGGAGTGCCGCGCCGATCAGGAGCGGGGCGAGGATCGAACGGGGCATGTCGCAGTCTCTCGGTGTCCTGGACGATCCCGCCTTGCGGCGGCCGCTGTGCGTCCGAAGCCAGACTCCGGCTTCCCCACGGAGACCAGGCGATCGACCGCAGTATTCGGCTTTCCGGCAGCGATGGCAAGGTGCTGCGCGGCGTCCGTCCTGTGGACGAGGGGGCCCTGACTGCAGCCCGCCGGCCCGGTGTTCCCGCCCCCCGCGCAAGCCCCATGAGGAGATTCGGCGGCATCAGCCCCGGGGAATCTCGCGGCGGATCCGCTCCCGTTGTTCGAAGAAGGCGTGCAGTTGACCCGGATCCTGCAGGCGGGCCTGGGCCCAGCGATTCAGCTCGGCAAGAAGTGCCATCACCGCCAGCACGACCTCGCGGGGGATCTCTCCCTCCTGGCGGATCAGCAGGTCACAGAGCGTATTGGCCCTCTGGGCAATGGGGTCCCCAAACAGGCTCAGAAATCGCGGGGGCTCGGAGAGCGGGTTCCCTTCCGGAGCGGTTCCCGGCAGTCCATCGATCGGTTCCACGCGTCGTCAACTCCTTGGGCCAGAACAAGATCGCGTCCCGGCCCAGGGGCGCTCACCACACCCCTTTTCGGATCGATCTGCGGCGACGGAAGAGCGAGATTTTCGCATCAAGTCCGCGGCCGATAGAGTGAGGGTGGCTCGAAGCCGGGGAGCCCGAGCGCGAACTTGGGCGGAAGAGAGCTTCGCCGCATCCACGGAAGAGAGAGACCGATGGAATACCTGGCCCTGATTCACAAGAACGCCGGCACTGCTCCCACGTCCGCCGAGTGGGACCGGTTCATCGAAGCGGCCGTCGAGACCGGCCTGTTCCGCGGGGGGAGCGCGATCGGCGTCCGGCGGACGGTGGGGAAACCCGAGGTGGCCGACACGTCGCAGCAGGTCGGCGGATTCATGCGGTTCGACGCCGAGGAGCTGAGTGCGCTGCTGCGGCTCCTCCAATCGCATCCCGTCGTGGTGCGCGGCGGGACGGTCGAGCTGTTCGAGATGCCGAAGTCCTGAGCAGGGGGCGGCAGTCGGTTTCCGCGGGCCGCAGCGGATCGGAGTCCGCAGGTCTTCAGGCGGGAGACAATCAGGCGGCCGACTTCCGGGTCGCTTCTGTCTCCGCCGCTTCGCCCGGGACCGGGGTGCTGGCGGGCTTGGGAGCGCAGCCGTTGAGGAGGGCATCAAGCCGCTGTCCCCGAATCGCGAACTCGTACACCACGAGGACGTAGATCAGGCTCAGCGTGCCGGCCGCGACCGCTTTCAGCAGCCCGTACCCGGAGATCGCCCGGAACGAGATCTGGAGGAGCGCCATCGGCGGGACGTGGGCCAGGTAGATCCAGAGAGAGGCCCGGGAGAGGTAGGCGATCGGCCGCGGCAGGGAGCCGTCGTAGCGGAGCGCCCAGGCGAAGAGGCCGCTGGCGGCGAGCCAGCCGCAGGCGGCGAAGGTCGCCACGAGCCAGACCAGTTCCGTTCCGCTGAAGGGGGTGGCGACGTGGCGGGAGATCATTCCCCACAGGCCGGGGAAGAGGAGCGCCGCACCGGAGAGCAGGAGCGCCGGGGTCGCCCGGCCGGGGGTCCATTTCCAGGACTGCATCAGCCAGCCGAGGAGGAAGCAGGGGGAGTAGTACAGGACGTGCGGCAACCGGGGGAAGAACAGGAACTTGAAGCCGATCGCCGTCCGGGGTTCACAGTAGAGGCCGTAGACGCTGATCGCGAACAGCCCCGCGACGACGGCCAGCCGGCCGGGACTCCAGCGGGAGGACTTCGCCGCCGGGAGCGGCAGCGTGGCGGGTTCGCGGCGGGACCGCATCGCGGCGATCAGGTTCCTCGCCGTGACGGCCGCCGCGGCCGCGAGGCAGAAGAGCCACAGGTCAATCAGGAACCAGAGATGTCCCGCGCACCGGAGCTGAGTCCACTGGGGGGACGTCAGCTTGAGGCGGGTGAGCTGCTGCGGAGTGAGCTCCCCGGCGCACATCCAGCCGAACAGCCAGATGTACAGCACAGCCGGCATGATCACGAACGCGGCGATGACGAGCGGGATCCCGAGCCGGACGCTCTTCTGCCGGAGAAAGGCCCCCGGGCCGATCTTGCGGCAGGACTGACAGGCGAGGAAGCCCCCCATCAGGAAGAAGACCGGCATCATGAAGGTGTCGGCTCCCCAGTTCACGGCGTCGACGACGTGACTCCGGGCCCCATGATCATCGGTGCACCACTTCAGCGAGGGAAGCGGCGAGGACATGTACGGGATCCCCGCGTGGAACGCGACCACGAGGAGACAGGCGACGACGCGCAGCCAGTCGAAGCCGCAGAAGCGGCAGGCGGACGATCCGTCGTGGGGGGCTGGACTGCTCAAGCGCTCGCTCGCGACCGCTCCGCTGCGCGGAGACTTTTTAGCGATGGACCGGGTTACCGCGTGAGAACGACCCGTCCGACCCCGTCGGCACCACCCAGAGATTGAAGCGCCCCCAGCGCCCGGCTCTGATGCGGATTGATGCAGACCACTTTCGTGAGCCTGCATGCCAATGCCCGAACGAATCACCTGCTCCTTATTCTTCTCGGCAATGAGAGGCGGTCGGGTGAGCGGCAGAAGTTGCGAGCGACGGATTCCCCGGATCCGCCGGCGAAGGAGCCCGATCGACCCTCCCTCAAGGCACGTCACTTAGCGTAGTGGGGCAATCCCGCGCGCTCCGGGGCCACTCGATTCCCACGATTTCGTCATCTGCCGCTCGTTCGCCGGAGCAGTACTGATGCAACCCGCACCACCTCGGCGCACCGCGCTATTGTCCAGCGGGCGAGGCCGAAGCCGGCCTCGAACCTCAAGGTCGAACGGACCAGACCCGGACCTGATCGCCGCAGGCTGCCAGGATGTCCCCTTTGGCCGTGAGGACCAGCGTCGTCTGGGCTTTGCCGGCGTCCCACGGACGGGCCGGGGCCTCGAGGCTGGCGAGCACTTTCCCCGTCTCGGCGTCCCGCAGGGCAAGCTTGTCGACGCCCCCGAATGTGAAGAGGGTCTTCCCCTGCGGGGTGTAGGCCAGCCCGGAGATCCAGCCCCCGTTCGTCCCGACCCGCTCCTCGAACAGCCGCGTCGTATCCCCCGAGGCGAGGTCGAGAACGTCGACCGCGTGTTCGAGCTTCTGCCCCTGTCCCCCGAGGGCGAGCTTCTTTCCGTCGGGACGGAAGGCGAGGCTGACCACCGTCAGATCGAGCGACGGAAAGCTCTGCAGTTCCTTCCGCTGGTCGACGTCCCAGAACTCGAGGACGGTCCCTCCCGCGATCGCCAGCTGCTTGCCGTCCGGGGTGTAGGCGAGGACGGTCGGGGAGAAGAGGGGCTCCAGCGTGGTGACCTTCTGGCCAGTCTCGGGGTTCCAGATCTCGACTTTCTCGTGATGAATTGCCGCCAGCAGCTTGCCGTCGGGCCGGAGGGCAAAGCCATGCCCTCCGCCTCAGTCCATCTCGCGGATCTTCTTGTTGGAAGCGGCGTTCCAGACCGTGATCGTCCCCGCCCCCATCGAGATCAGGCTCTTGCCGTCGGGCGTGTAGGCGAGGTGCAGGTTTCCGGCGGCCGGGGGGGCGACGTCGGTTCTGGAAATTTCCTTCCCCGAGGTGGGACTGTAGACCCGGATCGACCCATAGTGGGAACAGGCGAGCTTCTTCCCGTCCGGGCTGAAGGCCATCGAGTCGAACCGGTAGTTCGCCCCCTCCTTGACTCCCATCGACCGGAGCAGCTTCGGCTGCTGCGCCGTGGCAGGAACGGAAGAAACGGCGAGCAGCCAGCCGGCCGCGAGACTGACGAGAATGCGGATGGGGTTCAGGGTTGTCACCACGGGTCTTTCACAAGCCGTTTCTGAGTCCGTTGTCATTTGAACGGTTCCATGGAGAAGCGCCTCCGGCGAGGGCTGGCCTGCCACCGGGGCGAGCCCGTGCACCCCAACCCAGCATCGCCACCGGCGCTCTCCCACAAAGCGCGCCTGGGCGTCGCAGCCCCCTGAGCGCAACCCATCGCCCCACGCCGCCCCGGTCCAGCGGAACGCTGGTTAGATGGGTTCTTTTTGGAGTTTGCAGTTGGGGAGGGCTTTTTGGAGGGCTGAGTACTGCGGGGTGCCGGTGTCGGCATTCAGCTCCAGGACCGTGAGCTTCTGGAAGGCCCCGAGCGACCGGACGAGCTTGTCGTCGAGGATCACCGGGCCGATCTTGAGGACGGTCAGCTTCTTGAGCTGCAGGAGCTGCTTGAGTCCCACCGGCGTGATCCGGGCGTCGCTGACGGAGCCTCCGATGGAGAGCGTGGTCAGGTTCTTGAAGGCGAGCAGTTCCTTCGCTCCGACGTCCCCGATCGCCCCTTCGTAGCTGAGATTGAACGAGGTGACCTCTTCGAGGGAGGTGGGCCGCTTTCCCTTGTCGGCCTTCGCGATCCAGAGGGCGTGGAGGAGCTTCGCTTTGCGGAGGTTCACGAGCGTTGCGTCCGTCACGAACTGCACTTCGATCGTCGTGATGTTCTTGAGCGGGGCCAGCTCCGTGAGGAACTCGTCCGGAACCTGGATGTTCTCCAGATGCAGGATCCGCAGCGACTGGAGGGGCCGGAGCGCCTTGAAGTCGTCCCGCGTGACTTTGACGAGGCCGAAGTGCATCTCGGTGACGGGATCGCCCGGGAGGTTGCGGTCGTAATGGACGTTCCCCTCGCGCTTCTTGATGTAGGCGATCGCTTCGGCTTCCTCTCCCTTCTTCTCGGGTTCCTTCTGGGCCGGGGCTCGGGGCGGGGGGACGAAGCCGCCGCTGGGCTGGTTCGGTTTCCAGAGGGAGACCGTCAGAGTCCCCTTTCGCTGGAACCGCTCGGTGTGCGGCGAGTTTTCGATCCGGATGTTGCGTCTTTCCGCCCCCATGGGGAGGAAGTCCGCCGAGGCTTTGGTCAGGTCGTGAAACTCGACGGTCTGGCCCGGCTCCTCGACGGTGAACGTCAGGAGGAGCTTCACGTTGTCCACTCCCGCCTGCGTCAGCTTGACCGATGGAGTGAGGACAATTTTGCCCGTCCCGAGATCGAGGGTGTCCCCCTTGCGGTTCTTCGCCATCTCCCGGGTGACGTCGGCGATCGACGTCTCCTTCGTCCAGTCGTATGGAGGTTTCGAGGGCCCGTCACCCCGAAGCGGGTTTGTTCCGCCGAAGGCGACCGTGAGGACCACTGCAAAACCGAGCATCAGCCAACGATTCATACGACACGTGTCCTCAAGAGTCCGGCCGGCAGGTCGCCCCAGAATACCCGCCCCTCAATAGCCCCCACCAGCGTCCCGCTGGACCGGGGCGCCAGAGCTCCGCCCTGGACCGGGGCGGCGTGGTGCGATGGGTTGCGCTCAGGGGGCTGCGACGCCCAGGCGCGCGTTGTGGGAGGATGACGGTGGCGATGCTGTGTTGGGGGGCTGGGGCTCGCCCCGGTGGCAGGCCAGCCCTGGCCGGAGGCGCTACTTTGTGGAACCATCCAAACCACAACGGACATTGGCCTCAGTACGCGTCCCGTCAGTTCATCCGGATCAGAATGTTAGCCATCGTCTCTCCGCTTCGTACCAGTTCGATCCCGTGCCAGCCCATCAACACCTTCCACTTCGCCGGGGGTGACAGATACTCCCAGATCTCGTCTCCGGGCTGAATCTGCAGACGAAACTCGTCCCACTCCTTCTCGATGCTGCGAAGACTTTCCTCCCTGCTCTCAGGGGTGAGTCGAGCGAGCCTTTTCGCGTCCGCTTCAAAGAGAATTGCCCGCGCCTCGGCCAGTGTGATCCGGCGCCTGTCATCGGGAACGAACAGATCTTCCATCCCAATGGCCCTCTTCGGTGACCTCTGTCCCGCCGCCGACCACGCGATCTTACTGAACCGCCGACAGTCTCTCGATCATGGGGAGCGGTCGTGGCGCTGCGGAGCGCCTTTCGGGCCGGTCCAAACGGGGTGGTGCGACATGACTGAGCAGAGCACAAGGAGTGGCGTCCGGCGCAGGGGAGCGGTAGCCTGACCGGGCTTCGGTCCTCAGTCGCACGACCGTCTCGATAGGAAACCGCACCATGCTTCGACGCTCTCTCCTGGCGCTGCTCCTTGGGCTCGTTTTCGCTTCGGCCGCCAGGGCCGGAGGGGTGTTCCCGGGGCAGGACTGGGAGACCGCCGCTCCCGACAGCCAGGGACTCTCCGCGGAGAAGCTCGAGAAGGCCCGCGCGTGGCTGGCGTCCCACAACAGCCGGTCCGGGCTCGTCGTCCGGCACGGGCGGATCGTCGCCGAGTGGTACTTTCAGGACGCGGACCGGAACTCGAAGTTCGCCGCGTACTCGACCAGCAAGTCCCTTTCCAGCATGGCGACGGGACTGGCGATCGCCGACGGCAAGCTGACGCTGGATCACACCGTGGGGCAGGGGCTTCCCGATGTGCAGCCGGCCGGGAAGAAGGCGATCACCGTGAAGCAGCTCCTGAACATGACCTCGGGAGTCCACAACGACCCCGGGATCGGCCAGCGGAACGATCTGTTCACCTACGCGCTCCACGAAGCGCCGCTCGATCACCCGCCGGGGACGAAGTGGGACTACAACAACACCGGCCTCGCGCTGTTGAGCCCCGTGTTCCAGAAGGCGACCGGCAAGCCGATCGACGAGTTCCTCAAGGAGCGGGTCTTCACGCCGATCGGCATCGCCGACGGAGACTGGACCTGGGAGCGGAAAGAGGACTACGCGATCCCCTATTCGGGCTGCCACATCAATGCCCGCGGGATGGGACGGATCGGCCTCCTGGTCCTGAACCATGGCCAGTGGAACGATCGGCAGGTCGTTCCGGCGGCGTGGCTCAAGGAGTCGGTTGCTGCATCGCAGGAACTCAATCCGTCCTACGGCTACCTGTGGTGGAACAACACGACGAACAAGTGGCCGAATGTCCCAAAGGATGCTTACGCCGCCCTCGGGCGGTGGGACAACAACATCCTGATCGTTCCGAGCCTCGACCTGGTGGTGATCCGCCAGTCGGACCTCGCTCCGGGCCAGGGACACCAGATTGCCGAATACTTCGCCCTCGTCTGCGACGCCGTGGCGAAGCCGTAGGTGACGCGCGGGCGGTCCGCGGAATCTGCGGGCCACAGCGCTCGTCCTTCGGTCCGGCAGGTCCTCGTCACGCATCACCCATTGTCGATACGACTCCCAATCGGGTATGAGAGGGGTATCGAGGAAGGGTGGATGATGTTGCGTGCGCTGCTGCTCATCGTATTCGGATGCGGGCTCGCCGGTTCGGCGCGGGCCGACGGGCTCTCTCCCGAGGAGACCGCGTTCTTCGAGAAATCGGTCCGGCCGCTCCTCGTCAAGCACTGCTACGAGTGCCACAGCGGGCCGAAGAGCGGCGGCGGCCTGTCGCTCGAGACCCGCGCCGGCTGGGCCAAAGGAGGGGACTCCGGTCCCGCGCTCGTGGCGGGGAAGCCGGACGAATCGATCCTGATCAAGGCGGTCTCGTACCAGGATGGCCTGGCGATGCCCCCCGAGGAAAAGGGGCGAGCCCGGCTGACCGCGGAGGAAGTCGCGGTCCTGACGGAGTGGGTCCGCCGCGGAGCCCCCGACCCCCGCGTGGCCGCCGCCAAGCTCGGCGGGATGAGCCGCGACGATGCCCAGGGGTGGTGGGCGTTCCAGCCGATCGCCGACGCGAAAGTCCCTCTGATTGAACCCGCCCCCCGGAGCGACGTCGACCGGTTCCTCGACGCGCGGCTCGCCGCCGAAGGGCTGACGAGCGTCCCCGCCGCCGACCGCCGGACGCTGATCCGCCGCGCCACTTATGACCTGACCGGGCTTCCCCCGACCGCCGAAGAGGTCGAGGCGTTCCTGAACGATCCGGCCGAAGAAGAAGCCGCGTTCGCCAAGGTGGTCGAGCGGCTCCTCGCGAGCCCCGAGTACGGGGTGCAGTGGGGCCGGCACTGGCTCGACGTCGTCCGCTATGCCGACACCGCCGGAGAGAACACCGACCGGCCTCTGCCGCATGCGTGGCGGTATCGCAACTGGGTCTTCGACGCCTTCCGCCGCGACATGCCGTACGACGAGTTCGTCCGGATGCAGTTCGCAGGGGACCTGCTCAAACAGAATGCCCCCGAGCCGGAGCGGAACGAGGGGATCGTGGCGACCGGCTACCTCGCGATCGCCCGCCGGTTCGGCCATGACATCGACAAGGATTTTCACCTCACCGTCGAAGACGTGATCGACAACCTCGGCAAGAACTTTCTGGGGGTGACGATTGGTTGTGCCCGCTGCCACGACCACAAGTACGACCCGATCACTGCGCAGGACTACTACGCCCTGTACGGGATCTTCGACAGCACCCGCTTCGCCTTCCCCGGCTGCGAACCCAAGGGGCAGCCGCGGGACCTCGTGCCGCTGATGACGCCCCCTGAGATCGAGACCCGGATGGCCCCCTGGCGGGCCACCGTCGCCGCCCGCGACGCCGAGGTGAAACGCCGGACCGAGATGACCACCCCCGCCCGGCTCAAGACGCTCGCGGCCGAGAAGTCCCGCGTCCTCGCAAAGGCGGCCGTCGGAGAAGGGGCGTCGGTCCCGCTCAACGGGGTCGACAACCAGCCGCTGCGGGTCCAGCTGCACAAGGGAGAAATCCTGCAGCTCTCCGTCGCCCCCAATGCGAACCACGGGGCGGACAGCACCCTCGTGGAATGGACGATCGAGGGAGCACCAGCCGCCGACGGAACGCGGACCCGCTGGAGCGTGGCGGACCTGATTCCGACGCTCACCACCGGGAACCCCGTGACCGCTCCCGACCAGTCGGCGTGGTGCTTCCTGCACCTGCCGGACGGGCCGGGGTTCCTCAATGAACGAAAAGACTCGATCAGCGGCCGCCCCGAGCTGCGGGCCTGGAGCGCAGGAGACACGCCGTCGGTCTTCGTCAACGCGTCGGAACAGCCGGTCCCGGTCTGGACGACGTTGCCGCCCCGGTCGTTCTTCGTCCATCCCGGCCCCGATCGCCCGGTCGCCGTGGCATGGATCGCCCCGGTTGACGGAGAGTTCGAAATCAACGGCCGGGTCGCCGACGCGCACCCGGCGGCGCTCGACGGAGTGACGTTCACGCTCGAACAGATTGCGAGCGCCGAGTTCGGCGCGGCGCTGGTCGAAGCGGGAAAACTGCTGTCGGCTCCGCTCCCCGATCCCGGGCCGGAACCGGTCATTCCGGTCGCCTATGCGGTGATCGACGCCCAGCCGCACGACGCTCCGCTGCAGGAACGGGGAGACCCCGAGAAGAAGGGGGAGGCGGTCCCGCGGCGGTGGCTCGAGATCTTCGGCGGAACGCCGCTCCCCCCCGAGAGCGGCAGTGGCCGCAGGCAGCTCGGAGACTGGATTGCCGCCCATCCGCTGACCGCCCGGGTCATGGCGAACCGGATCTGGCAGTGGCACTTCGGGGCAGGTCTGGTCCGGAGCCCGAACGACTTCGGCTCGCGCGGCGAACGGCCGACGCATCCGGAACTGCTCGAATGGCTCTCGCGACGGTTCGTCGACTCCGGCTACAGCGTGAAAGCGATGCACCGGATCGTGATGAACACCGCCGCCTACCGCCGCGGCTCGGTCCTCCCGTCGTGGCCCGCCGAGCGCGATCCGGAGAATCGGCTCCTCGCACACTATCCGCGGCGGCGGCTGACCGCCGAAGAGATCCGCGACAGCCTGCTGGCCGCCTCAGGGGGGCTCGATCTTCGCCCTGGCGAGCAGCATCCGTTCCCGCTCGAAAAAACCTGGACCTTCACGCAGCACACGCCGTTCAATGCGGTCTACGAGACGAACCAGCGGAGCGCGTACCTGATGGTGCAGCGGCAGCGGCGGCATCCGTTCCTGGCGCTGTTCGACGGAGCGGATCCGAACGCCAGCACGCCGGTGCGGCAGGCGACGACGATCCCGACGCAGACGCTGTACTTCCTGAACGACCCGTTCTTCCACGCCCAGGCGGGGCGGCTTGCCGCGGAACTGCTCGGGCAGCCGGATGACGCCAAGCGGGTGGCGTTCGCCTACCGGCGGCTGCTCCAGCGGGCACCGACCGAAGCGGAGTCGGCCCGGGCCGCGCGGTTCTTCGCCAGCTACCCCGGCACTCCTGAGGAGCAGTGGTCCGCCTGGCTGCGGGTGCTGCTCGCCAGCAACGCGTTCCTGTACGTCGACTGAGTCCGCTTTCCCCCCCCCCCCCGCCCCCGCCCCTGTTTTCAGTTTTGGTTTCGGCCTGACGGAGTTCCTTCCGATGTCGACTTCCTGTTCCTGCGATCACCGCGACGGCCGGCGCGGGTTTCTCCGTTCCGCGGCGCTCGGGTCGCCGCTGCTCGCCGGAATCGCGCAGCAGCTCCTGGCCGACGAGGGGGATCCGCTCGCCCCCAAGGCTTCGCAGCGTCCAGCGCGAGCCAAGAACGTCATTTTCCTGTTCATGACCGGCGGGGTGTCGCACGTCGACTCGTTCGACCCGAAGCCGGCCCTCGTCCGGGATCACGGCAAGGAGATCAAGGCGGACCATCCCGAGATCAAGGACCGGCCGGGCTACGAGCGGATTTTCCTCAAGCGGCCGCAGTGGGAGTTTTCGCCGCGCGGGGAGTGTGGGACTGAGGTCAGCTCGCTGTTCCCGCACATCGCCGGGTGCATGGACGACATCGCGCTGGTGCGGTCAATGCATACGTCCCACTCGAACCACTACAACGCGACGCTTGGGATGCACACCGGGTCGTTCACCGTATCGCGGCCGAGCATCGGGTCGTGGATGAGCTATGGGCTGGGGACGTTCAACCGGAACCTGCCGGGCTTCGTCGTCATCGCCCCCTACCAGACCTATGCGGGGACCCAGGTCTACAGTTCCGACTTCCTACCGGGGACGCATCAGGGGACGCTCGTGGTCCCGGGAGCGGAGCCGGTAGCGAACGTGACGCCGCGGATTCCGCGGGACCGGCAGCAGCGAGAGCTGGCGGCGCTGCGGGAGCTGAACGAGGAGCATCTGGCGGAGCGGGACCGGGATCCGGCGCTCGCGGCGCGGCTGCGGTCGTTCGAGACGGCGTTCGGAATGCAGATGGCGGTGCCGGAGGCGTTCGACCTGAAGCAGGAGACCGCTGCGACGATGGCGGAATACAACCTTCAGCCGGGGCAGACGAGCGGGTTCGGGTGGCAGTGTCTCGTGGCGCGGCGGCTGGTGGAGCGGGGGGTGCGGTTCGTCGAGCTGATCGACACCGGGTCGTCGGGGAACTGGGATGCGCATGGGGACATGCTGTCGCACGAGCCCTTGGCGAAGAACGTGGACCAGCCGATCGCGGCGCTGCTGCGGGACCTGAAGCAGCGGGGTCTGTTTGACGAGACGCTGGTGGTCTGGACGACGGAGTTCGGGCGAACGCCGTTCAACAACAGTGCCGACGCGAAGGGTCGGGAGCATCATCCGTGGGCGTTCAGCTCATGGCTGGCGGGGGCCGGGGTGAAGGGGGGGCAGGCGTACGGCGGAACGGATGAGCATGGGCTGCGGGCGGTGGAGAAGCCGGTGCATGTGCATGATTTTCACGCGACGATTCTGGACCTGATGGGTTTCGATCACGAGCGGCTGACGTACCGGCACGCGGGCCGGGATTACCGTCTGACGGACGTCCACGGCCACGTCGTACAAGACCTCCTCAGCTGACCAGCGTCCCGCTGGACCGGGGCGGCGTGGGGCGATGGGTTGCGCGAAGCAGGCTGCGACGCCAATGGGGGGGTGTTCGGGAGGAGGATCTGTTGGGGTGCAGGGGCTGGCCCCGGGTGGCAGGCCAGCCCGCGCCGGAGGCGCTTCGTCGTGGAACCGTTCATCCCATAGTGGGCTTTCCTCTCGCTTAGAAGCTGTTTCAAAAACGTGTTCGGCCCCCAGATCCAGCCCCCAGAGGGGTGTCGGGCGGATAGGCGGTCGTTGCGCAACCCGACGTGCCTGCCGATCCCGGTCCAGCGGGGTCGCTGGCCCCGCCGGAGGCGCTTCCGTTC
>VFQQ010002038.1_pt1 | contig 24915 bp, 43 predicted proteins | sample 3512341 | NCBI WGS metagenome assembly VFQQ01 (sample SAMN10412373, study PRJNA504923) | tailings metagenome | isolation source: Relicate 2 Philex TSF1 revegetated site | place: Philippines: Tuba, Benguet | collected 2017-08-29 | reverse complement strand
CCCCCCCCCCCCCCCCCCCCCCCCCCCCCCCCCCCCCCCCCCCCCTCCCCCCCCATTCTCCCGCACCCCCTGCAGGCACGCCAACCGCCTGCAGCTGCACCCCAAGTACAACTGCTGGGAGGTGGCTGCGGAGGAGGGGGACCGCGTGGACATGAATCATGAGGGCCGCATCAACCGCGCTGAGGGTGAGGCTGGGCTGGCGGGGTGGAGGTCGGAGCGAAGTGTGCTTGCAATCGCGTGGAGAGGTAGCCATGTTTGTGGGGCACGGTCCTGCCCGCTCTCCTAATTGTGGGGGCCTCAGCCAGACAGCTGGCCCTGCATTGCGTTGCGTGAGATGACGTGCTGCAAGCATTTTGCTGCTGTACTGTGCTGTGCACTCTGTAACGTGCCTGCTGCGCACATCAACCTGCCGCCTCTGCCTTGCTTTCCACCCGCAGGTGTGGACTACTACCGCACGCAGCTGGTGGTGCCCAAGGACGCCTACGAGCTCAACTTTGTCTTCTCGAATGGCGACGGCCTGTACGACAACAACGGCACCCAGGTGCGGGGATGATGGATGGAGAATCCTCGGCATGCATGCGCTGCTGCAGGCAGCAAAGCTCCGTGAGAGGACAGCTGGGTGGTTGTGTGAGCCTCATTGCATTCTGTGGCAGGCAAGCCACCCCCTTCTAGCCAGTGGCTCGTTCCTGCAATACCTCGACAACCAGCATTCCTGCTACTGCAATGCCCTTGTCCGCAGAACTACGTACTGCCTGTGGCGGGCCCCATGACGCGTGACCTCTGGCTCGACACCGCCCCCGAGCGCGCGGTGAGTGCCACAAACGCTTACTGTAGGTGGTTTTCCTGAGGGCAACCGCCTTGTGGCTGACTGCACAGCTGGGACTGGCGGCAACCTGCACGCCACGCCACCTGCTCACTCGGCGCTGCACACCCATGTCCCTGCCCGCTCCAGGAGGCGGCCTGGCAAGCCAAGAAGGCGGAGGAGGCTCGCCTGAAGGAGGAGGCCGCCGCAGCCGCGCTCCGAACCAAGGAGGACGAGGACCGCCGCAAGGCCGCGGATGCGGTGGCGGAGATCAAGGCTCAGTACCAGAACTGGCGGGAGGGCGCGGGCACCTCGCTGGAGGGCCGCTGGAAGATGGTGCCCGTGGTGCGTCTGCTGCCAGCTGGCTTTTGCTGAAACGCTGGCTGCTTTGCTTGCTGTTGCTGGGGTGTGGCATGCCTCGTGCTTTGCCTTTGCAGGCTGCTCTGTCTCAGGAGGGGTTTGTGAGCGCAGTGCCGCAGCATGTGGCTGCCCACCACACCGCCCGTGTGCACTCACACAGTCTCCTTGCGCGCTCTTCCCCGCTTCCCTCGCCCGCAGAAGGCGCAGGCGGGCGCCAGCGTGATCCTGCAGTACAACCGGCTGGGCGGCCCCATCAAGGGCTTTGACATCCCGCTGGAGCAGGCGCTCACACTGCGTGTCGGTGCGTGAATGGTGCAGGTTGCAGGGTGTAGCAGCCTGTTGGTTGGCTTCGGCCAAGGCTGATCTGTGGGGCTCCTTGGCCTGCTGAGATGCGTCTAGCTGTTTCTGATGCATGCTTCCACTCCCTCGCCGTTGGTGCAGGCCACAACGCGTGGAAGGGCGCACGGGACATCCAGCTGAAGCGCGTGCCGACGGTCAAGGCTGACGAGGGTGCGTGCTGGCACAGCGCCTGCAGCAGACAGCTCCTGGTGGCATGCTGCGATGCTGCTGGTGCTGCCGCTGCTAACATGAGTGCCTGTGATGCTGCTGCTGGTGCTGTGCTGCTCCCTTTGCTGCTGGTGCTCCCTGCATGGGGCCTGCTCCCCCTCCAAGCCACCGATCCCTCCTTACGCTCCTGCCCTGCCCTGCCCTTCCCTGCCCACAGAGTGGTGGGAGGCGCTGGTGCCCATCCCCTCGGACGCTGCGGTGCTCAACTTTGTGGTCAACTACTTTGAGCACTTTGACAACAACGACCGCAAGGACTTTAAGGTGGGGGGCTGCTGCCTCATGAAATGCGGTGGGGCCTGCTGCTCGGATTGCACTCGCCAGCGGTTCTGGTGGCAGTCCAGGCTGGTGCGCAACTGCCAGCTGGGCAGCATCTGTGCTGGCCGTTGAGCTCCTCATCCGCCGCTGTGCCCCTCTGCTTCTAACTGCTCATCTATGCTTGATATGCGCAGGCGCTGGTGGAGCTGCCCCCTAAGTTCAAGACGGTGGAGGCCTGGGCAGACAGCCTGTATGACGAGGTGCGACTTGATCAGCTGCTGCTGGTAGTGCTGCCTACCTGCCTGTGTGCTTGTTTTGCAGCATGCTGGCGACGCTTCCCTGAGACTCCGCACATTGCCCAGTGCCTGCTGGTTTGGTGAGCAGTCGTACCAAGCAGCTGTTTTGCTGCATCCACCCTCTGCCCTGCAGCTGCTGGAGGCCATCACCCAGAAGCGCAAGGATGAGGAGGCGGCGGCGGCGGAGCTGGAGCGGCAGCGGCGCGAGAAGCGCCTGGCGGCCCAGGCGAGGGCGGATAGCTTGCCACAACAGCTGGCTGCCTCTGTTGTGTGCACGCTGTATGCAGCCAATCAGGGCACACAGCTGCTTCACCAGACGTGTGCCCGCCGCTGTGTGGTTTACATCTGTGTTTCGGCCTGCTCCCTCCGCTCTGCAGGAAAAGGCAGAGGCGGTGCGGCGCAAGCAGATGAAGCACGTGCTGTTCACCGTGCCCGAGGTGGTGGAGGTGAGCAGTAGGAGCGATGCGGGCCCTGCTGGTTGGCAGCAGATCTGTGTTGCTGATGGGCTGGTAGTGCGGAGGCCGGAAGACTGCATACCTCTGCTGCTTGCTCTGCCGCCATGCCGCTGCGGGCAGCACTGCAGCAGCAGCTGCTGCTGCTCCCTGTCGGCGCGGCACCCGATTCAGTCCGCCTCTCCACATACACCCACACATCACTTGCAGGCGGGCGAGGAGGTGACGGTGTACTACAACCCCAACAACTCGGCGCTGCCCGGCCGCAACCAGATCTGGATCAAGTGGGCTCTCAGGGGGAGCACGGCGGTCTTGCACGGCCACATGCTGCCTGCAGGGCTGTCTCCTCTGCTCCGCTGCCGATTGCTGCTGCAGGCTGTTACTGCCGCTGCTTCTCCCGGCTGCTCATTTCACACAGCTAGCAGCATTGTGTGCACTGCTAGCACCCTCTGCTCACCACCATTTGCTGCGCCTCCTTTCACCGCCCTCAACCGCAGGGGCGGCTGGAACCGGTGGCGCCACCCCCGCAGCTTTGGCCCGCTGGAGATGACTCCGCCCAAGGTTGGAGACCACTTCCAGGTGAGGACATGGAACACGGCATGGAGGTGGGCAGGGGCACAGAGGTGGCACACACGGATCTGGTGCGGAAGTGAGCTTGGCTTGCTGCAGAACGACGTTGCCTTTAGCGAAAACGCCTGTGCCTGAGAGTGCCCGCTCTCAAGCTGCCCCTTCTGTGCCTGCCTGGTTGCCCTGCCCAGACCACCATCACCGTTCCCAAGGACGCCTACTCCATGGACTTTGTGTTCACGTGAGGGCATTGCTCCGCTCGTTGCAACATTTGACTGCGCACCATGCTTTTGTTGCCAGCTGCAGCTGCACTGCTTGCTGCGGCGCGGGCACCGTCGCTGCCGGGTTGCAGCAGCTGCTGCTGGTCGCGCAACAGTCAATGCAATGCAACACACCTGTTCACCTGCCTGCAGCGATGCACTGGAGTATGGTCAGTACGACTCCAACGGTGGCCTGGACTACCACCTGCCCATCGAGGGCTCTGGTGAGGGCTCTCGGCTGCACTGGGTTCTGGCTTACGTGCGAGGGAGTGCGGGTGGGCTGGTCGATGAGCCACCCCGAGTGTGATGCCACTTGCAACTCAATATCCGTCCTGCTAGCCGCTGCTACTGCCCCAGCCAGCAGCAGCTTGCCTGCCGCCATCAGTGCTAAGCAGCCAGGCTTACCGCCTCGTCCTCCGTTGTTTCCCCTGCAGTGGTGGAGGAGCCGCCGCTGCACGTGGTGCACATTGCGGTGGAGATGGCGCCCATCTGCAAGGTGCGCTCAAGGTTGCGCTTTCATGACGATACCTGGATCTTGTCAGTTCTGCCATGGTTGTGGCACACAGCACAGCTCGCTTTGCTTGAACGCCTCCTGCTGCGTTCAGGCCACTCCGCACGCCATGCAACCCAATCTCGCTCCCCCCTTTGTGCACAGGTCGGCGGCCTGGGCGACGTGGTGACTGCGCTGGGGCGTGCAGTGCAGGAGCAGGGGCACACGGTGGAGGTGCTGCTGCCCAGGTGGGCAGGGTGAAGGCAAATGGCCGTGCAAGCTGTGGTTTGTCAGCAGCATGCAAGCGGTTCCAAACTCTGCTTGGGTGCCTCTGTCTGGAAGTGCAATTCAGGGCTGCAGGGGCATGTCGCTTGGCAGTGCACGCAGGGCCGTGTGCCCAATTGCTAGCTGATCCCCCCTGCCCTTGCGTCTTTTGCTTGCCCTGTTTCAGGTACAACTTCTTCTCGCAGTCGCCCCTGCTGGGCGGCACCCAGGTGCGGCAGGCAGCTGCTTCTTGGACACGTATGCATGCGCGCGTTGCACGTGCGACAGACTAATTGCAGAGTGCTGCCACCTCACCTGCTGCCACCTCACCTGACGACATACTGGCGCCCGCTTTGCTGCAGTACGAGACGGAGTTTGACTTTGGCGGCACCCGCGTGTACGTGTCCACCTGCATGGTCGAGGGGTGAGCGACGCGGGCGTACGGGAGCTGTGTGGGCTGAAAAGCTGCATGCATGCAAGCAAGCTGAACTACTCAATTGCTGCAGCAGCTATCGACTCACGCCACATGGCTGACACATCGAGGATGTCGAGCCCAGCCCTGCCCACCCTGCCCTCACGCTGCCCTCTCTCCCTCCCCCTGCCCCCTGCAGCCTGCGCTGCTTCTTCATCGAGCCCCGCAACGGCATGTTTGACGGAGCCGTGTACCAGGGCTACTCAGACGGCCAGCGCTTTGACTTCTTCTGCAGGGTGCGTGGCTGTTCTGCTGCAGGGTGGCTGTTGCAACCCGCAATACAGCGGAGGGTGGCAAATGGCGGCCTGGCGGCGCTGCACATTGGGTGTTCCTGCGCGCACGTGTTCTCTGTTCTGCAGCCGCCAGCCCTCACCCATCCTAGGGTCTGCCTGCTGCCCACGCCCCGCGCAGGCCGCCCTGGAGTTCCTGCTGCGCACCGGCCGCCAGCCCGACATCCTGCACTGCCACGACTGGAGCACGGCGGATGTGGCGAAGGCTTACTGGACTGAGTACCACCAGTATGGCCTGTGGAAGCCCAAGGTGGTGAGTCTGGCAGGTGCACCACTAGGCTGCATCGGGGCAGTGTGTGGCGCAGGTGGGTCCGTTTCTATCAGCAGGATTGGCATTTCCACTCGAGTCCAGCCACCAGGGCCATCTAGTTGCTGCAGCGCTGACCACATGGGGGACCGCTGTTGATCATTCGCCTGTGCCTGGCCTCGCTGCCACCCTCTCAATGCGCACCCGCCAACCCGGTCCAACCCCTGTGCAGGTGTTCACCATCCACAACATGGACTTTGGCCAGATCAAGCTGGGCGAGGCGGCCTACTACTGCCAGAAGTTCACCACCGTGTCGCCCTCCTACGCCTGGGAGGTGAGGGGTGGTGGCAGGATGGGGAGCAGGGCGGCGGCAGCAAGGAGCAGTCTACTATAAATCTGCAGGACAACAGCCTCCCTTTGCCAGGCTGCCCAGCCATCGCATACTGATGACAAAGCTGTGCTCACACCGTCTCGCTTGTGCCACTCTCTCGCAGATTGGCGGGCACCCCGCCATTGCGCCCAACTGCGGCAAGCTGATGGGCGTGCGCAACGGCATCGACATCGACATCTGGGACCCCGAGACCGACAAGGTAATGGGCAGCTGCTGTTGCACCTTAGCAAGTCGGCGATGCGGTCCATTGCCAAGTGCTGGGTCAGTACGGCAATGCCATGTACTACCCCCACGCTGCTCCGCTGCCTGATGCGTCGCGCCTGCCTGCCGTTGCCTGTTGACCAGCAATGCGCTGCTGCAACTGAACCCATCCATTGCTCCCCGCTGCAGTTCCTGCCCATGAACTACAACTCGGAGAACGTTGTGGAGGGCAAGGCGGCGGCGCGCGCTGAGCTGCGCAAGCGGTGAGTGCCCAGGGGTGCAAAAAAGTGTTGCTGGGGCTGTGCTGTAGCGCGGTTGATGCGTCTCTGCAGTTCGCTTGGATGCTGCAGCTAGAGCGTGCTAGGCTGGGAGGATGCTGGAACGGGCAGCCATTCGCAGCGTTGTCACAATTGCATCTTGGACTTCTCACTTTGCAGGCTCAACATGGGCAGCTGGGGCGACAAGCCGATGGTGGGCGTGGTTTCACGCCTCACCAAGCAGAAGGGTGAGCAAGGCGGGCTCGGGGGAGCAGGCTGAGCGATGCCTGCGGTTGCCAGCTGCAACAAGTCAGTCATGCAGCACATATGCCCCCCAGCTGCTGTATCCTCCTAGCATCGACCTGTCCGAACAGCTTTTCACAACCCGCCCCTCCCTTGCCCCCGCCAGGCACGCACCTGATTGCGCACTCCTGCTACCGCACCATCGACCGCAACGGCCAGTTTGTGCTGCTGGGCTCCGCTCCCGACCCCCGCATCCAGGCCGAGTTTGATGCGCTGGCCAACCAGGTGGGCAGGCGGGCGGGGTGGGGTGTCTAAGAGATGGACAGCATTGTTGTGCTTCGTCGAGCATTGCATCGGCTCAGCAACTCATTGGCGCTGGCTGACGCACCCAGCGAGTGTCCTGCTGGTGCGTGGCTGTGGCAATGCTGCTTTGGCGGTGAGGTTGCAGGTATGCGACTGCAGCCGCTGCGCCTGCCTTGAACTCCCCAAATGCTGTCCCTCTGTCCCGCAGTACGGCGGCGAGAACACCGGCTTCTGCTTCGCCTTTGACGAGCCGCTGAGCCACCTCATCTATGCGGGTCAGTGCATGTCAGCCGGCTGCCCCTGCTGCTGCGGGCATTGCAGGCAGAGTCTGCATGCGTGACGCGCCGGGTAGGCACCTGTGCAGTTGCTGTGGCTTCGCCGCCTTGAGGCAGCTCCTTCCAGACTTGCAAGCCGCTCATGCTGTCTACTCACACCGTACCCCTCCCGCCGCCTCTTGCTGCAGCCTGCGATCTGATCCTGGTGCCCTCCATGTTTGAGCCCTGCGGCCTCACCCAAATGATTGCCATGCGCTACGGCGCCATCCCCGTGGTGCGCCAGACCGGCGGCCTCAAGGACACAGGTGTGTTGGCAGGGCTGGGCTGCACAGAGCCGGCTGGCGCGTTAATGTGCACAACTGTGCTTTCAGCAGAGGTCAATGCCAATGTCTTGCATGCTTGCTGCGTGGCTTCGGACAGCTTTTTCGTGCTCTGCTGCCTGCCTGCTGCCTGCTGCTCGCCGATGCCCTGCTGGAGCACCCACACCTGTGCACACCTCGTATACACCGCCGTTCCGCCCTGCAGTGTTTGATGTGGACAACGACAAGGCGCGGGCGGCCTGGGAGATGGAGGGCTCCACCGACTGGCAGGCCGACGGCGTGGACGCAACCAACGGCTTCAGCTTCGAGGTGCGGCCCGGCCCTGCAGGGCATGCAGCTGCTCACTGTTGCGCTGCTGGCGCCATCGCTGTGGGTTTGCGCTGATGGCACAGGCGCGACATCTCCGCTGCACAGTGCTGACCGCGATGTGCCCGCCGCACCTCTCTGGGCCCGCACTGCCTCACCCATCTGGCCTGTCCCTCTTCTCTCACGCAGGGCACGGACGACGGCGCCATGGACTATGGCCTGAACCGCGCCCTGGACGCCTACTACAACGACCGCAAGTGGTTCCACGGCCTGCAGAAGCGCGTCATGGAGCAGGTGCGGGCTGGGGGTGCTGCGTTGAGCAGCAGGCTGGGTCCGCTGGTGTGCCCCCCTTGCTGGGCGCGCTGTGCGGCGTGCTCACCGGGTGCTGCTTGAGCGCCGTGAGCGCATCCACAGCCGCGCATGCTGATGCCGCTGCCCTGCCCCACACTCCCCTTGAGCGCAGGACTGGTCCTGGAACAAGCCCGCCCACGACTACATCCAGCTGTACTATTCCGCCATGGAGTAGGGCCCCCCAACTCAGCAAGAACCCTCTCAATCCTGTTGCAACCCGACTGATTTTGATGTGCCAACGTGCCCGCGTCCTTGTTCTGCGCACGCGCCCCCGCGCTGCCGCCCCGATTCTTGTTGTTCGCACATTTGTGTCCATTCCGTCCTTTCGTTGCTGTGCGCCGGCCTCGTGCCCCAGCCTGCTCGCGTGCGGAGCATGGGGCGGCGCCTGTACTGTACTGCTGGTCTTTCTCCCGCTGCGCCTGCCGCTGTTGATGAGAGCATTTCATTCAGTCAACCACCTGTGTAACACTTGCTTTGCGCGTGCAGGTGGTCGGGGGTGCTTGAGAAACCACAGTATCTGCATCGCATTGCGGCCTCGCCGGCAGCGGGTCCATGCGCACATGCCGGGCGGCGGCGCCCCTTCTCCGCGACGGCTGCGGCCCGCCCCCGCACATCTTCCACCTTGCACTTTCCAACCATCTGTCTTTGAGCATGTGCAGTTCAACCCCGCGTTGCCAGCGCTAGGTGCGCACGGGCTTTGTCCCCCCGAGTGCCGGTCTCACCGGGCGGCTCCAGCAGTGACATGGTGCACTTACAGCGCCTCCTGCTGGCCCTGGCGCTCTCCTGCTGGGCTCTCTCCGTCGCCGGGGCGGCCCCCGTGCTCGTGAGCAGCCCTGCCGAGCTTCTAGGCGCTCTGCAAGCGGCCTCAAACTCATCGGAGCCGGGCGCCGCCGTGATAGAGCTGCAGCGGGACGTGACGCTCTCCGCGGGCGATTTCCGGGGCCTGGCGCTGCCTTATGACCTCCCCACCGGGACAGTACTCACGATCACAGGTCGGTGGAGGCTCCCAGCGAGCGGGAGGCTCATGTGCTCAGCTGCGGCGAGGGCGGCACCGGACGGGTACGCCCCCTGCAGCAGCGGTTGCGCTGCTTGCTGCTGCACCAGCTTGTACAGGCTCGTCGCACTGCCCCCCACCTCCCCCTGCCATGCTACTGCTCCGCAGGCGGCGGCGGCGAGCACTCGCTGGACTTTGGCGATGGTGGCAGTGCCGGCAGCGGCGGCGGCCTGCCGCTGGTGCTCCTCTCGCTGCAGCCCGGCAGCGCCCTGGTGCTGGACCGCCTCAACATCAGCGGCACCTCCTCACCCGAGGCGGGCAAGGCGGAGCTGCCCACATGGATAGAGGTGGGCTGTGCGGGCGGCCAGCATGGCATCCAGCTGGCTTTCAGCAGGAGCATGCCAGACGTCTGATGCTGGTTGATGCAACCAGTGCATGCCTTGCCCCCGCAGCAGCAAACCTGGCGTGCCAGGCTCACCTGCCCAGCATGCTGCTCTGCCCGCCCTTGCAGACGTCGCCGGTGTGGCCCACCATCGATGCCGCACCTGGCGCCGCGCTGAACATCACCAACAGCAACGTCCAGATGTACCCCAACAAGCTCTGCTCGCCTGAGCAGATTGCCCTCGCCGCACGCAACATTGCTGCGCTGGCAGGCAGGGCTGACGCCGCGGTGCCGGACGGCCTGACAGGCCGCTTCACCGCCCTGTCGCTGCAGCTGCCCGTCGCAAATGCCAGCGGTGCTGCAGGTCAGCCGCCGCTGTGTTGTACGCGCACTTGCTATGCTGCCTGGCTGCCGTCATCCCGCCTGTGCCCACCTTGATCCTGCCCTCCATGCCCCCCTTGACTTGCAGTGGGAACCATCAGCTATTTTTTGGACATTACTAACATAACGTGCACCCCAGTGGCACCCAGCAATGCATCCGAGCCGGGCGACACAGCAGCGCCAGTGCTCGTGAGCACAGCTGCCGAGCTGCTGGCGGCTCTGCAGCAAGCCACAGCGGCGCAGGGCGCAGATAGCAGCACTGTGGAGCTCACAAGCAGCATTGCCCTGACAGCAGAGGATGCAGCCAACCTCACGCTGCCCTTGGTCGTTGGTGCCAACCGCACACTGGAGCTGCGGGGCGGCATGGGTGCGTCCCTGCGCACAGCCAGATTGCTGGAGGAGTTGCATGATGTCGCTTCGGCCTGCAACAGGCTCGCAATTTATGGAAGCCCCGCCCCCCACTTCTGCCACCTGCTTGTGTCTGTGCAGGTGGTGCCTTGCCAACCCTCGACTTTGGCAGCATTCCAGAACTGCTGTATATGGATGGCGGCAGCCGCATCATTGTGCAAGACCTTAACATCACAGGTCAGCGCTGTGGCTGCTCTCATGCCTTGCATGCGTGTTTGCTGGCGTGTGCTTCCTACATTGGCTTGCTGCTGCCACCCCAGCTGTTTGTGCTGCTGGCCTGATTGTGCAGGTGTGCCGCACTACGCCCTGCTGGCAGCCGGTCTGGAGGCGCCTGTGGCAGCGCCAGTTGTGCAGGCGCCCACGAGAGCGGCGGCCTTCCATCTGTACCCCACCATCAATGGCGCTCCCGGCTTTGAGGTGAGTAGGCACATGGGTCGGAGTGGTGGAATGCTGATGCGGCCCTGCATCCTTAGCCAGCAGCCTGCTTGTGAGTGCCCGGCATGCTTGCAGCCGCACATGCCAGCCCATCAGCGCAAATCTGCCTGATTGCATGATGCCGCCGCAGCTGGCTTGGTGCAGCTGCCAGTTTTCATGGCCTGCCATCTTCCCTGCCTGTTCCCACCTGCCGCAGGCCGACATTCGAAACGTCAACTTCACCCTGCCACCCAGCAGCCAGTGCTCTGAGGAGCAGGTGGCCCAGCAGGCAGAGTTTGTGCAGCAGCAGACGGGCAACCTTTCGGCTGTGTGGGCAGAAGGACTGACGTTGCACGTGGTGTCCAACACAGCCAACCTGCCGGTGCTCAGCGCCACCACCGGGAAACAAGGTGAGCGGCGTGCAAGGCAAGGGGATGTATGGTTGAAGGCGAGTTTGAATGATGCATGAGAGCAGCACGCAGAGGCGCTACCCACCAATGCTGGAAATTCGCAGCTGCTGCCGCCCGTGCTGTTCTGCCCCAAACTTCCCCCATGCGGCCAAGTCTTGCGCAGTTGGGACCATGCTGCTGCGATCTGAAGGCACCAACTCAACATGCACACGGACGGCTAGCAGCAGCAGCACCGCCGCTGCTGCAGGGTCGGCCGATGACAGCGGGGGCGGCGGCACCCCAGCTTGGGTGTGGGCCATTGTGGCGGTTGCGGCCTGTGCAGCTGTAGCAGCGGGGGTGGGGGCGCTGCTTTGGCGCCGCCACCGCCGGCGGAGGCGAGTAAGGCTGGACGACAAGGCGGCAGCCATTGAGGAGGCAGGGGGCGACTCACTTGGCAAGGAGTCAGCAACTGGCGGAGCACGCCAGTGTGCGAGCACCAGCCAGCAAGCTAGTGCGCACACCAGCGAGGGTGTGCTGGACTCGCACGGCAGCGGTGAGACCAAGGCAGACAGCTTGATGAGAGCCCGGTGAGCGAGGCAGGGTTTGTTGTGGGCTGGCCTGGCGGCACCAGCGGTGGGGGCCATGCCTGCTTGGAAGTTGTGTGGTGGCTGGCTTTGTCCTGGCTGCCATCATGCGCATGCACTTCGCCGCTTCCCAGGCCTGGTTCATGTCTCGCCATCGACATGCATTCACGCTGCCACTGCTGCCGCAGAGTGGGCTTCATCGAGGGGCTGACGCTGGGTGGTGTGCTTGGTGGTGGCGCACAGGGCAAGGTGTACAAAGGTGAGCTGGCGCTCTGTCCTGGGCGGCTGCCGCTGCCTTGCTGGCCTTGCACTGCAGAACTCAGCCCTGCGGCAGTGGCGGGCAGCACAACAACTCGCTGTCGACTGCATGCTGCCCCTGGCCTGTGCAGGGCGGTGGCGGGGCACGCCGGTTGCTGTCAAGGTCATCCAGACCACAGTGGTGCCCGAAGCCAGGGTGGACTTGAACCACGAATCGATGCTGAGGTGCGCGTTGCTGACTGACCAGGCTGAGGGATGCGATTTCAAAGGTAGTTCCAGCTATGCTCAGCGGCGGCCCGTCACAGCAGGCATTGGGATGGCCAGTGCCTGCTTGGCAGTCTCTGCTGTGTTTGTATGCTGACCCTTGCTGATCCCTGCCCCGCCTCCCTGCGCTGCCATGCCACCCTGCAGCACGTCGCTGTCGCACCCCAACGTGTGCCAGAGCTACAAGTCGTGCGTGGTGCAGGTGCTGCCAGATGCTGGCGGCCACGATGGCTGTGGCATCGCCACCGATAGCGCCAGCAGCCCTATGGTGTCACCCAGCACTGGCACCTTCAAGGTGGTCAGCTCGCTCACAGACCGCAACACCTTTGTGCGGGTGATGGACCCTGGAGCAGTGCTGGAGCCGGGGTGAGGGTCTATTGCTGCAGGATGTGGCACAGCCAGGGCCGCACTGTCGTTGCATTGCAGGGCGTGGCTGCGATTGCAGTGTGTTGGCACTTTGGGCAGCGCCTTGCCTGCAGGCCTGCTCTGGGTAGTTGGTAAGCTCATAAGCGGCTGTGGTTGTGTCACGCGCTTTTCTTGCAGCTGTACGAAGCCTGGATCGTCAGTGAGTTTGCGGACCGCGGCAGCTTGGCAGACGCGCTCAAGGGCGGCCTACTGAAGGGTGGAGCTGAGCGAGACATGGTGAGTGCTACCCCTGTCAATGTGCCTAGGCGGTGTTAATGGATGACGCACAGGGATGGCCGATGCTAGCAAGCGGCGGCAGCGGCACTGCAGCCGACACCTGTGGCACCCTTATAGCTGTGCCCTGCGCGCAACCCACTGTTTACAACTGCTGCCCCTGCAGCCTGCCACCATGCTGTGTCTTCTGGACATTGCGCGAGGCTTGGAGTTCCTGCACTCCTGCAACATAGTGCACGGAGGTGCGGAACCAGGTGTTGATGGCTGCTGGCAGCTGCTGCAGACACCCGTCGTTGCGACATTGCATCTCCAACTCAGCTGCTGCATTCCTCTCACCTCCTGCCGCTGCTTTTCTCTGGCCCCACAGACATCAAGCCGCACAATGTCCTCATCAAGACTGAGAACCGCGACCGCCGAGGATATGTCTGCAAGGTGAGCGGTGTGGGCGGAATGAGCTGTGTGTGCGAGGCACATGCTCGGAATGGTAGCAAACAAAAGCGCGGGATCCCGCCGGAAGGCACAGGGATGGCTGCCTGCATGATGCAGCGCTTACCTGCACACTTCTTTATGTGGCTCTTACACTTTGCCGACCTGCCTGTCTGCCGCAGCTGGCGGACTTTGGGTTGTCACATTTGCTTGGCGAGGAGCAGACGCACGTGCAGACAGCCAGCTGGGGCACAGTCAGGTGGGTGGGTGCAGATATCCAGTGCGGGAAGGTCGGGCCAACCTTTGGCCGCATTGGGGCAGACGGTAGCCACTGCTCGCAGCACTGGGCAACGCACGTGCAGCCGCCACCTTCACCGTTTGCTCATCCGGTGATGCAGCCATGCCGCACCGGAGCTGCTGCGTGACTCGTGGCTGACCAAGAAGGCCGACATCTACGCTCTGGGGCTGGTCATGTGGGCGTGCCTGACTGGCGCACCCGCCTACGAAGGCATCGCGGCGATGCGGGTGGGTGCCAGGCTGCGCGCTTGCGCGTTGAATCTGCTTCAGCACAGCCTGCACACCTGTGCAGACCTGCATGCCAGTTTGTCGTTGCAGCCCTGCACTGCGTGCTCACTGCCCAGTCTAACGTCGCACTGGCTCGCAGATCATTCATCTGGTGACGACCCAGCAGCACCGCCTACCCATCCCGCCCGACGTGCCTGAGGCGCTGGCTGATCTCATACGCCGCTGCTGGGCAGAGGCGGCGGCAGACAGGTGGGGTGACCGGTGCACCTGTGCTCACTGCATTACCCTGCCATGTATCAGCTTGCCATGTAGCTCAGCACTGCAGCCGCCCGCTCAGGCTGACAGCGCTGTGCTTGCCTGCCCTCCCGTGCAGGCCGGATGCGAGCCAGGTGGTGAAGGCCCTGGCGGCATATGGCACCTCAATTTCACCAACAGCAGCAGCACGGAAGGCTGCACGCTCTGCACAATAAATCTGTGTGCGCATTCGTTGCGATTGCACCTGCCATCTCGTGATCAGGAACAAATCAACAGCTTCATCTAATTTTCTTAATACATGCCAATTTCATAGCAGTGACGTGCACGCCGCAGCCTTGCGGCAGCACTTTATATACGCGCAATGCAGAAGCTATGTTTGCATTGCTGCAGTACCATTGACCTGTGTAACGACATCACCCAGCGCACGCAGACTGCAACTGCGAGAAATGCACAACGAGTTGTGGCTTTTTACATGGCAGCATGTGCAGCGGCAGCAGCACAGCTCACAAGACAGACGACAGCAATGGCCACATGTCGGGCGGCAGCCAGCTGCGCGCCGCGAGCAAGCACTGCTGCTGCAAGATCGGCTGTTGCTGCTCCTGCTGCAGAGCAGCTGTGAGGCGCTGCAGCAGCAGAGTGGCTGTGCCGCCGTGCTGCCAGCCAGTGCTGCTGAGCAGAAGCGGAACGACGGCAGGAAGCGCCAGCACGGCTGCAGCGGCCGAGCAGGCACACAGGGTATGGTCAGCCGCCAAGTAGATTGCGCGCACCGACGATGCAGCCGAGGAGGCTGCGATGCAAGCTGCCAGCTGGACTGCGCCGGCAGGGTGGGTGCACGACTGCAGGGGGCAAGAAAGCGGGGATATGCAAGGTGGGGCAGCACGCAGCTGGACTAAGGTTTACTGATGCAGCAAAACTGTGAATCATGAATGGCTTACCTTGCAGGCATCCAGGACGTCAAGCAGCCACTGCTGCTGCTGAGCGGGAGGAAGCGTGCCCACCGCCCGGCCGACTAGAAGGGCAGCAAGGCCCAGCGGCTGCCCAGGGCTGCCAGTGCTGAGCAGCAGGTTGCGTGGGTGCTGCAGCGCACGTGCATCCAGCTTGCCGCCTGCAACCATGGCTGAAGCTGCTGCAGCTGCATGGAGCGGCAGCTGCCGCAGCAAGGCCGGTTGCTGCAGCGCTAACTCCAGGTGTACCGCTGGCAGCAGCTGCAGGCACCGCACTGCCGCCGCCCAGCAGCGCTGCTGGGCAGACATTGGTGCACAGGCATCCGCCTCTGTTGCCGATGCCAGTGGGTAGCGGCTCGGCTGCGGCAGGGCTGGCACCAGCACGGTAACCAGCGCCTGCTGTGCTGCTTGTTGTAATGCTGGGCTGGAGCTGCCTTCCAGCAGCGGCTCTAAAGCGCTCAGCAGGGGCGGGAGCCGCGCCTGCTGCCCTGAGGCATCAGGGGCCGCTGCCTGCAGGCACAGCGTGCCCAGTGCTGCCGCCGCCTGCGCCTCTGGCAGCGCAGCCAGCAGCTGAGGCACATGGTCCAGCAGGGCCTGCAGCTGCCATGCAGGTGCCGGCTCCTGGCTGCCCTGGCTGAGCAGCTCAGCGGCAAAGTCTGCCAGATGGTATTGCTGCTGCTGCCGGCTGCCCTGCGCCGCTGCAAATGCCGCGACGGCTGCATAGAGCTCGGCATCGCTGCTGTGGCTGCGCAGCAGGCGGCGGCACAGGATGCCATAGTTGAGTGCAGGAAGCCGCTGGGCTGATGCCAGGCAGCGCAGCAGCGCTGCGGAATCAGCTGCCGCCAGCACGTGCTGCGGGCCTGCATCGCCCTCCTCACCTGCGACAACAGGAAGGACGAAACACAGGAAGTTGTAGAAAGAGCACACAAAACATTGAGCTGCCTGTTGCTGCCAACATGAGCAACATCAAATGCCATCTGCCCTTCTGCTGCTGAGCTGAAACAATTGGCAGCAAGCCGTGTCAAGCACTGTACCACAACAACACTCACCAAGGGGCAGCACCCAGTGGCCCTCCACCAGCGCCTCCAGCAGCGAGCGGAGAGCACCGTCAGCCGGCAGCTGAGACAGGCCCTTGTGGGCGCCTTGCACATCAGCGGTAGATGCTGCAGCCCCGCTGGCCAAGCCACCGGCCCGCTTGACCAAATGGCACAGCTTTGCCAGCGGCACAGTGCATGCGCGGCGCGTGCGTGGGTCTGGGTCGCTGAGGGCAAGCGCCTCCAGTGCCGCCACTGGACATGAGTAAGCAAGAAGGAGTGGAAGGACGGTCAAGCCGCAGAAGCGTGATTGGAAACCAGCAGCGCTCACGCAGCTTATGAACGTCTGCTCCGCCCCACATCCACTGCTTGCTCACCTGCAGCTTTGAACTGCTGGCTGCCAGGGTCGATGGTGCCTACCTCCAGCACTGCTGCCACAATCCAGCAGCCGCACCGCGCTTGGCGGCCACAGCCTGCGGCAGCCGAGCTGCTTGGGCTGGCACCGCAAGCAGCTGCTGCAACACTGCCGGTGCTGATTGCTGCTCGATGGGCGCCAAGCCCTGACTGAGAGCTGCAGCCAGCAGGGAACCGGCTGCCGCTGCAGCTGCCCCAACAAGGCGGCCACCCAACTGGCTGCTGGTCAGCGTGAGCAGCTTGGCCAGCGTGGTGCTCACACCATCTGCGCTGATGCAGCCACGAGCAAAGCCAGCTGCTGCACTTGCCGCAACTAAGCCGCACTGTGCTGCAGCTGCAGGTGCATCTGCTGCAGGCTGCTGCTCCAGCACTGCCAGCGCCTGCTGGACCAAGGCTGCTAGCAGTTCTGAGAGCGACAGCACTGAGGACGCGGGCGGCAGTGCTGCCGCTAGGGCTGCTGCAGCGCTTGGCAGCGCCTCACATGTGCCGGCCAGCTGAGTGCTGGCAGGAGGCAGGTCGGCTGCCACAGCAGCCGCGCTGAGGCTGGCGCTGTTGCCCGGCCAGCTGGTACACAAACAAGAGAGCAGAGCGGCCAGAGTGGACCGCACTAGCTGCTTTGCCGCAGGTGGCAAGCTGCTTCCCGCTGCAGCCTCAGCAGAACCCGAACGGCACAGCGCTGCACATGCCAGCCCAAGGCCTGTCAGAGCTGCAGCCATGGTACTGCTTGAGCCAGGCTGCTGAGAGTGCAGCTGCTCGTGCAGCAGGCGCCGCGTGGCTTCGAGGGCGGGAGCACCAAGGGCGAGGCGTAGCGCCTCTGTCAGCGAGCCAAGGGCTGCCAGCGCTGCCCGCTGTGCTGCTGCCGAGTGCTGCATGCCGCCTGCTGCAATGCTAACCAACCGCGAATGCACTGCAGTCACCACAGAGGGAAGCGGCTGCTGCGTGGCGAGGCACAGGGCTGCTGCTGCCCACACTGCGTTGGCCGCCCCTGCCGGCGTGCTGCCCTCGCCGCCTGCCAGTGCTGGTTCCACCACTGCCCACAACTGCATTGCGGCATCAGCTGCTGCCTGCTGCTGGCTGCTAGCCGCCTGCTTGGCTGCTGCCCGCTCTGCTGCCAGCCAGCGCCGAAGGAAGGAGCCCCATAATGCCAGCAGCTGAGCTGCCTCCCCCGCATCCTCCGATGCATTGGGCAAAGCTGCTGGCTGCCGCAGCAGCTGCTGGAACACAGCCTGGTAGTCAGCAGCCGCATGCTTGGCTGCAGCTGCCGCGGCTGCCTTGCTGCTGGTGGCAGGCGGTGGCGGTGGCGCAAAGAACAGCTGCACTGCCACTGCCGGCAGGTCTGGCAGGCGTTGCAGCAGGTCAGCTGCGGAGGCTGCAGAGCCTCCCAGCAGCTGCTTGGGCAAGGTGGACTGCAGGCGGTGCGCCACTGCTGTCGCACTGCTGCCTGCTGCGCCAGTCGCTGCACTGCTGCGCTCCCGCCCGCCGGCACTGCCTGCCCTGGCTGCTGCATGGCGGCGAGTGGCGTGCTCATGTGCCAGGGCCGCCTGCACCAGAGCCTCACACTCTGCCAGCGCTGTGGCTGCCGCTCGTTGCCGCCTTGCGCGGGGTGACGTTCGGCTGCTGGCTGCCGCCTGCTGGTGACGCAACTCACTGTGCAGCAGGGCTGCGTACGCACTCAAAGGGCGCAGCGCCTCAATGCTGTCCAGTGTTTCGAAGGTGTAGGCTGCAAGCGAGGCATATGCCTGGCAGCGCACCTGAGCAGAGGCGGCAGCAGGAAAGGGAAGCATTCAGAAGGGGCTGCACTGTTCAGTTAAGTTGCGAGAAGTGCCACCCAGTGGGTGTTGAATTAGCATCAGGGAGCCTCGCAGCTATCATGCACATAAGTTGCACACCAGGCAAGCTCGCATCCTTTCATACCTGTGGTGCATCATGAGCAGTCGCCAGCCACAGTGCATCCACGATCGCCGCCGCAGCATCTGGCTGCACAGCAGCATCCAGGCTGCCGCCGCCCAGCAGCCGCACCTGCAGACCAGCAGCAGCGCGTGGGCCAGTTCAGATGCCAGCAGAAAGCAAAGCTGCTAAAGCAACATGGACCGCTAGGCAAGTTCGAGCAGCTGTGCTTTCCGCTGCTCCTCACCCAGGCAGCGGCAGCAGCGGGATGCTCCGGCAAGCGAGACAGGGCGCGGTGCACCACCCGCCAGGCTGCGTAAAATTCCAGCACATCTGCTTCGCACAGCAGGGCCACACAGTCAAGTCCGGCTGCAACAATAGCGGGCGACTCGTCCCCCAGGCACTCCTGGAGATGGAGGCAAGTAAGAGGGCAGGCAGGTCATAAAAGCAGCTTCAATTTTGCACAACAACTGTATTTCGGACGCTGCACGCACGCGCTACAGAAGATGTCTGCTGCAGCTGCAATTTGCTCTGCCTCTGCCCGTACCTGCACCAGCCCCACCAGCTCCACCGCTTTGTCGGGGTCGGCTGTGCAGATGTCGCGCAGGCATTCGGCACGTGCCACACGCAGCGCCAGCCCTGGCGACTGGCCAGGAGCAGCGTAGCCTGCGCAGCAGGGGGACAGGTCAGGGAGATTACTCAGAGATCGCAGCAGCAGGATGCTGTGCGCTTTGCTTGGCAAAGCATCGAGCAAAGTCACCTCACCTATGACAGCTGCACGCAGCTGCTGGTAGGCACGGCCGCCACTGGTGTGCCAAAGGCGGCACAGCAGCCTCAGCCCTGCTGCCTGCAAGACCTCGGGCGTGCCTGCAACAGCAAACGCATCAAGTGACATCAGTTACTATCAATCCACAGAGGCAGGCAGCTGATGCATGGAGCAGTGAAAACATATGACCGCAATCACACCCACCTGCTGACAGCAGCGGCTGCAGCGTGCGCAGCACAAAGGGCAGCGCAGCAGGGTGGCACCCAGCCTCGGCCAGCGCACGCAGCAGCTCCAGCAGCTGGCGCTGAGGCCGCTGCACCTTGCCTGCAGACATGGCAGCAGGATCTGTCAGTGAGCATGCAGCAGCAGTAAGTGATACTCTGCAAAATCGGCATGCTGCCGCACATTGACTAATTTTTTCCCCTCGCCTGCAGCAGTACATCAGTGCAAGTATGCCGCACCACAGCCCCTCACCCGACAGAAAGCGCTCCACTTGGTGCTGCAGCTGGTGCACGATCAGCGGCAGCAGGGACAGACCGAGCAGCGGCGTGGCTGCCATTGCCGCCACAACCGCCCGCAGCGCCGCCCGCTGCACTGTCTCAGATGGGTGCTGTAGCAGGGCGGACGCCACCAGCAGCGTGCCGCGATCCAGCTGCTGCTGATCCTTGCTGGGCTTGCTGCCTTCCTCCCGGCTGCTGCTGCCAAAAGGAGGGGCTAGTGAAAGGCGCAAGGATGCCAGCCAATGCTGTGCCTCCAGCGGGCGCTGCCACAAGCGAGCCAGCAGCTGTTCAGCAATGTGCACAGTGGCGGCGGTGCCGTGCAGCTGCATACGTTGTGTGGCGCTGCAGCTGGAGGCGCTGGGTCTGCTGGTGGCAGCAGGCAGGCTGCGCAGCAGCGACATCGCATGGCAGGCCCACTGCTTGGACTCCTTGCTGCCGCCGAATGCTGCCTGCTGCAACAGCGGCAGCAATAGCAACGCTGCCAGCTGCTCGCTGTCCACGGCTGCACAGCTGCCCTCCTGAACCAGGTGCTGCAGCAGAGCGGCGAGCAGAGCGAGCGCTGCCTCTGCACCTGCAGCGCTCAGCAGCTGAGCGGTAGGGTGCTGCAGCAGCAGCGCACCAAGGCTGGCAGCGTGCACTGCAATCACCTCAGGCCAATAGCCTGCCAGCACAGAGAGCGCTGCCCGGAGCTGCTGCAGCAGGGCTGGCAGCTCAGCAGCGGCAGCCTCATGGCAGAGGCAGATGAGGTGGCTGGCCAGCGAAGCAACTGTGTCGGCACCTGCAACAGGATGCAGAGCGGAGCAGCAGTTGGGCTGTCTGCAAACTGCACTCAAAAGCGAAGCAGCAGCTCAACATGCCCTTTGTCGCTGCACAGCACTGGCAGCGAGTCACAGCGCACCTGGCTCCTCAACGCAGCTCTCCACCACGTCCATCACATCTGCCACCGCAACAGCTGCCTGCTGGGCGCCGCTAGGGTCGCCTGCTGCAACCCGCAGCGCTGGAAGGTGCGCCACAAGCAGCCCCAGCAGCTCCAGCTGAGCTGCAGAGCTAGTCGTGCAGCATGCCACACGAGCCAGAGCTGCATGGGCCATGCTTGGCAGCAAGGGCTGCGCAGCCGCCAGCTGCGGGTCCAGCAGCAGAAACGAGAGGAAGGGGCGCAGCGCTGCCAGCGTGGCGGCAAATGCTGCAGGGCTGCCGCTGCTCTCTGCCGCTCGCGCCAGCAAGCGGGCAGTGCCCAGCACCAACGGCTGCGCCGCTGCAGCATTGGACAGCAGCGCCCGGCTGAGCGGGTGCGCACGCCAGGCAGTGGCCGGCTGCGGCTGTGGCGTAGTGGGTGTGCGGCTGCTCAGCTGGCGCTCGTACAGCCGCAGGATGCCATCAGCCAGCGGAGCAGCGGTTGCGGGCCCTGCCACCGACAGCGCTGTCAGCAGCAAGTCTTGGGGAGAGGCGGCATGCCCAGCGGCCGGCTCAGCAGGCAGGGCAAGCAGCGCCTGCACTGCCGCCTCCACAACGGACTGTGACGAATGGGGGGAGGAGGTAAAGGGGACATGTCGAGTGCTGGGAGATTGCTACCACAGAGAAACAGCTGCAGCAATAGTTGACTTCCATTTTTGGTCAATGTTCCCTACCTGGCTGCTGTGCGCCAGGCACTCGGCAAAGGCTGCATCGCGCTGCGCCGCCGACTGCGTCCGTGCCGCTAAGTCGAACACGGCGGCAACCGCTGCCGACTGGACGGCAGGGTGCGGCGTCCGCAGCCGCTCCAACGCCTGCTGCAGCGACATCTGCAACAATGTGCAAGTGTGTGCAAAGTGTGAGCAAGGTCTGAGGCTGCGAGGCGATTGGAGGCAGCGGCGGTCGGTCGGCGGCGGCAGGCGGCAGCGGCAGGCGCAGGCAGGGCGGTGAGCTTGCAAGGCGCCGCACCTTCACGACAGCTGCTGGGAGTCTCTCAGTGCTCAAGGCGTTGTGCTACGCGGAGAAGGCTTGCTCTAGGGCGCGCACTTGCGGCGCGGAGCGCAGAGCGCCCGTAAGGGAGAGGTGGGGCTGCTCAACAGCTTGGCAATCCGATCCATTCGCGTTCAGCCAGCCAGGGCCACGATCGCTGCAACCGCTGTGTGCTTCTGCCACGTCCCCCAGATCTCTTGCTGCAGCTACCGTCGCGCCTTGCGCGGCGTCCGAAACACTTCAAATCTTCCCGATCACCATCCGCGGCCATGGCAACCCGCACCGCGGGCTGTGCAGCGAGGTTGCCTGGGCCCCGAGCCCTGCCGACCCCGCCTGCAGCTTCTGTGCCGCACAGCCGAGTCCGCGCAGCAGGTGAGTTTATTACCTGACCTGCACGTGGTGGTGTTTGGTGGGCGCCGTCGTTGCTGCCGCCGCCGCCGCCGCTCCTGCCGCTGCCCTGCCAACCGCCCCCCTGTATGCGTTCCCCTTTGCAGCACTGCAGCCATCTGTATTCATCGGCTCACGCCGCAGTGAGACTGCGATCAGGTCAGGCCGCCCTGCAGCCTGCGGCTCTCTATGCCGCACGGTCTGCAGCGCGGCAGCGGGAGATGCCGGCGGCGGCAGCGCAGGCTCCCCTGCAGCGCCCCAGCAGTTCAGCCTGCTGCGCATCACCGGCGACGGAAACTGCCTGTTCCGCTCGCTGGCACAAGGCGCGCATGCCGCAGAGCAGGAGGACGCAGCCGCTGCTACTGGCAGTAGCAGCCAGGCCCCGCAGCTGTTGCCAGCTGACCAGGAAACCGCTGCCGCCGCTGAGCTGCGCGCCGCCATCTGCCAGGAGCTGCTGAGCCGCAGGTGGGAAGCAGCATGTCTGCCCTTACAGCAGCGCAGAATGTATGCAGCCGGCTGCAGCCAGGTATGCAAGTGGCGGCATCACCCCAGCCCCGGCCTTCCGTTGTCCTGCGCAGGGAGGAGCTGTGCTTCTTCATTGACGGCGACTACGACTCCTATGTGGCGCGCATGCAGCAGCCACACGTGTGGGGAGGTGCGCTTGCATATTGTCGATGCCTTCTGACTGCCCGTCGCTAGTCGCGCGCTGCTGCACTGCGCTGGGCTGCCGCCTTACCTGTGCCTGCTGCCAGCCACTGACAGAAGCACGTTCACATCACCCTGCGCAGGCGAGCCGGAGCTGGCAGTGGCGACACATGTGCTGCGCCGGCCCATCACTGTCTACATGCTGCGCCACACCGGCCTGCAGCAGATCAGCTGCTACGGAGACGGGCAGCATGGCAGCGCTGCCAGTGTGCCGCTGCTGTTCCACGGCGCCGGCCACTACGACCTGCTGCTGCACCAGGCAGCAGAAGATGCGCCTCGCAGTCGGCTGTGAGGTGGGAAGGCAGACGGGGCGGTTATCTGGATGGTTGGTCGGTGAGCATGTGTGCCGCTACGGCCAGTGTTGCTGACATGTACGTAAAAGCAGCAGAGGTACAATGCAAGCCAGCGGTCTGCCAGTGGAGTTGCCTGCTGTTGACTCTTCTTGGCATGCTGACCATCTTAATCCATCATTGCGGCCCGCCTGCGCAGGGTGGCACAGGCGACAGCAGCGGTGCTTGCGCAGCCTGCTAGACGACAGCAGCACGCACAGAAGCTGACGGTGAGCCCCTTGTTGCAGTGCACATTTCATTGCTGCCATGCATACCTGCGGCGGGCGTGGGCGGAACAACTGTGGCTGCCAGCAACGGGCTGCAGGAGTAGAGGTGACTGCCTGCTGTCGCTGCTGCCCTAACGTCACGCTGCTGAGTCATACCAACAGCAGCCGCACGGCCTCCTGTGTGCGCAGGAGGAGAGACAGTTGCAGCCGTGCTGGCTGGCAAGGCGGCGCTGGCACGAATGTCGTCGAAGGCAAGCAAGCCGGTGAGCAGCTTGGGTTGCCTGTCTGCACACAGACGGTGTGCGACAAAGTTTAGTATTGAAAATGTGCTGCCACGCTGCCGTTAGCGATACAACTGGCTGGTTGCCTGCTGCCTACCTAGTGGCGCGTGCCTTGCATTGCTGATTGGGTGCCGCATGTGCAGGGCATGCCGCTGTTGCTGGCCACAGCCGGACCAGTTTGTTGTCGTGCGGCAACAGGTGGTGCAGGCAGCACTGGCCAGACACCAGTTGTATTTTTTGCACATGCATGCCGACTGCCTCTTGGCAACTTCTTGGCGCCTTGCTGTGCAGGTGGACGCGTGCGAGAGGGCCGCTGCAGACACGATCCCGTGCAATAGCGGGAGTCGCTCAGGCGTGTTTGCACGGTGAGAGGGTGCTGGGTTGCGTGCTTGCATGTTGCCGCCAAGTAATTGGAGCGCAGTGGGATGGCCATCGGTTCTGCACCTGACTGCTTTTGCGCTGCCTGGCGGGCATGTGCATGCTGCCAGCAGAGTGGCTGCAACCTGCCTGCTCTTCATAATGCTGTCCTTTGTTTTACTTTATAAACAGCTGGCATTGCTGCAGGCGCGCCTTGCGCAGGCGGCGGTTGCTGTGCGCTGCTGTTGGCAACAGCTGGCCAGCAGCGGACAGCAGCGGCGGCGGCAGCGCTGGAGCGAGGCGGAGCGCGGAATGGCACACGTCGCTGCAGCTGAGGCATCCAGTTTGCTGTTGGCATGCTGGCAGGCAAAGGCGAGTGCGCCCATGTGTGTTGGCATTGCTTCCCGCCAATCTGCAGCAGCTGTGCAGCTGTGGCTTGTGCTGTGCTTAGCGTGGCCTGTTCTGCCAGTGCTTGCTTGCTACACGCCCTTTGTATCTTGCATGATTGTGAATGCTGCTGCCTGTGTCGTGCTGTGCAGGCTGGCAGAATGCCGCTCGCCTTGGTGTGGCCATAGGGCAGGCGTAACAGCTGCGCTGGAGGCAGTGGCGGCGGCGCAGTCAGGCGTGCAACATGGGAGCAAGCAGCAGCTGGCAGGGCCTCGCTGCTGAGGCAGCGGGCGGCAGAAATGATGCAGACTGCAGCCATGACGCAGCACGCTGGGCGAGCAACCGCATGTGCGCAGGCTACGGCAGGGTTCATGTGGCTGCTCCACCTCGGCTGTCGCGGATGCCGCAGTAATGCTGAGCAGCCGCTGGCCAGGCCGGCTGCTGCGCTGTTGCACTGGGCAGCGGCGTTGAATGTGCACAAGATGAATGCAGTAGCCTGTGTTTGCCGCTCCATTTAAAAATGACAATTGCAGCCTATGAGGCGCCAGCAGCAGCAGCTGATGCAGTGGAGCGGCAAGTGTTGGAGGACATGTGCATGGCAGAGGTCTCCAACGGCAAGGTGTTATGCACAAAGCAATGCAAACGCAGAGCTCCTCGAGGCCACCGTTGCTACCAACAGCAAGTGGGTATACCGTTACTGCAGACGCGCATAACGATGATGCTGATGTTGCGGTGGGCCCAGGGTTTAGTTTTTTAGGTTTAGGTTTTAGGGTTTAGGGGTTTAGGGTTTAGGGTTTAGGGTTTTAGGTTTAGGGTTTAGGGTTTAGGGTTTAGGGTTTAGGGTTTAGGGTTTAGGGTTTAGGGTTTA
>VFQQ010002037.1_pt1 | contig 24931 bp, 24 predicted proteins | sample 3512341 | NCBI WGS metagenome assembly VFQQ01 (sample SAMN10412373, study PRJNA504923) | tailings metagenome | isolation source: Relicate 2 Philex TSF1 revegetated site | place: Philippines: Tuba, Benguet | collected 2017-08-29 | reverse complement strand
ACTGCCAACTCCAACCGAACCCGCATCCAGGGCATTTCGACATCGCCAAATCCTCGCAGATTTGGTCCAGTTCAGTTAGGCATTACCTTGATTTTTGGATAAACTGGGCGGCTTTAATAAACCAGCCTGCGACATAATCCAGGTTCCCCCACCGCTTCATCAAAGGGGAAAAAACAAACTCTAGATCGGCCTTCTGAGCGGATGATTGTTTATTATATCCTGAGTAGGGTGGATTCCCACAGATATAGGTTTCCCCACCCTCATTCTCGAAGTCGATCTCGGATTGATTGAGCGGCGTATGGAGCAGGTCATCAGCATGGTGCTTCACGCCCGTTCCAGTCGGCCGGCAGATGCTCAACCAATCGAGCCGAAGCGCGTTGCCGCAGGTGATCCAGTTTTCCTTGTTGAGCGGCAGGAATTCGACCAGCGCCAGCTTTTGCCCGCGATACAGCACGTCGCACTGAAACTCGGCGATAATGAGCGCGAGGCGCGCGACCTCGGCAGGGAAGTCGCGCAACTCGATTCCACGAAAATTAGTTAGCGGAATCTCGGATGCACGATCAGATTCCCCGCGCCTTTCGTTGATAATGGCCTCGATGGCCCTCATTTCTTTGTACGCAATGACAAGGAAATTGCCGCTGCCGCAGGCAGGATCGAACACCCTGATCCGCGCCATGCGCCGCCGCAGGTTCAACAGCATCCGGCTGTTGTTGCCTGCCTCCTCAAGCCGCGCCCGCAGGTCGTCGAGGAACAACGGGTTCAGGACTTTGAGGATGTTGGGAACGCTGGTGTAGTGCATCCCCAGCGCGCCGCGCTCCTCGTCGTCCGCCACAGCCTGGATCATCGACCCGAAGATGTCCGGGTTGATCTTGGTCCAGTCTAGGCTGCCGATATGGAGAAGATAGGAGCGGGCGATCTTGCTGAAACGCGGCACGGCCGGACTGCCGGAAAACAGCCCACCGTTCACATAGGGAAACACATCCGCCCAGCGGGGCAGGTTGGCGGTCGCCCGCTGGGCGATGGGTGTGTTCATGGCACGGAACAACTCGCCAATCACCTCATGGGTGTTGGACGAGTCCCGTGCGCTCATCTGCTCGATGGTAGCGGTGAACAGGCCCTCGCCGTTGAAGATGTCGGTGTTCTCCGCGAAGAAGCAGAAGATCAGCCGGGCCATGAAGTGGTTCATGTCGGGGCGGCGGTCGGCTGCGCCCCAATCGGGATTGTCCTTCAACAGCTCGACATAAAGCCGGTTCAGGCGGCCGGTGGCCCTTATGTCGAACGAGCTTTCGCGGATTTGCTTGACTGTGGTGATCCCGGCCAGCGGCAGGAAGAAGCCGAAATGATTGGGGAAGTCGGCATAGGTGCAGGCGACCGTTTCGCCGGACTCCAATTCCTCGGCTTCGAAGCCGTCGCCATCGGTAGCGAGGATGAACCTCGCCTTAGCCTTCGCCGTGGCGGGGCTGGCCCGCAGCGCGGCAAGGGTCTGCGTCACCGCGCCGGGGGCGGCGACGGCGATGTGGATGTTGCTCCGCTGGAGCACGCCGCCGGGCACGTCTGATGCGTTGGTCGATCCGGCGCGCAGCCGCTTGATCGTGGTGTCCTTGTTCCCGAAGGCGGCAAGGAACTGATAGGGAAACTCCGCTGCATTGAAGGGCTTTTCCGCAAGCTCGGTGACGGCTTCCTCGATCTCGACCGCGTTCATGCCTCGCCCCGCTTTTCGTCGGCGGGAGCATGGAAAGGCTCGACCTCGATCTCGTCGGCCCGGCGCTTGACCTCGGCCAGTTCGTGGTCGAGCTGCCGGATCAGCCATTCACGGGCAGGCGTGCCGAATGCCTTTTCCAGCCGGACGGCCATCTCCGGCGAAATACCCGACCTGGCGTTCAGCAGGTTGCTGAGGGTCTGCCGATCCACGCCGAGAATGCGGGCGGCGTCGGTGACGCTCAACCCGTTCCTTTCAAGGCAATCCTGCCGGATTGTCGTTCCTGGATGCATCGCCTACCGATTCGCAATAGCCCTATTTAGAGTGATCGTATGTTGATAATCGACACTCGACAAGCAGCGCGGCGGGGCTATAATTCTAGGGGCTGGCCTAGATAGCATAGAAAGGCTATCTGGATCATATGGTTACGAAGCGGCGCCGAAGCCGGCTTGGGGCAAGTATTCAAACGGACCTGATCAAGCAATTCGTCGCTGGGGCAACAGCGCGGTCGGCGGCCGATCTGGTTGGCGTAAACCGGCATACCGCGACGCTGTATTTTCATAAGCTGCGGGAATTGATTGCCACCAGGCTTGCCGAGCAAACGCCTTGGCTATCCGGTGAGATCGAAGTGGACGAGAGCTACTTCGGCGGCACACGGAAAGGCAAGCGCGGCAGAGGCGCTGCGGGCAAGGTTCCGGTCTTCGGCCTGCTCAAAAGAGGCGGCAAGGTGCATGCCGTCATCATTCCAAATGCCAAGCAGAACACGCTGTTGCCGATCATCCGGCAGACCATCAAGCCTGATAGCATCGTCTACACGGACAGCTTCACCAGCTATGACGCCCTGGATGTTTCCGAGTTCCACCATGTGCGGATCAATCACTCGGAAGCCTTTGTCGAGGACCGTAACCACATCAACGGCATTGAGAATTTCTGGAACCAGGCCAAGCGCCACCTGCGCCGCTTCAATGGCATCCCTGAGCAGCACTTCCACCTGTTCCTCAAGGAATGCGAATGGCGCTTCAACTACCGCCCAACCAAAAACATGCTCAATGTATTGATGGCTTGGGCCAAACACGATTTACTCTAACCTTATCTAGGCCAGCCCCTACCTTTTTTATAAGGCTGTCTCAATTCCCCTAAGGACAGTCTAGTTCGAGATAGTGAAAATAAGTTTTTGGGCAAAGAAGTTTCTTCGGAAGCTGAATCATCCGGAGGGGGCGTGTGCAGATAAAGAGTACTGGCTTTATGCCTAGCTTCGTGACGATGGATGCCACGTTCAACGTGACGAATTAAAATGCTGGCTGGTGCCGTTTGTGCGGGCAGTTCTTAGGGTGCGGACCCATTAATTGGATTCCCAAGGGAGTGTTTGCGTGATTCATTGCCTTGAGCAAGGAGGCGATGAGAATGGCGGATTTCTTTTGGTTTTCTGATGCTCAATGGGCTCGGATCGAACCGCTTCTGCCGACGGACAGCCGAGGCCGGGAGCGGGTGGATGATCGTCGGGTGCTGAGCGGCATCGTCCATGCGCTGAAGCATGGCGGCCGTTGGGCCGATTGCCCGCGCGAGGTCTACGGTCCGAAGAAGACGCTCTACAATCGTTTTGTGCGCTGGGCGGAGCGCGGTATCTGGGACGGGATATTCAGCGCGCTGGCGGGCGCCGAGGACACACCTGACCGGCTGTTCATCGATTCCACCTGCATCAAGGTCCACCGCTGCGCGGGCGGCGGAAAAGGGGGGCCTTGGTTCATGGTATCGGCCGCACCAAAGGGGGGCGCAACACCAAGCTCCACGCCGTCTGTGATGGCAAAGGCAGGCCGCTCGTCCTGCTCCTGACGCCCGGAAACGTCCACGATTGCAAGCCCGCCCGCCGCTGCATTGAGGCCATGCCGCCCGCCAAGGAACTCGTTGCCGACAAAGGCTATGATAGCAAGGCCCTACGGGATTGGCTGCAAGAACGCGGAACCACGGCGGTCATCCCGCCGCGCAAAAACCGCAAGGTCCAATACGACTACGATAAGGCCATCTACAAGCAGCGCAACATCATCGAGCGCATGTTCTGTCGCCTCAAGGATTGGCGCCGCATCGCCACCCGCTTCGACCGAAATGTCAAAAACTTCTTCGCAGCAATCGCTCTCGCTGCTACCGTCATATGGTGGCTCTAATGAGTCCGTACCCTAATTCTTTGATTTCGGCACAGTATCCAATAGCCGGGCTGCGGGTATTCCGAGGCTTTCCGCTATCTGCTGAACGATGAGGACGGTGGGATTGCGAATGCCCCGCTCCACGCCGCTAATGTACGTTCTGTGCAAATCGCACTCGAAGGCTAACTCTTCCTGAGACCAGCCTTTTTCCTTGCGGAATTTCCTCACGTTTTGGCCAACAAGACGACGAATATCCATGCCCCGAGAGGGACATTTTTGTTAACTATTGATCTACAGACTATGAGTCTCATTTTTGTGGACTTTCACGCGCGAATTGCGCAAAGATCGTGGCTCTTCGGGGCCATCCATAATTGGAGGATAAATGTCCAAGCCGGTTTTCTCTGGTTACTTCGCTTTCTCGGGGCGCAGGAACAGGAAGTCGTATTTCCTGTATATCGCGGCAATTGCAGGCGCGATTTATATTCTTTTTGCTATAACGAATCCGTATTTGGAAAGATTGAAATATTTGGATGAACAGAAATACGACCACATGAATATTCTTCTTGGGATAATATTTATAATTGCCTGCGTTTCTCTCGCTATAGCTGCCGCACAAAGATGCCGTGATTTTGGCTGGACTGGCTGGGCCGCGTTAATTTGTGCCATTCCATTTGTTGGATGGATATTCGCCCTGGCTATCCTGTTCATTCCTGGAAACGTTGGCGCCAATCGCTACGGCCCTGATCCACTGGGCGCTCCTGAGCCACCGGCCGCATCCCAAACGCAAAATGGCGATGCGGAAATTTCTTGATCGAGGTAATTTACTGTCACCATCGAGGTAATTTGCGGTCCCCCTCGTACTTACCAGTATCTTCCTCTTCTTTCCTCTCGTTTTTTGGTGAGCCCTGAGCTCCGGGCAAGGACCGCTAGCCCCGGCAAGAAATTGCCGGGTCAGCCCTTCACCTAGCGCGTAGGAAAGAAGGCTCGTTTTTCGGAGCCGCCCCTCGCATTCGGGGCTCAATGCCACGAGGTCCGGCATTGAGCAAGGTGGTTACTTGGCGATAGTGGACTCCTACCGGCAGCCACGGTTCCACCTTTCGGACTCCGCTTTAGGGTATGGCTGCGCCCCACAGTACCTAATTTTGTGACCAGTATCCTGCCGTCTGATAACCGACGATACTGGCATACTCTGTGTTAGCGATTTTATCCTTTCGCAAGCGCGCGGATGCGCGATGGCCAGGCATGGAGTTCAGCCACCGGGATGAGCGTTCGCTTGCCGAATTTGAGCGGCTGAATGCGGCCAGCCTTTATCTCGGCATACAGTTGTGTACGGCCGATGGCCAAGGCGCGATGCGCTTCATCGACACTTACCATCAAGGGAGCCAACGCGCTGTCGGCTGGCTTGCCCCTATGCTCCGATTCCATCGTTTTGCCTCGTGCATTCGCACCAATATGCACTTGCACTAACGCGACCGGTCGCAAATGGCAAAGGAAAACTCAAGAAAAATCGTGTTTTATCAGTAACTTGATAAAAACTTCCGCGCTGTCCTGCGCGCCCCGTGTCAGAGAATTGATATTTTGCCGGTGCCCCAGGGCGCGGACCACGTGCCGCATCCAGAAGGGTTGGCCCGATTCGTTTGCGAAGCCTGGTTCGCCCATCCCGCTATTTGGCGTGAAGGTAGGCAATGCCGGTGGCCTTGGCGGCGCGGGCGTTGCAGTGTTTAGCCCATTCCTCCATCAATCGCTTGCGCTTCAGGAATAAATCGCCTCGGCGATATGCTGCTTCCACTTTGTCGGAGATGGCATGGGCAAGGGCCATCTCGGCGACTTCACGCGGATAGTTAGTGCGTTCTGCGGCCCAATCCCGGAAGGTGCTGCGAAAGCCGTGGGCGGTAATATCGGTTCGCTGCATCCTTTTCAGCAGCGCCAAGATCGCATTGGAGCTTAGGGGCTTCTCCTTCTTCCCGCCTGGGAAAACCAAGCCCTGCCGGTCATCTGGCTTCGTTAGGCAAAGCACATCCAGGGCCGCTTTGTTCAAAGGTACGCGGTGCTCCTTCCCGGCCTTGATGCGACCAGCGGGAATTGTCCACATGACCTTGTCCAAGTCGATTTCGCCCCATTGCGTGCCAATGACCTCGCTGGTACGGGCAGCGGTCAAAATCAGAAACTCCAATGCTCGGGCCGCCGCCCCTTCCTGACTGCGCAATGCCGCCATGAAATCGCCCATCTCGGTGAATGGCAGGGCCGGGTGGTGCTTAACCCCTGCCACCTTGGAACGGGAAGGGAAGAGGTTTTCCAACTGCCCACGCCAGCGCGCCGGATTATCTCCCGTTCTTAGGCCCCGTGCCGTCGCCCAATCCAATATGGCCTCGATCCGGCCACGAACCCGATGGGCGGTTTCGTTCTTGGCCGTCCATATTGGTTCAAGCACTTTCACCACCATACCCGTATCCACTTGGGAGACGGATACAGACCCTATGATGGGGTGGGCATAGGTGTTGAGCGTGCTCCGCCATTGCTCGGCATGCTTGTCGTTGCGCCATGAGGCGGCGTGCGTGCCGATATATCGTTCGGCGGCTTCCCGGAAGGAAATCGCTCTGGCCCGCTCCGCCGCCCTGGAGGCCCGCAGGGCGCGTCGGGCCTCTATGGGGTCTTCCCCTGCCAAAAGGGCGAGGCGGCTTTCAGCGGCCCTCTCTCGGGCTTTGGCGAGGCTAAGAGTATCAAGCGGGCCGAGGCCCATGTCGCGTGGCGTCTTCCGACCGTTATGGCGATAACGAAAAATCCATGAGCGCCCACCTGCGGGCGTTACGCGCAGGTATAGGCCAAGGCCATCGGGGTACAGGCCCGGCTCCTTGATGCGGGAAACGGCTAAGGCCGAAAGGCGCCCGGTTTGATGCTTGGCCATCCCGCTAATCCATCTATCAGCCCATCTTTGTGTTCCGAATTATGAAGGATGTCGGCGGACACGTCAAAACACAGGCGCACGAAATGCCCAATAATACTGGGCTATTTTGATATGATGGCGAACACAGGCGGTCGGTGCAGAACGATGCTGTGGCGGACACCCCATCCGCCATTTCAGTCCCAAAGTGGGCACGCCGATTCCCGCCGATTTCCCGCTAGACACCGAAGTAAGGGCGCGTAGCAGTTCGCCCTTCGATCCCATGATGCGAACATGGCCTTCTCCGACTTCGACGCGCTGGGCAAAAGCGCGCAGATGATCCCGCCGGTAGCCGCCGCCCTCCTGCCTGAGCCGACGCCGCGCGGTCGTGGCGAACTTTCGTAAAACAGCCGGCGTCACCGCCATGCTGCCGGAGCTTTCGAGCATGGCCTGTGCTCGCTCGGAATCGACTTGCGCTTGGTCGCGGAGCGCCCGGAGGGCGACGACGCGCTCCTTCAACGCCGGGTCGTTCAGATCGGCCACGCCCGCTTCGATGGCCTCGTAGAGCCGTTTCAACCGAAGCTCGGTCTCGGCCGCGCGACGGTTCAATTCGGCAATATGCTCGCGGCGGCGCTCGGCCCGTTCCTCGCGCCGGTCGAGGATCGAGGCCAGGATCTCCTCCAGCCGCTCTGGCTGTAGAAGTCGGTTCTCAATGTGATCGCAGACGATGGCGTCGAGTTGCGGCATCGGAATCGAGCGGCCGGAGCAACCCGTCTCGCCCTGCCGCGCCTTGATCGAGCAGGTATAGTAGCGGTAGCGTCCGCCCTTGCCGGTGCGAATGGTCATGGCTCCGCCGCACTTCTCGCAGTAGCAAATACCCGTCAGCAGGGTCGGCCCGCTGACGACGCGCGGCGGCGTGACCCTGGAGTTGCGGACGCGCAAATGCTCCTGCACGGCGTCGAACGTCTCTTGGTCGATCAGCCGCGGCACCGGCACCACGACTATTTCGCTGACTGGCTTCAATTCCTTGGATTTGGAACGCTTGTTGAACTCGTGCTCGCCGATATAGGTGCGCCGGGTCAGGATGCGGTGGAGCTGACCGATGCCCCAACGCCCGCCGTCGCGGGTGATTCTCGGCCTCGACGATCTGGCTGGCGGCCCAGATGAGCACGTCCGCATCCCAGATGGTGGCCATGCCGTGTTCGGGCATCCCGAAGACTTCGACACGCTGGCCGCCGGCCTCGTAAAGGATCGGGGCGATACGCTTAGCCTTGGCGAGCGAAAAGAACGGCCGCTCCATGAGGTCGCGCTGATCTCGTGGGGATGCGTCGCCGGTGGCGACGACGAACGGATCAAGCCGTTCGCGCTCGCTGCCTCGTGCGAGGCGTCCTCTGCCAGATGTGACATCACCCGGCATCTCAGCGCGACGCCTTTTCGGCGGCGGTCAGCGGACGGGCGGGGAAAACGCGCGTGGCGGTCTTCTCGGAGGCGGACTTGCGGATGCCGTCCTCGGTCCACGCCTGAAGGTCATCCACGGAGTAGACGATCCGTCCGCCGATCTTGCGGTAGGTCGGGCCGGTGCCGTAGGTGCGGTGCTTTTCCAGAGTACGGATGGAAATGCCGAGAAAACGCGCCGCATCGGGCGCGCGCAGGTATCGGGGCGGCAGCCCCGTCTTCGGATCTATCATGATCGGATCTCCGGTCGGGTTCGAGCGGGCTACCGGTGGCGGAAGCGGGCTATGGCGAACCGTGGCGGAGAAATGGCGGCTTGCAGCGTGCCGGATTTAAGGGGGGTGCGATACCGGCACCCCGACTGGTTGCCCCGTCTTTGGCCGCGCGGAGATTAACGCCAGTATGCGGAATGGATGGGATAGCGAAGCAAGTCGCGGTAGCCGCCCCGCATGTAGCGCAAGCCATCGGCGACCAGGCGGCGCGTCTGGTTCTTGCGCGAATCTGCTTCCCAGTCGGCTTTGGTGCCAGAGAAACCAAGGAGTGTTTCGGCGATCTGGCGATAACTTGCGCTTTCAAGATGGCCGTCGAGCGCGCGCAGGACCAGAATGAACCGATCGCGCGTCTGCTGTGGCAGGACGCGCGGTCCCTCGCCGATGGGCCGGCCAGAGAGGGCGCGCCAGAAGCGCAAAAGCGCCTCGGCGCGAAGTTCCAACAGGGCGTCAAGAGGCAGAACAACGCAATAGGTCGCTCGACCGTCTGGCGGCGTTTCCGCGAGCCAGAACTGATGGCTCAAGTCAGTCGATTGCCAAAGGCCATGCCAGCCTCCGTCAACGTCCGGGCGAGCATCGAGGCCGGACAGGCCCGGCAGATCGATCGGCATGGCGGCGGGATCGTCGCTGAGTATGGTGGTACGCCGAAGCTCGACGGCCTCAGGCAGCAGCGCGGGCATCCAGAACAACGGGACGCGGCCCGCTGGCTGGCGCGGATCGGCCGGGAAATCGCAACCCCCAGCGCTCGGAGAAACTTCTCCGGGCGGCGGCTTGATGTTGAGGAAGAGCATTCACGCGATAAAAGTCACGATGATAGTCGTCATCGCGGCGGAGAAATTCCCAGGCAAAGCCGGCGGTGGAGATGCTTTTCGCATGCCCGTAAGCGGCCGGCGCGCGCCAATCAGAACTCGGCATGGCGTCACCTCTAATCTTGCGCCGCCTCGCGACGCTAGAAAGAAGAAAGGTGAACAACCTCAGATGTATTTTGCAGATATTGTTTAGTGATACGTTGATCGTTCAACGCGATCAATATTGGTTAACATTTTACTATAGGAATGGATGTTCTCTGGCGAGCCGGGCGTGCCCGGCGAGCGCTTTTTGCGCAGCAAGCCCGCCGATCCGCAAAAGCGGATCGGCGGCAAATCGGATATCCGATGTTGCGCAAGGGCGGAAAGCCGTAGAGTCGGATTGGCGGCGCTACGGCTCTACGGCTTTGCGGTTAGGCGGTTTTGAGACGCTGCATTCCCTCGGCCAGCGTCCACAGGGCTCGGTTCAGGCCGACATTCTGGTCGATGCCGTTGATGGCGCGGGTCTGGCTACGGCGGATGCGTCCATCCGACGTCTGGCGGCGTCCGCTGAGGCCGCCCCGGATGAGGTTTTCCTGTATGACGTTGAAGGTCTGCCACAAGCTTTGCCCGACATCCTCGCGGCGGCGCGGGGCAATGATCTGGTCCGGGCGCACTGGGCTTTCGTCCTCGCCATAGCGGGCGACAAGGCTTGCCTCCGCCAGCACCTGTTGTTCGGCCTGAGACAGGCGGGTTTCCTTCATGGTTTCGGTGGCGTCGATCAGGCGCGGGAAATCCTCCGCCACGGTATAGACGCCCTCGATGATCTTGTCCTGTATCCCGCCCTTGTGAGGCACGCGGACTTCCTCGAACCGCTCGCCCGCGATCATGCTGTTGGTGCAGACGAAGCGCAGCACCCCCGCAAACATCTGATAGGCTGACGTACCATCATGCGAGTTGACGATGATGACTTCCGCCGCCTCCGGCTTGCCGATGCCATCGTCCCGGCGCAGGCGCAGCATGTGTTTGGCGTGGCCCATGCGCTCGCCATCGCGCGGAACCGCCTGCACGGCAAAGAACGGGAACCATCCCTCCCGGCGCAGCCCCTCCACGATCTCGATGGTGGGGACATAGACATACCGCTCCGAACGGCTGTCATGGGCTTCGCGGGCAAAGATGGACGGGACGTGGCGATACAGGGTTTCGTTGTCGAGGGCTTCACGCCCGCTGATCTGGTGAGAGTTGCGGCCGAACCGGGTAGCGAGACGATAGGTCATAGTCTTGATCCTCATTGGCTTTGGGTTGGAGCGCAGCGCTGCGCTGCAACCCTGGCCGTCGCCGAGACCGGGGGGTGCAAGGAGCAAGGGCGGGCGGGACGGAGGGGGATCGCCCGGTCTGCACGGAACGGAGGAACGACGTGGAGGAAGGCTGGGGATACCGTCCCGGCCGAGCGTCAGCGATCCCTTGCGCCGCGCCAGGGGGCAGCGCCCCCAAGCAACCCGCCCAGCATGAGCGCCAGCGGGAGACGGGCATAAAGCTGGATCAGGATGTGCAAAGCCTCAGAACCTGAAAGCCGCATATCCTGATTGCCGTATTCTCTTAAAAGCGGCGGCGGACAAGCATGACGAAGCCCCGCTATGCAAGCGGGGCTTCGGAGGTGTCCGGGCTCAGTCTGCGCTACGGCGCGACCAGATGAGGTTGTGGGCCTCGCCGCCTTCGTCTTCGACCAGGCTGGCGTAGATCGGGGCCGGGAAGCTCGGATCATCCAGCTTGACCGAGAGATATTCGCGGCCGGTTTCGCGGGCGGTCTTCTTCCAGGCCGCGCCGAACTCGGTGGCGCCGGCGAATATCCGATAGTCGGGGCCGCGCTCGCTTTCGCCTTCGGCGGGGACGAGCTTGGCCTTGACGTTGAGGGTCAGGGTCTTGACCGTGCCTGTGATGTCGCCGTTCGCAGTCTTGGTGAAGGTGCCGATGGTTGCCATTGTCGTGTCTCCGTTCCTCGGGCCGCGCCTATCGCGACCTCGATGGCGGTCGTGAGACCGGAGGCGATCAGCCCGCACCTGAGGGGCTGGAACGAAGTGGAAGACGGCCGACGACGGCTTTTTTGCTTCGCGAGGCAAAGCGCGCTCGCGCGCGGCGGAAAAAAGCCGGTGACGGACGTTGCGGGAGGATGATCGAGGCGAAGCCGGTCTTCGGTCAGACCCATGCCTTTCGAGGACGCCGTTGCGCGCCCCTGCAGGACGGCAGAGAAACGATGATGCGATCTCGGCCTCTGTCACGCGATGAAACTGCGGATGGCATCCCCGTTATGGTCTACGCTGTTCCTGAACGAGGCTGGCTTCTCCTATCGGCGCTGGCGACGGTTGCGGCCATACCTCAAGGATTGCGGACGCCGCCGCGTTTGGAGCTGCTGGACTGGGCGCTCCCGTCCGGCTTCACGATCGCACGGCAATGCGGGATGGACCGTCGCTCCAAGCGTGATGCGCTATTGCAGGCGATGGAAAGGGCGAGGTTTGCAAATCCTGAGTCCGCCGCCCCGGAGACCACGGAAAGACGCCGTTCCCCGTTGTTGCGGGGCTTAACGCGATCCGCCGCTGCTACTTGCGTTAGTGATCGAAGCCGAATGGCGGAAACGCGCACCTGGGCGTGGTTCCGGCGCAGCCGAGAGCGCGGCCCGAAGGGCAACGCCAGCCTCTCTCGCTATACTTGCAAAATGTTCCCCAGACCCGCAAATTATCGGTAATCAAAGGGGGGAAGAAATGCCGACGTACAATTTGATAATAACTGACGTCACTTGTTACGGGGATTTATTCTGTGTCGCGGGGTGGGATTTGGACAACGGAGGCATGATCCGTCCGGAGCCTCCCACCGCGAACGCCATAGCAGAGGCATCCCGCTTCTGGGGTGTTCAACACGCTGGTCCTGGTAAGTTCTTCTCCGTTGGCAACGTAGTGCGTTTCGATGCCGCCCTGCCACCCGTCAACTTTCCATTCCCCCATGCGACTGAGGATCGCCTCGTTGTAGTTGGAAATAGCGCGCTTATTGGTCAGATGACGGCAACGCAAATCGTGCAAACCGTCGCGCCCGGCTTATCAATATCGATGAACGTGGCATTCGGCGGGCAGCTCAATAGAGCTAATTCAGGCAAAGCGCATGTAATTGCGGGCACACAGACCTGCTCGCTTGACGCTATCAATATAGCGCCTGCTTCGCTTTCCTTTTACGAGGATAATCCATCTCCCGGCAAAAGGCGACTTCGCGCGCTGATAGATCAGAATGGCGTCGAATATGATTTTTCTGTCCCAGCGGACGCTGCAAGGAGCCGTTTCCTCGCAGGAGGAGTTGCTGCACTTGAAGCGGACGCCGCAGCGAGTCAGAGCATTCATGTCCGCCTCGGCTTATGTCGCCCGTTCGCAGCCATGCCGAATTCTTGCTATGCACAAGTTAATGGTTTGTATTTCTTGTAATCCATCGATGTTCTCACAGGCTGCATACTTCGCTTCAAAAAGTTATAGCTATGCAGAAGAGTGCTGGCCGGGGGGCGCCGTGGTTGGTAAGATCACGAAGGCAATGCAATGGAGATCGTGTCGGACGAGCGGTCGTGGCGTGAAGGAGGCCAGAATTGGCGGAAACGGCTGTAGAGGTGCTGACAATTGGGCATTCGACACTTCCCTATGAGCGTTTTCTTGCGCTTCTTCGGCATGCGGCGGTAACAGCGGTGGCAGATGTAAGGACCGCGCCCTTTTCGAGGCACTTTCCGCATTTCAATAGGGACACACTGCGCGATGAGCTGCGTCGGGACGACGTGGCCTATGTATTTCTGGGGGAGGAGCTTGGCGGGCGGCCGAAGGGGCAACGATTCTTCTGCGATGGCGTGGCAGACTATGAGAAGATGGCCGAAACGGCCGATTTCTCGCGAGGGCTGGAGCGCGTCATCGAAGGGGCGAAAAAGTACCGGATCGCCATGATGTGTTCGGAGCATGATCCGCTGGATTGCCACCGCTGCCTTCTCGTTGGCCGGGCGCTTCACGAGCGCGGTGTGAATGTCCGCCATATCCTGAGCAGCGGGCAGATCGTCGATCATCGGCAGATTGAGGACAAGCTGATGGAAATGTCGGGCAAGAGCGACATCGATCTTTTCGAACCGCCTGCGAAGCGTCTCGCCGCCGCGTATCGGGACAGGGCTATGAGGGTTGCGTTCTCCGAGAGACCGGACAGTGCCCAAAAGACAGCGGCGGCGGAGTAAGAGATTTGAGCGATGTCAACCTAGCGACGATCGGGTTTACCAAGACCACAGCGGCGAAGTTTTTCGATCGGCTGAAAAGCGCCGGTGTCAAAAAGGTGATCGACGTTCGCCTGCATAACACGTCACAACTTGCCGGGTTCGCGAAGGCCGATGATCTGGCATACTTTCTGAGGGAAATATGTGGCGCTCAGTATTCGCACCAGCCGGTACTCGCCCCAACAGATGATATTTTGAAAGCATTCAAGCGCGACAAAGGTGATTGGACTATATACGAGAATTCGTTCATGCGGCTGATGGAACAGCGCAAGATCGAAGATCGGTTCAAGCCGGACATGTTCGAGGGTGGATGCCTGCTCTGCTCCGAGGACAAGCCGCATCACTGCCATCGGCGATTGGTCTGCGAATATCTCAACAACAAGTGGGACGGCACGTTGAAAGTCCGCCACATCTGATCTCGCTGAGCCACCGCGCTATCACGCCTGTCGTTGAGGTTGACTCGCGATCCGCATCAGCGCCGATGCGCCGGTCACGCCGCCGGCGATCAGGCAGAAGATCGTGCGCCAGACCTCGGACGGTACTGCCTCGCGCGTGATGCCGTGAACCAGCGCATAACCTGCAACGGCGGCAGGCGCGGCGAAAACAAGCGCCACGGCGATACGCAGGATCGGCGGGCGCACGGCCATGAACAGGACGATCAGCAGACCATAGGCTACAGCGCCAGTTACCAGTCCGACCAGTCCCGCGCCGATCAGGCCGGAGCCGGAGGCATAGGCCCAACGCGCCACCTCCACGCCGAGCATGAAGGGCAGCGCATAGACGGCGAGCGTATAGGCCAGGACGCATAGACCGGCGACCAGCGCGACGGTCATCAATATGAGCACAATCATCGCAAGTTCCTCCTGAACCGATGACGGCGACGGCCATCGGATCGGTCGCGCGGGGTCGATCCCCGCGCGACCACGATTTTTTTCGAGGGTGGAAAACAGGAAGGCCGGGACCGCTTGCACGATCCCGGCCCGGTCCTCACTCGGCGGCTTGCAGGTAGGCGTCAGCTTCCGGCTCGGCGGCAGGCTGCGCGGTGCGCAGCACGGTCGGCAGCCAGCCGGTTCCGGCCAGAAGCTGTTCGGCGGCCTGCGCCATCTCCGGCTTCTTCAAGCCCGCGATCCGCTCGGCGGCTTCATCGCTGACGGCTTCCCGCACGGCGGCGAGGATATGCGCCTTGGTGACGCGACCAAGATAGGTCTGGCCGGTCGGGGTCCATTGCGCCGTCATGTCCAGCATCGTCGCCGTCGCCAGCTTTTCCGCCGTCGCGCGCGCGTTCGGCTTTTGCTCCCACTGCACCCTGACCGCATTGATGGTCAGCGATGCGCAATGCGCGAGCAAGGCCATGAGACTCGCATGGTCCAGACCGGCGACGAAGGCCCACAGGTCCGCTACGTCGCGGGGCATGTCCGATGCCCATCCGGCATGACGATCCGCCAATGCCTTCGCAGCGGGCGTGTCCTCGATACCGTCCGCATGGGAAGCGAGATAGGCGCTGCTCAACCGGATTTCGAGGCAGGACGCTTCCCCGCCGTGATAGAAGGTCTGCGCCGCCAGCGCGTGAACCACGGCGATAAGCGCCGTATCGGGCTGCTCGCCAAGGGCGAGGCGAAGGCCAAGGGTGCGATGGGTGGTCAGATCGCGGACGAGAAGGTCCGACAGCGGCTTTCCCGCATCCCCGACATCCTCGTCCTCGGTCTCGAGCGCGGAATCCGCCCGCTCGTTCTCGTTTCCCTCGTCCCCGACGATCTCCCCATCCTTGGTGACGGTCACGCCATCCACTTCATAGGTGGCGCTTTCCGCTTCCTCCTGCTCCGGCGCATCGTCCTCAGCACGCATGAAACCACGCTCGATGCGGGCTGTGCCGTCATGGTTGAGGATGACGAACACGCCGCCGCGCGCGATTTCGTCGGCGTCATAGGCGTGGCGCTTGGCGTCGATCCGCTCGATCTCGGCTTCAAGCTCCGCGAGCCGCTGATCCACCTCGTCGGGAAGGTCCACGTCCGCATCCTGCCATTCTGCAGACAGGCGCTCCAATTCCTCCTGCATGGCGTCATAGAAGGCGGCATCTTCCTCCGGCAAATCCACCGGATGGGGATAGCTGCGGCGCAAGCCGTGGGCATGGGGATAATCGATGTGAGCGGCGCTCCACTTCCACCCTTCCGCCGTCTGGACCTCGGCGGCGATGTCTTCCAGCTTTCCGATGACAAGCCGGTCGAGCAACAGGGCATCCTCGAAATAGCCGCCCCGATCCTCGGTGAAGAGGTCGCGGATTATCGTGCCGCCTGCCTCCGCATAGGCGTCCGCGCCGACGAAACGCGCGCGCCGTTCGGTCGCCTCCACGTTCGCCTTGGTCAGATCACGCCGGATCGTTGCGGGTTCGCGGTTCCACGACAGGTTATCGAAAACCTGTTCCTGCCGGTCGTGATCCTCGGTGATGGCAAAGGCCATCAACTGATCCAGCGACAAGCCGCCATCCCGATAGACCTGCATCAACTTCGGGCTGACCGCGCCAAGGCGAAGCCGCTGCTTCACGACATGGGCAGAAACCCCGAACCGGGCGGCGATCTCTTCCGCGCCCCATCCGCGATTGTCCGCTAACTCCCGGAACCGCTCGAACTGGTCGGCGGGGTGCATCGCCTCGCGGGTGACGTTCTCGTCAAGGCTGATTTCCGCAGCGTCATTCTCGGTGTCCAGAACGCAGCGGATGGCTTCCGTCTTCTTGATCTGCTTGCGCTTCACGCGCAGCAACTGCGCGAGCCTGCGGCCTTCTCCGATGGTCACGAAATAGCTACCGGTTGGTTCGCCCTCCGCGTTTGTCTCCGGCTCCACCACCAGATTTTGCAGCATCCCCTTGGCCGCGATGCTGGCCGAAAGCGCTTCAATATGGGCCTCGCTGTGCGGGGTCTTGCGGGCGTTGCGGGGTGACTTCTTCAACTTGTTCAGCGGCACGAACAGCACCGCGCCGTTCTCGGCGGTGGGGACTTCGGAAACCGTGGCGGTCGTTTCGATGGTGTTGGTCATTGTCTTGATCCTCATTGGCTTGGGTTGGAGCGCAGCGCTGCGCTGCAACCCTGGCCGTCGCCGAGACCGGGGGGTGCAAGGAGCAAGGGCGGGCGGGACGGAGGGGGATCGCCCGGTCTGCACGGAACGGAGGAACGACGTGGAGGAAGGCTGGGGATACCGTCCCGGCCGAGCGTCAGCGATCCCTTGCGCCGCGCCAGGGGGAGCCCCCCAAGCAACCCGCCCGGCATGAGCGCCAGCGGGTGCCGGGCACGAGGACCGGATCAGGACGTGCAAGAAAACCGATATGAGAGCCGGACATCCTGATCGCAGTCGCTTTGGACTCATCGGATGGCGGATCAGGCGCGGGAGGTGGGACGCCGTTTAGGCTGATCGTATCGATGCCATAGCTCGGATTCGCCGCTGCCCAACAGCGGGCAAAAAGGCTCCTTCTGCAAAGCTCCTTGAGGGCACATGATTTTATGTGCTACACTCATTAAATCATGGGTGATTGGCGCTGTGACATACGACGACTTCATCGCCGAACTGAATAAGGCGGGGCTGACTGTCCGGCGCTTTGCGGATCTTATGGGTATGCAGCCGAACTCGGTTTCGAACAACAAGAAGAAGGGAGAGATACCGATACATCTTGCTGTTATCGCCAGCCTTCTCGCCGAAATGACACGCCGCGATATCGATTACAGTCCTATTTTCGAGCGCTTGGGACCCGGCAGGAAAAGGCCGCGTGGCGCAGCGAAGCCCGGCAAATTCGCCGGCGACCCGCAAGGGCTGCTGGAGCTGGACAAATGATCCGCCGTTCAGCCTGTGTCGCTTCAATGTTCTTGATATGTTCTGTTTTCCGCGATACGGATGCCTGTCCCATGAGCTGCGAGGAGGTGAAGCATGGCAGATAGCTTCGCCTCGCATTGGCGAGAAGCTCTCGCTCTCGATCGCCGGACGGCGCCTGAATTTTACACTTCCCCCTCCGATGTGGAGCCGGGACCGCATGCGGATGCGATCCGTTTTGCCTTGTCCGATCTCGGGCTGGCGGCCGTCTTCTGCATCGAAGGCGTTCCGACGATCGGGTTTCTGAACGAACCGGATGTCTCGCTTGCCCGGATCGACGAACTGCATCGGGTTCTCTGGAACCAGGGCCTGATGAGCCTGCTGCTCGTCCTGAAAGAGGATGAGTTGGTCGCCTATTCTCTCGTCCAGCGGCCGTTCCAGCGTCAGGAAGGACAGCAAAACGATCCTCGGCTGATCGTGACACTCTCACTGCTGTCCGATGCGTTGAAGCTACGGGAATTGATCGATTCCACGGAGTCCGGGCGGTTCTGGTTCGAGAACGACTCATTCTTTGATCCCGATGATCGCGTCGACAGCGTGCTGCTCTCGAACCTGTTGGAAGCCTTTCGCGACATGCGCGGCGATCTCGGTGGTGAGGCCGCGCAAGCGTTGCTGATGCAAACGATGTTCATCGCCTATCTCGAAGATCGCAAGATCATTAAGGAGGCGGTGTTTCGGGATGCCTCCGACAAGACATGCTCCAGTCTTGCGGAGATGCTGGAGTCGGATTCCCCGATCCATTTCGAAACGCTCTTCATATGGCTGCAGGACGCCTTTAACGGCAACCTGTTCAATGCGCCCTGCGCTTTCGAGACAGGCGACGCGACGCCGCCGAAGCTGGCGGTGCAGCATCTTCGGACCCTTGCGCGCTTCCGGCACGGGCGGGAGGAAATGGCATCTGGCCAACTCCGCCTGTGGGGCTACGACTTCCGCTACATGTCGATCGGTCTGATCAGCGCGGTCTATGATCGCTTCCTGAAAGAGGAAGCCGAGAAGAAGAGCGCCGACGGGGCATTCTATACACCGATGTTCCTGGCGGATGTCGTCGTCAACCAGCTTTGGGACGATCTGTCCGACGAGCAGCGAGCGAAGGGCGTGTTCTGCGATCCAGCATGTGGGTCAGGAATTTTTCTCGTGCGGCTGTTCCAGCGCCTCGTTGCCCATCATTGCCGGATCAAGAACAAGCCTCATGCCGCGTGGAACGAGTTGAAGTCCATCGCGCGGCGGCTGCATGGTGGGGACATCAATTCCTCCGCCGTGCGTGTGGCTGCATTTTCACTTTATATCGCGCTACTGGAACAATCTAATCCGCCCGACCTACCGGCTCTCCTCAAAGCCGGGAAACTCCTGCCATCGCTCTACGGCGATACGCTGCTCCCAGCGTCCGATTTCTTCGCGATTGCGGATTTACCGAAATTCGATGCGGTCGTTGGCAATCCGCCTTGGAAGGGGCGGAGCGGTCAAGTCACGACCGCTCAAACTTGGGCAAAGTTCAATGGATATCCCGATCCTGCCAAGGATATAGCCTGGGGCTTCATCTGGAAGGCTTTGAGGGTCGTCAAGCCGGACGGCCTCGTCGCGTTTCTTCTGCCCGCGATGGGCGTCCTGCACAACACCTCGCAAGAGGCTCAGGATGCGCGGCGGCGGCTTCTTCGTGATGCGCGCGTGCGCCGGATCGTCAATCTGTCGGACCTTTGCTTCCAGTTGTTCGACGGTGCGCAGCGACCGACCGCGTTCGTTCTCTACGCGCCAGCGGCTAGCGGCCAGCGCCCCTATCGCTTCGAATATTGGGTGCCGAAAGCCGATCTCAATCTGCGCCTCAAGCGCATGATGACCTTGTCGCGTGCGGACCGTCTTCGTTTCCGATCGGATTTGGTGGGCGAGGACACGACGCTATTCAAGCGCCGGCTTTGGACACGCGGTCCGGAGGAAACACTGCTTCAATATTTGCGGACAATTCCTTCGCTGAACACCTTCATCAAGGAATATAAGGAGGTCCGCAAGGCCAAGGCCGCGGTCGATCGAAAGACTGACTGGGTCATCGGGCAAGGCTTCAAGCCTGCTCAGGAGGATCGGCTGGACGATCCCGTGTACGACACCACCACGGCGGAAATCGTTACCCGTTTTCCGTATTTGAACGCCCGTGCTTTTAGACCGATAGCTCTTCCGACGATCGAAAACAGTGCTTGGTCTACGGCAACTGTACATCGCGCTGGGTTTGCCGAGGGATTCGTTGGCCCACACATTCTGATTCCACAGGGTGTCGAACGCTCAATAGGGCGCGCCCGTGCTGCATACTGTGAGCAGAGCCTGGTATTTCAGCATTCCATTCAAGCAATCGCTTTCCCCGAGGCGGAGAAGCGATCGGCGAAGGTCCTGACGGCTGTTCTTAACAGCAGTCTGGCAGCTTGGGTCTATTTCCACGATACGGCAAATCTCGGCGCTGACCGTGCCAAGGTTCATCAAGGCGAATTGCTCAAGCTACCGTTCGATACACCGGAAAATATGCCCGACCCCGCGAGAGCGGTGATCGCGGAGGAGAAAATCGTCCAGCTCATCGATCGGGAAATCGCGAAGGCTGACGAGTTGCTTTCGATGCAGTCGGACCCCCTCGATGAAATCGATCAATTGGTCTTCGATTATTACGGTCTGGACGCGCATGAGACCGCTTTGATCGATGACACATTCCGTTACGTCATCCCGGCGATGCAACCCCGGCGCAGCGCCGGGCTGCAAAAGATCTGGGCTAGCAGCAGACACGAACACCGTGCCGATTATGCCTCCATGCTTCGCGACGCCCTCGCGCCCAGTTTCCGGCAACCGATCCAGGCATCGCTCGCCGCGAAGTCTGGTGACGTCGCGATCCTGAAACTGACGATCAACGCCACGAGCGATGAATACAAGGAGGAAGCCTCTCCCGAGGTCGGGCAATTCCTTCAGTCAATCCAGGAGCATCTGACAATGCGCTTGCCTGGAAACGTGCAGGTGGTGCCAGACCTTCGCTTCGTGATCGGAAGCGACATGTATCTCGTCAAGCCGATGCAGCTCCGGCATTGGTTGAGATCAACAGCACTGGCAGATGCGGAGCAGATTGCGGCTGAGTTCACTGCCGCCATTGCCCGTCACGGTCGGACCGGTGGTGATTATGCTGGCCGGTAGTCTGGATGAATGGCTCCCCCATTTTCGAGGTCTTGAAGAGCGCGTAGCGGATGCCGTTGAAGCCGTTTGGCCTGTTTGTATTACGCCGCTTCAATCGAAAAAGAATGCGATGACGCACGAGGATCACATCACCGAACACCTCGTACAATCACTGATCCGAACGAAGCAGGTGCCGGGGCGGATCATCTATCAGTATACGTTGCTCGCGGAAGATGCGGGCGGCAATGTATCAGCGCCAAGCAATATCGACTTCGTCCTAACCGTCGGTGACGACGAGGACGTCTATCTGGCCTGCGAATGCAAGCGACTGAATGTCCCGTACAAGACAGGCGTGCGCGGACTGGTCGGCGAATATGTCGATGAAGGCCTGATGCGGTTCGTGACCGGCCAGTATTCCAGTGGCCTGCCGTTAGCGATGATGCTGGGTTACGTGATGAATGCGAAAACGGATGTAGCGCGGCGTGGCGTTGGGAGGATTATGGCGCTGCGTTCGACCGCGATAGGCCTTCAGTCCCAACACGATGCTCCGAATGAAGCCGGCCGGCCGGTTCGTTTTCATACGACGCACGCTTGCGCTCCAGGGCATGTAATCGAGGTAGCTCATACTTTGTTGGCGTGGCCATAGATCGGCCGCATCAGACAAGATGAATGGATTCCCCATTAACGGAACTGTCGGGGACGGCTGGTGTGTGCCGACGATTAGACACAATGCTGCCACCGAAAGCCCGATATTGTTGCCGATTGCCACCTAAACGCCGCCGATTACCGCCGATTGCCGAATCGGCTGGAAAAGTTCGTTTGATTTCAAATGGCTATGACCATCTCGTAGTGCTCATCTTCGTCGGGCGCTGCCCGCCACCTAGTCAGCCCCCGGAGAACGGGTTCTCCGCTGAGCAGGGAATCATCAAACATTCCCGCGCCTTGCGCAGATATGGCCCCAGAGATCGGGGCTTCGGGGCGTCATTTCGGGTGTCGATAGCCGGCTGAATGGCCAGTTTTCTCCGGCCCCCTACCATGAAGTCTCGTTTTGAATTTCCGGCGTCGAACGAGCGCGGGCCGCGTGACGCGCGGCCCGAATCATTCTCCAGTTTCTGAGTGAGGATCAGGCAGCCGTGAAGCCGAACAAGCGGCGTTGATCGGCCCAATTTGGCGGAATGGTCCGCATCATGTCCTTGAGCATCAGAGTCTGGGACTGCCGGCCTTGTTTAGTCCCGGCATTTGCTGGAGCGGATTTAGGGTGAATCGTTCGGGCTCTTTTGTCCAGGCCTTGCAGATGAACTCGTAGGGCGTGAGGCCTTTTAGGGTCTTGAGGCGCCTGGCGAAGTTGTATGTGGTTACGAAGTTGGCGAGATGATCGCGCAGTTCGTCATGCGTTTCATAGTAGAAGCGCTTGACGGTCGCCTCTTTGATCGTGCGGTTCATGCGTTCGACCTGGCCGTTGGTCCAAGGATGCTTTGGCTTGGTGAGGCGGTGGTCGATATCGTTTCTGGCACATGCCACTTCGAAGGCATGAGCCCAGAAGGGTTCCTTACGCTCGATCTTGGCTTTGATCTCGGACACGGTCCAACTCTCACCGGCCGGGTCGGTAAAGTGCGTTCCATTATCGGTCAGGACGGTGTGGACCTTGTAGGGAACGGCCTCTATGAGGTTCCGCAGGAAGTCGGCTGCAACACGTCTTGTGGCCTTCTCATGAAGCTCGGTGAAGGCGAACTTCGAGGTTCGATCGATAGCAACGAGGAGGTAGAGCTTGCCTTGGGCGGTACGGACTTCGGCAATGTCGATGTGGAAGTAGCCGATCGGGTAGCTCTTGAACTTGCGCTTAATACCCTTGCCATCCTCCACTTCCGGCAGCCGCGAGATGCCGTGACGCTGAAGGCAGCGATGAAGCGATGAACGGGTCAGGTGCGGGATGGTGGCCTGAAGAGCATAAAGGCAATCATCCAGCGGCAGCAGGGTATGCTTGCGGAACGCAACGATGATGGCTTCGTCCTCCGCCGATAGGGAGGTGGACTTCGGCTCCTTGGGACCGGTCTTCTGGTCTACGACCGAGCCTCGCTTCTTCCACTTGGCGACGGTCTTAGGGTTGATCCCGTAGCGCCGGGAAAGAGCTCTCAGGCTCTCTTGACTATTTTGTATTGCTCGACGGATCGCCTCTGTCGTCGTGGCGCAGCCGTGAAGAACCTGGCCCATAGCGCATCCTTCCATTCCCTGGAAAATAATGCTCCATTAAACCACGGGACTAAACAGCTAGGCCTGTCTTATTGATCTGGAGAGTCAATTCCTCCTGACCGACTATGACTTTGTGAATGATGCGCTTGAATGTATCTGTGGTGGATTGTGGCGATTCGGTCAGCGCCTCTCGGATTTTGGACGTTTGACCTTCCGTCATTACATCAGCGCACAGAATCTCTGCCAATCTCTGTGGCAAATTTAGAATACTCATAAGACGATCAATGATGAGCTGTTCTAGTCATCTGGAACTGAATTTCATATCATTATATACTTTCTTTGACCTGAGGGGGTGTTGGTGGCGAAATCAGCGGACATGGTGGTGTTGAGCTTAGCGGACCGGGATTTTCTTGCGGCTCAGGTCCGGCGGCACAAAGCGCCGCGCTCGTTGTCGGACCGGTGTCGGATGGTGCTGTTATGTGCCGAGGGTCTGCAAAGCAAGGAAGTCGCCGAGCGCCTCGGTGTGCATGAGCATACAGTTGGCAAATGGCGGCGCCGGTTTGTGCAGGATGGCATTGCCGGGTTGACGGACGAGTATCGTGCTGGTCGACCGCGAACAGTGTCTGACGCGCAGGTGGCTGAGGTGGTTGAGCGGACATTGAACACCCGGCCGAAGGACGCCACGCACTGGTCGATCCGCTCGATGGCAGCGCAATCCGGGCTTTCGCACACCACGATCCGGCGGATCTGGTCGGCGTTTGGCTTGCAGCCGCACCGTTCGGAGACCTTCAAGCTGTCAGCCGACCCGCTCTTCGTCGACAAGGTGCAGGATATTGTCGGCCTGTATATGTCGCCACCGACCCGGGCGGTGGTGCTGTGCGTGGATGAGAAATCGCAAATCCAGGCGCTGGACCGCGAACAGCCGGTGCTGCCGATGGCGCCAGGGGTGGCTGAGCGCCGCACCCATAGCTATATCCGCCATGGCACGACATCCCTATTCGCGGCGCTCGACATTGCCACCGGGGCGGTGATCGGCAAATGCTACAAACGCCATCGCGCCACCGAGTTCCTCGACTTCCTCAAGCGGATTGATGCCGAGATGCCGGCTGGGCCTGAGGTCCATCTGGTGATGGACAACTACGCCACCCACAAGACGCCCCGGATCAAGGCTTGGCTGGCACGGCGCCCGCATTGGCATATTCACTTCACGCCAACATCGGCATCCTGGATCAATCAGGTCGAGCGCTGGTTTGCAGAACTGATGCGCAAACAGCTGAAACGCGGCGTGCACCGCTCAACGGCTGAATTCGAAGCCGATATCCTCGCCTTTATAAAAGTCCATAACGAAAACCCAAAACCCTACAAATGGGTCAAGTCCGCAGACCAAATCCTCGCAGCCGTCAAACGATTCTGCCAAAAAACAATGAAACGAACTTCAGATTCAGGTGACTAGCCCGCCAGCGGCCACACGGATCGCGCGCAGATCTTGTTCATGGCTCTTTGCCGGTCCAGAGATATAGTAGCGATACCTCAGACCATTCTTATTCGTGTGGCTGGGAGAGAGGCGGCGCCCATAGTGGTCATAAACGAGGCCTGCCAGAAGGCTGGGATCCATGGTGCGGCTCTTGGTGATGTGATCCCGACGGTTGGCCGATATCAGGGCCTGGACTTTGTCGAAGATGGCCTGTTCGACAATAGCGGTATGCTCGCCAGGATAGGATTTGCCCTTATGGATGGCTTCACCGATATAGGCTCGGTTCTTTAGGATATAATAGAGCATGCCCCGTGTGTAGGATGCGCCCCCCATCCTACGGCCAGTCTTGCTAATGCGTACTTTCGTCTTGAGGCCAGCCCGGTCCAGTTCCGCCTTGAGCAACGAAGCATTCCCAAGCTCCAAGTAGCGGGTGAAAAGCGACCGTACAAAGTTGGCGTCAGCCTGATTCACTACAAGCTTTCGATTATCCAGATCGTAGCCTACTGGGATATTCCCGCCCATGAAAATACCTTTGCGGCGGGAGGCGGCAAATTTGTCCCGGATGCGCTCGCCCGTAACCTCTCGCTCGAACTGCGCGAAAGAGAGAAGGACATTCAGTGTCAATCGCCCCATAGAGCTTGTGGTATTGAACTGCTGCGTAATCTTGGCTTCAGCGCGCTTGATGCCGATGGTGCGGATGAACAGCCCCATCTGGTCTTTCTGCCGGGCGAACACATGCTCCACGCGGGCGCGGATTTTGGATTT
>VFQQ010002036.1_pt1 | contig 24938 bp, 21 predicted proteins | sample 3512341 | NCBI WGS metagenome assembly VFQQ01 (sample SAMN10412373, study PRJNA504923) | tailings metagenome | isolation source: Relicate 2 Philex TSF1 revegetated site | place: Philippines: Tuba, Benguet | collected 2017-08-29 | reverse complement strand
GTTCGAATCCTGTTGCCTCCACAAAAAATCCCGCTCTGGCGGGATTTTTTTTGAGATAGTTTTTCGTGGTTTAGTATATATAAAATTCCGGACAATATATTTTTGACTTTCGGTTTCAGTCGAAGCAGATGGATTACTTAAGACTTACCCCATTCAAAATTTCTTTATTTGTTTATTTTCTTTAGTTTTGGTGTTGTATTTAGGGGAGAAGTTATGCAACAACATATATGGAATTTTAAAACAATTGGTGGCGTAAAACGCGTAAATCTTATCAGTGGAAATGATTTGGTTTACTTAAAAGATTTGGATCAAAAATTATGGACTGCCTTAAGCTGCCCGGCAAGCGATTTGGAAATAGATGCTACAACCCTTAAGCTAATTGATGGCGATGGCAATGACCAAATTCGTGCCCCCGAATTAATTGATGCTGTTAACTGGACCATTGGTCTTATTAACGATGCAAATAACTTACTTGATTACAGGAACGAATTGTTGCTTAGCGAAATTAATACCCAAACAGCGGAAGGTAAACTCATTTATAAAAGTGCTAAAAATATACTTGTTAACTTAAGTAAACCTGATTCGGATAGCATAACACTTAACGATACATCTGATTTAACGGCTATTTTTAAAAATACAGCTTTTAATGGCGATGGAATTATTACCTATAAAAGCACTACCTCCGAACATTTAAAAAATATTATAGCTTTGGTGGGTTCAAAATATGGAACAATAACCGATAGAAGTGGCGATGAAGGTATTAACACCCAAAAAATTACCGATTTCTTTAACGATGCCGAAGCTTATATTGCATGGCTTAAATCACTTTATGCCAATGAAGCATCAATCTTGCCTTTTAAAAATCAAACCGATGCTGCTTTTGTAGCTTTTAATGCTGTTAAGCATAAAATAGATGACTATTTTTTACGCTGTAAACTGGTAGGGTATGATGCCGATGTGGCATCGATACTTAACCCTATTGGCGAGCAACTAAACGAGCTTTCCATAAAAAATCTTGTTGATTACAGTAATGAAATTGCCAATACACCTATTGCAAAACCCAATAGCAGTCAAACCTTAAATTTAACTACCGGAATTAATCCTGTTTGGGAAGATGCATTAAACAATTTGGTTAATCTTGTAATTCAACCTTTATTTTCTTCTTCTGGTGTACTTTCTTACAGTAATTGGATTAAAATAAAACAATTGTTTGAACCATATGCGATTTGGTTAAGCAATAAACCTCAAGGATTTTTAGAAGATATTGAAGCCATTGAAACAATTGCTACACCCGAGAATAAAGCAGCATTGCTGGAATTAGTAGAAAAGGATTTAGCCGTTGCAGATGAAGCCAATGGGATTCTGGCTGTAGATAAGCTCCTGCGGTATCAAAAGTATTTATTCGAATTGCTGCAAAATTTTGTTACTTTCAATAATTTTTATACCACCGGAAAGGTGGCCATTTTTCAAGCAGGTACGCTTTATATAGACCAAAGAAGCTGCGATTTGTGCATTAAAGTAAACCATATGGATAAACACAATATGCTGGCTTCGCTTAGCGGTTTGTTTTTATTGTATTGTAACTGTAAGTCTAAACAAACCGGAGATGAAATTAATATTGTTGCAGCGCTTACCAATGGCGATATAGATAATATTACTGTGGGTAGAAATGCTGTTTTTTACGATAGAGCAGGCAATGATTGGGATGCTACTATTGTTAAAATAATTGAAAATCCAATAAGTATTAGGCAGGCTTTTTTTACACCCTACCGCAAAGTTGCACAGTTTATAGAGCGACAAGTGAATAATTTTGCGCAAGAACAAGATAGTAAAGTTGATGCATTAACAACTTCAACAATTTCTGAAACTGCTTCTGCTGCAAGTACTGCCGCAGATGGCACAACGGCTGCCGAAAAGTTGCCACCAACACCTTTTGATATTGGTAAATTTGTTGGAATTTTTGCAGCAATTGGCTTGGCCATTGGTGCCATTGGAAGCACCTTAACTGCATTTTTAACCGGTTTTTTAGGTTTGGTTTGGTGGAAAATACCTTTTGCCATTGCAGGCATTTTGTTGGTTATCTCCGGGCCATCAATGCTAATGGCTTATATAAAGTTACGCAAACGAAATTTAGCCCCTGTTTTAGATGCCAATGGTTGGGCCATTAATGCCAATGTTAATATTAATATTAGCTTTGGAAATACCTTAACTGCTTTGGCACAATTGCCGCCAAATGCCACCGTTAATTACTTCGATCCGTTTAAAAACAAATCTATGCCTTGGTACAAATGGGTTGCTATTGTTGTTTTACTTGTTATAGTTATTTACGCACTCTATCAGTTTAAGTTAAATTTTATGGCTAATTCACCAGCGAATTTAGCCCCGTAACAAACCTAAACGGATTTTTTCTTGAATCTATTTTTTCTAAAATTTCGGCTGCTTGTGTGCGGTGTTGTGCGTTCATTTTAACAATCTCTTCAAACTCTATAGCGGCCTCTTTTTCCATATTGCTTTTTAAATAGGCTAAACCTAAGTACCACCTGCTTAAATGTATTAGCGAGAATCCTTTAAAGGTTTCGCTTGCCATTTGTAGGTGGTTTATAGCAAGGTTGTTAAAATCGGTGTATAAATAGCATAAGCCAATATAAAAATTATAAAAAGCTTCTTCTTCTTTTTTAGGTTCGTAACGTTGAAAGGCCTCTAAAGCCATATTGAAGTTTTTTTGTTCGTAATACACCATAGCCATAAATGCCATACTACCGGTATCTTTATAACCGGTATCGGTGGTCCAATAATTTAAGCAAGGCTTACTGTATTGGTCATATACATCGGTATAATTACTTTGCTTATTGCCTAGTTTTTGGTTTAATATCCAAAATCCCAAGCCAATTAAAATTAGCAAAATAAACAACCACATAAAATACGTTAGGGTTTTCATTAAATATTGCGCAAGTTAAGGGTTTAATAAAATATTCCGGAGTATATTTATATGTTCGGGGGTATTTAGCTTATGTCCGGTATTTACGGTTATATGGTTTGAACCCACTTTTGCCAGAATATTTTTAAGTAAGTGTTGAGGTGTAATTGTATCGTATTTGCCATTAATATGGTAAAGTTGCCCAAAATTTAAATGTTTTAATTGCTTTTTGTCTATTAACAAAGGATGCAGTGATTGCCAGGTTTGTTTAATGGTAATTAGCTTACGTGGGTAATTAATAAAAGCGTTTAGCAGTTTTACTTTGCTCTTACTAAAAAATAGCTTTCCGATTTTACCATTAATAAACCGGCTAAAATAGCTGTGTTTTGTTATAACCAAGTTAAAAAACCAACTGCCCAAAAGGGTTGCTACGCCAAAATTTACCAAATTAAAAAAGGCAAAACCTGGTGCATTGCAAATAATTACACGATTAACCGGCCAGATTTTTAATTGTAAACATCCTAACAATGGAATAATACCAATACTAAAACTAATTAGCGAAATCTGTTGTGGGTTCAAACCTTCTTTTACAACAATTGCTTGCAATAATGCAGCATATTGTTGTTTCGTAAATTTAGCAGGTGTTGGGTGGTAACTACCTTCAAAACCAAACCAGTTAATGGCAATAAGGGTATATGAACTTGTTAACACAGGCGCTAAAAAGCCAAAATCTGCACCGGTTTGGCCATACCCGCAAAAACATACCAAAACCTGCTGTCCGCTGCCATATTTGTTATAGCTAAGCCGAATTTTATCGTATGTTACAAATGGTAGGTTCAAGTTAAATTAATCCACAAAATTAAATTACTTTTTGTAACCTACCGCTTTATGCTTTACATTTGCATAATTTGAACCCATAAGAAATGCATGGTTCAAATTGCCTAACGGCTTAACTAACACACAAAACCATGCCAAAAGACACCAGCATAAAATCAGTTTTAATTATTGGAAGCGGCCCTATTATTATTGGTCAGGCTTGCGAATTCGACTACAGTGGCAGCCAAGCTGCCCGAAGCCTTAAAGAAGAAGGCATAAAAGTAGTACTTATAAACAGTAATCCGGCAACAATTATGACCGACCCGGTTACTGCCGACCATGTTTACTTGCTTCCGCTTGTTCCGGATAGTATAGAAAAAATCCTTCAAGAGCATCAAATTGATGCGGTATTGCCTACCATGGGCGGACAAACGGCCTTAAACCTTGCTATTGAATGTGAAGAAACAGGTATTTGGGAAAAATACGGAGTTCGCATGATTGGAGTGGATACCAAAGCCATTGAAACCACTGAAAACCGCGAGGCTTTTAGACAAAAAATGATTGAAATTGGTGTGGGTGTTGCGCCTAGCAGAACGGCTAACTCGTTTTTAGAGGGCAAAGAAATTGCACAAGAAATTGGTTTACCTTTGGTTATTAGGCCTTCTTACACCTTGGGTGGTACCGGTGGTGGCTTTGTTTGGACAAAAGACGAGCTTGATGGGGCGTTGCAACGTGGTTTGCAAGCTTCGCCTACACACGAAGTGTTGGTTGAAAAAGCTGTGTTTGGTTGGAAAGAGTTTGAATTAGAATTATTACGCGATAAAAACGATAGTGTTGCCATTATTTGTACCATAGAAAATTTTGATCCTATGGGAATACATACCGGCGATAGCATAACAGTGGCTCCGGCCATGACGTTAAGCGATACTGTATTTCAACGCATGCGCACCATGGCAATTCATATGATGCGTAGCATTGGTAATTTTAGTGGTGGTTGTAATGTGCAATTTTCTGTTAACCCGGATACTGAAGAAATTATTGCCATAGAAATAAATCCGCGTGTGTCGCGATCTTCTGCATTGGCTAGTAAAGCAACGGGTTATCCTATTGCAAAAATTGCCGCAAAATTGGCTATTGGTTACCATTTAGATGAATTAATGAATCCGGTAACTAAAACCACTTCGGCTTATTTTGAACCAAGTATTGATTATGTGATTGTAAAAATTCCACGTTGGAATTTTGATAAATTTAAAGGTGCTAACAAAACCCTGGGCTTGCAAATGAAAAGTGTTGGCGAGGTTATGGGTATTGGTCGCACTTTTATTGAAGCATTACAAAAAGCAACCCAAAGTTTAGAAATTAAACGAAACGGACTAGGTGCCGATGGCTACCAACAACGCAAACTCGAAGATATTGTTGAGAAACTTAAGAATCCTAGTTGGGATAGGTTGTTTGCCGTTAAAGATGCTTTAAGCCTGGGTATGCCCATTTCTTCGTTAGAGAAAATTACCAAAATAGATCGCTGGTTTTTAATGCAAATAAACGATATGGTAAGGCTTGAAACCGATACCAAACGCTTTAACCTTAAAAACATGCCTAAAGATTTAATGGTAGAGCTAAAACAAAAAGGTTATAGCGATGTGCAAATTGCTTACTTGCTGGGTGGCGATACTACCGAAGAAGATGTTTGGCAATTGCGCAAAAGCTGGAACTTGCATAGGGTTTACAAAATGGTTGATACTTGCGCTGCGGAATTTCCATCGCCCACCAATTATTTTTATAGTACTTACGATGGCGAAAATGAAAGCATTGTAACCAATAAAAAGAAAATTATTGTTTTGGGAAGTGGACCTAACCGTATTGGACAAGGTATTGAGTTTGATTATTGCTGCGTACATGGTTTATTAGCTGCAAAAGAAAGCGGCTACGAAGCCATTATGATTAACTGCAATCCCGAAACCGTTAGTACCGATTTTGATATGGCCGATAAGCTATATTTTGAACCGGTATTCTGGGAGCATATCCGCGAAATAATTGAGTTGGAAAAACCGGAAGGTGTAATAGTTCAATTGGGTGGTCAAACAGCTTTAAAATTGGCTAAAAAACTGCACGAGCATGGTATTAAAATTATAGGCACCTCTTTCCCTGATATGGATATTAGCGAAGACCGAGGCAGCTTCTCTGATTTATTAAAAGAACTGGATATACCTTATCCAAACTATGGCGTGGCCGAAGATGCTGAAGAAGCTATTAAAGTGGCTAATATGGTGGGCTATCCGGTTTTGGTAAGGCCTAGTTATGTACTTGGTGGACAAGGCATGAAAATTGTTATTAATGATGAAGAGTTAGAACAGGCAGTTATTGACTTATTGGGCGATTTACCCGGAAACCGTTGTTTAATTGACCATTTTTTAGATAGGGCAGAAGAGGCTGAAATAGACTTAATATGCGATGGAGAAGATGTTCATATTATTGGTATGATGGAACATATTGAACCTGCCGGTATTCACAGTGGCGATAGCAGCGCGGTGTTGCCTCCATTTAGTTTAAGCGAGTCGGTTCAAAAACAAATGGAAGTTTATGCCATACAGTTGGCCAAACGTATGAATGTGCGTGGTTTGTTAAACATACAATTTGCCATTAAAAATGAAAAGGTTTATGTAATAGAAGCAAACCCAAGGGCAAGTAGAACCGTACCATTTATTGCCAAAGCATACCAAATCCCTTATATTAACATTGCTACCAAAGTAATGTTGGGTGCCAATAAAATAAAAGATTTTACTTTCGAGCGTAAACTTACCGGCTATGCTATTAAAGAGCCTGTTTTTAGTTTTGATAAATTCCCTAATGTAAACAAACAATTGGGTCCGGAAATGAAAAGTACCGGAGAAGCTATTCGATTTATTAAAGATTTAAACGACCCTCTCTTCCGTCAGTGGAGCAAAGAAAAAAGCATGTATTTAAGCAGATAAATTTAAAAGCCTTGTGTAACAGCAACACAAGGCTTTTTTTATATGGTTTTTATATTAGAAAGTTCCCGTGGCAGGCAGTTTTTTAATGGTAAACGGGTTTATGCTTGAACCAACTTTTCGTATAAGCTTTTAAGTTTTTTATATTCACTTTCCCAATTAATTCCCTGCTGTACAGCATTAGTCGCGTTTAAAGCCATTTCATTTAATAGCTCGGGAGTTAATAATAGTGATTTAATAGCAATGGCAAAGTCGTTAGCATGGGTTAAATTAGTTGTTATACCTGCATTAAATCTTTCGCTAATATCTTGGTAAATGGTTTGATTGCAACTAATATATGGCAATCCTATGGCCATGTATTCAAATAATTTACGCTCGTGCGATAATACCATTTCTTCGGGTTGGTTTTTTAAACATATGCCTATTTTACAATTGGCGCTAATGGCGTAAGCTTCGTTTATGTTTAATTTGCCATAAAAGGTAATACTATCTTTTATTTCCAACCATCGAGGATAGTCGTTAAAGTTGTTGTTTATACCAATGCCAAAATAACCAACACAATGCAAATGGGTATTTATGCCTTGTTGTTTTAAAATCAGCATGGCATCAAAAAGTTGGTAAATATTGTAATACATGTCTTTTAACATGCCAATATAAAACAAGTTGTTTTGGGTAATTGCTGCCCTGTTTGTTACACAATAAGGTTTTAGTTGCTTATGGTCGGCAAAGTTTTGTACAATGGTGTATTGATTGGGTTTACAGTAAAATGCTGTAATGTCTTTTTTACGCCAAATTACCGGAATAAAATGCATATGTTTAGCCGCCGATTTTAAGCACCAATCGTAAATTGTGGCAATAATTTTCTTCTGATAATTGGGAATCCAGTGTTTAAGTAAAATATCTGTTTTGGTATTTTCATGAATATCGTAAACCACTTTTTTGCCTGCAAAGCTAAGTACAAGGCCAAACGGAATCATTTCAGCATCGTGTATATGATAAATATCTGCATTTTGATGAACAGCTTTTGCAAATACAATCCAAATGGTTGAGAAAAATCGCAACCAAGGCTTGTTGGGTTTCTTTACGCCAATAATATTTACATCTTTTTTTATACCACTAAATTTGCCAATGCCAATTAAAGTAACAGAGAAGTCATTGGCAATGCTGGCACATTCTCGTTCAAAAACACGCGTATCATGTATGCTGTGAACGGACGAAAAATGGCAAACTTTTATATGTTTATTGCTTGTTGGCAATGCTTAAGGCGTTAGGTATTCAAAATGTTTTATGGCTTCAAAGCAATCAAAGCTTTTTATGGTTTCGGGGTGTAAAAGTGTTTGTTCTACTTTTATTTCGGGTAAAACGTTGTTTTTATCTGCGCTGTTAAGCACATAAATTTGGTTAAATCCTAAGGCATTAGCACCAACTAATTTATAGCCTTTTTTATAAGCCAATTTTTGCATAGCTACTGGCGATGCTCCATGGTAATGCGGGTGTTTACCCGGATATTTATAATTTGACCGGTAAGGTACAACTACATTTTTTAAACCAAATTCCACATGGGTTTCTATAATTACAATGTTAGGTTTAATATTTTCTAAGGCTTTCCAAATCCAATAATCGTTGCCATCAATATCAATAGATAGTATATCTATTTGTTGGTAGCCATTAAAATCTGCCACAATTTGGTTTATATTTTCTGCCGTAACAAATGCCTTTTTAAATTGTGGTTTGGGTTGCCATGTACCAAGTGCTTTTTTATAAAATCGTTTGCCAATGGCTAAATTGCTTTCATCTCCATCTATAAAACAACCCAGCCAGTTGTGGTTTAATACCAGATTGGCAATATTGCTGTTAACGCAATTGTTCGATCCAATTTCAAGTGCGGTTTGAGCCTTTAAATTTAATGCTGCAACACAAGCTAAAAGTAATCCATCTTCTTCAAACTGACTAAAAACTTTAAAGCCGTATTGGTTTAAATCTACTTTTTTGTTTTGAGTGGCCAATAACAAAACCTGTTGTTTAAAATTAGCTTGAGCAACCTGCATAGCGGCATTGTATTGTTGCTTAAACCAAAATGGGTATAACAGTGCTTTTAGTTGTTGTTTAATTGCGTGCATGAATGGTAGGCAAACATAACCAAAATGATTAATATCTGCTTACCATTAAAGCATTGGTTTTGGTTTGGCTACCACTTACAATTTGTAAGTAGTACGTACCCGATGTTAAATGAGCAGTAGAAAACAATATTTCGTGCGATCCTCGCTGGTAGATATTGTTTGTTATTATGCCAATTTCAGCGCCTAAACTGTTAAATAGTTTAATTTTTACCAATCCGGTATTGCAGCTAAATTTAATTACAATATCGTTTACGGCTGGATTTGGGTAGTGTTCAAACAAGCCAATACCTTGGTTATTTAATGCATTAATTCCTGTGCTCGAGCCATTTATTAATGGTAGTGTAGTAAACTCTTTAAGCATAATGTTAGCTAAATTTTGGTCTGAAATGCCAAACCAATCTTTAAGCACTGTAGCATAAACGCTTCTAAAGTCAAATTGCATGGGTACGTTATCTGCCACACCCGGATTGCTGCCAATAATTGGATTATTTCCCAAAATACCGCCATTAATTTTTGTGCCAAATAAAAACAGTGGAGCAGCAGCCCCATGATCGGTGCCAAGGCTTGCATTTGATTTTATTCTGCGCCCAAATTCGCTAAATGTCATGCCCAAAACCCTATCTGCAATCCCTAATTTTTTAATATCATCGGTAAATGCATTAACAGCAACAGAAATTCTTTGCAGTAAAGTAGCATGTGTACCTGTATCTGTGGCGCCATTTACTACTTGGGCTGCATGCGTATCAAATCCACCTATCGAAACCATGTACACTTTGGTTTTTAAGCCACCTGCAATAAGTTGTGCAACAATTTTTAATTGATCGGCTAACGTGTTAGTACCTGTTGCAGGATACAACGCAGATAAGTTGGCAGGATTGTTTTTTGTTGCGGCGTTTTTAATTGAGCCGGAATATTGTTGGGTTTGCTGAGCAACTAATCTAACATAAGTAAGTTCGTGTCCGGCCGGCGTGTTAGGAGCCGGATCTACTGTACCGCTAACAAATTGGTAAAAACTGTTTGGGTCGGTAATACTCATGCCCAAGCTTGATGCAATGCCTTGAAAAGATGGCGAAACCATTGCGCCTATTTGAATGGCAGGAGGGTCTGGAAAATCGGTGTTTGGATAACCTTCCGGAAAATTTGGGAATTTGGTGTCTAAAAATCGGCCAAGCCATCCGGTATTAACTTGTTGGTTGCTATCGCTTGCCGATAGCCAAATATCTGTAGATCTAAAATGCGAAAAATCTGGATTTGGGTAGCCTACGTCTTGTACTACAGATAATTGCCCATTATCATACATGGCTCGTAATTCGCCCATTGCAGGGTGAAAACCGGTAGCATTTGTACCTGATAGTTTTAAAATTTTATTTTCTGGTATAATAATGTTTTGTCGTGCGTTAAATAAATTTCCGTATTGGTCAACCGGAATTACTGTGTTTAATCCATCGTTGCCACCATTAAGCTGAATAAGTACAAGCACCCTATCGCTGTTATCTGCTTTGGCCAATAAATTTGCCAAAGGCGAGTTGGCAATTGCTTTTATGCTAAAACCATTTATAAAGGCTGGAATTAACCCTGCTTTTATACCTGTTTTTAAGAATGTTTTTCTTTTCATGTTAAGTTTTTTTTGATGTTTTTTAACCGATTATAAACGTTAATTAGCCAGATTTTTTATGCTAACTCAGTTGGAATTCTGCCAAGCCTAAAATATGTTTTAACAAAGCTTGCAACCTGGTTTGTACAGCACTACGGGCCATAGTGTCGTTAGGTAGTGCCAGGTAGGTATTCCAAATATCGGTCCAGTAGTAATCTTCGCTTTGGCCGGAAAGTAAAAATGAAGTTTTTAAGTTGTTTTTGGTATTGGCAGAAACATCTATGCTGTATAAGTATTTAATTATATCAGCAATTAAATTACCCGGATTTGAAACCGAAGGAAATTGTGCTGCAAATGCCAGTACATCTATTTGAACCCTAAAACCTCCTCTTGTAAAACCCGTATAAATTAATAAATCGCAAAGCTGATTGCGCTTTGGTAAAGAATCTGAATTAATCCATAGCTCGTAATATTGCGGTTTTTGGTAGTAAGCAGGCCATCCGGCAACGCTGGGTGGATCGGCCAAATTTTGGCCAAGTGCAGCGGCATATTGTTGTGCAAATAAAGCATGTTGGTAGTGCACTTCTACATTGCTAATTGGAGGCAGCTGTAAATTAAATGCCCTAAACAAACCCGCTGTAAAATCTATAGGTGGTTTAATTACACAACTGCGGTTGTTTAAATCAAAAAAGTGCTGACTTTTCAACAACGCTTCCATTACCGGTTTTATTTGGTAATTGTTGGTTCTAAAAATATTGGCCAGCGGCACAATTACATTGGTTTCAATTTGCTCGTCGATAACGTAATAAACAAAGAAACGATAAATTTTTCTACATATATATTTTGCAACTTCTTCGTGTGCAAATATCATATTAAGTAAATCATCTAATTCATTTGCGCCTTGTGCCCCGGTGCGGCCTTGAATAATTGTATTGTTATAAAAACTACTAAACTGTTTGTTGCCAGTATCGTGTCGGTTGGCATCAAAAAAAGAATTTAAGTTATTTCTGCTATCGCGCCAGCCTGTTAATACTCTAGCAGCTTCTCTTACATCTTGTTCGGTATAGTGTATGGGTAAATCTTTACCAATGGTAAAAAGTTCTTGAAGTTCTCTGGCATAATTCTCATCCGGTGCAGTTCTGGTATTTTGGTTCCCGTTTAAATAGTCAAGCATAGCCGGATCTATGGTAACTTCTTTTACCAAGTTTTTAAAATTCCCTAAACAATGTTGTCTAAGTAATGCATTGTGTTTGTATACATAACGCGCATCGTTAATCATGTTAGATTCGGTAGCAAAATGGTTATGCCAAAACAATGTCATTTTTTCTCTTATGGTGCGTTCGCCACTTACCAGCCTAGTATACCACCAAGCCTTAAACGATGCTTTTCTGGGTCCATCTACTGTGCCTAAAAACGGTGCATTTACCCATGTTTCTCCAATGGCAACATTGGGGTCGTTAAAGTTTGGGTTATTGCCATAATTATTCAAAGGTGGTTCCGGCGGGTTTGCAGGTAGGTTCAGCAAGTAATCTACAGCATCGGTTACCGCCATGTTTTTAAAAAAAGCAACATCATTTAAGTTAAAACCGGTTAAAGTTCTGCGCAACAAATGCATTACTTCAGCATCTGCAAAAGTGCCGGTGTAAGGTTGTAATCCGGTAGCCGTTTTTTGCAAATGCATAGGCATTGTTTTATTTGATGGGTCAATGTATGCAAAGGTTTTTGGAGCCTCTTCGTTTGTTAACAACGTTTTTGTTGCCTCTCCCAAAAAGTTTCTTCTATTGTAGCGCTCACTCATATAAATGCTGTTTGTGTGTTTTGATGATATTGGATAATAAAGGTTTAACGAAGGTAAAAAAAATTAAGAAACAAGCGTTAAAATATGTAACCTTGCAACAAAAAGTAGATATGGCTTTTAAATTGCTTAATTATATTAATGGTAAGTTGGTTGAACCAACTTCCGGTTTGTTTAACGATAATTTTAATCCAGCCACCGGTAAGGTTTATTCTTTATGTCCGGATAGCGATGAACAAGATGTAGCATTAGCAGTTGAGGCGGCTCAAAAGGCATTTCCAATTTGGAGCAATATGCCGGTTGAAAAGCGAAGCAAAATTATGGTAAGAATTGCCGAGCTGATTGAGCAAAATATAGACGAACTTTCGGTGGCAGAAAGTACCGATCAGGGCAAGCCTTTGTGGTTGTCTAAAAATGGCGAAATTCCACGTGCGGTAAGCAATATTAGGTTTTTTGGTACAGCCATAGAACATTTTGCCAGCGAAGCGCATCCTATGGGAAATCATGCAATTAATTATACCTTACGCACCCCCATTGGTGTTGTGGGTTGTATTAGTCCGTGGAATTTACCTTTGTATTTGTTTACTTGGAAAATTGCACCTGCCATTGCAGCCGGAAATTGTGTAGTGGCAAAGCCATCAGAAATAACACCCTATACAGCTTTTTTGCTTTCAAAATTGTGCATTGAGGCAGGTTTACCGGCCGGGGTTTTAAATATTGTGCATGGTTTAGGGTCAAAAGTTGGTTCAGCCATAACTGCCCATCCAAAGGTAAAAGCAATTAGTTTTACAGGTGGCACAAAAACTGGTGCGCAAATTGCATCGGTAGCTGCGCCTATGTTTAAAAAACTTTCGTTGGAGTTAGGGGGCAAAAACCCCAATATTATTTTTGCCGATTGCGATTTTGATAAGATGCTGGATGAAACCATTCGTTCATCGTTTTTAAATCAGGGTGAAATTTGTTTATGTGGCTCAAGAATTTTTATTGAGCGTAGCATTTACGAAAAATTTAAAACAGCTTTTTTAGCCAAAGTTGCCTCGCAGAAAGTTGGCAATCCAATGGATGCCGCAACACGCATAGGCGCCATTGCTTCTAAGCAGCATTTTGATAAAATTCTAAGTTATATTGAATTGGCAAAACAGGAAGGTGGTGTTATTTTAGCAGGTGGAAAAGCCATTAGTTTAGAAGGAGAGTGTGCCAATGGTTGGTTTATTGAACCAACTGTAATTGAAAATTTAGCATATGATTGCCGAACAAATATGGAAGAAATTTTTGGTCCGGTAGTTACCCTTACGCCTTTTGATACCGAGGAAGAGGTACTACATATGGCTAACGCAACCGAGTATGGTTTGGCCGGTGTAATATGGACGGAGAATTTAACCCGTGCACACCGCATGGCCCATATGTTGCAAGCCGGTATTGTTTGGATAAATTGTTGGTTATTGCGCGATTTACGCACGCCATTTGGTGGTGTAAAAAACAGTGGTGTAGGCCGCGAAGGCGGTTGGGAAGCCTTAAAGTTTTTTACCGAGGCTAAAAATGTTTGTTTGAAACTTTAACTAAATAGGGCCTGCTGATTAACACTCAAATTAGTAATATTAGGGCATTTAACTAGTAAAAAGATATTTTTTCTGCAAGTGCTAAAACAATTCTAATGGGCTTAAGTTATTTTTGCTTTGCATACGTTTTTTTGTTTTCGCTAATAAGCGCTACATCATCTTCTTCGTTAAAGCCTCGACGGCTGCACTAAAGTAGTATCTGCCAGACTTTTCCTCGAATCTAATTCAGATCTGAATTTAACAGCCCTAAATAAGTTTTGAACCATTAGGCACAGATTGTTGGGGCTGTGCAATAACAATCTCTCCATTGTTATTGGCAAACCCGGTAAGTAAAAACTCAGAAATAAAATTGGCAATTTGTTTGGGTTTAAAATTTACAACACCTAGAATTTGTTTGCCAATTAACTCCTCTAATTGGTACAGTTGCGTAATTTGTGCACTCGCCTTTTTAATGCCAATTTCCGGGCCAAAGTCTGCCCAAATTTTGTATGCAGGTTTGCGTGCCTCTTTAAATGCCTCTGCTCTTATTATGGTACCAATGCGCAAATCTACTTTTAAAAAATCGTTGAAGGTGATGGTTTGCATGTGTGATTTAATGATACTTGCAAACATATGGTAAATGGTTTGTTTAAATTGATTTATTATTAATTGCATTTTCCTTTTAACCGCTTAACTTCGCAGGGGTATGTTACAGACATTACGAATAAAAAATTACGCCATTATAAAAGATACGCAGATTTCGTTTAATAGCGGTTTAAATATTATTACCGGCGAAACCGGTGCAGGAAAGTCTATTTTATTAGGTGCTCTTGGTTTAATTTTAGGTAATAGGGCCGATTCTAAAGCGTTTTATAATGGCGAAGATAAATGTGTTGTTGAAGGTGTTTTTGATTTAAGTGGTTATCAATTGCAACCACTTTTTGATACTTATGAATTGGATTATGAGGCACAAACCATTCTTAGACGTGAAATTACCCTAAGTGGAAAATCGCGCGCGTTTGTTAACGATACACCCGTAAATTTACAGGTGCTAAAAACCATTGCCGAACAATTGGTAGATATTGTTTCGCAACACCAAACACTTGAATTAAATGAAGCATCGTTTCAACTAAATTTGGTGGATGCTGTTGCCGATAACCAGGCTTTGTTAAAAACTTATGCGCAGCAGTATAAATTGTGGGTTCATAACAAACAATTATTAGCTGCGTTAATAGAAAAAGAAGCGCAAGCCAGAAAAGACGAGGATTATATTAAGTTTATTCTAAAAGAGTTTGAAGACGCTGCTTTACAGGCAAACGAGCAAGTTACTTTAGAAGAAAAATTACAGCGTTTAAGTAATGCTTCGCTAATACAACAAGCGGCCGGAAATGTGGGCATGGGAATAGACGGTATGGAACAGGCTATTACCGATCAACTAAGGGTTTTAAAGAATGAGTTGGTTCAAGCAGCTAAACATTATAAGCCGTTAGAAGAGCTGGCCAATCGCTTAGAAAGTAATATTATTGATTTAAAAGATATTGCAGCTGAATTGCAAGATATGGCTGAACAATCTCAAGCCAATCCAAAAGAGTTAGCCGAAACTGAAGAGCGTTTGCAAATGATATACAATTTGCAAAAAAAACACAGGGTAGATTCGATTGAAGATTTATTGATCTTAGAAGAAAAGTTTGCAGCCGATTTGTTAAATCTAGGAAATCTTGAAGATCAAATTGAAAGAGTTACTACCGAATGCAACACCATGCAAGCTGATTTGTTGGTTTTGGCAAAACAACTTTCAGATAAACGCAAATTGGCCATAGAATCTATAAAACAGAATATGCAACAATTACTGCAGGAAGTAGCATTGCCAAATGCTGTATTTGAAGTTGCATTAAGCAACAAAAATGAGAATATTATTGGTGTAAATGGCATAGATGATGTTGCGTTTTTGTTTAGTGCCAATAAAGGCGCTCCCTTATTGCCTGTAAATAAAGCAGCAAGTGGGGGAGAGTTAAGCCGGTTAATGCTTTGTATTAAAAGCTTAATTAGCAATAAAATTCAGTTGCCTACAGTTATTTTTGATGAAATAGACACGGGTATAAGCGGAGAAGCGGCACAAAAAGTTGGCGGAGTGTTGCAAGGTCATGCAAAAGCACATCAGGTTATTGCAATTACCCATTTGGCGCAAATTGCAGCACGTGCCCAATCGCACTTTTTTGTTTACAAACAACATGGTGCCGATTCTACCCTAACACAAATAAAAACATTAAGCGAGCAAGAGCGTGTGGCGGAAATTGCTCGCATGCTTAGTGGCGAAAACCCATCAGAAACAGTATTAAGTGCAGCAAAAGAATTAATAGCGGCCGGTGTTTAAACAGTTAAAAAGTTTTTAGTTTTATTGTTGCCGCTAACATTTTTATGAAAAATTAAATTTAAAGTTTTATAAAAACACTAAAAAAAATGGCCAACTACGCTGTAGCCGGCCATTTTTTTAAAGGTAAACATTTAAAGACGTTATTAGTCTCGTCTGCCTAAATAAATTTGTAAATAATAAAGTAATGTTGCCACACTGGCAATGGCTGCAACCACATAAGTGCTGGCAGCCCAATTTAAAGCATCTTTTGCCATTGGGTATTCATCTTGTCTAACAATGCCTTTATTATTTAGCCAGGCCAATGCACGTTTGCTGGCATCGAATTCTACCGGCAAAGTAATTATACTAAAAAAGGTTGTTGCTGCAAACAAAATAATTCCTGCCAACAAAAGCTGAGGGAATGTATTAAGCATAAGTATGCCACCTAGTAAAATCCATTGTAAATATTTGCTTGCAAAACTAACCATAGGTACAATTGCCGAACGGAAGTTTAACCAAGCATAACCTTTGGCATGTTGCACTGCATGTCCAACTTCGTGTGCCGCAACGGCTGCAGCAATAACACTGCGGCCATAGTACACATCGTGACTAAGGTTAACGGTTTTTTCAAGCGGATTGTAATGGTCGGTTAGTTGTCCTTCTGTGCTTATAATTCGCACATCGCTTACACCACTATCGCGCAACATCATTTCTGCAATTTCTGCACCACTTAGGTGGTTGCTAAGCGCCATTTCTGAATATTGCTTAACTTTACTTTTAAAGCGCCAGCTAACAAAAAAGCTTAGCGCAAGGGGAATTAAAATTAGTCCTATGCTCATAATTTATTGGGTTTTGGGTAAGTGCAAATCAAATAATGTTCCAATTAAAAAACATACTTAATTATTAACACAATAATGGCAATTAAAAACATCAATATGCTAATTCTGTTCATGCCATGCATTAATTTCAGGTTAATAGATGACGAACTGTCAGCCTCGCGCTTGCGCCAGAAAGCAATATAATAAATAAATTTTTGTAACATAATCAGATAAACATTCTGTGGCAAGGTAATGTTTTTGCCTGAACCCACATGCATTTGTAATATTATTTTATTGCCTGCATAAAAATAAATTTAGGCTAATCTAAAAATAAATTTATATTTGCCCCCATGTATTCATTTACAGAAGAGAATTACTTAAAGGCAATATATAAGCTTCAGGAGCAAGGCAACACAGCCATTAATACCAATGCTATTGCTGGGATTTTGCAAACCAAGCCGGCATCGGTTACCGATATGATAAAGAAATTAAGCGATAAAAAGCTATTAAAGTACGAGAAATACAAAGGTGTATTGCTAACAGATACAGGTAAAAAAGTGGCCATAGATACGGTGCGTAAACACCGTTTGTGGGAAACCTTTTTATACGATAAGTTAAATTTTAGTTGGGATGAGGTGCATGATATTGCCGAGCAGTTAGAACATATTCAATCTGAGGCTTTAACAGATAAATTAGAAGCTTTTTTGGGTTTTCCGCAACACGATCCGCACGGCGATCCAATTCCGGGAAAAAACGGAAAGTTTACAGCAATGCCACTAGGTTTATTAATTGATGCCACCGAACAAATGCCAGTAGTAGTTAGTGGTGTAGCCGACCATTCAACGGCTTTTTTAAAACACCTGCAATCGTTAAAAATTTCGCTGGGTTCGAGTATTATGGTTGTAAAAAAAAATACGTACGACCAATCGGTTGAGATTATAATTGGTAAAAAACAACAAGCTACCATTTCTTTTAAGGTGGCAAAAAATTTACTGGTAAAATAGTATGGCTGTTTTTAATCAATCGAATCGCGAAACCAGTTCGTTAAGCGAGGTAAATAGCACGGTAGAAATTCCTAAAAAGAAGGGTAAGTTTAAAACACTACTTGCGTTTATTGGTCCGGCATACCTGGTAAGTGTAGGCTACATGGATCCCGGAAACTGGGCAACCGATATTGCCGGCGGAAGTAAATTTGGGTACAGTTTAATATGGGTATTGCTAATGAGTAATATTATGGCCCTGCTATTACAGAGTTTATCGGCACGCTTAGGTATAGTTAAAGGTTGGGATCTTGCTCAAGCAAGCAGGCAACAATACCCCAATTGGGTAAATTACAGTTTGTATGTCTTTGCCGAAGTTGCAATTGCAGCCACCGATTTGGCCGAAATAATTGGTATGGCCATTGGCTTGAGCCTACTTTTTAAATTGCCCTTGCTGTATGGCGTAATTATCACAGTATTTGATACGTTTTTATTGTTGTTTTTAATTAACAAAGGCATTCGTGTTTTAGAGGCGTTTATTCTTGTGCTAATTAGCATTATCGGGGTTTCGTTTTTAACAGAAATGTTTATTGTTAAGCCCGATTTAAATGAAGTTGCCAAAGGGTTTATTCCTTCCGAGCTTACCGGCGGGTCGTTGTATATTGCCATTGGTATAATAGGCGCTACTGTAATGCCTCACAATTTGTACTTGCATAGCAGTTTGGTTCAAACCAGAAAATTTGATAAAACCTTTGATGGATTTAAAAAAGCCATTAAGTATAATTTTATAGATAGTGCCATTGCATTAAATGCTGCATTTTTTGTTAATGCCAGTATTTTAATTTTAGCAGCCAGTGCCTTTTACAGCAATGGCTTGTACGAGGTTGCCGAAATTGCAGATGCACACAAATTGCTGCAACATATTTTTGGCGATTTGGCTCCTGCATTATTTGCAATTGCTTTAATAAGTGCCGGACAAAGCAGCACCATTACGGGTACGCTGGCCGGACAAATTGTTATGGAAGGTTACTTAAACCTAAGAATTAGTCCGTGGTTGCGCCGTTTAATTACGCGTATTATTGCAGTAGCACCCGCTTTATTTACCATTTTATATTTTGGCGAAAATAAATTAGGCGAATTGCTTATTTTAAGTCAGGTAGTACTTAGCATACAACTAGGCTTTGCTGTTGTGCCACTTATTTATTTTACTTCCGATAAAACCTTAATGGGCGAATTTGCTATTGGCAGATATACTAAGTTGTTTGCTTGGATTATTGCAGCCGTAATTATTGTGTTAAACTTTAAATTGGTTTATGAAGAAGTTTTGGGCTTTATTGCCAATAAACCCAATATTATATGGCTATTAACAATTTTTGTATCCATTGCTTACGCACTATTTTTATTAGGCTATATTATTGTCTTGCCGCTTATTAAACGTCCGAATAGCAAGCAAATTATTCCGCATAAAGAAAACTTGCCTGACAAATTTATGCCATTCGAAAACAAAGCATACGGTAAAATTGGAATTGCAGTAGATTTTTCTAAATACGATGAAATAGCCATTCAGCATGCCATTAATATTGGTGGTAAAAATGCAAAATATACTTTTATACATGTGGTTGAATCGGCAGCAGCTAAACACCATGGCGAACATGTTATGGATGAAGAAACCCACTATGATAATGAGCGTTTGAATGATTATGTAAATCTACTTGTTTCGAAAGAATTTGTGGCAAATAAAGCTTTGGGCTACGGACAAAGAAGTAAAGCCATTGCAGAATTAACCGTATTTAATCAGCTTGATTTTTTAGTAATGGCTGCACATGGACATACTGCAATTAAAGATTTTATTTTTGGTTCTACTGTTGATGAAGTACGACATAAAGTTAATATTCCGGTGTTGGTTGTTAAGTAATTACTAAAACAATATTATTACCTTCGATATTTTAATATTTGATTTATGTGATTAGTAACGATAGCCTTATTGCATTATCATTCACTAAAATTTCTAAACATTATCTGCCGTACGTACTTTAAAGAGGTTTGCAAATTTGTTTAAAAAAGGCAGCAGTACTAATGCCGTTATTAAATTAAAAATCATGTGTGCAAATGCAACCTGAAAACCGGTTTCGGTGTGTAAATGCTGTACAATATCGGCTAATGTTTTTATAAATGGTATAAATAATATTAAGCCAATTAAGTTAAATAAAAAGTTAGCTTGAGCACAATTTTTTGCAAGTTTATTCATATGTATTGAGCTTAAAAGTGCAGTACTTGTTGTACCCACATTGCAGCCTACTACAATTGCAACAGATTCGTAAATGTCTAAATACCCTTGCATGGCCAAAATAACTACTAATCCGGAAATTAACGAACTTGACTGAACCACAACTGTTGCAACTAAGCCAATAATTAAGTTTAGATAAAGTGGTTTATCGAATGCCAAAAATGCTATAAAATCAGGATTGTCTTTTAATCCGTAAAGCACATCGTTGATAAGGTCTAAACTAAATAAAATAAAACCAAAATAAAAAATAGCCCGCGCATATAGGTTTATTTTTATTGGTAATGCACCAATTAAGGTACCCAGTACAATAAAAAACGGACCAATATTGTTTAGCTTAAAAGTTACCAACCATGCTGTAGCGGTTGTACCAATGTTCGAGCCTAACATAACTGCTAAGGCGGTCCTAAAGCTTAATACTCCGCTATCTACCAATGCCACGGTAATACTGGTTACGGCGCTGCTCGATTGTATAATGGCTGTAACTATGGTTCCAAATAACAGGCCTTTAATGCGGTTAGCAGACAATTTTTCCATCCAAATGGCCAATGTATTAGCATTAAGCTGCTTAATTTCGTCGCTAAAGCCGCGTAAACCAAATAAGAACAATGAAATGGTAGCCATTACCAATACAACTAAGTTAATTTGGGTAATCATAATTAATAAAGGTTTTTAGAATGATGTATTTTTTCTATATTGTTAACTAAAGTGTTAAAATACGAAACGCTGTTTAATAGCCTGCTGCCATACCAGCTGAATAATTCGCCATCTACCAATTGAATTGTAGCTGTTGGGTTAATTTGTTGCAATTGCTTAATATGTTTTTCTTTAAACGGAAATGGCTCTGAAGAAAGTAGAATTACTTCAGCTTGCGATAAAATGTTTTCTGATATTTCCGGATATCTGCCGTTTAGTGTGTTTACAAGGTTGTTAAAGCCAATACATTTAAGCAAATAATCGATAAATGTATCCTGTCCTGCCGCCATATATGGATTTTGCCAAATAAGGTAAACCGTTTTTAGTGGTAATTGTAAACGTTGCAATTGCTTAAACGATGTTGCAATTTGATTGCCAATAATTATAGCCTCTTTGGTTTTATTTGTTAACGCGCCAATTTCAAAAATCATTCGTAAGGCCGAAGCCAAATCGCGCACATCGCTTACCCATACAGGATATTTTTGCGCCAGTACTTCTATATCTACTTTATTATTTTCTTCTTTATTGGCAATTATTAAATCAGGGTTAATGGCATCAATTTTTTCGAATTGTAGTTTTTTAGTGCCACCAATTTTTGGTTTATTTTGATGCATTTTATGCGGATGAATGCAAAATATGGTTTGTGCAGCAACCTCATGGGTTAGTCCTAAACTATAAAGAAGTTCGGTTTGCGATGGCACCAACGATATAATTTTTAAAGGCTTTTGAGGTGCTTTTACCTTGCGCCCCAACATATCTGTTACATTTTTAAATCCATTCATTAATTTGCGCCGGTGTTAAATATAATTTTGCAACTAAGTAAAAAAGCAAAAATAGCACTTTTGTGCATAGGTTTTATATTGCCTTTAATAAGATTTAATGGAAACACATGGCTTATAAAACAAACACCCTACGACCAAAAATATTTTACCGCTTACACCTATTATTTTAAAAGCGTTGCCACCGAAACGCCTATTAAACCTATGACCAATTGGCGGCTTTTATTGCCCTTATGCGCATCGATATTGCCACTTAATCCGCCAACGTCGCTAAATCTGCTTAATTATTTAGCCTTTATTGTTGCGGGTTTAATGTTGGTTCAAACCATAAAGAAAATAAGCAACAACAAACAAGCACAATATTTAGGATTGCTTAGTTGGTTGTTTGCTTTTCCGGCGTTTTATTATACCTGTATTGGAAATGCAGATATATTTTGCATTATGTTTGTATCTATTGGTGTTTATGCAATTGTTGTTAACAATTTTTTTTTATTAACCGCAGCATTTATTGCCGGTTTTTTAACCAAAGAAACTGCCATCTTATTATTGCCATTTTTTACGCTTTATAATTTTAAACAAATTACCATTAAAAATCTGGCCGTAAAAGCATCTGTTTTACTGCTTTTGGCCTTTGTTTTAAGGGCGTTGGTTCAGCAATATGCACCGGTAACGCAAGGCTATACCAACAATACTTTTTGGATAATTAGCTTTGACAGTTTTGCTAAGAATTTATTTCGTTTTAATACATGGTTTGCGAGTTTAATAACCTTTTTACCTTTGGCTTTTTATGTTTGGCTAAATCGTGTAAACCTGCCCAATAATTTTACACTGGCTATTGTTTCAGTAACTGCAAGTGCTTTATTATTATGGCTTTACAGTTTTATAACTACCGTAGCCGATGGCAGAATATTTTGGCATTTATATCCCATGGCATTACTTTGTTGGGCATTTGTACCGGTTAATAGTAAGGTTCATAAAATCAGTTGATTATGTTTTTTTGTTTGTTTTAAATTACTTTGTTAGAGGCGTTATTTTTTAGTTTTTTTTCTGAACCAACCAAAATCTGCGATTAATTTACTGTAAACATTAGTGAATATTCTGGGTTAATAGTATACTTGCAACAATCAGAAAAAATTATGCATTTTACAGAAACTGAAAACATGAAGATGGTTAGGCAAATGGTTAAAGATTTTGCCGAGAAAAACATTAGACCTTATGTAATGGAATGGGACGAAAGTCAGACTTTTCCCAAAGAAACCATGCACGAAATGGGTAAATTGGGCTTAATGGGTATTTTAGTTCCTGAAGAATATGGTGGTGCCGGTTTTGGTTACAACGAGTACATTGTTGCCATACAGGAAATAACAAAAGTTTGCAGTTCGGTTGGTTTAAGTATGGCTGCGCATAATAGTTTATGTACAGGCCATATTATGCAATTTGGTAACGAAGCACAAAAAAAGAAATGGTTGCCAAAATTAGCCAGTGGCGAATGGATTGGCGCTTGGGGCTTAACCGAAGCCAATACCGGCAGCGATGCCATGCGCATGCAATGTGTGGCTAAAAAAGATGGTAACGAGTGGGTTTTAAATGGGTCTAAAAACTGGATTACACATGGTATTACAGGTAATGTAGCAGTTGTATTGGCTCGTACCGGCGAGTTATTAGATAGCAATGGAATTACAGCCTTTGTGGTAGAACGTGGCACACCAGGTTTTAAAGGTGGTAAAAAAGAAAATAAATTAGGCATGCGTGCCAGCGAAACTGCCGAGATGATTTTTGAGGATTGCCGCATTCCGGAAGAAAATGTGCTAGGAAATATTGGCGATGGATTTAGACAAGCCATGAAAATTTTAGATGGTGGACGTATTTCTATTGCAGCCCTAAGCTTAGGTATTGCCAAAGGTGCTTACGAAGCGGCAAAACAATATAGCAAAGAACGCCATCAATTTGGACAACCAATTTCGAATTTTCAGGCCATAGGCTTTAAATTGGCTGATATGGCTACCCGCATTGAAGCAGCAGAATTATTAACTTACCAAGCTGCCGATTTAAAAATGAAAGGTTTACCAATGACCAAAGAAAGCGCAATGGCTAAATATTATGCCAGCGAAGTTTGCGTTTGGGCAAGTAATGAAGCCATTCAGATTTTTGGCGGTTATGGATATACCAAAGATTTTCCGGTAGAGAAATTTTACCGCGATTCTAAGCTTTGTACCATTGGCGAAGGAACCAGCGAAATACAAAAACTGGTTATTGCCAGAAATGTGCTAAAAGACTAATAAACAAAATAAACGCAATAAAAAAGCTGCTTTGAATTAAATCGAAGCAGCTTTTTTATTATAAATGAAATGAGGTTAGAAACTGGAAAATTATTTTGCAGATTCAGCAGCTGGTTTTGCTGCTGCCAAATTACCTAAATCACGGTCGAGTAAGTATAATCCTGCGCCATCTTTGCCCAGAATTTTAAGTTTGTCGATAATGCTTCTGAATTGGGCTTCTTCTTCGCGTTGCTCGGCAACATACCATTGTAAAAAGTTAAAGGTAGTATGGTCGTTTTGTTGGTTGGCCAAACTCACCAATTTGTTAATCGATTCAGATACCTTTTCTTCTTGTTGTAAAATAGCGCTAAATACTTGCGCATACGATTCGTATGTTAAAACAGGAGCATTAACAGCCGGAGCTATTGCAAAGCCACCAACCTCATTAATGTAGTGAAATAGCTTTAGCATGTGCATTCTTTCTTCGTCGCTTTGGGCGTAAAGAAATTTTGCAGTCCCGTCAAAGCCCTCATTTTCCATCCATGAAGCCATTGCTAAATAACTATAACTGGCATATGATTCTAATGCTACTTGATTGTTTAATGCTGTTTCTAATTCTTTTGTAATCATGCAACAAATTTAACTAAAAATCATGCTACAAAATGTAATATTTTCAACACCAAGATTACAATTTACGGCAAGATTTTTAATTGTAAATACTACGCCTAAAGCATTTATATGGGGCTTGCTGTTAAATTTAGATCTGCATTAGATTCGAGGGTAAGTCTGGCGTGTAGTACAGCCGTACAGGCTTTTACGAAGAGGATGATGTAGCGCTGAATTAGCGAAAACTAAAAACGTGTGCAAAGTAAAAATAGCATAAGTCCAACAAATTTGTTTATTTAGTTAACCCTTAAAAAGCCTCTAAAACATTCAATTTTGTTAATCATGTTTCAGGTATAATCTAAATTCAGGTAATTTTTTCTTTTTTCCACCTTTGCTTCTCCAAAGGTGGAGCCAA
>VFQQ010002035.1_pt1 | contig 24940 bp, 21 predicted proteins | sample 3512341 | NCBI WGS metagenome assembly VFQQ01 (sample SAMN10412373, study PRJNA504923) | tailings metagenome | isolation source: Relicate 2 Philex TSF1 revegetated site | place: Philippines: Tuba, Benguet | collected 2017-08-29 | reverse complement strand
AATATCTCTACGGGCTGGCGCGGGCGGAGTATGCCGAAGCAGACCGGCTGATGCAGGCGGTGGAGGACAAGGCGGCTTCGGCGGCATCGTTCGACCGGCTGGTGTGGCAGGAGGTGGCGTTGCCGGCGGCGCGCGGGGTGCTGGCGCATGCGCGTGGCAATCACGCCGAGGCGGTGCGGTGGCTCTCGATCGCCAATCCGCGGATGACCGAGATCGGCGGCAGCCATGCGCAGCGCGATCTTTTCGGGCAGCTGCTGCTCGATGCGCATCTCAAGGTCGGGAACTGGCAGATCGCCAAGGAGATGCTGGAGATGCGGCGGACGTGGGACCCGGATGGCGTGATGGTCAATCGGGCGCTGGCGGAAACGAGGGCGCATCTCCTACAGTCGCCCGCATGATTCCCGGACCACGCAATCTCATCACCGACGTCGCCGGCCTACGGGTCGGCAATGCCGAAGACCACCGTATCAAGACCGGCGCCACGGTGCTGGTCGCCGACCGGCCGTTCGTCGCCTCCGTCGACGTCATGGGCGGTTCGCCCGGCTCGCGCGAGACGGAGCTGCTGGCGCCGGACAAGATGGTGCAGGAGGTGGATGCATTGGTGCTATCGGGCGGCTCGGCCTTCGGGCTCGACGCGGCATCGGGGGTTTCCGACGGACTGCGGGCCATGGGGCGCGGCTTCAAGGTCGAGACGGCGACGATTCCGATCGTGCCCGGGGCGATCATTTTCGACCTGCTCAACAAGGGCGACAAGAGCTGGGGCGAAAACCCCTATCGGGCGCTGGGGCGGCAGGCGCTGGACAATGCCGGAGCGGATTTCGCGCTGGGGACGGCGGGAGCCGGGACTGGGGCGCTGACGGCGAATTTGAAGGGCGGGCTGGGCTCGGCGTCGCTGGTGCTGAAATCGGGGTTCACGGTGGGGGCGCTGGTCGTCGCCAATCCGACCGGCAGCGTCACAGTGGGCGACAGCCGGCATTTCTGGGCGTCGCCGTTCGAGGTGGACGGGGAGTTCGGCGGGGCCGGGCCGTTCGGCGGGGCGCTGAGCTTCGAGCAGTCGGCGCGGACCAAGCGGGATGGGACGAGTGCGCTGGCCAATACCACGATCGCGATCGTCGCGACGGATGCGGTGCTGAGCAAGGCGCAGGCGAAGCGACTGGCGGTGGCGGCGCAGGACGGGATTGCGCGCGGCTGCAGTCCGGCGCATACGCCGGTCGACGGCGACCTGATCTTTTCGGTGGCAACGGGCGCAAAGGCGGTCAAGGACCCGATCCTCGACGTCATTCACCTGGGGCACGCGGCGGCGGTCTGCCTTGCTCGCGCCATGGCGCGGGCGATTTATCTGGCGACACCGGCACCCGACGACATCGTGCCGACCTGGCAGGAGAAGTGGGGCAAGTGAGGCGCTATACGCTCGGCGAAGCCGAGGCCATGGATATCGGCGACCCGCTGGCGCCGCTGCGGCAGCTGTTCGAGCTGCCCGAGGGGGTAATCTATCTCGACGGCAATTCGCTGGGGGCGCTGCCCAAAGGCGTCAAGGCGCGGATAGCGGACGTGGTCTCGCACCAATGGGGCGAGGGGCTGATCCGGTCGTGGAACACGCATGACTGGATCGACCTGCCGAGCCGGGTGGGCGACCGTATCGCGCAGCTGATCGGCGCGCCGGAGCACACCGTGACGGTGGCGGATTCCACTTCGATCAACCTGTTCAAGGCGCTCTCGATGGCGCTGCATTTCCGGCCGGACCGCCGGGTGATCGTCTCGGAGGTGGGGAATTTCCCGACCGACGTCTATATCGCGCAAGGCCTCGCTGATCTCCTCGGGCAGGGGCATCAGCTGCGGCTGGTCGAACCGGGACAGCTGGCTTCGGCCATCACGCGGGACGTGGCGGTGGTGATGCTGACGGAGGTCAACTACAAGACCGGCGCCCGGCACGACATGCGGGCGATCACCACCTTCGCGCATGAAATGGGGGCGTTGACGCTCTGGGACCTGGCGCACAGCGCCGGCGCCTTCCCGGTCGACCTGTTCGGGGCGCGGGCCGACTTTGCTGTCGGTTGTGGTTACAAATATCTTAACGGCGGCCCCGGCGCGCCGGCGTTCATCTACGTGGCGCCGGAACATCATTACGGGCTGCGGCAGCCGCTGACCGGATGGCTGGGGCACGAGGCGCCGTTCGCGTTCGACGGCGATTATCGTCCGGCCGAGGGTATCGAAGCGATGCGAGTGGGGACGCCGCCGATCCTCTCGATGTCGGCGCTCGATGCGGCGCTCGACGTTTTCGAGCGTGTCGATCTTGCGCAAGTGCGCGGCAAGGCGGATGCGCTGTTCGACCTCTTTGTCACCGAAGTGCTTGCACAGACAAAGGAATTGGAGCTGGTGACGCCGCCCGACCCGGCCCGGCGGGGCACGCAGGTCAGCTTCCGGTTCGTGGAAGGCCATGCCGCCATGCAGGCGATGATCGCCCGCAACGTGATCGGCGATTTCCGCGGCCCGGACATCATGCGCTTCGGGCTGACACCGCTTTACCTGCGCTATGCCGACGTCTGGCGCGCCGCCTCGATCCTGTCGCAGGTGATGCGGCGGCGGGAATGGGACCGCTCCGAGTACAAGGTGAAGGCCAAGGTGGTCTAAGTAGCCGCTAAAGCCTAATTTAACGGCATTCCGGCATGCTGATCCCTCGACCGGCCGCCAAACGCGGCGCCCGGCAAGGGTTACGACTTTGGCCTGGTTCAGTGACGCGGTGTCTGCGCTCTGGCGGTTCCTGAGGAAGCCGTCCAGCCTCCCGGCGATCATTGCGCTGACGGTGATGCTGCTGGCCGGCGTCTTTGCCGATCATCAGAACACCGTACTGTACCAGCAGGAAGAACACGCCAAGGTGCAGGACAAGCTCGGGCTGATCCGCGCCAAGCTCGAAGGCAACATCAACGGCAACATCCAGCTGGTGCAGGGGCTGGTGGCGACGCTCAGCACCGAGCCGGGCATGCAGCAGGACCGGTTCAGCCAGCTCGCCGACAATCTTTTCGACAAGGGCAGCCAGCTCCGCAACATCGCGGCCGCGCCCAACCTCATCGTGCACATGATGTATCCGTTCGACGGCAACGAGCGCGCCATCGGTCTCGACTACCGCAACAATGCAGCGCAGCGCGACGCAGTGTTCCGGGCGCGAGACACCAAGCACATGGTGCTGGCCGGTCCCGTCGACCTGGTGCAGGGCGGCCAGGGCTTCATCGGCCGCTTCCCGGTGTTTGTCGGCGAAAGCTCGGCCAAGGACTTCTGGGGCGTCGTTTCCGCCGTGATCGACGTGCAGCAGCTCTATACCGACAGCGGGCTGCTCGACCCCGATCTGCCGATCGCCGTCGCCATTATCGGCCGCGACGGGCTGGGGCGCCAGGGCAAGCAGTTCTTCGGGCCGGAAGCCGTGCTCAAGGACAACCCGGTGATCGCCGAGGTGACGCTGCCGACCGGCGCCTGGGAAATGTATGCAGTGCCCAAGGGCGGCTGGACGACCTCGCCACCATCGGTGCTCGGCCTGCGCCTCGTCATGGTGCTGCTAGGCGGTCTGGTGGTGATCCCGATCTTCATCAGCGGCAGGCTGACCGAAGAGCGGCAGCAGCACATCCAGACGCTGGCAGCGCGCGAAGCGGAACTCACCAAGCTCTCCCGCCGGCTCGGCATGGCGCTGCAGACCTCCAAGGTCGGCGTGTGGGAAAACGACCTCGCCACCGGCAGTCTCTACTGGGACGATCGTGTGAACGCGATCTTCGGCCTGCCGCAGGATAGCGGCGTCCGGCATTATCTCGACTGGGAAGCGGCGCTGCATCCGGACGACAAGCAGCGGGCGATTTCGGAATTCGCCGAGGCGGTCAACAAGACCGGCCAATACTATTCGGACTACCGGGTGGTGACGCCGATCGGGGTGCGCAACATCCGCGCCATCGGCACGGTCTACAAGGACCCCGGGACCACGACCAAGATCGTCGGCGTCAACTGGGACGTGACCGCCGACGTGGCGCTCAATGACAGCCTCAAGGAAGCCAACCGGCTTTCCGAAGCGCGCAACGCCGCGCTGGCCAAGGCCAAAGCCGATATCGAGCACAATGCGCTGCACGACAGCCTGACCGGGTTGCCCAACCGGCGCTATCTCGACGACATCCTGCAACGGCATGCGGCCCGCTGCGCTCTCGATGGGCGCAAGCTGGCGCTGCTGCATATCGATCTGGACCGTTTCAAGCAGATCAACGACACACTGGGCCATGCGGCCGGCGACGCCATGCTGGTGCATGCGTCCGACGTGCTGCAATCGAACATCCGCCCGGATGATTTCGTTGCCCGTATCGGTGGCGACGAATTCGTCGTGGTGTCGGCCATCGATGGCGACGACACGCTGCTCGGCGACCTGGCAAACCGCATCATTGCGCGGATGCGGCAGCCGGTGAACTATGAAGGCCACGAATGCCGCTTCGGTGTTTCGGTTGGTATTGCCACGGCCAAGGGCAGCGACGTCGATCCGAGCAAGCTGCTCGTCAATGCCGATATCGCGCTCTACAAGGCCAAGAGCCGGGGCCGCAACCGCTACGAGTTCTTCTCGGAAGTGCTGCAGGCCGAAGTGGTCAAGACCAAGCGGGTCGCCGACCAGATCCTGCAGGGGCTCGATCGCAGCGAGTTCGAGCCATGGTTCCAGCCGCAGTTCGATGCGCGGACGCTCGACGTGGTCGGCTGCGAGGCGCTGGCGCGCTGGCGGCATCCGACCGAGGGCATCCTGGCCCCGGACAGCTTCATGGCGGTGGCCGAGGAGCTCAATGTGGTCGCCACCATCGACCGGCTGGTGCTGGAAAAGGCGCTCAACTGGCAGAAGCTGTGGCAGGCCGAGGGGCTGCACATGCCGCGCGTCTCGGTCAATGTGTCGTCACGGCGCTTGCGAGACGAGCAACTGGTGCAGAGCCTCCGCGATCTCGCCATCGCGCCCGGCACGGTGGCCTTCGAGCTGGTGGAAACGATCTTCCTCGATGAGAGCGACGACGAGGTGCTCTGGCAGGTCGACCAGCTCAAGGATCTTGGCATCGATATCGAGATCGACGATTTCGGCACCGGCTATGCTTCGATCGTCAGCCTGCTCAAGCTCAAGCCCAGCCGGCTCAAGATCGACCGGCAACTGGTGATGCCGGTGGTGGAGAAAGCCGCGCAGCGACATCTGGTCGAGTCGGTGATCGAGATCGGCAAGTCGCTCGATATCGGCGTTGTCGGCGAGGGCGTCGAAACCATGGAGCATGCCCGCATCCTGCGCGATCTGGGCTGCGATGTGCTGCAGGGCTATGCGTTCGCACGGCCGATGGCGGCCGATCACGTGGCGGAGTTCCTGCGCGCCGAGGCCTGGCGTGACGAGGACGGTCCGTTGCGGCAGAATCGCGGCGTGGTGGCAAAGCGCGGAGCGCGCGGCTAAAGAGGTTCCCCATCGGAGGGACCTCTCATGCGGGCAGCGCGGCTCGTCGCCACTGGCGACATTCAGATCATGGACGTGGCGAAGCCTGAGCCGGGACCGACGGACCTCCTGGTCAAGGTCGAGGCCTGCGGACTGTGCGGCTCGGATCGCCACATGTTCAAAGGCGAGTATCCGACGGCGCTGCCGGTGACGCTCGGGCATGAATTCGCCGGGATCGTCGAAGCGGTCGGCGCCAAGGTGAAGGAGTTCGCTCCCGGCGCGCGGGTGACAGGCGACCCCAACATCTCCTGTGGCCATTGTGCGCATTGCCTCGCCGGCCGCCCCAATCTCTGCGCCGAACTGACCGCGATCGGCGTCTTTCGCGATGGCGGCTTTGCCGACTACGTGATCGTGCCGCAGGGGCAGGCGGTGCGCCTGCCCGAGGCCCTCAACCCGCTGCATGGCGCCTTCTGCGAGCCGGTGGGATGCTGCCTGCATGCGCTCGACGTGGCGCGGATCACACCCGGCGCCTCGGTGGCGATCTTCGGGGGCGGCGTCATCGGCCTGCTGATGGTGGAGCTGGTCAAGCTCGCCGGCGCCGGCACCATCATCCTCTCGACCCGGCAGAAGCCGCGGCGCGAGCTGGCGGAGCGGCTGGGCGCCACGCACACGGTCGATGCGAGCGGCGACGCGGTGGCCGACATCCACCGGTTGCTGCCGGATGGCGTCGATGTGTCGATCGAGTGCGCCGGCGTGGCCGAGACCTTCAGCCAGTCGATCGCCGCGACGCGGCGCGGTGGTACGGTGGTGATCTTCGGAGTGATGCCGCAGGGCGAGATGGTGTCGGTGTCGCCCTATGACCTGCTGGTCAAGGAGTTGCGGCTCGAAAGTGCCTGGCTAAACCCCGCCACACATGCCAGAGCGGCGCAGCTGGTTGCGTCGAACGCGCTCGCCCTCGACGCGCTGATCACCCGCACCATCCCGCTGCGCGATCTGCCCGCAGTCCTGCGTGCGCCACCGGCGTTCGGCGAGGTGAAGATAATGGTTACTCCATAGATCGAAAGTCTCGCCCAGTCTCATGATTTGGCCGCAGTTTTCCTGACGTGATGACCTTGCAGAAGGGGGCTTTGTACCCCATTGTTTGAACTAACCAATTTCAACACGATTCAGGTTCACGCACCGCGGGAGGCGTAATGCACCACGATACCCCCCTGATCTCTACGATCGTCGCGGGTCTTGTGCTTGCATTTGTCTTCGGTGCCATAGCCAACCGGTTCCGCATGCCGCCGCTGGTCGGCTACCTGGTGGCCGGTGTCGTGGTCGGGCCGTTCACGCCCGGTTTCGTGGCCGATGGCGAACTGGCGACGGAACTTTCCGAACTCGGCGTCATCCTGCTGATGTTCGGCGTGGGCCTGCATTTCTCCCTCAAGGACCTGCTGTCGGTGCGCGCCGTCGCGGTGCCGGGCGCCATCGTGCAGATCGCCGGTGCAACGGCGCTGGGCTGCGGTCTCGGCCTGTTGCTCGGATGGGGCATAGGGGCGGGCCTGATCTTCGGCCTCGCGCTGTCGGTCGCGTCGACCGTGGTGCTGCTCAAAGCGCTGCAGGACCGTCGCCTGATCGAGAGCGAGAAGGGCAAGATCGCGGTCGGCTGGCTGATCGTCGAAGACATGGCGATGGTGCTGGCGCTGGTGTTGATCCCGGCCGTGGCAAGCCTTGCCGGTGGCGGGGGCGAACATATCGTCGATCCGTTCGTCAACTTCACCGAGCGGATGTTCGGCATCGAACTGGGCATTCCGGGCGTGCTGGCCGTCACTGTCCTCAAGCTCGCGGCGTTCGTGGGCTTCATGCTGGTGGTCGGCCGCCGGGTGATCCCGTTCATCCTGCATTTCACAGCGCATACCGGCAGCCGTGAACTGTTCCGGCTGGCGGTGCTGGCCATTGCGCTGGGCGTGGCCGCCGGCGCCGCGTATCTCTTCGGCGTTAGCCTCGCCCTCGGCGCGTTCTTTGCCGGCATGATCCTATCGGAAAGCGAACTCAGCCATCGGGCCGCGCAGGAAAGCCTGCCGCTGCGCGACGCCTTCGCGGTGCTGTTCTTCGTCTCGGTCGGCATGCTGTTCGACCCGTCGATCCTGATCAGCGATCCGCTGCCGTTGCTGGCAACGCTGTTCATCATCCTGATCGGCAAGTCGATCTTCGCCTTCATCCTGGTGATGCTGTTCCGCCAGCCGGTGGGGACGGCCTTGATCATTTCCGCCAGCCTGGCGCAGATCGGCGAGTTCTCGTTCATCCTCGCGACACTGGGCGTGTCGCTCGACATCCTGCCGCCGCAGGCCAAGGACCTAATCCTGGGCGGCGCGATCCTCTCGATCGTGGTCAACCCGGTGATCTTCTGGGCGGTGGAGAAGGCGCGTCCGGGACTGGAACGCCGGTTCCCCGGCAAGGTGTCGACGCAGCGCGTCGAGCCGGCGGTTGCCACCTCGACGCCGAAGCCGGAGCCTGTGGTTCCGGTGGTGGAAGAGCCCGAGACCGCGCCGCACCCCACGGCCCTCACCGCGCATACCATCCTCATCGGCTATGGCCGGGTGGGTACGGTCGTGGGCGAGGGGCTGCTGGCGTCGAAAGCGCCGTTCCTCGTCATCGAGGATGCCGAAGGCCGCATCAATGCAGCGCGGGCCGCCGGGATCGAGGTCATCGTCGGCAATGCGGCGAGTTCCAAGGTGCTGGGCCTTGCCAATGTGGCGGGCGCCAATACCTGCGTGATCGCCATTCCCAATGCCTTCGAGGCGGGGCAGGCGGTGGAGCAGTGCCGCAAGCAGAACGCCGGCCTGGTGATCATCGCGCGCGCCCATTCGGATGAAGAAGAGCAGCATCTGCTGCATCTGGGCGCCAATACGGTGATCATGGGCGAGCGCGAGATCGGCCTGGGCATGCTCGAACTGATCCAGCGCGATTCCAGCGCGGTGGCCGAAGTGGTCGCCAGCGATGCGGTCGCGGCGGCACTGGGTACGGCCATCGGGGCGCCGCGCGCGCCTACCGTTGCCGCGGCCGTGCCCGAGGTCGTTGCCGACGGGCCACTGACGCAGCCGGCCGGCGAGCTGGATGCGACGGAGGTTGCGGCGATTACCGATCCGGCGGCTGATGCGGAGACGCTGCTGGAGGAGATCGAGGCGGCGCCCGTGCAGCATGCCGATGCCGGTCCGGCAGAGCCGCCGGCGGTGGTTTCGGCCTATGGCGAAGAGCCTGATCCGAAGCCGGAGGCAGCGCCAGAGGCGGGGTCGTCGCCGGATTCGCTGCCGTTCAAGGCGCGGCAGCCGGCCCGGACGCCGGCGACGCCGTTCAATCCGGAAGTGGCACCAGTCGAGCCGGTGGAGAAATAGCGGCGAAGAGTCCTACATTCGCAGCGATTTTTCCCCTATAGCTCGATCTCATGGTCCGGAGAGAACGTCCGGCCGGGACCCGAAATGATCTCGCAGAAGGCAAAATACGCGCTCCGGGCGCTGGTGGCCCTGGTCAAGGCCGGCCCCGGCGCTTCGCTGATGATTTCGGATATCGCCCGCGACCAGGCGATCCCCAAGAAGTTCCTCGAGCAGATCCTGCTCGAACTCAAGCGTGCCGGCATCGTGCTTTCCAAGCGTGGCCGGCTGGGCGGTTACGCATTGCTGCGGGCGCCGGGTGAGATCACCTTTGGCGAGGTGCTGCGGCTGATCGACGGGCCGATCGCGCCGCTGCCGTGCCTCTCCAAGATCGCCTACCGGCGCTGCGTCGATTGCGCCGAAGAGTCGAGCTGCGAAATCCGGCACGTGTTTGCCCGCGTCACCATCGCGACGCGCGAAGTGCTCGACCGGACGAGCCTCGCCGATGCAGTGGCCAGTCCCGACCTGGTGATCTAGGCAACCTTCCCCAACAGGCGGCGTTTGAAGCGCTGGGCCAGAATTGCCCACCGGCCGGGAGAGACGCCGTGCGCAAAGTCATACTCATCCACAGGCCGATTGCGACGGTTTGAGCAAGAACGCCGCCCTGTGGTATCGTTCGGCAGAAAGCTTTTCCGCATCCGACGAAATGGACGGTTCGCCGCTTCCTTGAGAATGCCGACTAAGACGGTAGAGTAACCGAGGTTAGTCAACGCCCTGGAGGCTATGATGAAGAAAACTGCGAAACTGCTCGCTTATGGCGGGCTCGTTGCATCGCTGATGATCGTGGCCGGGGCCGCTACGGCCAAGGCGGCCGAAGACAAGCTCCTGAACGTTTCCTACGATCCGACCCGTGAACTCTATGTGCAGTTCAACGATGCCTTCGCCAAGAAGTGGCAGGCCGATACCGGCAACACGCTGGTGGTCGAGCAGAGCCATGGCGGCTCTGGCAAGCAGGCGCAGGCGGTGATCGATGGCCTGCAGGCCGATGTTGTCACCCTGGCGCTCGAAGGCGACATCAACGCCATCGTGGAGAAGTCGGGGCTGATCGACGCCAACTGGCGTTCGGAATTCGAGAACAACTCGACCCCCTACACCTCGACCATCGTGTTCCTCGTCCGCAAGGGCAACCCCAAGGCGATTGCCGACTGGGGCGACCTGATCAAGGACGGCGTCGAAGTCATCACCCCGAACCCGAAGACCTCGGGTGGCGCGCGCTGGAACTATCTCGCGGCCTGGGCCTGGTCGAACAAGGCCAATGGCGGCGACGAAGCCAAGAACATCGAGTTCATCAAGAACCTCTACAGCCACGTTCCGGTGCTCGATACCGGCGCTCGCGGCTCGACCGTGACTTTCGCGCAGAAGGAACTGGGCGACGTGCTGCTGGCCTGGGAAAACGAGGCCTTCCTGGTGCTCGACGAATTCGGCGCCGACAATTTCGACGTCGTCTATCCGCCGAGCTCGATCCTCGCCGAACCGCCGTTGGCCATCGTCGACAAGAATGTCGAGGCGCACGGCACCGCCGATCTCGCCAAGGCCTATATCGAGTACCTCTACTCGCCGGAAGGGCAGACGATCGCGGCGGCCAACCACTACCGCCCGAGCAAGCCCGAGTTCGTCACCGACCAGGCCCTGGTCGCAGCCTTCCCAAAGATCGATCTGATCTCTATTGATGATCCGCTCTTTGGCGGCTGGAAGACGGCACAGCCCAAACACTTCGGCGACGGCGGTATCTTTGACCAAGTCTACACCCCGCAGTGAAGCCGTGCTGACGGCTGGGAATGCGACCCACCCCGCGAGAGCGGGGTGGAGTTTTGTTAAGCCCAGCGTCGTCCCGGGTTTTGGGCTGACATTCGGCTACACGCTGCTCTATCTCAGCCTGATCGTGCTGATCCCGATCATCGGACTGTTCCTCAAGGCCGGCACGACGCCATGGGAACAGATCGTCAAGATCGCCACGGCGGCGCGCACCATCAAGGCGCTGGAGGTGAGCTTCGGCTCGTCGCTGATCGCGGCGGTCGTCAACGTCGTTTTCGGCGTGATCGTCGCGTGGGTGCTGGTGCGCTACAAGTTTCCGGGCCGGCGCATCATGGATGCGATCGTCGACCTGCCGTTCGCGCTGCCAACGGCGGTTGCCGGCATTGCGCTCTCGACGCTCTATGCGCCCAAGGGCTGGATCGGCTCGCTGTTTTCGGATCGCGGCGCGCTCTGGCAGTGGTGGCATGCGCAGACCTGGATGCCGTTCGGGCTCCATGAGTTCTCGCTCAATTTCAAGATCGCCTACACGCCGACAGGTATCGTCATCGCGCTGATCTTTATCGGGCTGCCGTTCGTGGTGCGCACGGTGCAGCCGGTGCTCGAAGAGTTCGAGCAGGAGCTCGAAGAAGCGGCGGCGACGCTGGGCGCCAATCGCTGGCAGACCATCTCCAGGGTGATCCTGCCGCGGCTGACTCCCGCCGTTCTCACCGGCTTCGCGCTGGCCTTCGCCCGCGCGGTAGGCGAGTACGGCTCGGTGATCTTCATTGCCGGCAACCTGCCCAACATCTCGGAAATCGCGCCGGTGCTGATCGTCATCAAGCTCGAAGAGTTCGACCAGGCGGGTGCCGCGGTGATCGCCGGCATCATGCTGATCATCGCTTTCGTGATGCTGCTGGTCATCAACCTCATCCAGGCCTGGGCCCGCAGGAGGTTCGGCGATGTTTGAGGAAAAGGACGTCATCTACGACAGCCGCCGGCCGATCCACCCGTCGCTGCACACGCGCCCGACGACCGAGCGGCCGTGGGTGAAGTGGACGCTCATCGGCCTTGCCGTCGCCTTCATGCTGCTGGTGCTGGTGATCCCACTGGTGCTGGTGTTCGCCGAGGCCTTCAGCAAGGGCGTAGACACCTATTTCGCATCGTTCTCGGACCGGCAGTCGCAGAGCGCCATCACGCTGACGCTGCTGGTCGCCGCCATCGCGGTGCCGCTCAACCTCGTCTTCGGCATTGCGGCGGCGTGGTGTGTCGCCAAGTACGAGTTCTGGGGCAAAAGCTTCCTGACCACGCTGATCGACCTGCCGTTCTCGGTGTCGCCGGTGGTGTCGGGCATGGTCTATGTGCTGCTGTTCGGGGCGCAGAGCATGCTCCATCCGCTGCTCAAGGCCTACAATATCGAGATCATCTTCGCGGTGCCGGGCATCGTGCTGGCGACGATCTTCGTCACCTTCCCGTTCATCGCCCGCGAACTGATCCCGCTGATGCAGGACCAGGGCAACGGCGACGAGGAAGCGGCCCTGTCGCTGGGCGCGACGGGCTGGCAGACGTTCTGGCGGGTGACGCTGCCCAACATCAAGTGGGGCCTGCTCTACGGCGTGCTGCTGTGCAATGCCCGCGCCATGGGCGAGTTCGGTGCGGTGTCGGTGGTTTCGGGCCATATCCGCGGCAAGACCACGACGATGCCGCTCGACATCGAAATCCTCTATAACGAGTACAACTTCACCGCTGCCTTCGCCGTGGCCTCGCTTCTGGCGATGCTGGCGCTGGTGACGCTGATCTTCAAGACCATCCTCGAGTTCCGCTTCGGCGACGAACTCGCCGGGAACCGACGGCACTAAAGGGGCACCTGTTGGATATTCGCGTACAAAACGTCCGCAAGGAATTCACCCGCTACCCAGCGCTCAAGGATGTTTCGCTCCATATCAAGTCGGGCGAACTGATTGCGCTGCTGGGCCCGTCAGGCTCGGGCAAGACGACACTGCTGCGTTTGATCGCCGGCCTCGAAACGCCGACGGCGGGCAAGATCTTCTTCGGCGACGAGGATGCGTCCTACAAGACCGTGCAGGAGCGCAATGTCGGCTTCGTGTTCCAGGCCTATGCGCTGTTCCGGAACATGACGATCCTCGAGAACATCTCGTTCGGCCTGAAGGTGCGTCCGCGCGCGACGCGGCCGCCGGCACGCGAAATCCGTCGCCGGGCCCTGGAACTGCTCGAACTGGTGCAGCTCGGTGGCTTGGAAAAGCGCTATCCGCAGCAGCTTTCGGGCGGGCAGCGGCAGCGTGTGGCGCTGGCCCGTGCGCTCGCCATCGAGCCGCGCGTGCTGCTGCTCGACGAACCGTTCGGCGCGCTCGACGCACAGGTGCGCAAGGAACTACGCAAGTGGCTGCGCGAGATCCACGACCATACCGGACACACGACGGTGTTCGTGACGCATGACCAGGAAGAGGCGCTGGAACTGGCCGACCGCGTGGTGGTGATGAGCCAGGGCGCGATCGAGCAGGTGGGCACGTCGGACGAGGTCTATGACCACCCGACCAACCCGTTCGTGTTCTCGTTCATCGGCGAGAGCAGCTACCTGCCGGTCGAGATCGAGAACAAGGAACTCTGGGTCGGCGGTCGCGCCATCGGTCTTTCTGCGCCGAACGCATCCGGGTCCAGTGCGCGGCTCTATTTCCGTCCGCATGACGTGGAACTGGTCGATGACGGCGCGGCCTTGGCCGGCGTGGTCGCGGCCTCGCGCCGTGTCGGCGGCACGCGTCGCGTCGAGCTCGAAATCGGCGGCGACAAGGAGCGGGTCGAGATCGACCTGCCCTTCGACCATCCGGCCGGCGAGCGGACTCGCATCGCGTTCCGGCCGAAGCGGTTCCAGCTGTTTCCGACGGCCTGATCCCGCCGGTGCCAGCTGGTCGCATCATCATCCTCAACGGCACGTCGAGCGCCGGCAAATCGACGCTCGCCAAGGCGTTGCGCGAGCGGCTGCCGGAGCCCTTCTGCCACTACGCGTCGGACCAACTGGCCGATGCCGGCTTCCGGACAATCCGCAGGCGGACCCACGGCGAGCGGGCGCGGTTCTTCGACGGCTTCCATCGCTCCATCGTGGGCTTCGCCGAGGCCGGCAATGACCTGCTGGTCGAGCACATCGTCGAGGAGCAGGTGTGGGCCGAGCAGTTGCAGGCGCTGCTGGCGCCATTCGACACCTTCTGGGTCGGCGTGCATGCGCCGATAGCCGAACTGGAGCGCCGTGAGCGGGAACGCGGCGACAGGTCGATCGGCGAGGCGCAGTTCCACCTCAAGACGCATGGCTATTGCCGCTACGATGTCGAGATCGACACGACGCGACCGCTCGATGAGGTGATCGCCGCCATCGAGACAGCGTGGCGCGGGCGGAAGGTGCCGAATACCTAGTTACGCGACCGGCGCCTTGGTGGCGGCCCGCGAGGTCACCAGCCAGATACCGGCGCAGACGAGGACGAGAGCCACGAGGTTCTTCCACTCGAAGATAGTCTCGCCCAGGATCAGGGCGGCAAGCAGGACGCCGAAGACCGGGATCTCGAAGTTGAAGATGGCGACGTCGCTGACCGGGTTGTGCTTCAGCAGCAGGCTCCAGAGCGAGAAGGCCGCGGCGGAGACGGTCGCCAGATAGAGCATCAGGACGCCGGCCTCGATGCCGAAGCGGTCGATATGGCCACCGCCGGCAAGGCCCATGGCGGTCAGCACGAGGCCCCCGATCAGCAACTGCCAGCCGGTCATCACGGTGGCGTCCATCGCTTGGCTGACGCGGCGGCCATAGATGGCGGCCAGCGAGCCGGCGAAAGTCGAGACCAGCAACAGGCCCTCGCCCATCAGGGTGAAATTGAGATCGAAGCCACTGCCCGACATGTTCACCGCAACGACGCCGGCAAAACCGACGAGACAGCCGAGGGCGCGGCGGCCGGTGAGCCGGTCGTTGGCGTAGAGGAAATGAGCCAGCAGCACCGAGAAGAACACCAGCGTCGAGGAGATGATCGAGGTTTTCGTCGCGGTAGTGTGGGCGAGACCCACGTAATAGCAGACATACTGGATGGTGGTCTGGCCGAGGCCGAGAACGGTAACCTCGCCGAGGCGTTTCGGCGTCAGCGCAATGGAGCGGCCGGTGATGACGCCGTAGCCGAGCAGCAGCAGGCCGGCGAGGCAGAAGCGAACGCCGGCGAACAGCAGCAGCGTCGCGGTGTCGCCGGGCACGATGCCGAGCAGGCCATAGCCGAACTTCACCGCCGGGACGGCGCTGCCCCAGAGCAGGCAGCAGAGCGTCGCAATGGCGATCAGCCCCCGCTTGTCGGCGAAGATCGACGTCGTGGGTCCGAGGGGGTTGGCCACTTCAGCCGAAAACCACGGTCTTCCGGCCGTTGAGCATCACGCGGCTCTCGAGATGGAGCTTTACGGCGCGGGCCAGCACGCGGCTTTCGGTATCGCGGCCGACGGCGATGAGGTCATCGGGCGTCATGGCATGGGTGACGCGGGCGGTTTCCTGCTCGATGATCGGACCCTCGTCGAGGTCGGGGGTCACGTAGTGCGCGGTGGCGCCGATGATCTTCACCCCGCGCTCGTGGGCCTGGTGGTAGGGCTTGGCGCCCTTGAACGAGGGCAGGAACGAGTGGTGGATGTTGATGATCTGCCCGTAGAGGCGGGTGGCGAACTTGTCGCCGAGGATCTGCATGTAGCGGGCCAGCACGATGAGATCGGCGCCGGTGTCGTTGAAGAGCTTGATCACCTGCTCTTCCTGCGCGGCCTTGTTGGACTTGTCCTTGTCGACCGGCAGCAGGTGGAAGGGGATCCCTTCGAACTCGGCCGTGCGGCGGGATTCTTCGTGGTTGGAGACGATAGCTGCCACCTCGGCATCGAGCCAGCCGACCTTGATCTGGTAAAGCAGGTGCAGCAGCGTGTGGTCGAACTTGCTGACCATCACCAGGAGTTTCTTCTTGCGGTCCTGGTCGACCAGGGTCGTGCGCATGCCGAACCGCTCGATGGCGGGCTTCAGGGCGCGTTCGATGCGGTCGCGATCGACGCCGTCAGGGGCCGTGAAGGCGAGGCGCATGAAGAAGGTGCCGGTTTCCTTGTCCCAGAACTGGTTGGACTCGGCGATATTGGCATCGAGCGCCGCCAGCTCCGTCGTCACCGCCGCCACGATACCCGGCCGGTCGGCACAGGAGAGGGTCAGGATGAAGGATTTCGTCGACATTTCGGGCTCCGGCGGCAGGGTGCCGGAGGTATGTGAGGGAAGCGCTGGCGGGTCAAGGGGTTGCTCGCACCAAGGTTACGGCGCGTTGATGATCCACTCGTGTTCGGGCTGGTTGTGGAACTTCCAGGTGCGTTTCGGGCCGGCCATGACGTTGAGATAATAGATGTCGTAGCCGGCGATGGCGGCAACCGGGTGGTAGCCTTTCGGCACAAGAACCACGTCGCCGTCCTCGATTAGCATGGTTTCGTCGAGCGAGCGGTCGTCGGTGTAGACGCGCTGGAAGCCGAAACCCTGCGGCCTGGACATGCGGTGATAGTAGGTTTCCTCGAGGAAGGACTGGCGCGGCAGGTCGTCTTCGTCGTGGCGGTGCGAGGGATAGCTAGAGGTATGGCCGCCCGGAGTGATGACCTCGACCACCAGCAGCGAATCCGCCGGATCGGTCTCGGGCAGGATGTTGCTGGGATAGCGGGTGTTGGTGCCCTTGCCGCGGGTCAGTTTCTCGATGGTGTCCGGCGTGATGACGCGGACGGGGTGCGAGCCGGGCTTGCCCGGCGCGAGGCAGACGGCCAGTTCGAGCTCGGTGGTGGCGGTGACCTCCCACTTTGCGCCGGCCGGGGCGTAGACCGCGTAAGCCGCGCCGTCGAAGGGCGACATGCGCTTGCCGAGTTCGCCCAGATCGATGCCGTCGACGGTGACGCGGCCCTTGCCGGAGACGAAGACGAGGCAGACTTCCTTGTCGGGCAGACCGCCGGAGACGGTTTCGCCGGCCGCGCGCTTCCAGAGGTCGAAGCCGACATAGGTCCAGCCGGCATTTTCCGGCGTGACGTGGTGAATCTGGCCGGCTTTGGCCCGGGGCCTAACTCTTAGGTTTGCCATCGCTCTGCTCCTGCTTGGCCAGGTCGCGCTCGTAATTGATGAAGAAGCTCCAGATGCCGTAGGCGAAGGCGGCGATCCAGATGATCGTCCACATCTGGTCGTGGGTGTAGAAGACCTCCCAGGCGATGCCGACGACAGGGATCGCGCAGACGAGGACGCGGCGATAGAGCGGCTTGAACCAGGGCAGGGTCAGGATGCCGGGTTTCTTGTCGGGCGCGTCGGGCAAGTCTGGTCCCCTCGAGTGATGGTGCTGCCGGTCTTCTTAGCGGACCGGGCAGCGCTTAGCCATTGGGGAAGCCCTGCGTCTCCACGGTGTAGCCGGCGGCGGTCATCACTCGCATCAGCTCCTTGTGGCCGACCTGGGCCATGCGGAGCGGCGGGTTTTTCTTCGGGTCCTGCTCGGCCTCGACCACGAACCAGCCTTCGTAGCCGTAGTCGGCGAAGCGCTGGACGATTGACGCGAAATCGAGCGAGCCGTCGCCCGGGACCGTGAAGGCGCCGAGCGCGACGGCGTCGAGGAACGACTGCCTGCTGCGGTCGAGACCGTCGACCACCGGGCGGCGGATGTCTTTGACATGCACGTGGTTGATGCGGGCATGATGGTTGTCGATGGCGCGCAGCACGTCGCCGCCGGCAAAGGCGAGATGGCCGGCATCGAGCAGCAGCGGGATGCCGGGGCCCGAGGCGGCCATGAAGGCATCGAGTTCGGGCTCGGTTTCGACCACGGCGGCCATGTGGTGGTGGTAGCTCAGCGGCATGCCCTGCTCTGCGCACCATTCGCCGAACTGGGTGACCTTGCCGCCATAGGCCTTCATCTCGTCGTCGGAGAGTTTCGGCTTGGTGGCGAGCGGCTTGGAGCGATCGCCCTGGATGGAGCGGCCGACTTCGCCATAGACGATGCAGGGGGCGTTGACAGCCTTGAAGAGCTCGATCATCGGGGCGATGCGGTCCTTGTTGGCCGCGAGGTCTTCGTTGACCAGCGTGCCGGAGAACCAACCGCCACAAAGCGTGACGTCGGCGGCCTTGAGGATGGGCAGCATGACGCCCGGATCGTCGGGGAAGCGGCGGCCCTTTTCCATGCCGGTGAAGCCGGCCGAGCGCGACTGGCGCAGGCATTCCTCGAGGCTCACGTCATCGCTGAGTTCGACGAGATCGTCGTTCCACCACGCGATGGGGGACATGCCCAGTTTGGCTTTCATGGTCTGGTCCTAGAGCTTCTGGCCTTTGAGGGCGGCTTCGTAGTCTTTGCGGGCGGCGTTGACCTGTGGGCGGGCCGAGACTTCGGGGACGGCAACGTCCCACCAGTGGCCGCCGGCATCGGTGGAGATCAGCGGATCGGTGTCGATGACCAGCACGGTGGTGCGGTCGATCTTGGCGGCTTCGGCGAAGCCGGCTTCGAGGTCGGCGATCGACGCGACTTTCTTCGACCACGCGCCCATCGAGGCGGCGTGCATGGCGAAATCGATCTCGGGCAGGGTTTCGTGTTTCGTGTCTTTCAGCAGATTGTTGAAGTTGGCGCCGCCCGTGGCCATCTGCAGCCGGTTGATGCAGCCGAAGCCGCGATTGTCTAGCACCACGATGGTGAGCTTGGCGCCGAGCTGCACCGACGAGGCGATCTCGGAATTCATCATCATGTAGCTGCCGTCGCCGAGCATGACGATGACGTCGTGGTCGGGTTTTGCCAGCTTGACGCCCAGGCCGCCGGCGATCTCGTAGCCCATGGTCGAGTAGCCGTATTCCATGTGGTAGCTGCCCGGCTCGCCGGCTGGCCAGAGCTTGTGCAATTCGCCGGGCAGGCCGCCCGAGGCGCAGACGAGCGTGGCCTTCGAGCCCCGAGCGCGATGCACGGCGCCGATCACCTGCGCGTCGGAGGGCAGGGCGTTGGTGGGGTCGGTGACGAGTTTCGCGGCCGCGAGCCAGTCGGTCTTGGCGGATTTGGCGGTGGCCACCCAGCTGTCTGCCGATTTCCAGCCGCCGAGACGCGCTTCGAGGAGTTCGAGGCCGGCCTTGGCGTCGGCGACGAGGGTCTGGGCGCGGTGTTTGCCGGCATCGAACAGCTGGGTATTGAGGCCGACGATCCTGACGCCTTCGGCCTTGAACAAGGCCCAGGACCCGGTGGTGAAATCCTGCAGGCGGCTGCCTACGGCCAGCACCACATCGGCCTGTTCGGCGAGGAGGTTGGAGGCGGAGGAGCCGGTGACGCCGACCGAGCCCATGTTCAGCGGGTGGTCGTGCGGCAGGCTCGACTTGCCGGCATTGGTTTCCATCACGGGAATGCCGTGCTTTTCGGCGAAGGCACACAGCGTCGGGGCAGCCTCGGAATAGAGCACGCCGCCGCCGGCGATGATCACCGGCTGTTTTGCGGACTTCAGGGTCTCGACGGCGGCGTCGAGTTCGCGGGCATCGGGTTGCGGGCGGCGCGGATACCATATGCGCTCGGCAAAGAAGCTCTCGGGATAGTCGAAGGCTTCGGCCTGCACGTCCTGGCAGAGGCTGAGGGTCACCGGGCCGCATTCGGCTGGGTCGGTGAGCACCTGCATGGCGCGGTTGAGCGCAGTGATGATCTGCTCGGGCCGGGTGATGCGGTCGAAATAACGCGAGACCGGGCGGAAGACGTCATTGGCGGAGGTGGTGCCGTCGCCCCAGTCCTCGACCTGCTGCAGCACCGGATCGGGTGCGCGGTTGGCGAAGACGTCGCCGGGGAGGAGGAGCAGGGGGATGCGGTTGACGTGGGCGAGTGCGGCAGCGGTCACCATGTTGGTGGCACCGGGTCCGATGGAGGAGGTGGCGGCCATCATGCGGCGGCGGAAGCTGGCCTTGCCGAAGGCGATGGCAGCGTGGGCCATGCTCTGTTCGTTATGGCCGCGGTAGGTCGGGAGTTCGTCGCGCACCTGATAGAGCGCCTCACCGAAGCCGGCGACGTTGCCATGGCCGAAAATGGCGAAGACGCCGCCGAAGATGGGGACGACCTTGGCGTCGATCTCGGTTTTCTGGCGCGTGAGGAAGCGCGCCACCGCCTGCGACATGGTGAGGCGAATGGTCTTCTGCATCAGGTGTTCTCCTCCCAGACGTCCACCAGTTCCTGGAATTTCTGCGCCATGTCGGCGATGGCGGCCGCGTCGTCCATGTCGCCAGCAAACCACGCCTTGGCGGCATCGGCAAAGATGGTGCGGCCGACAGCGAAGCCGCGAACGGTGCGGGCGGACTTGGCGGTGGCGAAGCCGGCGCGGAGCGCGTCCATGGGGGCCTCGAGGCCGAGCATGACGACGCCGCGGCAATAGCGGTCGCGGGTCTCGATGACGGTGTCGACATTTGCCCAGGCGGCGGCCGAGGGCTGGGGTTCGAGCTTCCACCAGTCGGGACGGAGGCCGGCGTCGTAGAGTTCGGTCAAGGCGCGCGAGGTGGTGTCGTCGGCGACGGGGCCGGCCTTCGATGCGATGATCTCGATCAGGATTTCGCGGCCGACCTTGCGGGCAGCGTCGTAGGCGACCCGGAGGGTTTCGATCTGCTGGCGCCTGAGATCGGCCGGGTCGTCGGGGTGGTAGAAGCAGAGGACCTTGAGGCAGTGGGTCACCGGCCACTCGGTGAGGCGGCTGCCGATGTCCTGGCTGAATTCGAACTGCAGCGGGCGGCTGCCGGGGAGTTCGACCGGCTTGGCGATCCAGAACTTTTCCGTGGCGCCGGCAGCGAACAGAGCGTCGCGGCCCCACTTGTCGTCTAGCAGCATGCCGAAGCCGGGGCGGCCATCGGCGACCTTGAGGGCCGATTGCACCGCGAGGGCCTTGAAGGCCGGGATGCGGTCGTGCTGGTCGCCGGCGATGTCTTCGATCTGCTTGCGGTGGTCGATGGCGAGCGCCATCAGCTTTGGCCAGTCCCCGCGCCGGGTGGTGGCCCAGTGGATGTGGTTGAGGTCGTCGTCCTTGCGCAGGGCGCGGTGCTTGCTGCCGTGTTCGAGGAACCAGGAGAGCTCGTCCCAGGTGGGATATTCGGGGGCGCAGAGCAGGCGGGAGACCGCGAAGGCGCCGCAGGCATTGGCCCAGGTGGCGCAGGTCTGCAGCGGTTCGCCCGCGAGCCAGCCGCGGAGGAAGCCGGACATGAAGGCGTCGCCGGCGCCGAGGACGTTGTAGACCTCGATGGGGAAGCCCTTGCCGACAATGCCTTTTTCCAGATCGTCGGAAATCGGGCCGTCATAGACGATGCAGCCCATGGCGCCGCGCTTGAGCACGATCGTGGCGGCGGTGACGGCGCGTATGGCTTTCAGCGCTGTCAGCAGGTCGGACTCGCCGGCGGCGATCAGCACCTCTTCCTCGGTGCCGACGATGAGGTCGCAATCCTTGAGGATCGGCTTGATCTTGCTGGTGACGTAGTCGGATTTGACGTAGCGCGAGAAGCCGGCTTCGTGGCCCGCGAGGCCCCAGAGATTGGGGCGATAATCGATGTCGAACACCACCTTGCGGCCGTTGGCTTTGGCGATGCGGATGGCCTTGAGCTGGGCGACTTCGGCGTTGGGCGTGGAGAAGTGGGTGCCGGTGACCAGCACCGTGCCGGCGCTGGCGATGAAGGCTTCGTCGATATCGCCTTCCGAGAGCGCCATATCGGCGCAATCAGTGCGGACGAAGATCATCGGGGAGACGCCCTCCTTCTCGACGGCGAGGAGGACGAGGGCGGTCAAGCGCCCGGGATCGCTGACGATTCCGCCGGTTGCAACGCCTTCGCGGGCGAGCTGTTCGGTAATGAAGCGGCCCATCTGCTCGGCGCCGACGCGGGTGATCAGGGCAGATTTCAAGCCCAGCCGGGCGGTGCCGATGGCAATGTTGGCGGGGCAGCCGCCGACGGCCTTGGTGAAGCTGCCGATATCTTCGAGGCGGGTGCCGATCTGCTGGCCGTAAAGATCGACCGAGGCGCGCCCGATGGTGATGACATCGAGCTCGGGCTTCGGCATGATCTCCCCCTGACGGTCGCTCTGGACAGGCATCTGGCGCCGTTGTATCCCTCGCGCGAATGAAACGTCAATTCCGAATTGGAACAATTTCGGAATGAACGTTCTAAAATTCATCAAAGGGGCTTTTCGGTGATCAGATTCGGTATCCTCGGCGCCGGGCGTATCGGCAAGGTGCATGCGCGGACGATTGCGGACTCGGGAAAAGCCAAAGTGGCTTTCGTGGCCGATGCGATCGCCGAGGCTGCATCATCGCTCGCGGCGAGCGTGGGGGCACAAGTTTCTTCGGTCGAGGCGGTGATCGCTTCGGATGTCGATGCGATCCTGATCGCGACGCCGACCGATACGCATGCGGACCTGATCGAGCAGGCGGCGCGGGCCGGCAAGGCCATCCTCTGCGAAAAGCCGGTGTCGCTCAGCGTCGAGCGCATCGAGCAGTGCCTGCCGGTGGTGGAAAAGGCCGGCGTGCCGTTGATGATCGGCTTCAACCGGCGGTTCGATCCCAATTTCCAGGCACTGCAGCGGCGGTTGCGCGACGGCGAAGTGGGCGACGTCGAGCTGGTGACGATCATTTCGCGCGATCCGGCGCCGCCTCCGGTCAGCTATATCGCCCGCTCAGGCGGGCTTTATCGCGACATGATGATCCACGATTTCGACATGGCGCGGTTCCTCGTGGGCGAGGATTTCGTCTCGGTTTCGGCCGTGGGCGGGGCGCTGGTGGACAAGGGGATCGGCGAGGCCGGCGACGTCGATACGGCGGCGGTGCAGATGCAGACGGCATCGGGCAAGATCGCGGTGATCACCAATTCGCGCCGCGCCACCTATGGCTATGACCAGCGCATCGAAGTGCACGGATCCAAGGGCCTGCTGCGCGCCGGGAACGTGCACATGACGACGGTGGAGCGGGCGGATGGCGCCGGGTTCACCGCCGATGTGATCCAGAATTTCTTCATCGACCGCTATGTCGAGGCCTATGCCAACGAGGTGACGACGTTCATCGAGGCGATGACGAAGGGCACCAAGCCGACGCCGTCGGGTTATGACGGGCTGCAGGCGCAGAAGCTGGCCGAGGCGGCGACGGAGAGCGGCAAGACGGGCAAGGTAGTGCGGGTCGGCTGAGGCGTCTCAGTCAGGTCTCCCCCCTTGCGGGGAGGGGACAGGGGTGGGGGTTGATGGGCCAGCGACGTTGGGGATGGCGCGGGTGTTCCGGACTCCGTCTCGATGCATGGGCACCCCCCCCACCCTGACCCTCCCCCGCAAGGGGGGAGGTGACACTCCTGCCGGTGCTTGCCCAAAGCAACTACCCGGCGCACTTGGTGCTTGGCTTCAACGTTGCAAATTCATAGTGTCGCGCGGCTTTCCTGCCTTCGCGAGTCTCCCAAAATGTCCGATGCCTATTCGTCTTCGTCCCTCGACGGGAAAATTGCTGTCGTCACCGGGGCGGCGCAGGGCATAGGCGAGGCGACGGCGCGGCTGTTCATCGCGCGCGGCGCGGCCGGTGTGGTGCTGGTCGACCGCAATGCCGAAAAGGGCAAGGCGGTGGCGGCATCGATCGGCGACAAGGCGCTGTTCGTCGAGACCGACCTCGCCGATCCGGCGCAGGTCGCCAAGGTGATGCCGGCGGCGGATGCGACGTTCGGGCGCGTGGACATTCTCGCCAATGTGGCCGGGATGACCGATCGCGGTTCGATCTTCGACACCGACCTCAAGCTCTTCGACACGATGTTCACCATCAATGTGCGGGCGCCGTTCTTCCTGACGCAGGATGCGCTGAAACTGATGCAGCGCGACCAGCGCGGCGGGACGATCGTCAACATCCTGTCGGTCAATGCCTATGTGGGTTCGCCGCTGCTGGCGGCCTATTCGGCCAGCAAGGGCGCGCTGCAGACACTGACCAAGAATGTCGCCAATGCGGTCAACCGCATGCACATCCGCTGCAACGGCATCCTGCTCGGCTGGGTTGACACGCCGGGCGAGCATGTGATCCTCAAGAAATACCATGACGCACAGGACGGCTGGCTGGAAGCGGCGGAAGCGGCGCGGCCGTTCGGCCGGTTGCTGAAGCCCGACGACGTCGCCCGGGTGATCGGGTTCCTGGCCAGCGACGAGTCGTTCCCGATGACCGGCGCGACGCTCGACTACGAGCAGTCGGTGTTCGGCGGGGGCGGCGGCGGGCCGTCGGCCTATCCGCAGAAGAAGTAGCGCCATGCGGCTGGCGGACGATCCACGGTGGCAGCAGCTCAACAGCCGCGATCGCGTCTGCCCGTGCTGCGGACAACGCCATGGTGGCCTCTTCGCCCTTGCCACCGGCAAGCCCGACATCTGGACCGGCGACCCGGCCGATGCGCAGCCCAACACGGCGATCTGGGACAGCGGGCATGTGCTGACCGAGGATTTCTGCATCGTCGACGCGCAATATTTCTTCGTGCGTGGCGTGGCGCATCTGCCGATCATCGGCGGCGATGGCGAGGATTTCGGGCTGGGCGTGTGGTCGAGCCTCAGCAAGGATAACTTCAAGCGCTACGTCGCCGACTTCGGCGAGCCCGAGCTGACGGAAACAGGCCCATGGTTCGGCTGGTTCTCCAACTCGCTGTTCGGCTATCCCGAGACGCTGAACCTGCAATGCGCGGTGACGCCACGGGCCGGCGGCACGCGGCCGGCGATCGTGGTGACGGATGACGATCATCCGCTGGCGCGCGAGCAGCGGGAGGGGATCAGCCTCGACCGGATCCTCGAGCTTTATGCGGCCAATGGGCACGATCTGGGGTTGAGCTAGTACAGCGCAAGGTGCACCCCCCTCCACCACGCCATGCGTGGTCCCCCTCCCCCGCAAGCGGGAGAGGTTCGCCGACTGACGGGTCCTAGTTTTTCTCGGACCGGCGACCGGCGACCGCGACTGTCAGGGTCATCGCCAGGGCTAGCGTGGCGGCCATGGAGCGGAAGCCTTCGAAGTTGGCTTCGACGACTTCGAGCCACACGTCGGCCGAGGGGGCGATGGGGGAGAATATGGAGTCGGTCAGCGAAACCACTTTGGCGCCGCGGGCTTTGGCGGCGTTGGTGAGGGTGACGGTTTCCTGGCTGTAGGGGGTGAAGCTCACCGACAGCATGGCGTCGCGGGCGGAGATGAAGTTGGTCTGCTCGGAGCCCAGGCCGGCGATGCCGTCGACCAGGATATGACGGATGCCGAGCTTGCCCATGGCGTAGGCCATGTAGCTGGTGACCGGAAAACTTCTGCGCAGGCCAACGAGATAGATAGTTTCGGCGTCGGCCAGCAGGGTGATGGCGCGCTCGAGCGCGGCCGGGTCGGCCTTGGAGCGGAAGTC
>VFQQ010002034.1_pt1 | contig 24945 bp, 48 predicted proteins | sample 3512341 | NCBI WGS metagenome assembly VFQQ01 (sample SAMN10412373, study PRJNA504923) | tailings metagenome | isolation source: Relicate 2 Philex TSF1 revegetated site | place: Philippines: Tuba, Benguet | collected 2017-08-29 | reverse complement strand
GGCCAGCTGGTGCTGCAGATGCCGTCCAACCGCAACATTGTGCCCCAGGGCATGTGAGTCACGGACCGGGGTTGTCCGTGGCAGCTCTCCTTGCCTTGCACGCTGGTGGCCGAACCCCAGCAGCAATGCCGGGGGCAGGCAGAGGCAGAGTAATCTATAGGTTACTCATAATTGGCTAGCTACCAATGATGCTGAGCCGCCGCCCTCCCCGCTCCCACCCACCTTGAATTTTGCAGGTACTTCCTCAACATCCTGACCAAGAATGGCGTGCCCGCCTCGAAGATGCACATCATTCAGTACTACTGATTGATTGACCAGCCTCGGTTCTACTGGTCGAGATTTTTGCACCGATGCGCTCAGTAGCTGATTCCTGATTTGCCCGGCGGCGCGCAGCAGCCTGTGCAGCGGCAGACAGCAGCCATTGCGCTGCCCGCCGCAGCTCCTGCTGCACCGCCCTGCTCTCTTTTTCACAGCAGGCTCTTGCCCGCCCATCCCTCGATTCCTTCCGATCTGTCCCGATTCGTCCGCCGTGTCATCTGGATTCAGGACCTTCTTCCATTACTCAGATTATACTCGGCACGTCCTCTACAGTCTATTACACGCTGGTTCCACCGTCGCTGCACCAGCCACTCCACTCCCTGCTAGCATCTGACCCCATTGTTCAATCTCCTGCTACCCACCTGCCCGCATCTAGCCTTCCCTTGCTCATGCGCGAATTGCGCCAACATACAAGCTCACCGCTCACTGGGACGCAGCCAACTGCTGCCTGACCGCCATTAAACTCTCGCCAACCCCACACCACACCCCCTTTACCTTGAGGGGCATACGCTCCTAACCTAATAGCCGTTTGGCACAAGCTAGTTGCTGCTGCTGCTGCTGCTGCTGACCCGCGAGCTGCACATCAGTGCTGTAGTATGCCCTTGTAACTAGCTACTACCTACCAGCCGTAGCACACAGCCACAGGGACGCGAAAGCAAGCAAGGTTACATGCCCGGTTGAGCTCATCTGTCGGGGGGCGGTGTGGGTGGCAGGTGTCAATGCTGTGCTGAACTAATTTGCTGCGCCGCTCGTGCGGCAAGCGCGCATGCTGCAGTTGGAGCTGTCCCTGCGGTGTGTGATGACATCCGTCTGCCTCATTGCTCGACATGCTTCTGTCTGACGATCAATGGAGCACTGGCCCTAGGCCTAGGGCCTAAAATTACCGTCGGGATGATGTCGCGGCGAGGAGGGGGACCAGCCCGGCTGGCGGCGGCAACAACCCTCAACTTGGCGCCACGGCCGTGGGTGAGCTGCGATTGTGGGTCAACAGTTACTCAGAATCCGAGACAGCTAGGCTCTGTCACTCGAGCACGCGGCCGGACGAAATGTTTGCGCTCTCCACCTAGACTGCGCGTGAGCGGCGCACCGACTGCTGCACTGTTCGCGCGCCGGACCGCCTGCCGCGTGACCGACATGCCTCGGCCGGCCAGGGTTTGGCTGGCTGCCGCCGCTGTCGCCGCCGCTGCCGCTCTTCCCTCTATGTACCAAACTTGCTGCGCCCCTTAGTCCCTTTCGCAGTGCCAGTGATCGTCAGCGGCCATGGCGTGGCGGGGCGACTCGCAGACAGAGGGGGTGCCACCAACTGCTGGCTCAGGCAAGGTTTGCCGCCGTTTACGTCGCAGCGCCATTACTGGGCCACAGCTGCCATTGGTGTCTGTAGTGGCCTGAGCGCCCAGCTGTCCCATTCTGACGGTGCTTGCCACTCCCTGATGCAGCATTCGACGGGACTGGCGGCCTGCTGCAGCTGTCATTTGCGAATGCGGGCGCCCTAGTGCGCACATCAGCCACAGCCAGGTAGGAAGCAAGGGCAGCTGCATGGGCTTGGCCAGCGCCGACAGCCCTGCTGCTGACCGACAGCTCGGTTGGAAGTGCCACGGCTGTGCGCTAGCGGCTCGCTAGCCACCTCCGTTTCGTTTATTGCTCGCCAACCACTTGTCTGTGTGTAGGCGCGAGGAGGATGAGCTGGTTGCAGCTGCTCGCGAGGAGCTCCTGGCTCGCGCCCGCACCCAGATCAAGCGGGCTCGCAGCGAGCGGGCTCCCGAGTGAGTCAATGTACAGCAGCTTAGCAGCCCAGTGGAGGGATATAGCTTGTCATGGATTGAGTGCAGCCTTTCGAGTGCAGCAACTTGAGCACCCTTGCATGCTCTCCCGCTTTTGTATTGCATGGCAGGCACGATCGGGCTGAGCTAGCGGACCGGCTGCTCACCGTGGAAGAGGGGGAGCCCAACTTTGTGGAGAAGCTGGCGCACGTGCTGCACCAGGTGGGCTGTTGATTTCAATGATCGTCTGCTGGCGGTTGAGGATGGGAGGGCGGCAAACTTAGTGCAGAACTGGCGCACGTGCTGCATGCACCAGGTGGGGTGATCCATGCTGTGCCTGCTGTGCCTGCTGTGTGTCAGCCGAGAGCTGTTCCAACAGATTCACTCAGTTGCCGCGGCAACAGGGGCAGCGAATGGACCAACAGGCAACAACGCTGTGGTAAAACAGGGGCTCCCTGCCATGCGCTGCTGCCCGAGCCGCTTCATCTCTTTGAACCCCCTGCCACCTGCAGGCGGGCGTGCGGCTGCCCTCTGTGCAAGTGGATTACCGAGACCTCACAGTGGTGCGCTGCTGTTGGTGCAGTTCACAGGGCATCACAGAAAACTGTGGTGCGCTGCTGTTGGTGCAATTCACAGGGCATCACTGGAGCAGCAGCGGCGGTTCACAGAAAACGTTGGTGCAGCGGCAGTGTCGGTTTGCTGGGCAGCATGCCAAGTAAGGAAGGGATTTCCAGCCATGCTGGTGCCCACCTGCAGCGGGGCTAACTGCCAGTGCCGGCACGCGCAAACTGTTGCTGTTGTGCATGCTGCGCAGGAGGCGGACGCTTTGGTAGGGCAGCGTGCCGTGCCCAGCATGAAGAATGCTGCTGTGGACGCTTTCAAGAAGCTGACGCTGCAGGTGTGGCAACGCGTGCTGACTGAACTGCATTTTCTTGAGCTGCGCGCCGTGTGTAGCAGCAACGCCTGGTGGCAACCCACGCATTGATATTGCAGGGCGGCATCGCCACTGAAAACTGTACCGACTGCTGCATTCTGTGACATTATTGCATTCCATCACCAACGCACAATGCGTGCAGGGCGGCATCGCCACTGAAAACTACACGATCCTCAACGGCATCAGCGGCATGCTGCGGCCGGGCAGCATCACACTGCTGCTGGGTGAGAGGCAGGGGTGACTCGGAGGCGCACCTGTGCACAGCTCGGAAGCGCCTGTGCATGGCTTGGAGGCGCATAAGTGCATGGCTTGGAGGCGCCTGGGCTCGACTTGGAGGCGCATGTGCGCGGCATTCTCACGCAGCCTAGATTGCCCGCTGCTGCTGGCTGGGTTGCGCGCCCGCGACCCGACTGTTATCCAGCCAACCAACACACCCATGCATGGGCCTTCTGATCTCCCTTGCAATCAGGCCCGCCGGGAGCCGGCAAGACGGTGCTGCTTCAAACGCTGGCGGGGCGCCTGCGCCCGGGGCGGCATGTGCGGGTGCGCTGGCACCGCCGCCGCTGCTGCCGCTGCTGCCGCTGCTGCTGTTGTTGCTGTTGCTGTTCTGTTTTTGCTTGTTGCGGCTGCCCCATTTGTCACCTGGCTGCCTTGCGGTGCTGCACGGAGCATGTCCTTCCTGCCGAGCCAGACGAGCCACATGCCAGTGACTCTACATTCGGTTGCTGCTGATTCCCAGGTCACCCAGCTTCCGCTGCCCCCCGCGCGCAGATCCGCGGCAGCATGAGGTACAATGGAGTGGAAGGAAGCGAGCTGCAGCTGCATCGGACGGTGGCCTACGTAGACCAGTACAGTAAGCCGTGCTTCTCACAATGGAAGGCTTCCTTGTTGCGCTGCGCTGTGCAGCCGCCCTGCTGCGCTGCCATGTTGGCTGGCAACCTGCAGGGCAGCTTGCCTTGGCTTTGCATTTTGCGCGCGTGGCATGCCCTCCTGCCATTGCTGCTTTCTTATCCCAAGGGCGCGGAACCTTCAATGCGCCATACACACATACGTCTACCCCTCGCTGCCCTGCCTACAGACCACCACATCCCTCAACTGACTGTCCTGGAGACGTGCCAGGTCAGGGGCGTGCCTGAGGTTAGGGCTAGCTGGCTGGGGTGCCTGTTTACTAGGGCATGCCTGCTGCGGCTGCCTCCAAAGAGCGCATTGAGCTGAGCTGCCATGTCTTTCATGCTGCACTCGAGCCACCCGGGGGAACACACATGCCGTGCGTGCCTCGCTTCTGCTGCCCTGCAGTTCAGCGCCGACTGCCAAAACACACTGGAAACAGATGCCCAGTTTGCCCTGACATTCCAGGTGCGGCAGGCCTGCAGGCGCTGCGGTCCTTTCATTGGGTTTTGCGGAATATGCCTGCTGCCATGGCCATCGCATCTGGTTGCTAGGCATGCAGCCACCCTGCTCCCGCCCCACATGCATTAGCAGAGCTTGCCGTGCACCTGAACGCCTGCTGATGGGGGCAACTGAAATGGAGGTCATCTCCCAAAGGTTTAACAACTGGCCCTGAGGGTTACGCCCTCTGCAGCGCATGGCCAAGGCGCTCGCCGTCCGCAAGTCGCAGCGAGCACTGAGCGAAGCGGCAACAGATGCAGCAGAGGGGGTGAGCTGGGCCGACTGCCTCACGTCGGCTGGCTGGCCTGGTCAGCCAACCGCTAGCAAGCTGCCGCCGCCGTTAGAGCAAGCTGCCGCCGCAGACAGCTCCGAGCTCCCCGCCATGCATGTGTCCCGTCACCTGGAAGCTTTTTCGCCTGCAGGCGTAGCTGGCGGCAGCAGATGAGGTTGGGCCTGCGTTCCATTTCATTTGTGCTGCAGGGGGGCGAGGTCGGTACCAAGGCAGACCCCAGCTCTCCTCCCTCAAAGTCGCCTCTGTCTACACCCGGACTCGGCCCTGCCGACCGCACAGTCGCTCCGTCCGACGCAGCACAGCCAGCAGCCAGCAGCGGCAAGCCCACGGGGACCCCGGCTGTGGGCGCAGGCACAGACCTGCTCAGCAAGGGGCTGGTTGACAGCCCGGAGGGAGCGCCGGCACTGGGGAAGGCAGCAGGCGGAGCGGGCTTGGCGCTGCCTGGAGGCCTTGATGTTGATCCCGAGTTCGCTGCCGACCTGAGGTACTGCGGGTTGAACAGAGAGTTTGACTGAGGCAGAGCCAGCCAGCGCTGCCCCTGCTGTAGGCTGCGGCTGCGAAACACCCGGCAGGGGCTGTGACGCCGGCAGGAGCCGCAGCTGCACCGACCGTGCCACGTTGCTACCAACCGAACTGCACAGAAGCAGCTGTTGGTGGTGCCCACTGCTTCCGCCTGCTTCACACCCCTGCCCGCTACCTTGACTTTATCGAACCCTTGCAGGCACATGGTGGAGCAGGACGTCAAGGTGCACCTTGTGCTGCGAGTCATGGGGCTGTCCCATGCGGCAGACACGTTAGTGGGGGACAACCTGCTGCGCGGCGTCAGCGGCGGGTGAGTTTGACTGTTGCGTTTGTGTCGCGCGAACGGTCTTGTTGGCTGCAGCACAGCCTGCTGCGCGGCGTGTGCGGCGGTTGAGCTGGTCAATGGGAGGTTTTGTCGCCTGCAGGCCAACCTGCTGTACGGGCGTGGTCATTTTGGGGGTTGCAGTGTGGGGGAGTGCGGAATGCTGTGTAGTGTGGTTAGCACTGCCTGCCAGCACCTTGGCCATTGTGCATGGCCCCTGCTACCACAAGGTCCCCCAGCATGCTGCTATGCCAGACTTCTACATTCATTTTCGCATTTTTGCTGCCTTGTTTGGCTCAGCCCATTTACCTTGCTTCACCCCGGCCCTGCAGGGAGCGCAAGCGCACCACAACGGCGGAGGTGCTGTGCGGTGAGTGAGGCTGCGCTTACACCGATTTTGTTGATGCACAGCAGCGGAGACCATGCGGCCAATGCACGCAGACACTGGATCCAGCACGCCGTTTGGTGCAGCTTGCGACCCGTACATCTGCTTTGTTCTTTTTGCATGCCGCAGGCCCGCAGTCGGTGCTGCTGATGGATGAGATCAGCACCGGCCTGGACTCGTGAGGCTTGAGGGCGCATGCACATAAATTTGGGGCTGGGCAATGCCTGCTGCACTACAGCTCTGTGGACAGTCGGCCGCTGTTTGGGCTGTTCAAACGCAGCCCCCACAAGGCAAGGTGGACACCCAGCGTACTGGTAACCAAGTGCATGCAGATTGTACCGCGCAGGGCAACCACTTTCTCGGCGGTCAAGTCCTTCAGCGAGGCGGCTAAGGCGCTGGACAGAACGGTGCGCCCGGCCGGACAGCCTGCCGATTTGCATGAGCAGACTTGCGGAGAGTGCACGGCGTATGTGTCTAGGCCACTGCCGCTGCGTCATCTTGGGCTGTGCGGTTGCCAGCTCATTACAGACTGGTTACGCCAGCCGCCTCCCCATTCCGTTCCGCCTCCCCGTGTGCAGTTCCTGATCTCGCTGCTGCAGCCACCGCCAGAGGTGAGCTGCTTGCAAAGTCCTGAATGGAATATGGTGCCATGACTCCGCGTGGCATGATCAGCAGCGGGGGAGCCACCTCCTGCATTCGGCATTGCAGCTGGAAGATTGAGCTGCCAAACACCTGCACTGCCGCCTAAGAAGCTGAGCCGCGTGTACTGCCCTGACTTGCGGTGCAGGTGTTGCACCTGTTTGACGACCTGCTGCTGCTCACCGACGGGCGTGTGATTTACCAGTGAGCAGGGCAGGGGCGCTGCACTTGTTGCCTTCAACCTGCCCGGGCATGGGTGCTGTCTTTGGCGCACATGCTCGTGCGGAGCGGCCATAGCCTGCTGGGCTACCCATGCCAAGCCTGATGCTGCCGATGCGTTGTTACTTGCCCATGCCCCTGGATTGTAGCGGCCCCATGGCCGCGGCGCTGGGCTACTTTGAGAGTGCGCTGGGCCTTGTGTGCCCGCCCCGCAAGGACGCAGGCAGCTTCCTGCAGGCGAGGAAGGGGCTAGCCGGCTGCAAAAATGGGCTGGGCGGCTTGCCCTGGGCAGCTGCATTGGGATGTGTATGGCAAGGCTGGGTGGCGACTGTGCTGCAGGCCTCGAGTGTCCATCCGTGCTGACCAGACAACGCAACTGCTGTTCGCACGGCCGTCTACTCGTCTTGCCTGTCCCCCCTTGAAACGTGAAACGCTGTGTTTGCCCTCCTGCTTGGTGTCACAGGAGGTGACCACGCCAGTGGGCCAGTATGCCTATGCCTCTCCCGTCCTGCTGGAGAGCCGCGGGCTGAGCGAGGCAGACCGGGAGTCAACCAAGGTGCACCTTTGTTTCGTCTCGCTAGAGGGTGCATCGCTAAAGCGCGCGCGCAGCTGCTGTCTCACCAATGCTTGCTGTCTCCAACATGACTTGTGCTGACCCTCCCCAATTCCTAGATGCAGCTGTTAACGCAACCACCCGAGGAGCTGCTGACCAGTGTGGAGCAGATGAACGATACCTTTTGGAAGACCAGCGAGGTACGCCTTTTTGATCTGGGTTGCCTGTGTGGATTTGAAATTGCAAAGATACGAGAGCAACGCGTTTTGAAGGTCAGACAGACGGAGCTGCAGTCGAACGATGCCATCACTTCTGCACACTTTCAATATCGGCTGCGGCCTGCCCGCATGTATTTGGCACGGCACGCAAATCAATCTTCCCTTGCTGCCCGCCTGCCACCCTCCCCGCAGTGGGGCACCGCCATGCTGCAAGACCTGCAAGAGCAGCCGTTCAAGGCAGCAGCCGGCCCGCCAGGGGCGCTATTCACACAGCGCTTTGCCAACAGCCGGCTGCGGCTGACCACCCTGGTGCTGCGTCGGCAGGTGGGCAGCAGGTTCATTGCCGCTGGCGCTTCTGCCGCTGCTGCTGTGACTGCGGTCACGGGGACTGTCTGCTGCTGCAGTGTTGGTGGCGCATGCTGCCGCTGCTGCGCCGTGCGTGCTACTGGCGTGTTGCTGCCGCAGAGTAGTGCATCATGCATGCCCCAGTGTGCATGGCTCTCCTTGCGCAGGTCCTGCTCAACAAGCGCTCCACAGTCTACTACATTGCGCGCATCGCGCAGGCAAGCACGCGTGGCACAGCTGCAGCTACCAGTGTTGCTCAGCACGCCGCAGCTGGCACCGTGGCACTGTGACAGCTCTGCCGTCTCCGCTGCTGCCGCCGCGGGTGGTGCGACAGCCCTGCGCCATCTATGCACTCCTGCCAAGCTGCGCCGACATACTTCCCTTAGCGCAGGCAGTCATCATTTCGCTCATCACTGCGTCTCTATTCGGCACAATCCACCCCACCCAAGAGGAGGGCCGCAAGGTCATCGCCCTCTCTGCCTTTGCAAGCATGGTGAGTGTGCTGGGGCAGCAAGGTAGCACTGAACAAACTGGTCGGTGCTTGGCTATCACCTACGGCAGCAGAGTGAGCGCTTGGAATACCAGGCAGGCGCCGCACGCTGCCTCTGCTTGCTGGCCTGCAGCTGCAGCTTGTTGTGGTGTGAGCGCGCCACACGAGCGGCGCCTTGCGTGTTGGTTGCCTGCTGAGTGCATGCTGTGCATGCGCTGCCCTGGCCCCATGCAGACGCTGGCCATGACAAGCTCGCCACAGGTGGGCTGGGGCTGGCGATGCTGTTCGTAGCTGAGCAGCTGAGCCTGCGCACTCAGTGTGCACAAAAAGCTGCCAGACGCCCAGCCTAGCTGCCGCATTGTGCTGGCAGCTGCGTACGGCCGCTTACAAGTCGAGTCTGCACTTGTATGGGAGCCGGGCGGCTGCTGTCATGCGCAAGACCGCAACTGGCAAGCTGTACTGGCAAGCTGTACTGGCAAGCTGTACAGGCCGCCACCCAGCCCACAACCGCCGTCTCCTCCGAGTGCTGCGCAGGTCCAGTTGGTGTTTGAGCACAAGAGTGTGTTCTTTAAGCACCGCGAGATGGCGCTGTTCCCGCCCACGGGTGAGCGGGCAGTGTTGTTGAGCCAGGGGCAGGCGGTGGGCGGGTGGTGAGTGGTGTTGCCCTGCCAAAACATGCAGCGGCGGTCTGCAGCGATACGCCTACCGCCCTCCCGCTACCCACGCCATGCAACCTACCCCTCTGCTGCCCTCCCACCCCTGCTCCACAGCCTACATGCTGTCCTTCCTTCTGCCCCAGCTGCTGGAGTCGGTGGCGGAGACGCTGCTGTTCGCCAACATAATTTATTGGCGCGTCATTTGTTGCTCAATCACCTGTTGTTCAATGACCTTGTTCCCTGTTGAAGGCGGCGTTTGTGGTGGGGGTGCGGGGTGAGGGGCCTTTCGGAATCGTTTGGGCGGGCTGCACAGCGGCCGTGGCCATGGGGCATGTTGGCGGCAGGCATGGGTCCATGGGATTTTGGGAGTTGCAAGGACGTGCTGTAGGCGTGCCCATCAGCGAGTCCAGATGCTGCCCACCACACATTGACTGACCGTTCAAAGGATTGACCCATCTGGACAAACAGGCTCGGCATGCCTGGTGACCGTTCCTCTCCCTCCTGTGTTGTATGGTGCAGGGCATGCAACTTCACCCGGGAGGTGGGGCCCTATTTCACATTCCTGCTCATCATCTGGGCCTCTTCCAACTGTGAGGCCTGGTCGTCACACTGAGTGCTATGAAAGGCTTGGTGCCGCCGCGGGTGCCCTGGCAGGCCCCATGAATGCCAGCCAGAGGTGACGCCGCAAGGCAGCCGGCCTGTGTAACACGCTCGCTCTGCTACAAACCGCATGCCCTGCCTGCAGCCATGAGCGCGCTGTTCCGCCTGCTGGCCTTCTCCCTGCCCAGCCTGGTGGTGGCCCAAGCTTTTGGCGGTGAGCGCCCAGCTGGCCATGGTGCAGCCGTGACGCCACGAACCACGCAGCAGCCGTTTGCTGTGCATGGCATGGCCAAAGCCTCGGTTGGATTGTGCCGTGTGCAAGGCTGTAGATCAGCTGTTGGCTAGTCTCCACAGCAGTGGGGCTACCATCAGCCATCGACCGCCACCCTGGCCTGCCCCTGCCCCACAGGGCTGCTCATGCTGGTGCTCACTGTGACGGCCGGCTTTTCAGTGGTCCGCCCGGTGAGCCGCTGCGCATGGGGATGGAGTGCGATCAGGCGTGGCAGGAGGAGAGATGGGTGCAAGGGTAGCGCTGGAGCCAGCCACTTGTTTCTGGTCCCCTCAGCCTGCCTGTTTTCTGACCATGCTTCCGTATCAACTCAACATGCAGGCCATTCCCGCCTGGCTCATTTGGTGAGTCGCGTGGCTCGCGTGACGCGGCAGGGCATGTGCAGGACGCATTCCCTATGCTGCTGGGGCGTATCGTGCTGCTTGCAGCGTGGCACGGCACAGCACAGCACAACACAGCGCAGCACAGCACAGCACAGCGTGCCTGTTGGTCGGCACCTCGCAGCTGGTTTGCCGGCATCGACTTCCTCGCAAAAAGTGACGCTCTCTGGCCTCCCGTCTTGCTGCCTGCCACAGGGTGTTCTGGGCCAACCCGCTCAGTTGGGCCACTCGGGCCATTGTGGCGAATGAGCTCGACACCGCTCGCTGGTCGGAGCCTGTGGAGCCCGGCAGCAGCCAGACAGGCACGGCCCAACCGCTCACTTGCTCTGTATCTTACACATGCACCTGTGTGCCTGTGGGGACTGTGCTTGCGTGCACCCTGCCACCTTGTCTGTGTGAATTCTCAACCTGACACCACAGCACTTCACCCCACCACCGCGCACACTCCTCGTGCACACGTCGCACCTCTGCACCCACACCAACTCCCGTCCTGCCTGCAGTGGGAGAGGCCGCCGCCGCACCATATGGCGTGTACCTCGGCTCGGTGTGGGTCTGGACAGGCATCGCCTTCTGCTGGGCCTCTGTTGCCATCCTGTCGTGGGCGGGAGTGCTCGCGCTCACCCTGACTCAGCCGCCCAAGCCAAGGCCCACCGGTGCGCTGTGTTGAGGTTGTTTGGTGGGGGCAGGGGGGGCTGGGAAGCCGGGCAGGAGGGCGGCCATGCTCAGCATGTGTGTAGTGGAGCGCGGGAAATAGTTGTATATGTGTGAGCATATTGCCTGCTGCAGCTGGTGCACAGTTCCACCCCCTGTGTACTGTGCCCGCCCTGCCTGCAGTGTCTGAGGAGGCTCAGAAGGAAGTGTTGCGCCAGGGCATCCTGGGGAGCTGCACCACCAGTGTAACACCTCGGCGCCCCTGTTACTGTGCCCTGCTTGCAGTCTCTGAAGAGGCCCAAAAGGAGGTGCTGCGCCAAGGCGTTCTGGGGAAGCTGCAGCGGCTGGCGGACCAGCAGGCGCAGCAGGTGTGTGCGCTGCTGCCTGCCGGTGCAGGGAAAGATGCTTTGCTTTCGTGCTTGCTTGCTGGCATGCCATGGGGGGCTGGCCTGGCATGAAATAGCACGGCACGGCTGACTACTGCACGCCTTTCCCAGCTTTACATGCCTGACTGTCTGCTGCCACTCATTGCCCCCTGGGCAGGTGCACCAAGGCCTACGTGGCACAAAGTCCATTCGAGCCTCCTTGGCAGCTGCCGCCAGCCGGCTGGGACGCATTGGCCGGTCAGCAGACCCCAGCCCCGAACGATGTGGTGCCACACTAGCCACAGCGGCGGCAGCTAGCGCAGCAGCAGCAGTTGAGAGCGGCGCAGCCGCGCCCAGCGAAAAGGCAGCAGGCGCAGAAGGCCGGGGGGCAGGCAGCAAGGCAGCGGCCTCTGAAGCAGGGCGTAACGCAGCGGCGACTCGAGCAGGCAGCCAGGCTGGCTCATTGGATGCACTGGCTGGGAGGGGAGCGGGCGGGGCGGGGCGGCAGCCGCTGGCAGTTGAATTCGTGCCCATCACGCTTGTCTGCCGCAACCTCAGGTGGGCAGTCGTGTTTGCAAGCGGGGGCCTGTGTTCCAACTCGACTGGTGTGTGCCAAAGGTGCTGGCCCGCCTGTGCTGATATTCTGCCGCTGCGCAAACCGCAGCACGAGCACACAATCCTTGCTCCCTTTTCTACCCTTTCAAGGGCACCAGGCCCGTTGGTTGCATGGTTTTTCCTTCGTGCCCCTCCCCATCTGCAGCTACTATGTTGACTTCAAGGGCGACAGCCCGTACGTGGTGCAGGGCTGCGGCGACCCCGGCCTTCAGGGCAAGCTGCAGCTGCTCAAGGCGAGTGGGGCTGCTAGCACTGTGGGCACTGCAGTTGGTGCAAGGCACCGGGCCTGCAGCAGGATGCGATGCACGAATAGTCCAGTGGCATGTTGCGCAAACTGCTTTTCAGTTTGTGCATCAGCCTGGCCGTGCTATTACAGAACATCGATGGCATGCCAGAGCCCGGGACGGTTGAAGTTATGCTCGTTATACTCTGCTCGCTAACCTGCCCCAATCTGCCGTTGCTGAATCTGCAGGATATCAATGTGATGGCAGAGCCCGGCACGCTGACCGCCCTCGTGGGAGGCTCGGGGGCCGGCAAGACGGTGAGCACTAGCAGGGAGCGCTATGAGCCGTGTCCACCGGTCTGGCTGCGCATGCATGCCTTTCTGACGCAGGTGTCCCGTCCGGCTTCAGCTGATTTGGGGCGGAATCTGCCGCACGCATTTGGTGCTGGGCCACCGCCTTCTGCTGTATGCAAACGCGCCCATGCAACTGAGCTGCCGCACTCCCGCTCTCCAACAGACCCTGATGGACGTTGTGCTGGGCCGCAAGACGGTGGGCCTTGTTCGGGGCGACATCTTTGTGAATGGCCACCTCAAGGAGCAGGCCACCTGGAGCCGAGTGTGTGGCTGTGAGTTGCACCAGCTGAATCTCGTCACTGTCAGGGATGATCAGAGCGGCTGGCCCTCAGCAGCAGCACAGCGTAACCGCGTGCAGTGAATGCTCAGCATCTCGCCGCACAGCCCGCTGCTGCACTCGCGGCCAGGTGCAATGCCCAAGCCGCCGGCTGCCCCCGGCCTGGTCGCACCCTGCCTTGCAGATGTGGAGCAGAACGACGTGCACTCTGCGGGAACCACCGTGCGGGAGGCTCTCGTGTTCTCGGCTCGCCTGCGCCTGACTGAAGACATCACGCTGCCTCAGGTTAGAGCCTTTTCACGCGGGTCAGCCAGACAGCGCGTTGCCGCCTTGCTGGTCGCAGCGGCCAGCACAGGTGGGGGCACGATGGGGTGCCATGGGTGTGGCATATCATCATACTCCTGCCACTCAGATTGTGGCACTGCTGGAGGAGGCATCAACTGCTCCGCACTGCCTCTGACATGTGCTTGCTCCTTGTTATCTCACCCACACAGATCGAGGCGCTAGTAGAAGAAACGCTGCGCATGGTGGACCTCACGGCGCTGCAGCACAGCATTGTGGGGGAGCCAGGCAAGCGAACACTTGTTAAATCGCATTGGTGGAAGCATGCACATCGAGTTGGCTGTGCACACTGCAGCACAGCACCGTGGGGGAGCCAGGTGGGTTTTGCAAAATAACTTGGTTGGTTGATTGGCTGTGTGGTGTATTGGAGCGGCTGCCTCATGCACGATGCCGTCGGCACACAGTGTCGCTTCCTTCTGTGCTGCAATCGCCGTCGTGCCACGTTCAGAGAAAGCACCCAGGGGGTCCAGCACCATAGCTCCACGCTTCCAGCGCATGCTGCAACCGGTGGCTGCAGGCGGGGCGGGCCTGTCCATTGACACAGCACACTGTGCGGGTGACCCCAAGCTAGTTTCAGAGACAACCTCTCGCTGTTCGACCCTCCTTGTGCCTGTGCCTGCAGGCGGGGTGGGCCTGTCCATCGAGCAGCGCAAGCGGCTGTCCATTGGAGTGGAGCTGGTGGCCAACCCATCCGTCGTCTTCAGTGAGTGTGGATTGGAACGGGAATCGAGTGGAATGGAGTGAATAGAAGGCGGAGCGTGCCTTCAAATTGACCAGGCGCCTCCAGTTGATTGGGCAGATGCGGCAGGAGGAGCTGCGATTGGTCGCCTGCTGCTGCGCTGTGTCCCCGCATGCGCAGCTGGCCGCCTACCTGCCTGCCCTTGCGCCTGCGCCTGCCTGCCCCTGCGCCCGCTGACCCTCCATTCCCGACCCGGATCGCCCGTTTCTGCAGTGGATGAACCGACGTCGGGTCAGTTTTCGCTTCAGGGTGGTGTCGATTGATAAGTCGATGTTGGTGATGGCTGTGCTCGTTTGGCTGCTGGCCACTCAAACCCCTGTCCGATCTTAGCCGTAGTAGTGCCGCCTTCGAGGCGGTGAGTCACCGACCGCTCTTCCCTTCTATGCCCGGCTGCTGCAGGGCTGGACGCACGCGCCGCCGCCATTGTCATGCGGTGGGTGCCAGGCTACGCATTGTTTGGTGGAGCACTCTGCTTGCCTGGCCGATGCCAGCGCCGCTGCTTGGCACAGCATGGCCCAGCAGCTCTGCTCCGCTGGTTCCTGCAGCCTCTCCCTCCCCTGACCAAGCATGCATGGTTTGCGTGATGAGGCGCTGTGCGCCCTGTGCTGCGTGCAGGTCGGTTAAGAACGTGTCGCGCACCAAACCTTACTGCAAGCTCGTGCCTACCCTGCGCCCATTGCATTGCATGCTGAATCCACACCTGCATGGGCGTGTTCCGTGCAGGTCGGTTAAGAACGTGTCGCGCACCAACCGCACCGTCATGGTGACCATCCACCAGGTGGGCGTTCTTTGGGTCCATTTCACCGCATGTTTTGCCAATGCGGGTTGCAGCAAACACATGCCGGAACCCGTCTTGCTGTGAATACAGATGAGCTCTCTGCTTTTCGGTTTCCCATCTGCAGCCCTCTCAAGACATTTTCGAGGCGTTTGACTGGCTCATCCTGCTCCAGCGCGGCGGGCGCCTCACCTACCACGGCCCCCTCGGCTTTGAGAGCAGGTGGCCCCCCCCCCCCCGGGACAGGGCGGGGCGGCTCTGAGCTGGGTGGTACCGCTTTCATTGCAGCGGAACCGGGCGTGTGCCCTTTGTGCCTCGGGCACCTGATAGCCTACCTGGTTGTCAGCAGAAAGGCATCTGCTCGGTTTGGGCATGTCCCATCTGAGCTTGCATTGCCTGCTATATTACTGCCTGCTGCCTGCTGCTGCCCGCAGGGAACTGATTACCTATCTGGAGGCGCTGCCGGGGGTGCAGCCCATCCAGCCGGGCTTCAACCCCGCGACTTGGATGCTGGAGGTCACAGGTGTGCTGCTGAATCCCTGCCACTGCCCTGCATATCGGCGTACTTAAACAAACACATGAACTTGCACACAGTCATCCTGCCTCGGCGCAAACTGCAGGTCGAAAGTAGTGCTATCTGCTAACATGCAATGTCTGCAGGCGGCAGCATGTCCACCATCTATGAAGACGCCGGGCACGACTTCCCTGCTATGTACGCTGTGAGTGCTGCGCCGTGCTGTGCCATGCTGCGGCACACTGTGTAACACAGCGCTGTGCTCCATTTGGGCCGTTTCATTGCTCCTTATGTGCCGCAAGATGTGGGGGAGTGCAGGAGCGCCACTAGGGTTTGTTTTTCCGGCTGCAGTGTCCCCACATGTGTCGGCGTGTGCACCTTTTTCCGCCTGCCTCTAACAGGAGAGCGAGCTGCGGCGGGAGAATGAGGCTCGCATGGACCAGCTAGTCGAGGAGGGGCGGCGCACGCACCAGCCGCTCAGGTGGGCATCATCCCTGCGGCTGTTTGCTGTGTGCGTGTGTTCCTTCACTGGTGCACACATTATGGTGCGCGCTTGCAATGAGGGTGGGTTGAGCACAGGGCAAGGCGTGGACACCACAGCTGGCTGCCATCCCCCCGCCACCATTCACCCGCCCCTCGCCCCCCTTCACCGGCAGCCTGGCGCACCGGTACGCAACCAGCCGCAGCACGCAGTACCGCTGGCTCATGAAGGTGTGCGGTCGGGGCAGCAGCTGCTTGAGGAGGATCAGCGCATCGTGCTGCCTGGAAGGTCGCTGTGTTACCGTCGAGGCAGTTGCTCGGGTGGGTGTGCAAATCGGGTTGCGGTACAGCATCTGCCCAGCCGTGCCGGACCACACAGCCCAGCACTTGGGCATAGCCCCTGAACCACATGTTGCCCCTCTCCATACAAAAAATCCTTACCGAATTGGCTGTGCCGCAGAAGTACTTTGCGGTCTGGTGGCGCTCCCCCAGCTACAGTGAGTGCATGCCACGTGGAGGGCAGCGCTCTCTGGGGCTCTTGCTCGGAGCAAGAGGCTCTGATCGGGTGCATGGGGGTTGTACCCTCGTTGCTTCGCTGCAGGCTTGCGTTTGAGACACACCAGGGCCTGCGTTGCCGGATCCTGCGTGCCCCCTCTGCAGACTTTTTGCGGCTGCTTATGACGATTGGCGTGGGGCTGCTGCTGGGACTCATCTACATGGGCCAGGTGCTATTTTTGAGAGTCTGAAACGGGCCATTTCATAGCTATTTCATTGCTATTTCATGCAGTCGTGGCTCTTCATGCCTGCCCCACATCACCTTGCCTCTCCGTGCCTCGCCTGACTGGCTGGACTGCGGATGACTTGGACATGCAGCAGGCAAAGCATGCTTGCTGGCGGTGTTCCATGCAGCGCCTCTGCAACGGCGACATCCCGACCTTGGCTGCTCATCGATGCCCTTGTGCAGGGCAAGATCGACCCAGGCGGCACAGATGTGGGCACCGTCAACAGGTGCGCCTGGCTTGTATGTGTCGGTGCCGTGCTGCAGAATGCTGCCCACCTGTAGTTGGTGCTGCCGCTGCGGGCTGGCTGTGGGGCTGGCTGCTCTGAAACTGCTGGCTCTGCCGCCCCAGCTGCTGCTCTGCCGCGCAGGTGGGCAACCGCCCTGAGCTGCTGTTGCCGTGCTAACCGGCTGTATCCCTTGCAATTGCTCCCCTCCCTGTGTGCAGCATCATGGGGATGATCTTCACTCTCACCGCCTTCCTGGGCAGCTTCAACACGTGAGCTGGCCATCGCTGAACCCCACTGCCCTCCCTGGGTTGCGGCTGGTCGCTTGCCTGGATGCGTGCTTTGCCTGCACGGCCGTGGCTAGTCTAGAGCTCTGGATACAGCCGTGTGGCCTGCTGTATTTTGCAGGTGCTGCCTGCCGGCCCTGCAAGCGCTCACTTTGAGGTGGATCCCTGATCCATTTCCACCAGCACTGCCGCCTGCCCGCAGCATGACGGTGCAGCCGGTGGTTGGCGCGGAGCGGGAGGTGTTCTATCGGGAGCGGGCGGCGGCCATGTACGCCACAGGACCGTTTGCGCTGGTGAGCACGAAGAGCCACCGTGGCCCCCTGCTCCAGCTAACAAGCCTAGCACAGCCCTGTGGCAGCTCCGCGGGGTGTGGGGAAAGAAGGTGCACACGTGGCGCTGCGTCTCAGCCGCGTGGTGTGCCGATGCGCACGGTGGGGTGCGCCTGCTTGGCCCCGCTGTGCAGTACCTTTGTTTTGCGCCTCCCCCGCAGGCCACCTCTGTAGTGGAGGTGCCCTACTTGGCAGCGCAGTCGCTCCTCATGACGCTCCTTGTGTACTGGACGGTGGGCTTTGGAAGCGCCGCCTGGCAGGTACAGTGGGCAGGTGAAGCCTTCTGAGATGCATGGGCAGCCGCGGATGTGGCAGGTTGGCAGTGGACGAGGCAGGGGCGGCCATGTAGATGCTGTGTGTGATGCGTCCAAGAGTGCACACGGACTGCTGCCTCCTGCACAGGAGAGTGGCAGCACATCTTTGCTGCCGCTGTTGCACACCACTGCATGCTTCGCGGACCCCCTGCCCTGCTGCCCCTCGATTGCAGTGGTGGTACTTTTTCCTGACCTACACGCTCAGCCTCACGCTCTTCACGTTCTTCGGCCAGGTGCGCTCAACCTTCCGCTCGCTCATTGTCGTGGCAGGCAGCAGGCCATGCAGGGCAGCTGAGCAAGCGCACATAGACTGTGCGGCTGACCTCATCGCACCAGCATGCCGTGCTTCCTGCTGCGCTTTCTGCGACCGCCTTGCTGCACAATCAACATCTCGCTGCATCCCTCTCACCCTGCTCACCGAACAAGCGCAGGTCATGGTGGTGGTCACCCCCTCGCTGCTGCTGGCCCAGCTGCTCACCGGCTTCACGTCAATGATGTGGTTCATGTGCGCGTGGTTTCGACTGTTCTTGGAATCTTGTTGTGCTGTGTTGCTAGCTCTTTGGGCGTGCACTTGCTGCCATGTGTGCTGCCGGCCCGGCTGCTTCAATCCAAGCCGCCGCCGCTGCTGACCCGCTCTGTCCTGCCCGCTCCTGCTGCAGGTTTAGCGGGGTGCGTGCTGGGCGGTGCCGCGGCGGGGAGAAAGAATGCCTTTGCTGGCGCTGGCGGGATGCCTGTTCAGCTGCGCCTCAGATCAGCTTCATGTGTTGCCCATCCAGCTGTGGCAGTGCTGCCATGCATGCCCGCCTGCCGCCGCCGACACCTTGCTGCCTCCTCAACCCGAGCGCACAGTGCTGCTGCCCACACAAACCGTGGCTGCGGCCGCCTCCTGCAACACCCCTGTCTGTCCTCTCCTCCTCCCTTCACAGTTCATGGTGCCCTACCCATCCACTCCCGCGGGCTGGAAGTGGGCGGTGCGCATCTCACCCACCACGTGAGGCCATGCCTGTGCCATTACTGCCGGTCTTTGCTCCAAGTTGGGGACCTTGAAGCGAGCAGCGCTTGGGCGCATGCAGGGTTCTCATCCAGCTGACTGCATGCACCTGCAAGCGCCGGCTTTGCCAGGCAGTTGTTTGAGTGCTTGCTGTTGTGCCGCACTCGACGACAGCGCTCGTTACACACTGCTTGAAACCTGCCAGCCGCCATGTCCTCCACTGCCCACAGGTACATGCTGTGGGGCCTGGTGGGCTCCCAGCAGCCCTACCCTTCCTCCAATTTTGCTTTCCTAACAAAGGCAACCCCTGCTCTGCTGCTCTCATGCTCCTATCAGGTACATGCTGTGGGGCCTGGTGGGCTCCCAGCTGGGCGGCTGCAGCACCAACATGAGCGGGTATGGACCCGACCCCGTGCCAGTCAACGCGTTCCTGGCCGAGGTGTTTGACATCAAGCTGGACTTTGTCTGGTGAGTGGGGGTGGATGGTTCGTGTTGTATAAATGAAGTGGCTGAGATAAGGTGCCCAGCGCGGTGTTCCTGGCCGAGGTGTTCGATATCAAGCTGGGATCTGTCTGGGGAGGCGGCAGAGATTGGACTAGCTGATGAGCTTGCATGCAGGCACGCCATGCGGGTTGGTCTCTGGAACCCTGTGTCCACCAAGCTCCAAAGCGCACAGGCCATCACAGCCCCGCCCGCCCATCATTGGCACGCTGCTGCTGCTGCTGCTGTTGCTGCTGCTGTGTCACTTCCCTATCTTGCTGCCTGCAGGTGGTGCACGCTCATCATCGCCGCCTTCTGTCTCACATTTATTGCGGCCTCGGCGGCAGCCATGCGATTCCTCAACTTCCAGCGGCGGTAGCGGCTGTTGCAGCATTTGTGACAGCGCTGTCAGGGCATAATCGGAGCCTGCCTTTAAATGGAGTGCCGAAGCTGGATTCTGCTGCCACAATTTGACAGCTGGCCTCGAGGCAATTTCGTCATGCTGCAATTCTTGACTGATTTACTTATATTTACATTGGCAGCTATGCAGCTTTACAAACAACAAAAAGGTGGAGGGAGCCAATAGTATTAAAACAGCAATTGATGAAGGGAGTGTAGTAGCACAGAAACACGGACCGGACAGATCAGTCGGCAGAGATGGCACACACGCTGTCATAGGTGACAGCGACAGCGGCCCATGCACGCTCGGGTTGTAGAGTCACAAGTTTGCTGCCTTGACGGCACCGGTCTGCCAGGCAAATGTGCATCGCAGCCGACGAGCGGTGTCAATGCCACACAACCGCTGCCGCTCAGTGGGCGGTCTAAATAGATGCAAGCTCGCGGCAGCAATCATTGTGAAGTTGCTGGACGGCAGTGTGGGCGACGCGAGTGTGTTCCCAAGCAAAACGAAGCAACGAAGTTTTCCAGAGGTCGCCCTTGCGCAAAATGAGTTTTGGCCGCAAACAATTTCCACCCACAGCTCGTTCTCAGGTGGAGTGAAAAACACATCGGTTTGGGGAGATCCAGGTTGATAGGCATTGATGTCTAAGCAGCGCACGTCTCCATAAACATCCAGAAAGCAAGCTACATGCATGGAAGCTAAGCATACAGCATGGACTGTATTGGTTTGTAGTAGACTGCTGGAAGGCCATCTGCAGCGGCCCAGCCCCTCAGCGCTGACAAGGCAAAGAGAGGAAGCCTCGGAGTGTGCCGCAAGGGCGAGCACATGGACAGCCTTGAGGTCCGGCCAGCCCACTAGCGCGGGTGCCGTTGCTCTTTTGCCCGCCAAGTTTGCTAACGCAAAAGTGCCGGCATTCGTGATGCCATACCAGCCGTCACTGAAAATTCTCTGAAGGCCAGTTCCCCAGGCAGCTGCCCGCCAGGTGCCACTGGTGTCCACCATGGTGGGGGGGTCAACTATTCCGTCAAACACCGTATGGACGTTGCCTGACGTGTTCGTGAACACAGCCGCAATGCCACTGGATGCCAGGTGCTGCCAGGTGCCGATGCCAAACTCGACGACTTGTTGCTTTGAGCTGGCTGCTCTGCAGCTCGTGCATGGACAGTAAGCGCCGCAATGCACTGCTGTGAGCACATGGCCACAGTCAGATGCTGGCTATCAACACATGCAACTTATCACAACGAGCATGCCATCACCCACCTTGCCATTGCTGCCCATCACAAACTTGGGGCCAGCGCAGCGCAGACAGCGTGTCAGCGCAGCGTCGCAGCCGCCATCGGCACAACCCGGGTCGGCATCAGCACAGGTTTTTGGCCAGTTGGGCGGCGGGGCCTGCCCAGGTTTGGCGGCAAACCCGCGGTGCACGCCTGCCAGGGTGGGCCCAGTTGTGCGCAGCCTGGCGGCCTCCGACAGCGCCACAACCAGCCACACACTGCCGTCGCTGCCCGCCGCAATCCGCACCATTTCATAGTCTTTGGGCACACGGTACAGGCGGAAGTACCTAGAGGTATGGTGAGGCAGATAAGTGCAGGCAGTTGAGTCCGGCATCGCAGGGACATTCTGCGGGACTGAATTCATGGCAGCGAGCTTACACCCAGCTTCAGCTGGCCTGCTGCAGCATGTTGCCATGCCTTGCAAAGTGCAACCACAACCATGCAGCCCCTGCCTTTGCCACCCTATCTTCACTCACCGGCCCAGGGTGGGATCCTTGTAAAGCACCTCCTGCCCTTTAGCCAGCAGCTCCACACCGCCGGCTGTGACGGCCAAATCGCCAGACTCAGATGTGTGCAACTCGTCCTCAGGCCCGACCGCAACGGACAGGCTGCAACCAGCCGCGATTGCGCCCTCAGTCGTTGACGGGTTGTAAAAAGAGCAGCCGGAGAAGACTGCAGCAGCAGGTGTGAATCGAGATGATCTGACTCGCAAATTTGCTTGGTCCAAGCATCGCTACGCTGGCATGCTAGCAGGCAGGACCGCCGGCCGCTGATACACACCAGCAGAGAATGCTTGGCTTCTTCCTAATGCAGAGCAGGCATCAGCAATGAACCTCACCTGTGCCATTCACTGCCGCAATGTCGAACGGCTTGCCTTGCGGGGCTGGGCCAAACAAGTTTTTGATGCTACTTGACCAGCCGCGCAGCTGGCCGCACCCGTCCACAATCCAAGGCCTGTGGGTTTCGGGCATGACTGTGACGCGGACGCCAGCTGCCTTGATGCCTGCAACAGGCTGGAAGCTGATTGTGCGCCAGTTCCACTTGAGCAGCGGCCCGCCGTAGGCCCTGCCGCAGGCTGGGTTGGCCGCCGACTCATTCACTGGCCCCACAGCCCTGCAAAAATGCAAGCAGGACCTCGCACCGTCAGCTGGCAATACACCTTATGAGCGGAGTGCTAAGCATGGTACCCCCAGCCCCTTGAATTCACCCACCAGACATTTGAAGGGTCGCTTGGGTCGACGGCAATGTCAGTGGCTTGCAAAAATGCGGCGCGTGTGAAAGTGGCTGCATGGCAGACGGCAGCCTTTCGAGTGTTAGATCCGCCAACGGAACGGGCAGCAACAAGTCTCAGCAGTATACATATGGCCAGTTGCAGTGCTGCTGTGCGCACCTTGGAGGCGCACGCGGGATGCAATGCCAACATCCGCGCCCCAGCCAATGCCCGCAGAGCTGTTCAGTGGTACAGGGTTCAGCTCTTTGGGGCCAAATGCTGCCACATGGGTGGGCCCCGGTTGGTGAATGGTTGCGTCAAGGACCTCGTAGCGGCCCTGGCCCGCAGCACAGGGAAAGTAGGCAGTAAAACGCAAGCCGTACGTCACACCGGTGGCCGAAACCTGTGCCACAGGTAAGGGGCAGCACACTCGACAAGGACATCTGCATGCTGTGCACAGTCCTGCATCCTGCAGCATTTTGATATGCCTCACCCTGCGGCACACTTGCATCACGTCGGTTTGGACTGCTGAAAGGTCAATCTTTTAAGGTTCCCTTGTCATAAATTTGCGGGCAGGTCTGAGCCGCCTCCTGCAGCAGGCAGCATGGCATCATGGCAAGGAATCAGCCGGCGAGCCTTAACCCCACCACAGCAAATCATGGCTCAGCGCACAGTCAATCAAAGGGCGCACAACAGCTCTAGAAAGAACGCAACCAAGGCGCACAACTGCCGGGCAGGCGGATTGTTGCAGCTCTCACCGGCCCCGCTGCGGTGTACCAGGTTAGGAAGGCCGCCTCAAGGGAGCTGGCAATGAGAGATGGGGGCACTGCGCCAGTGACGTCCTGAAAGTCTGGCTGCTCAGTGATGGCCAGGCAACCTGTACGGGATGTAAAGACCAACATTTGCGCGGTTGCCGATACTTGCAAATCAACCCGACAGACCGGGCGGTCAACCACCGTGGCAGGCTGCAATTGTGTGGTGGCTGTACACATGTGTGCGCCTTGGTGCCCACCAGTTGACTGCAGCAGCGAGCGAGAGCCAGGAGAGATCGCCACAGTGGCTTGCTTGACCGCCTTTCCCCGGGGCGGGCGCCGCACTTTCTTGTAGGGGCGGGGCACAGGCTTAAGCCCAGCGTAACCCGTGCTAAAAGAGGCTGGGTCGGCAGCAGACACACGCCAACGTCCAGCGGCCTTCTTGTAGATTGCAGCGAGTTGTTTGGTGGCTTTTGAAAGGAGCGCTGCAGACGGGACAAGGGGGCATGGTTGGCAACAGATGCACATGGCACAGGACAGCAAGCTGCGCAGCTTGCATGCAGCTGCGTTGCCACAGCAGCTGTGCATGCCCACCTTTGTAGTTGAAGTTGAGGGGCCCCGACTGCTCAAAGCCCGACCGCAAGTAGCTGACGCCATTGCGCACCACCCGCTCGTTACGAGCAGGCTGCGCAGCCGCCGTGGCTGCAGAAGCAGGCAGCAGGAGGAGGGTGTCAGCCGCTTAAATGTGGCAGCATAATGGCAGCTAAAACGACGGAGATGTGGCAGCGATCACAATTGGCAAAACATCCTGCCCACTGTCGCACACCAATCACCCTTACAGCGCAGCAGCCACCTGGTGTGGGAGGGACAGATGGTGTAACTGGGACGGCATCTAGCTGAGAAACACGTGGCTCTGTGCCGGGCAGCGCTCGGGCGGTGCCCAGCAGCTTGCCGCCATAGATGCACCCGCCGAGGGCACCGGGGCAGGCTTGGTTCTTGCAAGTGTAGCGCGCATAGATGAGCATTGCCGTCAAGTCGCCCTGCTCGCACACAAAGAAAGGGAAGGATGATGGAGGTCATTAGCCATACTCGCAGCTGGGCAGCATTGTGCCGGGGCCGGCAGCACATGACGCTTGCACTGTCCGGTGCCACCGCTGCGCAGAGGTGGCAGTTCGACCTGGCACTCGATTGGCCAGACATGGTGCGGGCTAAGCAGTGCAAGCAGGGTAGTGTGAGCAGGGCAGGCTGGGAAGGAGCGATTACACCCACAGTTGCAGCGCACTGCCGGCAGGCGGGAGGCAGGCCATCCGCTGGACTGCGCCCCAGCACTCTCGCACCCTGGAGCATGCGCCCAGTATCATGATGTCGGTGTCTGGGTTGCTGGACAGCGGGCCACAGGTTGCAGGGCCCCCGATGCTGCCATAGTGCTTCGTCAGGAGTGCGAGTGCCGCCAGGCGGACAGAGGGCAAATCGTCACCCACAGCACGCCACTCTGCGGCAGGGACAGAAGGAGAAGACCAGCCTTACGGCCGCTGCAAGCATGCTCATTCAGAGAACATATGCGCTGCGGCCTCAAGCCATGCCAGCGCTGCAATGCATTGCAGCTGCCGATTGCAAATGCGCCGCCTACCATCGGGGGCGTCAGTATCAACAAGCGCGCTACACTGCAGGCCAGGCGGCGCCGCCGCCACAGGCTGCAGGCGGTCAGGCCGCGCCAGGCTCTGCTGCTGCCCAAAGCTGGCATGCACAAATGCCAGACAGAGCAGCAGGAACGCCGTGCGGAGTCGGACAAGAGCCCTCATGTCCGCCGGCTGTCACGACGCGCGGACAGCGCGCAAGCTAAAGGCGCTGCTGCCGCCGCGTTCGAGCAGACTCTGCGCAGGGACAGCGGGATCACGAGCGAAGACTGTTGTTAGCGCCAGCTGGGGCAAAGTCAGGGCGCACTTTTGGTACCGGCATGAATGCAAACATCAGTATGCAACACAGGTTGTGCAGCTTTGCGGGTGCCAAGCCCCGCAGCGCCTCACCGCGGCGCGAGCTCGCGAGCACCCTTCGCCAGCCGGCACAAGAACGGACGCCAGTTGGTTCAACGCAACAGTATGTATGTGGGCAGAGCGCCCAGCAGTTTTTCGGCGTCCAGGCTCCAGGGCAAGAATGTCGTGCGCGCTGAGCCGCTGGGGCGCAGGCGCCGTGCTCACGCATTGTAACAGCAACAACGGCAACAACTACGGCAGACATCAGCAGTCTTCGATTGGAA
>VFQQ010002033.1_pt1 | contig 24951 bp, 49 predicted proteins | sample 3512341 | NCBI WGS metagenome assembly VFQQ01 (sample SAMN10412373, study PRJNA504923) | tailings metagenome | isolation source: Relicate 2 Philex TSF1 revegetated site | place: Philippines: Tuba, Benguet | collected 2017-08-29 | reverse complement strand
GTACTCGTGGATGCGCTTGACCTGGGGTGTCGGGTGATGGAGGGAGGTGCAGACCAGGGCAGGTGTGGCCGGGTGAGGCGGGGTGGGTGGATTTAGGGACCCTGGGGATGCTGGCATTGTCTAACCCGGCTGCAATGGTGGTGCAATGGTGCAGCGCACAGCGCCCTGCACTACCCCCCTGGCCCCCGCCCCCCCCGCACCTGCACGTCAAACATGGGCTGGGTGGACACCTCGTAGCCCGTCACCTCCTTGATGTGCTTGGCCAGCGCCGCCTTCTTGGCAAACTTGACGTCCCGCCACCTGGAAGCACAAGTGGGGTGCGCATGTGGAATGGTGTGAGCAAGTGATGGGCGCAGTGGGTAGGGGCTAGCGGCAGGTTGCTGCCACCATGCCGTGCCGAGCTGTATGCTGGGCAACTGAATCCTGCTCAGCTGGCCCCACAGCATGCTGGCTCCCACTAGCCTCATGGCCAGCACCAGCCCTGGCCGACTGCCCTGCCCGCTCACCGCTTGCGGAAGGCAGCGTCCTCAGCGAAGGGCTTGAGGCCCGCCAGCAGGGTGGCGTCCTTGACCCATGCATCAGTGCCCAGCGCCTGGGTGAGGGGGGAAGGAAGACGGGAACGGGTGAAGCTTCTGGACCGGGTAAGGCAGGGCGAAGCAGCATGGGCACCAACTGCGCCTGAACCGCTGACCAAACTGCCCTGGGCACACTGGCCCACCCTCCCTAGCGGCATGGCGCCGCACCTCGGTGATGAGCGCCGACAGCTCGGGGTTGCAGTAGGCCAGCCAGCGGCGCAGCGTCACGCCGTTGGTCTTGTTCTGGAACTTCTCGGGGGTCAGCTCCACGAATTGCTGCAGAAGGGAAGGGCGTGGAGTGGATGCTGTTGTAGGCTGGGGCGGGCAACGGGTCTGCACTTGTTACGGCAGACACGAAAGGTCCCAAAGCCCGGTGGCCCCGCTGGTGATACCTGGGTAACACCCGCCCCTGCTTCCAAACGCATATCAAGAGCACCCACCGGGAAGATGTCGGTCTTGATGATCTCCGAGTGGATGGCGGCCACGCCGTTGACGGCAAAGCTGCCCACCACCGCCAGGTATGCCATGTTCACCAGCCTGCGAGGGGTGTGTGCAAGGGTGGGGTCGGCTGAATGATAGGGTTCCGCAAAAGGGCAGGCATGCGCAGGTGGCGACAGTGGTTCACCGAACCATCCCAGGTGCACGCAGGCCGGCTCGGCGCTGGCACCGAGAGCAGCTCGGCATGCGGCACTCCAGTGCTCACATCTCGCCCTTGTTCCACTGGTTCTCCTGGATCACGCTGAACGACTTGAGCACGTCCGACACGTAGTCCACCTGCGTGGCACAGCAGCGGTGGGGCGGGAACAAAGCTTGGCTGTAAAATGAGGAATGAGGTGATGCGAGATTGGACACGCATCTTCTCCTGCCAGCCCATCCCTCGCCGCTTTCTGGCTGTCCCATCAGGCACCTCACCCCCTGCCCTCCCCACCTTGGCGTCCTCCTCCTCGAGTGCCTTCAGCACCGCCGCCGCCTCCTCCTCAGCCTGCTTGGCAGCAGCCTCAGCAGCCGCCTTGGCCTCGGGAGTGGTGGCGGCCTCCAGGGCAGCGGCGGCGGCCTTAGCCCGCTCCTCCTGCGGCACGGGTGGCAGGATGGCGGCATGAAGATGAGCAAGGCTTCACTGCTGGCGACAGGCCCTCTTCCAACTGCAACAAGACAGGCATGCGGCAAGCGCAAACTATAGCCATGCTGGTGCACCTCCAATTTGCATGCCCCCCAACCCAAACCCTCCCATATTGGACTACTATAGACAGCCCCACACCAGCACCCACCTTGGCAGCGGCGGCAGCAGCCTCGCGCTCCGCCTTCTTGGCGGCCTGCAGCTCAGCGCCCTTGCTGGCGGCGTGGTCCTGCAAGGCCAGGAGAGGGTTCATGACATGGGGGTGTGTCATTGCGGTGGCACATGCACGGCTACCGTGTGCTACGCATGTGCGTTTCTGGGCCACTGATCCACCAGCCGGCCGCCGGAGGCAGTGTGCGCACACAACCCGCTTCCGAACCTTGACGGAGGCCAGCCACGCGTCGTTGATCTGCTCAATCAGCTGCATGTGGCGCGGCAGCAGCTTCTGCATGACCGCCACCGGCCACTTCTCCAGCGCCTCGGGCATCACGCTGCAGGGGCAGGGCAGGGCAGGGGGGTGAACAGCGGCAGGTGAACAGGCCGAGGCAGAATGTGTGTGTTGGTTTGCAGGCATGCATGGCTGCGGCTGCTAGGATGAGCTGGAGGGCGAGCCGGGCTCAAACGGGATGCTCAAACTGGCCGCAACCCACTGACCGCAATCGCCTGGCCCTCTCGGCTCAGCTCCAACCCGCATTACTCCCCAGCCGCGCTCACGTGTGGTTGGTGTAGGCCAGGGACTTGGTGGTGATGGCCCAGGCCTTGTCAAAGGGCAGGCCGTGCACGTCGATCAGCAGGCGCATCAGCTCCGCCACCTGGACACGGGCGAACGAGTATTGGCAAGGATTAATGAGGAACGCAGAAAGCAGCAGCAAGTACGGCGATGCTGCCATGGCAGGGCTGGTGGGGGCAACAGGATGGCAAAACCGCGGCGTTGCCAACACTGCCTCACCGCAATGGTGGGATGGGTGTCGTTCATCTGGAAGCACGCCTTGTCGGGCAGGCCCGCCAGGTCGCTGTGCTTCTCCTGCAGGCGGTGAGTGGTGGAGGCCAGGTAAGGCTGGCTGGACAAAGGCAGCACGGCCCCGCCTGAAAGCTCACCGGGCACCAGTGCTTGCCCGGACTAAGGCAACCCCTGCCGGGCGTAGGCACACACATCCGCAGGCACAAACATGCGCTGCCGCTTCACGCCCTGCATGCGCCCGTAGCCAGCCACCCAACAACACCACCACCACACACCAGGTAGCGGGCGATGGTGTCCTGCAGCGAGGCCGACACGAAGAAGAACTGCTGCTTCAGGCGCAGCTCCTTGCCGTACCTGCGGGGAATGGGGGTGGGCACAAACCAGCAGACAACATTTGAATGGCATGGCAGCGAGGCAACCTAGCACTCCTGGCAGTGGACCACAAATGCCATGTTCAAGCCAATGCCAGCAAGGAGCCGCTGAGAATCGGCTGAGGGAATGCTCACTCGGTGGCGTCGTTGGGGTACAGCACCGCGGCGATGTCGTCCGCCTTGCGCTTCTGCTCCACCGCCTGCGGACACCGGCGGCGAGTGACAGGCACAGAAGAATGATTTGGTGGGCTGTGTACGCACAGTAGACCCCTGACATGCAGCAGAGCCAGCAGCCACTGGTGGGCGAAGCCTTCAGAACCGCCAACAGCGCCACAGCCAACACCACTGCAGGCCGCCCCCTGGCCAAGGCCGCACCTTCTCGTACTGGCCGGCGTTGAAGGCATCCAGGTCCAGCTCCACCAGCGGCAGCGCGTCCCACAGCCGCAGGTTGCTGCACGTCTTGGTGCCGTAGCTGCGCGGGCAAAGGCAGGTGGGGCGGTGGGGTGGAGGGCAAGACAAGCAGGTGGCACATTCCCGCCACCTGTCTGTCCACACTTTGCATGCCGGCAAGACTGCAGAGTGGACTGGGACGGCTCAGCCCGCCCTTGCCACCTTCCTCACAACCACTGCTCTCCAGCCACCCCGCCACCCACTCCTAGCCCCTCCTCACCCAGGGATGGGCACGTCGTACGCCTCGGCAATCACCTCCTCATCGGGCACCCACTTGTCGCCGTCCAGCTTGCCGTAGAAGCCCACCCTGCCGCAGGGCAAGGCGACAACGAGTTCGTGGGTCAAGGACAAATCCAGGCAACGCAAGGCTGCTGCAGTGCAGGAGAGGTGCCGCACGTCATGCACAGCTACACAGTCGTCATCAGCTTGGCAAGCAGCAGGCAGCCTGCCAAGGAGGCGCAGCACAGCTGGCGGTTGCCCTCACTTGAAGCGGGTCTCGGGGCGGCGGATCTCCCAGGGGTTGCCGTTGTCCAGCCAGTAGTCGGGCAGCTCGACCTGGACAGGGGGCATTTTTTAGAAATTAAATAATAATATAATAAATAATAATAATAAATAAATAAATAAAAAACATTCCGCAGCCCGGGAGGCGTCAAAAACCAAGCCGGAATCGCTCACCTGCAGGCCGTCTTTGATCGCCTGTTTAAACATGCCATAGCGGTACCTGATGCCATACCCCCTGCGAATTGTGGCCGGAAAGTTACGAAATGAGTGGTGAATGTCATGACAGCAAAGAAATTGCAAAGAAAATGCATGCTGAGGCAGGGGCATGCCGGCTCAGGCTGGGAAGCGCGCGGGCGGCAAGCATTGCAGAATGCGGCAGCTGCCATGATGCCACCCTCACTGCTTTTTTGCACATGCACACAGCTGTGCCCCTCTGTTTCATTATCCGGCTGCTTACCAGCCGGGCAGGTCCAGCGTGGCCATGGAGTCGAGGAAGCAGGCGGCCAGGCGGCCCAGGCCGCCGTTGCCCAGCGCAGCGTCGGTCTCGGCGCCGTGCACACCCTCCAGCGTCTCGCCAAACTGCTTGAGCGCCTGTCAGGGGCACGGTGCAGCACAGGCATGCGGTTTAGCGGCTGATGACTGCCCTAAATGGAGTCAGACCATGTGCAGGGAGCGCGAAACATAGCGCCACGAATTGGGCGGCACATTATTCTCTGCCACTTAAACGAGTGCTCACCTGGGCGTACTCGCCCTGCAGCCCCATATTGTGCACCGCGTTGGTCAGCGTGCGGCCCATAAGGAACTCGGCAGACAGGTAGTACACGTGCTTGGGGTCCTCCTTCCTGCGGACAGGCAAGGCGCACAACAGCGGCCAAAGCGCGGCTGAACCATCAGCAAATACGGGCGGGACGCCAGGGCCGGCCGCCGGTCACTGCCGGTACAACTGTGTCCGCCTGCGGCACCACGGTCCGCTGCCAAACCCTAATTGCAAGCAGCCTGCAGGCATTTTAAACTGGCGCCTGCATGCATGTGTGTATGCATGCATGGCCCGTTGCATCAGCACCGCCACCGGAACGCCCCACGTTGCGTCGGCGGACCAGCAGGCGCCCGGGAGCCCGGCTTCCCCCTCCCACTGCATCGGCTCACTTCCAGTGCTCCTGGGTCTTGTCAAAGGCATCCACCAGGCGGTTGTGCACGCTCCAGGCCACTGCGAGCGGGGCAGCGAGCGGGCAGGGCAGTGGGCGCGCGAGCGGCGGCGGCGGCACGGCGGGTGCTGCAGTTGTGGTAGAGAGGGGCGCTGACCCCCCACAAATGCCTCACCGCTCTGGTAGAGCTTGTCAGTGTCGGCGTTGGGCGCCGCCAAGCGGTATTTCAGCAGCTGGGTCATTTCATCGGCTAAATCGAGTTTTCCCGCGCCGTTGGCGGTGCTGGCGGGCTTGTTGATCTCCAGCACGGAGCGCACCATCGGGCCACGGGCACTGGGGCGCCGGGAAGCGGCGGGGCGCCGGGGAGCGGGCAGGCCGCAGCGCCCAGAGGCCAGGGCAAGCTGCATCACCGCGATCTGTGGTTGTGGATCGCCGATCAAGCGGTCAAACGCGCTTGCAGGGCTGCTGGCAGCGAGGTAGGGCGGGGCGAGGTTGAGAGCAGTACCGCCGGCTGGGGCGTGTTGGAGAGCACGAGCGAATGACTCCCGATCGCTGCAGCGCGCGATCGAATCGGCCAGTGCCTCCTGAGTGCCGTGCATCAGCCATTGGCAGGTCATGCAAGCCACGAGCACGGGAAGGGCCTAGGAGCGCCCCAACCGCCCAAGGAGCCGTGCCTTGAGCCTGTGGCATCCGCAGATTATAGTGGGCAGCTCCCGGCGGGCCTGCATGAAGTGAAGTGCAGCCTGCTGCACGCCCCCGCCCCCAGACTGCGCACCACAGCGTTTCAATCTCGCTCCGTAGCTCAACAGAGCTGCCGCATCGCTACCGTGAGTTGCGCAGCGGGCCGCCGCCGCTGCCGCCGGCGCCAACCGTCTGGCAAGCGGCCCTGACCGTGGCTCCGCTTTGTCCTTGCATGTGCAGGGCTTGCATCCCGTTTTACAGTACTTCTTCAGCAGCAGCAGCAGCAGCAGGCGTGATGGCGCCCGACGCAGAGGGCGTGGAGCACCTGCTGTGCGCCACATGCCAGCAGCCCGCCAAGCTGCAGTGCCCACGCTGGTGCGCCCCCGGGCTGCTGCAGGGCCGCTGGTTTGACGGTAGTGGCCGCCGCTGATCGTGGGATGCCTGTGCCTGTTGTTGTGATGCGGCCTTGCGAGGAGCGGCACCTGTGCCCTTGCCCAACCACCTGGGTGGCGCTGCGCTCTCGAGACCTCGCTCCCTGCCCACACTTGCCACACGGTTGTTCCCCATCCCCTGCTCCTCCCACACCAGCATGGAGCTGGGCCTGGAGAAGGACCTGGCGGCCTTCTGCTCCCAGGAGTGCTTCAAGGGCAGCTGGACAGAGCACAAGAAGCTGCACAAGCCGTCGGCCACCGAGGGGTGGCACTACTGCACGCGGCGCGGCCAGGTGAGGCAGCAGAGCCGAAGCTGCGGCTGCTTGCTTGACTGTACATAGTCCAGAGGGTGAATTGCTGGCCCCGCAGCTGCAGTGTTCTGTAGACATGCCTCAGTGTGAGCCGCAGGCGCCCAGATGCCTGCTTGTTCACTGCTGCCGAACTGCACCTGCTGCTGTGCCGCCTGCCACTCCGCCACACAGGGACGCTCCCTCAACATGCCTGACTTCAAGTGGACGGGTGACCTGCGGCCGGCACGCATCGGTCCCATGCGGCCGGTGAGCAATGCAAGGCCGCCGGCTGCGCAGCGCGGAGCAGCCTGTTGACCAGCTCTTGTGCTTGCGCATCTCTTGCCAGCTGTTGCGTTGCGGCTGCCGCTGCAGCTGCTGCCTCCTGATACCGCCTCCGCTGCTGGCCAGCGCTGCGGCCTGCCGTGTGCTCTATGCCTCTCCACTGCTGACCACCCACTGCAGATTCCCGAGCACATCCCCAAGCCAGACTACTACCTGACTGGCTACCCCGCCTCGGAGATGGAGAGCCGGCAGCAGCACGCAGGTGTGCGCTTGGCGCCCTAGAGCATGCCATGCGCTTGGGTGGCTGCCCGAGGCCTTTTCCCAAGTCAAGTTGGCTGGCTCGCAATGGGCAGCCGCGCGTTGTGACTCACCTGCCAATCACCTGTTGTCGTGCCCGCTCTGCTGCAGTCAAGATCCGCACAGAGAAGGATGTCGCCGGCATTCGGGAGGCATGCCGCATCGGGCGCGAGGTGCGTGTTGTTGCGCTACCTTGCACTGTGGCATTTGAGGCTCAGGCCGGTCCGACTGCCGCAGCATGCCAAGGCGTCCTCAACTGTGCAGCTCCCCTGAACAACGCTTGCATCATGCCTGCCTGGCCTGCACCGCAGGTGCTGGACCTGGCGGCAGCGGCCATCCGGCCGGGCATCACGACTGATGAGATTGACCGCATTGTGAGGCCGCTACCCACCTGCTGGTGGCAGGCACACGCTGCCTGGTGGCGGGCACATGCAGCTGGCTGATGCACATGCATGGGTCTCAACCAGCTTCCCGGGCGCTGCTAGGGATTCACACCGCTGTCCCAGGCCTGCCTTGCTGAGACCGCAGCTGCGCATTCCTGCTGCCTGCAGGTGCATGAGGCCACCATTGCGGCGGGCGCCTACCCCTCGCCCTACAACTACTTCAACTTCCCCAAGGTGATCTTGCTTGTTGGATTGGTTTCGGAGCCCAACAGTCACCCTGCAGGTTGAACATAGCGTCAGTCAGCAGCGGCCCCTGGCCCCTCCATTGACCCGCCCACCCTGCCCACCCTCCTCACTCTCCCGCAGTCGGTGTGCACCTCCATCAACGAGATCATCTGCCACGGCATCCCCGACCGCCGCAAGCTGCAGGAGGGCGACATTGTGAACGTGGACGTGAGCGTGTACTACAAGGGCTACCACGGTGAGAGGCGCGCTCCTGGGGCTGGGCTGGGGCTGCGGTTACTACACTGTCGACATGTGCTTCTTTGGTTGGTGGCCTAATTGGGGATTGCTCAGCCCTGCTGCGCCCGTGCCATTCCAACCTGTCTCCTTCACATCTGCCTGGCCCCATCCACGCAGGCGACCTGAACGAGACGTTTGTTGTGGGCGAGGCGGACGAGGCCTCCAAGCAGCTGGTCAAGGTCACGTACGAGGTGCGGCACCAGGCCCTTAGAGCGGGTTGGCCCGCAGGTTTGGGCGATGGCGGAGGCAGGGGCCTACTTTCCAGCCTGACTCATTAGTGGCATGCTGGATGGAAATTCGCCAGCTTGCTGGGCAACCAATTCAGCTGTACTTTGCTTGCCCAATGCAGCTCTGCCTGACCAGCGCATGCCGCCGTCTGCACGCTGCGCCGTGCTTGAGCTTGCCACAGAGCCTGCCGAGTTTGCCCCATGCTGCTGCCTCACACTGCCTGCCTCTGCCTCGTGCACCAACTGCCGTGCAGTGCCTGCACAAGGCGATTGCGATTTGCAAGCCGGGCACGCCGTACCGCGAGATTGGGGAGGTGATCACCAAGCACGCCAAGGCGCACGGGTGAGGCCTATGATGGGGCAGCTGGTGCTGGGGCACCTGGGGCACCATGGATGTAAGCTGCGCTGACTTTTGCGGTTGTCCTAGGTGTGCAGGCCATCCGGCGATGCAGAAGCATGCCTGCAGCTCGTGCACTGCCAATGCTCATGCGCCACGCCCCAACTCAGCAGCAGATCTCACTGGAGCGCTCACTCGTCCTCCTGCCCACTGCCCCCAAACTGCACCCAGGCTGAGCGTGGTGCGCACGTACTGCGGGCACGGCATCGGCGACCTGTTCCACTGCGCCCCCAACGTGCCGCACTACGCCAAGAACAAGGCCAAGGGCACCATGAAGGTCGGGGAGGTGTTCACGATAGGTGGGCGCGCTGGGGCGGTGGGGCAGTGGGCCGCCACCTGGCATTACGGAGGTGTGTTGCTACAGCCTGCCCATGCTGGCAGTTCAGGGGTGCTCATTCCAGGCAGGCTGCATGCGCTCACCCACCAATCCCCTCGCTCCGCCCACACCCACCCACTGCCCGCCCGCAGAGCCCATGATCAACCAGGGCAGCCACCGCGACAAGACGTGGCCCGACGGCTGGACCTCGGCCACCGAGGACGGCCAGCGCAGCGCGCAGTTTGAGCACACGCTGGTCATCACGCCCACCGGCTACGACATCCTCACCGCCCGCCTGCCCACCTCGCCGCCCCTGTGCGTGCAGCAACAGCGGGGCGCTAGCCAGCTGTGTGTGCAGCTGCGGCATTGGTCACGCTGGCAACTGGTAGCCATGTCCGCTTGACTTTATCCAATCTTTGCACTGACGGTTTGCTTCATGATTGCCAACCACTGTTGCGCAGGTGGTGGGAGAAGGAGGGCGCAGCAGCAGCGGCAGCCGGCGGCAGCTGATTTCGTCGTGCCTGCCTGCAGCAAACACAGTTGATTTGATCCCATACTGTAACACTGCCCCTCCCACTGGCCATCGGCACTTGTTCCTTTTGAGCATGCCACGAGCGGCTGAGGGGTTACACACAACCTATGACAGAAATCATGCGGCTCCGGGCTAGGGCGCGCGCATGCAAGCAGCTACAAACAAAAGCATCGGTGGTTCAGTTTTTTCTTCTCAGGGGTTAGGGTTGGTACAGAGGGGGTTTGGGGAGGGGGCGCACTGCCGCCCTCCCCCAGCTGCTGCGGCTGCCTCCAGGGGCTGCTCACGCCTTCACCTCCTCAACCTCGTCCAGCTGCACAGCGCACAGGGTTGGGGGCGGGCGGGGCAACAGCCGGGTCAGGGGCATGGAGAGAAAAGGAGGGGACATCCTGGCGCATTCTGAACACTGCACGACTGCTTCAGTGTGCTACAGCGCCGCCAACGTGGCAGCACAGCAAAAGAAGTGCAAACCGAGTAGCAGTTGCAAACCCAGACACACCGCGTAGTTGTTGGTGCTCACGCCGGCGTAGTTGACCTGCGGGTGCAGAAGAAGGAGAAGGCAACAGACCAGTGGGAACTTCCTAATTTAAGGCGGGGCTTTTGAATCGTCGGCAGCAGCTGCTGACAATGAGCACTGATCTGCACCCACCAGCACCGCATCTGCCAGCGGAGACCGCTCTGGCTGTATTCACACACAAGCAATGCAGCTAAGCGTGCTGGCCGGCTGGCACTCCCTCCCCTCCTCCGTCTCTGCCGCACCACCAGCGCACCTTCTCGAAGCGCACCACCACGGGGTAGCGGATGCCGCTCTGGTCCACAGACACCACCTTGCCGGTCTCGCGGAACCTGCAGGGGGGTTGGGGCACAGCAGCGGCTGCTCAGTAAGCATGCCTTGCCATCCCGTTGCATGCCAGGGCACGAGCCCAACAGCAATTGCAAGCCATTGCGCCGGCTGCCTCCGACACATGCGCGATATCAGTCCGACGCCCAAAGCGTGCAGCTGCAGCAACGCAGAGCGAGATGTGCGCACCAGTAGGACTCAGGCCGCAGAATGCGCACCTGCAGAGCAGATGGAGATGGCAGGCTGGGCAGCATGTCGGCGCAAGGCAGGCGGCAGCTAGCAAGCAAAAATGGCGTTGCGTGGCAGGTGGGCTGCGCTGCAAATGTGCTGCTGCATTGCATGATCATAATCATCATCGAGGTCCTCAGCTACAGGGTGTTGCTATCTCTCAAACCCATTAATCGCTGCCTGATCGCTGCCGGCGACGGTTGAACCCGCCCGCCGCAGCGGCGGCACTCGCCTGAGTGCCGCGCTTGGGGCCGACGTCCGGCTTCTTGGGGGCGGCAGCTGGCGCAGCGGCCTCCTCGGCGCGCACCACCACGGAGCGGCGGGCTGCAGCAAGCGGTGGGGGGCGGGGCGGGCCAGTCAGTGGTAGGCGTTCGGCGAGCGGCGGCGAGCGGGCCCCTGACGCCCATCGGCGGCCGCATTCCAGCACCCGGGCACTGCCAGAGGCGGGTTGGGGCCCCAGCTTGCCTGCCACCGGGCGGGCGGCCTTCATCGACAGAGCCTGCATAGTGGTGCTAGGTGGGGCTGGACTGGGTACAGGGATGGGCTGCAGGCTCTGCAGGGAGTTGGGTGCGCGCAGGGCCTTCACGCCCGCCCCTGGTAAGGCTGATTGTTCCCGATGAGGCTGGCTCATGCGGTGGCACCTGGGGCCCTGGACCCGCCCCAGAATCGCTGCCGTCTACTCCAGCAGTTGTTCAGAGCCTCCCTGAGCAGCGCGGGCAGGCCCCCGAGCTCACCGCCCAGCCCACCTACCCGTCCCGCCCCCCTGGCCACAATGGCGGGCACAGCAGCTGCTGTGGCCCGTGGGACGTGCAGGCCATGCTCCGTACCGGCGCGGGGCGCCGCCCAGAGGCCCCACCCGCCTGCGGCGCCGCGGCCGGCACAGGCGGCGGCGTGCCGCCGCCACCAGCGCGGCCTGCGGCACCTTGCAGCCATGGTCGAGGCGCCCACAGCTGCATCGGCCATGCAGGCAGCTCCCCTGCCACAGCTGGCGCCCCTTGACGGTGAGGGTGGGGTTGATGGGTCCAGCGCTGGGGAGCGAGCGGCATGCACACCACCCCATGGCCTTGCGTCTCGGCTTTCATAAGCTCGCCAGCCAACCCCTTTTCACGACCAGTAAACTCTCGCTGCCTGCAGAGAACTACGAGGAGACGTGCGCCTTCACGGACTTTGCCAACTGGCTCATCCCGGGCCGCTTGATGCTGGGGCGCTACCCGTTTGTGGAGCCCAGCCGCTGCCGCTCGCGCGACGTGGGCGAGGAGCAGCTGCGCCAGCTGCTGGCGGCGGGAATCACCGTGTTTGTCAGCCTGCAGGTGGGCGCAGCACACCTGTGGCGCAGCAGGGGCAGGGGCACGCTGGAGTTGCGCACTGCCTTTGGCGGTGCGGGCGCTGTACGAAGAACGCTTCCACAGCACCTCCGCCAACTGCACCACACTGTGCCCCCCACCCAACTGCCAAGCAGGCGGAGATCCCTGAGCAGGCAGCCATGCGCATCGGCGGAGCGGATGGGTTTGTGCCGTACCGCGCCGCCGCCACGCTGCTGGCCACCGCGCTGTCGCCGCCGCCCTCCATCGGTGGGTGGCGCCCGCAATGCAATCAATGTGTGGGGTTGCCCGAGCTGATGCTGGTCCTGCATGAATTGCTGCCAGCTGCTGCGTGCAGCGCACGGCCACACCTGCATGCTGGGACACGCCTCTGGTGAATCGGCCCTTCCCGCCCATGCTCATGCCTCCGCTCCGCAGAGGAGGTGGCCGCGCTGCGCACGCCCGACCTCGACCGCTTCCTGCCGCCGCGACGGCACCCCGCTGCCTGGCAGCAGCGCAAGCGCATCGAGCTCGACTTTGCGCACTGCCCCATTGTGGACCTGGGCCTGCCAGACCCGGACAGGTGCGGATTGCAGGGGCCGGTGGCCGGCAGGGTGGGCCGCTGTGCTTGCCAGCTGCCATTGGAGCTCTGGAGCGAGGGCTGCACTGGCCAGGTCGCAGCACCCTGCCCACCCTTCTACACCTCATGCGCACATTTAGGCTGCGGCTGCTGCTGGCGGACCTTACAGAGCGGCTGGATCAGGGACAGAACCTATACGTGCACTGGTGAGTGCACGAGTGCCGCCGCCGGGCTGCCCCACCTGCTTGGAGGCTTGTGTGCAGGTTGGCATTGGGGCATTGCAACCCCTCCAACTTGGTGCCACCTGTCAGTTTATTTATTGTGTCCATGTCTGTTGCTGCCTCATGTGCACTGCTGCTGAACCCTGTCTGCAGCTGGGGCGGCCGCGGGCGTGCGGGCGTCGTGGGCGCCTGCCTGCTCGCGCACCTGTATGGCCTGTCGGCAGACGAGGCCCTGGAGCGGGTGCAGCGCAGCTTTGACACACGCAAGGACGGCGGCCGCCGCTCGCCGGAGACGGATGAGCAGCACGCGTTTGTGCGCGAGTGGATTGCCCAGCGCCAGGCGTAGGGCAGCGCACATTGGCGCCGCCCACCCTTGCCCGCTCTCTTCCCGAATTCTGCCCTATTCCTTACTAGCCCCGCCTCCCACTCGGTACTCAGCAACTCAGCCAGGCCTGTACATTTAGTCAAGTCTGTAAAGTAGGTGCAAGGTTTGCCAGGGTTGCGGGGGCGTCACCTGCTGTGCCAGCCATGATGCGCGCATTCAAGTGGTCAAGTGCGGCGTCAGGTGACGGCAGCCGCAGCTTGCAAGCCTGCCTGCCGCCCCCACGCGCTTTGCTAGGTGCTGCAATCATCCATCGGGCGTTCAGACGGCCGGTCAGGGGCCTCTGCAGCGTGCGGACCACCGCCCCGCGGCGACTGGGGACCGGTGGCAGGAATGGGCGCGAAAAGCCTGCCACCTCCGCGGTCCCGGCAGCTGGGCCGGGCGCAGTGGCTGGCCCTGATGGCCTCGGCGGTGTTTGCGGCGGTGGTGGTCACCCGGCCTTCTGCTGCCCCGCCGGCGGGCTGGCAGCGGCTGAGTGATGCTGGAGGCAGCCCAGACAACGCCGAATGGCAGGGCCTCAGCCGCGAGGAGGCGGCGGCGCGCGCGGCGGCAAAGGCGGCGGAGACAACCGAGCAGCTGCTGTCGGTGCTCCAGGGGCGGCCAGCCTGCGTGGCGGCGGCCACCACCAGCCCCGTCGCTGTGCATGGCTGGGTGCGCAAGGCAGGGGCGCTGCCCATGTCGCTGCTGGACGGGCCCACCACCAAGGAGCGGCACCAGGCGTACTACCGCTGGCGCGACTTTGGCAACGTGACCACCCAGACGACAGAGGTGCTGGTGGATGGCATGCCGGGTGAGAGCAGCTGCTGGTCGATCTAGATTGAGTTGGTGCAGTCCTCATGCCACTACTCCAGCGACGGACGCCGGCGGGAGCTGCTGCCCCACCGCATGCGTCCGCTGCCCTCCCACCTCATTCGTCACTCGCTGCTGCCCTGCCGCAGAGCGCGTGGGTGTGCCGCCGCCGCTGTTCCCCTACTGCCGCGTGCTGGTGAACCACCGGTACCGCACGCTGTACCTCAAGGCGCCCAAGACCGGCAGCACCAGCCTGCTCACGCTGCTGGGCACATGCACCGGCGACAAGCTGACCGACAAGCCCACGTGCTTCCAGCCGCTGCAGGTGGGGCGGACGGTTCAAGGGGTGGCATGCAAGGGCCTGTCCTTGCCAAGCAGCTCCTGGGGCGTGCAGCTGCTGCGGCATGACAGACACTCCCCCCGTGCCTGGCCACGACCTAAAGCTTGGCGGCACACCCTGTGGTTGACGCCCTGCCGCTTGGCACGCGCCTGCCGCAGCCCATGGATTCCCGCCAAGAGTACGGCCAGATGTTTGCCGACTACTTTGTGTGGACGGTGGTGCGCAACCCGTGGGCCCGTGCAGTCAGCAGCTACCGCATGCTGTCGCGCTACATCCGCAGCGAGTGCAAGGTGGGCCTCCACCAACTGGGCGGCGGCAGTCTGCATGGGAGACAGCTTGCCAAAATGGATGGCGAGTCGCACATGCGTCTGGTTTGGCAGCTGCCCGGTCAACAGAAGACAATCAGGCCCAATTCGTGCATTTGGCAGAACAGTCTTGTGACACCTTTTGTTGCCGCAGGACCTGGTGGGCGGCTGGGACGCCGTGTGCCGTGACATCAACCGCCTGCCCCTGCTGCACGACCGCAGCCCGGGGTGCACCATCAGCAAGTAAGCTAGCCCAGCAAGCAGGTGGCCTCATGGATGCATGCATGCTGAGCAGCTGCTCAAATGTGGCCTGCTTGGCATGCCGTCCACCTCCTCCAACCTTGCTATTTGGGTTGACACATGGCGGGGCACAACACCTGCACACGGGCATAACCACTGCTCTGCTGTTCATACACCTGTGCGCAGGGTGCAGGGGGAGGGCTTTGCAATGCACCACCTCATCCCGCAGGCGCCATGCCTGGTGACCAGCAGCGGCGAGTGGGCGGCAGATTATGTTGTTCGCACGGAGCGGCTGCAGGATGACATGCGGGAGGTGCGCCAGCTTGGCACATGCCAGGGTATAGCATGCATCACATTGCCCATTTGCGGTTGTCTTATGCCGGCAGGCACCTTCAGTGCTGTGCCTTCCCTACATGGCATGCACTTGTGCCTGACATGCCATGTGCTTGCCATGTCTGCCGAAGTCAGTCACAGCTGAACACCCAACCAATGCCTGCATGACTGGTGCTTCCCACCGCAGGTGCTCAACCAGATGAATGCGCGGCGGCAGGAGGGCGCTGCTGAGCTGGATGTGGAGGGCACCCTCAGCCAGCTGACCAACGTGAACAAGGTGCACGTGGCCTGCGAGGGCCTGTCCGCCGACCAGGCAGCAGCAGCAGCGGCCGGCACCAGGTGCGGGGGCGGCTCAAGCTGAGGTGGGATGGACAGTCGGTAGGCAGACGAGGGCTGCAGCACATCACCCTGCTTTTTAGTCATCGCCTCGCTGCTCACTGCCCCTTCTGCCCACCGCCCCCTGCAGCCGGCGGCAACTGATGGCGCGGCCGAGCAGGCCGGCGCACATCGAGGCGCCGGAGCGGTACTGCAGCGAGGCGCAGTACTACACGGGGCAGCACTCGCACTGCTTCGACGCGATCCGCTCCTACTACTCGCACGACATGCAGCTGTTTGGCCTGGACAGCTGCCTCAGCCAGGCGCAGCCAGCTGCCACCGCCTAGGCTGCTCTCGTTTTGTTGCTCAGCTTGCTGTTGCCATGCTTGTGCTTTGCCTCCCCTGCTCATCCGCTCCTTGCTCCAAGCTCGTCCTATACCGCAATAAACTTGCTGAGTCGCTATCAGCCCCTGTTGCTCCTTCTTGTGACACGCCCAAGGCAGCCGTTGAAACAGATTACAGCCGATAGGGTCAATTTGCTAGGCTAACAAAACTAGATGCTGGCCACAGCGGCAGCTGCAGGTGGGCTGGAGGGTTGCAAAGCTTTGCTGCCAGGAGCAGCTGCTGCCGCTGCCTGCTCGTCCGGCTCTGCCTGCCCGCCCGCGTCTAGCTGCCCGGCCGGCGGTTGTGCCCCTGCCTCATCCGGCTGGCTGCTGCCCTCGGCTGGCTGCTGCTCCTGCTGGGCAGCAGGAGCCGCCGCATCCTCGGGGAGCTGAGCCGCTCCCTGGCCGGCCGCCTGGTCCTCCAGCGACAGCTGCGACAGCGACACCAGCTGCTCCGCGGCGTCAAACTCCAGCATCACCGCGTCATCGGCCATGTCGGCGTCGTCGCTGCCCAGTGCGGGCCGCCCCGCTGGCGCCCCGCTGCCGGCCAGCGCCGCATCGCCCTCGGGAGCGGGGGTCACGCTGACCTCCGCCTCCTCGCTGCTGCCGCACAGGGCTGCAGGGGGGGCAACGGGGGTTGAAGATGCAAACAAGAGGGTCAGCAAGATGCGCACAAACGTAGGCTGAATGACCAGGTCGTTCAAAGCAGGCAGGGCACCCTGCGGCCATATCTTGGATACCGCGCCACCTCTTGTGAGAAACAGCCTGTGCGCACCTGCATGCGGCGCTGCGTGCTCCTCATCGCTGTCATCGCTGCTGCTGCTGCTGCTGTCATAGACTGGGTAGGGCTGCGGCCCGCCAGGGGTGGGCAGCGGCAGCTTGCCAGGCCCCGTGGCAGCCCCGGTTGGGACGGCCGAGGCCAGCTCCGTGGCCCACTGCGGCTGCTCAGAGTCCACCTCCTCATCCTCGTGCGCCGAAAACATGCCGCCATACCTGCAGCATAGGGAAGGGCCACGGCTGGTTTAGAGAGGGCAGCCCAAGGGCAGCGAGGCAACACAACACACTGCCTGGTGCCCTGCTGGGGCTATGGTGCACAGGGTGCAAGGGCTGTCTGCCGTGCCGCTGAACCCAGCCGACCCAAGGCATGGGCGCACCGCTGGTAGACATCGCGCGTGAAAGTCTCAGCGTCCATGGTTCCAAAGTCCAGCTCCGTCTGAAACATGTCCCCCTCGGCATCCACCACTGCAACAGGGACAGCGGCGGGAATGGAGATGAAGTGAGCTGAGGCACAGATGGGGGGGGCAGGTGGGGCTCAGCTGGACTAGGTGTTACGCAAGGAGATGGAGTTGCATGCACACCCGTTCAGGGCAGAGGCCAGCAGGCGCAGTCCACACGCCACATTAACCAGTGGCCCTGCCCTTGCCTGGCTCGTGCACAGTGGGGCGGCCGCACTTCCAGTTGAACACGTTCTCCTGGGCATTGCGCGGCTCCAGCTGCTCCTTCACATACGCCTGCCAGCGCGAGTCGCTCTCCATGGCGGCATGCAGCTGCAGGCGGAGCAGGCAGGCGGCGTCAAGGCCAACATAGGTGAGCGTGCCGCAGGAAGGTGCCTACAGAGGAAGGGTGGCCGTAAACATGCGCAAGCGGTGGCAGGTTGCTTACTTCTCACTCCTCCCCTGACCCTGCACCCTACCTGCTGATGGCCCTCGCTGGCCAGCTGCAGGAGGCGGTTGGAGACCTGCGTCAGGTGGCCCACGTACCCAGCACGCAGCGGCCGCCGCTTCTCAGCGTGCTCATCGCCTGGCCGCGGCGTGGGGGTGACCTGCATGGGAGCAGCATGACCATGAAACTGATCAAACCCGCCCGCTGTTGCGGCAACCGTGCACAGCAGGGCCCTCAGGCAAGAAAAGAAACAGGGCTGGGTGCTCACCTGCGTGGGTGCATCCACCAGCCAGCCCAGCAGGCCGCAGTCGTGCAGCAGGAACTGCGCCAGGCACGGCGAGCACTTGTCCACTGCCGTCACTAGCGTGGCCACGTGCCGGTGCAGCACGTTGTTGAAGGGGAAGGCCAGGAAGAGCTCCATGCTGCGCTGCACGCCGCGCGTCGCCATCACAGCGCTCTCTGCAGGGCGGCGGCAGCGCGGACACGCAGGTGGGTAAGTGGGCAGCGACATGCTTCCTCCCCGTGTTGTATTGTGGCACAATGCAACTCGGCCAGTGCACGGCTGCATGCACGCCCATTTATCCTGACCCCGCTTCGCAGCGCACCTGCCGCCTCGTCGCCGCTGTGCAGCAGGGCCGCCAGCAGCTCCACGGCCTTGAGGCGCGGCAGGCCCACCGGCGGCTGCAGCAGGCCGTAGGAGGTGGGCAGCTGGCGCCCTTCGTCCGCTGCCTCCAGCAGCGCCACCAGGCGGTCGATGGATCGAGCAATGCACTGGGTGGCCTGCGCCCGCATCGCCGCGTGCACCTCTGCCGCAGCGGCATCCACGGAGGGTGGGGGCATGCCACCCATGCCGATGGCCTGCGCCGCCGCCTGCTGCTCCGCCGGGTTGGGCGGCAGCGGCTCCACCAGAGCAATGCACACGTTGAGCTGCGGAGGCACAAGCAGGCAGTGACTGTTGATTAGATGCGGGGCAGTTTGAAGGGCGGCTGCTCATGGCACGGGCTTCACGCACTGCACACTGGGGGCCAAGCAAGCTTAGCCAGATAAGCAACAAGCACACAGTCGCCCTCATGCAATGCTCACCGCGTGGTACATTGCGCTGTTGCCGCTGGCCTGCAGCAAGCTCTCCTCCAGATCTGCCTCGGAATCTTCTGCCGCCTGTGTGGATGAGCTGTGGGAGCTCGCTACATCGCCATTTGCAGCAGGCTCCGCGCCAGCCTGGGCTGAGGAGCCCTCTGCCGCTGCCCCCTCCGCTAAGCCGCCCTCTGCTGCCGCCACCGCCTCCCCAGCGGCTGCCGCCTTTGCTGCTGCGGGCTGGCGCAGCGCACGCTCCACCAGCAGCTCCAGGAAGGCGGGCTCAGCCAGGTTGCGGGTGAGTGGCGACACCTGGCTCTGTGCCAGCGCCGCCAGGATCTCAGCAGCGTTGGTCTGCGCCTCCAGCGGGTGCCCCGGCTGCAGCTTGTCGAGCAGCTGGTACAGCAGGTCGGTGTCTGCAGCACACAGGGCAGGGCAGGACAGGCAGGTTGCGACAACTAGCAACCCACAGGAGTGGCGGCAAATCACCTCCAACAATCACAACCCTGGCTCAGTGCCAGCGGCTGGCAAGGCTTTCAACAGCCCAACAGCCCCTTATTACCACCAGTACAACCTCACCCCACCCAGCCACACCCTGCACGCACCCGACAGCCACTGCAGGTGGTTGGTGGACAGGAAGGCGCGCTGCTCATCCGCGCCCACCAGGCGCACCAGCACCTCGGCAATCGAGGTGCAGTCGACGTGCGCCACCAGGCGTGCCAGCAGGTCCTGGTGGCGCTGCAGGTACTGCATGATGTCCTGCGTGCGCCGCAGCAGCAGGCTGCCCATCACGCGGCTGAAGTAGCCCGCCAGCATGGAGTGGAGCGGGCGCGGCGCCTGTGGCGGGAGCACGGCAGGCGGGGGTTAGGCATTAGCAGGGGAGGGCAGAACAGCACCCTGCCGTACACCAGCACCGCAAGCTAGATTCCCATCCAGCGTGGGGCGCCACGCCCTCCCCGTGCACACTGAAACACCCCCACCCACCTCCAGCAGCGAGAACAGCAGGCCCAGCAGATCCTCGTCCTCCAGCAGCGTGTTGAAGATGCCCTCCACCTGGTGAGCGAGCAGTGTGGGCGCGCACGTTGACATCAGCACCCAGGCTGGAGTGTTGGAGTCCTGAAGAGCCACACTGTGCAACCCCAAGCATCGCAGCGGCGGGCGCGTTACAACCAGCATGCCGATGCAGCACACGCCACCAGCTGTGCACCTCGCAGCAGAAGATCTCGCAGGCGGTGAAGGGGTACTTGAAGGAGCGCTTGGGGTCGGCCCCCTCTGGCGGCGGCTCCACAAGGTACCGCACCTGGCATGAGGCAGCCAGAGGCAGGCAGGCATGGCCTGTGCATTAGCCCTAAAACGCATTTCATGCGCATGTGCTGCAAGCAGTGAGCCACATGGGCCCGGCAGCCAGCAGCAGGGTTGCGCCGCTACATGGTACAGCTGTAACGTACAGCCCCACTCCCCGCAGCCAACAGCGCCCCTGTGCCAGCCCCTGGCAGCAGCTGCCCAGCCCAACCGCCACCACCCACCAGCTTCTCCACAGTGTCGCGCTGCTTGAGGTACGCCGTCAGCCGCGCATTGAGCGACTTGCACTCCTGAATCAGCTCATCCTCGTCCAGCAGCTCCTCCAGGCTGTACAACTCCTTGTCCAGGATGCTGTCCACCGGGCTGGCTGCGGCAGGGCGGGCGCGGCAGGGCGCGGCAGGCCGGGTGAGCGCAAGGCAGCAGCGGTGCCGGCATTGACCGGCGAGCGGGCGGCGGGTGGCGCTTGCCGTCGGCGCTGCCCCAGCGGCACGCCCTTACGAAGCTCCAGCCGCCCCCATCGCTTACCGGTGTTCAGTCCCGACACCTGTAGAGCGGAGGGGCGGGGAAAGGGAGTGGGCAGGGCGGTCAGTGGCCGAGCAGAGTCGGGAGCGGGCGTGGGGCCACCCGGACGACCGTGATGCAACACTCACTCCTCACCCTCCAAAACATGGCGTGCCGCTTCTGGTGCCTGCTGCGGGAGCCCGGCTGGGGGCGCTTGGGGGAGGGCGCCCCGCGGCTTTAGGGTGCTTGTGGGATTACTGATTGAGCCTGATTGCGCTCCGCAAGCAGCCAGGCGCCCCCGGGCCCCAGGCGCGCTGCAGGCTCTGCTGTTTGTTTGGGTGCCGCCCCGTGGGATGCAGGGGGCTCTGAGTCGCGCCGATCGCTTCCGGCAGAAAGCCAAACGCTGTACAAACGGCCAAGCCCCCGGGAGACGGCACTGCTGGCAGCCAGCTTGGCGTCCATGCCCGAGCCGGCCTTAGCGGCGATCGCCCGGCCCAATGCGATCTGCGCCGTCCCTACAAACCTGACAGCGCTCGCCGATACCAACCAGCCGTTTCAGGCGCACTCGACAGTGCGCACTCGCGCCAGGCACTCCCAGCAGGCCACCCAGCTTTTGATCCGGCCACTCGGGAGTGTGCACAGCTGGCAGGGCCAGCATCGGTGCGGCCCGATGTCAGTGGCAGGCGGCGGCGGCGGGCGACCGCTCAGCCACCGTGTGTCGTTCCTGTTCCGCCGCAGCGAGGGTGCTGGGGTGAGTTCGCCCGCACCATGTTGAATAAACCCTAGGAACGGCGGTGATGTGCAAGGGAGCCCGTCATCAACAGCATGTGCTGCCTGCGCCCATGCCCGCTGCAGCACTGCGCCGGCGTGAACGCTGTGGCGCTCTCGGCCGATGAGCAGCGGCTGTGGACCGGCTCCCGGGACTCCGTCATTGCCTGGTGGGTGGTAGAGTACAGAATTCTAGTCACAAACGTGTTGCAAGGCATGGTTTTGAGCGAATGGCAAGGGTGTGGTGCCGCCGCCCTCACTTGCTGTTCCCAACCACCACTGGCCCCACTGCAGCTGGGACGCCACAGCGGCGCCGCGCCCTCCCCTGCTGCACGAGCATGTTGGCCATGTCGACTGGGTGAGGCTGCCACTGTCCCCATGAGCATGCTCTGAGCGGGCATAGTGTGTGCCGCATGCCGAGGCAAGAGCTTCAGTTTGCACAGCAGCACTCGTAGGAGCGGGCCTTGCAGCTTGCTTCATGCCGGCTTGGTGCAAACGCCCAGCTTGCACGCCCTGCTCGCCCGTAGGTCAACGACCTGGCGCTGGTGGGCGATGTGCTGGTCAGCTGCTCCAACGACCGCACGCTGCGCGTCTGGCAGCCCGACTCGCCAGGTGTGCCTCTGGCTCGGCAGCAGCGCAGTGGCGAGCAAGTGGCCAGAGCTGTGTGCGCAGTGCAGAGCTGCGGCGGAACTACCTGGCGGCACTGGCCATGCTGCATGCCAAGTGCTTTCTTTGTGGGCGCAGCTCTGTGAGCAATGAGTAGCTCGCGCCACCGTCTTGAAACGCTGCCGCCCCTTGTGCTTGCCTGCAGGCCCTGCGCTGGGCTGCCTGACCGGCCACTCCGACTACGTGACAGGCGTGGCGGCCTCGGCGGCCAGCGGCACACTGGCCAGCGGCGGCCTGCGTGGCGAGGTGCTTCTGTGGGATCTGGAGGCGCTGCGTCGTGTGATGACAGGGGCCGCTTCAGATGACACTTTCGGTGCCACACCCGCCGACGCGCCGCGCGGCTCCATCTACGCCATCGGCATGAACGAAGCGGGCAGCCTGGTGGCCACTGGGTCCACAGAGGTGGGGATGTAATGTAGCAATGTAGCGCAGTGTGTCACCATGGAGGTGCCGCTGGGGTCCATCGCATGACAAAGCCTGCCTTGCCTGTGCATGTGTCGGCAGGCCATCTGCAGACCATTGGTCCAACCGTTCCCACTGCCGAATCAACTTGTGCAGGCCCTGGTCAGCCTGATAGATGTGCGCAGCAGGCAGACGGCGATGCAGCTCAAGGGGCACAGCGACAACATCAGGCGCGCGGCGGCATGCTGCGGCCGAACGTTTCTGCTGTGGCGTGGCCAACTCACCCTGCCCTGCCCTGCAAGCTGCATACTACATGCTTTGACAACCCGCCTGCTCTGCGATCATGCACACAGCAGCCTGCGCATGCCGCCGCCCTGCCTGCCCTGCAGGGCGCTGCAGCTGGATGGCGAGGGCCGCCTGCTGCTGACGGGCTCAGCGGACCACACCATGCGGCTGTGGGACCTGGGCCAGCAGCGCTGCGTGCAGACGCTGGCGGTGCACACGGACAGCGTGTGGGCGCTGGCTGCGGGCGCCGGCTTTGCCACGGTGTACAGCGGCGGCAGGGACGGCTGCATCTACAAGTGAGCTGCGGCAGCTGCGGCAGGCATATCATGCGCCAGGCGCATGATACGGTGTGGCGGCGGCAGTGCACTTGCTGGCAACTTGGAGCCCTGTGCCGTGCAGCAACTTGATGCTGCCATGACCAAAATGCATCGACCTGCCTTCTCCCTCACAACTCACAACCGTCGCAGGACGCGGCTGGCCACGCGCGTCAGCGAGCTGCTGGCCTGCGAGCAGCAGCCGGTGCTGCGCCTGGCGGTGGCGGCCGACGAGCGCTCCCTGTGGGCCGCCACCACCTCGCCCAGCGTGCACAAGTGGCAGGTGGAGGCTCGAGAGCCGCCTGCCCTGGCGCTGCCCGTGTCGCCCCGCTCCCCAGCTCCCGCCGGCGGCGGCCCAGCGCCCATCGCAGGCTCCTTCTTCCATGCCAGCCCCTCGGTGGCGGCCCGCGCACGTCTAGCATTTGACTTGCATGGTGGGTGCCGGGCTGCGGGCTGTTGCGGGCATGCTGGCTGCCTCCAATGTCGTCTGCTTCCGACGGTGCTGGTGTTGCTATCGCCAGGCCAAGCTCACCAGCCCATCCTGCTGGCATGGTTTGATGCACCCCCGCATCCTCCCTCCTGCTGTGCCGCAGGCACCCGCCCCTCAGCGCAGCAGCTGCAGCCTCTGGCAGCCACACCCGGCATGCCGCCCATCCAGCACGCGGCGGTGCTGACCGACCGGCGGCACGTGCTGACGCAGGATGCGGAGGGGCGTGTGCAGATGTGGGACGTCACCGCAGGTGCGGGGAGTCCATCAGCAAGCCTGTGGCTGCATGGCAAGCAGGTGTTCCATGAGCTGGATTGCTGCTCTGCCAGCAGCAGTCCTGTGCTGCCTGCTGTTGCTCTATAGGCTGTGGTGGCAGTAATCCAGCCTGCGACACCCTGCCGCAATTCTGCCCTGCATCGTTGGCCACTGTGCAGGCGCGGCGGTGCGCGACTTTGGCCAGCGTGAGCTGAAAGACGTGGAGCGGCAGCTGTTTGAGCCATCGCAGTCCGTCTCCGCCTGGTTCGCACCAGAGGTGCGCGCGGCCGGCCACCAGGGCCAACCATAGGCTCTTACGGATCGCAGTGCTGGTTCAACTATCTCGTTAGTACCGTATTGGGCTGCCCTGCTGATCAGGGCTTTGCTTTCTGTGTCTGCCCCGCTGCTCCTGCCTGCCTACTGGAGGTACTATGCTGAGCATTCTACCGACACTTCTGTTGCCCCCACTCAGATCAAGCTGGGCAGCTTGGCCGGCAGCATGGAGGCGCCTGCCTGCTTTGGCGCCGAAATCTATGCCCAGGTGATGCAGCAGTGTGCTTGATGCAGTGCGTGCTGCCACAATGCCTGGGATTGCTGGGCGCAAAGCTCCGGCTGCAGGGCGACTTGATCATGTGCAATAGTGCGTGTTCACACAGGTTGCCTCTCCACAGTAGCCACTCCCACCCCCTGTGCTGTTCGCTCCTGTGTGCAGGACCTTGGAGACGTGGAGGCGCCCATTGATCTGAAGGTCAACTTTGGCGAGCAGATGCTGGTGGCGCTTTTCAGGCAGTGGGCATCAACGCAGCAGCAGCAGCAGCAGCAGCAGCAGCAGTCACCCACGGCTGGGCAAAGGGGCGGCACACAGCAGCAACGGCAGCCAGCAGCAGCACCAGCGGCGGGAGCAGGAGCAGCAGCGGCAGGAGAGGCAGCGTCAGCAGCAGGAGATGCTGCTGTGCAGCAGCAGCAGGTTGATGAGGACAGCAGCATGGCTGATGCGGACGAGGACTCGGCAGCCGGGTGAGGCACAGGGCAGGTGGATTTGGTGGGCCTGCTTGCACCATGCATGCCATGAGAAGCATGCTGATGCAAGGCATGTGTGCATTGATGGCAAACTGGGCTACTGGTAGCCGCTCTGCCGCACCTCATGTCAAGACAAACCTGCCCTGGCACACCCACCCACTGCTGCCCGCAGGTCTGCCGAGCCCGCCGCGCCCAGCAGCCGGTTTGTGTTTGAGGGCCCGCTGGCGCCGGTGGTCATGGTGGCGCCAGTGGGCGGCAGCAGCGCCGGCGGCGCAGGCTTCATCCCCTGGCGCTGCGCGATTGATAGCTTCACTGGAGAGGAGGAAGTGCCGCAGGTGCGCTTTGGATGGGATGCAGGCAGGCGTTTGGGGGGCTGCTTGGAAGGTCTGAGCAGCTGAGACAGCGGGCAGCAGAGCATGAGACTTCAGGCATGCTCCTGCTGGTGGTCATGCAGAATTGGGTGCATGGCCTCAGTGCCCACG
>VFQQ010002032.1_pt1 | contig 24958 bp, 38 predicted proteins | sample 3512341 | NCBI WGS metagenome assembly VFQQ01 (sample SAMN10412373, study PRJNA504923) | tailings metagenome | isolation source: Relicate 2 Philex TSF1 revegetated site | place: Philippines: Tuba, Benguet | collected 2017-08-29 | reverse complement strand
GGGGGGGGGGGGGGGGGGGGGGGGGGGGGGGGGGGGGGGGGGGGGCGGCGGGGGTCCCGCAGCTCGGCGCTTGTAGTTGAAGCCTCCCACACCCTCTCGGCTGGCTGGCAGCGTGCGTGAGTGCGGCGCGAGGTGAGTGCGGGGCGGGGCGGAGCGTCGGGGCGATGGCTGGGATTTGCAGTGGCCTCCAGGTCCTGTCCGACAATCAGGGATCACCATAAGACTGCCGCAAGCGCTGCCAAGGCACGGCAACCACAGAAATGCAACGTCCGTGCATGGGCCCGTGCGGCCGCCATGAATGACCAATCGGGCCCGTCACCACGCATATGCGAGCACTGGTGCAGCGTCTGAGCCGCCAATCTGGTCGCTGCCCGCCTGCCCCGAGCACCCCCGCCGCTGTGAGCTGCCCTGCTCCCGCTGCTCGATATGTGCATTGCACGGCGATGGCATACCATGCCGCTCGACATCGCGGGCAGCGCCGCAGGCTGCTGCCAGCCATGCGGTGCCGCCTGGCGGTGCCGCCAGAGGCGCTGCCAGCCTTCCTGCTGGCGCATCGCGCCCATCGGCGGCCATGCATGCGCCCTCCAGGCCGCGCCGATCCAGCCGCCACTGCTGCTGCCGCCGCCGCCGCCGCTGCCCACCCGCTTCCGCCGGCCGTTGCCGCAGGTACCGAGCGATCCGGACCCGGCCCGCCACCCGCGCTCCCATCAGCAGCAGCATGGCAGGCGAGGAGGCGGCCCCCGGCAGCCTGGAGCAGGGCATGGCGGTGCTCAAGGCCTCCAACGAGAGCTGGTTCACCGAGCTGTCCTCGCTCTGGCCCGGCACCGGCCTCTCTATCAAGGTCGACGAAGTGCTGTTCCGCGGCCGCTCCGATTTCCAGGTGTGATGGGGTTGTGCTTCTCGTGTGCTTGTGAATGCTACTGCCTTTGTCCTGCTGGTTTGGTAGATGGTTGTCGGGGGCTGGCCTGAAAGCGCGGCCGCGGCTGCTGCTGAGATGCGCTGGTGGCTGGCTGCTTATCTAATTAGGGTGTAACGCTGTACCAGCATGCTAGGGAATTGCCGAATTCAGGCCACGTATCTCCATATCTTGCTGCGACCACACACGTGCCAGGCGATGCTGCTGCATCTGCCGACGCGTGCGCACTGCCTGCGCGGGAGGCACGATGGGGCAGCGTTGCAGGATGGTGCTGTTTGAGCCCTCACCATGCTGCTATGCTGTGCACGACCCTTACACTTTGTTGCAGGACGTGGCGGTGGTCAAGACCCAGGCCTTTGGCACGGTGCTGGTGCTGGACGGCGCCATTCAGTGCACCGACCGCGATGAGTTCTCGTACCAGGTAGGAGCGGTCCTTATTGTGCAGCAATGCGCGATGTTGGTTTGGATAGGCAATGCTAGGCGTTGAGCGAGGCAGGCTCGTTCAACTAGTGTGGCGGCTGTTTAAACTCCATTTGGGTTGGCCTGAACTAGCCATGTGCAGGCTGTTAGCAGCCATGTTGCCGTAGTGGTCTACGGGCTAACGCAAGCTGCCTTCCCCTCCCCCGCCCTTGCTCCGCCACAGGAGATGATTGCGCACCTGCCCGCCTGCGCGCTGGCGCGGGCGCCCAAGCGTGCCCTGGTGGTGGGCGGCGGCGACGGCGGCGTGCTGCGCGAGCTGAGCCGGCACGCCAGCCTGGAGGAGATCCACATTGCCGAGATCGACGGGTGCGCTGCGCTGCGCTGCGCTGTGCTGTGCTGTGCGGTGATACATGCATCAGCTGCTCGAAGCCTACCGCGCTGCCTGTCTGTCTTGCTGCCTGCATCGATTCACGTCCTCCTGTTCCTGTGTTATTGTCTGCAGCATGGTGATCGATACTGCCAAGAAGTTCTTCCCCCAGATGGCGATTGGCTACTCCGACCCCCGCGTGAAGGTGCGCTGCTGCTGCTGTCTCTGCTGGAGCTGGGCTCGTGCTGTAGCTGCTGCCACCTGCTGCTGCTCGGCAGGCCGTACTTACATGCTCGGCTGCTGCTGCTGGCGTTCCTGCAAATCAACCACACTACCACCCATGCGACTCGCTCACCATATGCCGCCTGTCAAATTATCTGCAGGTGCACGTGTGCGACGGCATCAAGTTTGTGCAGGACGCTCCTGAGGGGCACTACGACGTCATTGTTGTGGACAGCTCCGATCCAGTGGGCCCCGCCGAGGTGCTGTTCCAGAAGGTCAGTGCGTGTGTCCCTAATTGCAGCAAATAGGCGGAGACAGGTGTCGAGCGGCCATGCTCATGTTTCGCTGCATTGCAGTAGCATGGTAGGCGTCTTGCCGGTCTAGCTGAATGCACCTTCACCTGACCCTCTGTCGCCCTGCAGCCCTTCTTCGAGGCCATGCACCGCGCGCTGGCGCCCGGCGGCATCGTGTGCACGCAGGCGGAGAGCCTGTGGTGAGCCTGGTGGCTACTTTTGTGTGTGTTGTGCGGGAAAGGAACACATGCGGGCCATGATTGCCCCAGCCACGGCATGCCATGCACTGCAAGTGCCGAGGTTTGTTTGTCCCGTGTGCAAACATCAAGCGGTGCATCTCCTCGACACCCTCATAACTCGATTTGCAGGTACCACCTGGAGATCATCAAGAGCCTGGCCGCCATGTGCTCCGAGGTGTTTGTGGGCGGCGGCGTGCAGTACGGCTTCACCACCATCCCCACCTACCCCAGGTGCGTTGATGATGAGGTTTTGCCCCATATTGCTATGTTCGCTGCGGTTTGATGGTCAGTGCGACCTCACCACCATCCCCACCTACCCCAGGTCGGTTTGCGATGCATGTCTGGGTTCACCTAATATCATAGCCAAGGGCTTGTTGGAAGCGGCAACGGCACGCTTACCGCGCTGTCACCGCCACATCTGCCCTCAACACCCTCTTTCGCTCGCCCTTCTGCTGCCCGCAGCGGCCAGATCGGGTTCATGGTGTGCACCAAGGCGGCGGGCGACGGCAGCGCGCCGCCCAACGCAGCCGAGCCGCGGCAGCCGCTGCCCGGCACTCCCGAGGGCCGGGGGTACACGCCGCTGCGGTGAGTGGTGGCAGGAATGGGAAATAACCAAGCCGCGTGCATGGGAAGGTTAAGTGGCCAACAGTGGCTGACAGCAAAGGTGGATGGTCTGCAGGCCTCCCCGCCTGCTGCCGCTCCGCCACGTTCTACTCACCTCTCTCTCGCACATCCCCCTTGCAACGCAGGTACTACACTCAGGAGGTGCACCGCGCCGCCTTTGTGCTGCCCGCCTTTGCCAAGGAGGCGCTGGCAGGCTCCCTCACCTACTGAGCGGCCGGCGGTTGGGCAGGTTGTGAATCAGGCAGCACCCAGTTGCATGTCGAAAGTGCGGCTGCTGCCCGGCATGCCAGCCTGCCCACCCCTTGGCCCCCTCCCGTGACGCCCGCTGTGGGCGGGTCCGATTTGATTTTCTTCACTGCTGTGCTGCATTAGCGTTGCTGTTGAGAGCGTTTAGCGTGTTGTTGCTGCTGCAAACCATGCAAGATGAAGTGCGCAGAGGGGCAGACTCACGCTGTGCGCCGCCGCTGAGCCGCCGCCGCTGGGGTTCATGGCAGCTCTGCAACGCTGCACTCGCCCATCAGATTTCGAACGCCTGCCTGCATTCCCCGGGGCCTGGAGAAGGAGGGAGCCGCAGGATGGGGGACGCCGCGCCTTCGTCCGCCGTAGCCCGCGTGCTGGCGGACGCGTACTTGCTGCAGCGAGTGCTCAGCAATGTGACGATGGAGGACATGTGAGCCTGGGCTGGAAAGCCGCAATGAGCACACGGCTTAGGGTTTGTGGGCTGGATAGCGCTCGCAAACACGCTGGCTGGTCCCCTCCCCGCGGCCTGGGATGCATGCATGGTGCCCACAGTTCGCTGCCAGGCGCGCTGCAGGCCCGACACTCCCGCCGCCGCCGCCGGCGAGCACCGCCGCCGCGGCCCTCCTCGCTCCCACCCGCACTGCACACCCGCCCACACAATGCAGGCTGCGCCACGTGCCGCTGGTCAATAAGGCCTTCATGGCTGCATCCAAGTGGTGCTGGGCCGAGCTGGAGCTTGATGCCCTGCGGCTGGGCCCTATCGCGCCTGCCCCCGGCGCAGCCGCCGCCTTTTGGCGCGGCCTTGCTGCCTGGGCCGGCCGGCGCGCCGCCGGTATGCGCACCCTCAAGCTGCTAAACGTGCGGCACCTGCTGCGAGAGCTGGACGAGGGGGACCGGTTGACGGCGCTGGCGGGGCTGTGGACGGCGCTGGCGGCCGGTGCCCCAGGCGGCCCCACCTTGCAAGCACTCGAGCTCGGCCGCTCGTCAGTGGCGCTTGCCCCGGGCTCCCTGGCAGCGACGGCCTGCCTGACCAGCCTGCGGAAGCTTACCCTCTACTCCGCCGGCCCCCTAGATTTCGCTGAGGTGGAGGCCATTGCCCAGTGGCTGTGCCAGCTGGAGCGCCTCACGCTGTGCCTGCTGCACCAGCGCGGCGTGCACAGCAGCTTCCGAGGCCCCTTCCCAGCCGCGCTCACGCGCCTCCAGCGCCTGCGCTGCCTGCATCTGGAAGCGCCGTACAGCGGCCACAATGCGCCGCTCTGCGTGCTGCCAGACGACCTTGGAGGCTGGGGCGGGCAGGTGCGAGGGCGGGGCTTGAGGAGGCCTGTGGTGCTGCTGTGCCCGTCAGAGCCTGTTTCTGGCGCCTTGTCGAAGCTGTGCAGGCTGCTTTACTTAACACGTCGACCCAACGTGAATCGCCATCCCATGCTCGGCTTGGCGCTTGCATTTGCTTGTTGCCGCAGATGCAAGAGCTGCACCTGGTCAACCTGGGCCTCGAGCGCCTGCCGCCCAGCATCAGCCAGCTCACCGCTCTGAAAGAGCTGTGGTGAGGCGTGCCGGCTGTGGATGGAACCGTGCAGTGCCTTGAGTGTTCCCCTCGCACCATGCAGCCAGCGAGTATCGCTGTGCTTGCCTGCCTTCCAGGATGTAATGTGCTGCTGCGCTGCCGCCCCGCTGCAGCCTGGGGCGCAACCGCCTGGGGGCGCGGCTCGACTCGCTGCCCGCTGAGCTGGCGCAGGTAAGGAGGGCACAAGCTGCGCTTGCAGTTGGCTTTGCTGTTGTGCACGCTGAGCTTACTGAGTCGCAGGCATGCCTGCTTGCCTGCTTGCTGAGTTGGCGCAGGTCCCTGGTATGCATCCCACCTTGGCATGTCGCTTGTTGGCACAAAACGCCATGTTTTATCTATATCCCCTTGCCTTCTGCAGCTGACGCGCCTTGTGCGGCTGGACCTGCAGCACATGTGCTGTCGCTGTCGCTGTGCTGTTGACCTCTTCCAAGCCCCTTATCATGCGCAGCTGACGAGCCTGGTGCGGCTGGAGCTGCAATACAACGGCTTGGAGCGCGGGCCGCCGGCTGTCGTGGGCGAGCTCACGTCTTTGGAGGTGAAGAGCAAAGCACTTTAGAACTTAGCTGCTCGGATTTGCGCTGCACAGTGCTTTCACCCTGCAACCTCTGCGTTGCAAAACACTGCCATGCACATCACGGCTGCTGCTGGCCGTGCTGCGCAGGAGCTCAATCTGAGCGGCAACCTGTGGGGCTCCGCTGCGCCCGACCTGCCAAAGGAGTATGCCCAGCTGAGGTGTGATGAAATGAGAAATGGGGTGGAACTTGTTTGTTCACCGCGAAGCAGTGTTGCATTTGGCAGCAAGCGCCGACCAACCTGCCAAAGGAGCATGCCCAGCTGAGGTGCTCAGTGTGTGTGTGTGCACCTGATATGGCGCCCCGGACCAGAGGAGCAACGTGGTGCTGCCCCTGCCTTCCCACCTCCCGCCCCATCCTTGCCCCATCGCAGCCGCCTGCGCTACCTGACCCTCACCAACTGTGAGCTGCTGGTTCTGCCGCCAGTGGTGCGTGGCATGGCGGGCTTAAGGCTTCTGAAGCTCAACATCAACCGGCTGCAGGCGAGGCTTGCTGCTGCTGTTCCTGCTGTCGGTCAACCAGCGGCTGCGCCTGGCTTCAAGCCTGCAGCTGGGAAGCGGCTTCCCAGCACTACCAAATTCCCTGAACACCGATGGCAGTACCGCCCACCACCTTCCAACCTGCCCCACTGTCCGATGCTTTTCGTCACGCCGCCACGCTTACTGACCTGGTCACAAGTCCTGGGTCCCGACTGCATCCCGAACTCAATACCTCTCGCTGCCCTGCAGACGCTGTCGGGTGGACCATACCTGCAAGAGCTCGAGTGCCTGGTGAGCTGAGTCAGGCTGTCGCCGCTGATACTGCTGCTCCAAGCACGAGTTGTCCTGCCCCATTCTTGCTGTTCGACCTGCTGCGTCCGTGGCGCTGCTGGCCTTGCGTCTTGGCACGCGTTGTGTGCAGCGGCTTGTGCTGGTGCAGAACATGCTCTGCTGCCTCTGCCGCCTCTTGCCTCATTGCAGGACCTGGCGCACAACTGCTTTGCGGCGGGATACCCCCGCGCCCTGGCCGACGCGCCCAAGCTGCAGATCATCGCCTTCCAGCACCGCGGCGTGCACTACATGTGAACGTCACCTGCATTTGACACGCAATGGGAGGAGGCTTGTTTGGTTTGTGCTTGCGTAGCTCTTGTCGGTGCAGCTTGCGTCCAGCCTTCAGTTCAGCTGCTGGGCGTCTGCCATGCTCCGCCTCCTGACCGCACCCGCTTCACATCCGTTTCTGACCGCAGTGACCCGGCTGTCGCTCTGCGAGAGGCGGCTGCCCCTGCCTCTCCCCGCCTGGCCGGGGCCATGGCAGCTGTGGTGCTGGACGGAATGGCGGTGCAGCCTGGGATGCAGCCGCTGCCGGGAGCTGTGCTGGAGCTGGGCGCGCTGCTGGACCTCTAAGCAAATCAAAATGATGAAGTGATTCGTGAACTAATCCCTGGATTGATGCTGCGGCCGATTGTTTCTATGCTATGCACGTCAATTGCATACACACACAGCGTGCTTGACCAACATGTGGTATCTGTTAACTGACTGTCCCATGCATGTTTCACTTACACGCTGGTTGTGCATCATTCCCGCGCCCTAATTGTGCTGCCAATATTGTGACATCATTTCACATGCGGTTGGATGCAGTGGCACAGCTTTTCAGAAAAGACAGGTGAGGCACGCGGCTTTGGGTTGTTGGGGGACAGGCGGGGGGTGTGATAGAGCGGGCAGCTGGGGAAAAAGGATCACTGCCACGGTGTGCTGCAAAACTCAGGAAAACAGAGTGAAAATGGATCAACTGGCACAATCAATTGGCGCACATGCGATCAGAAGGGCAGAAGCTGCGGCAGCATCAAGCCGCCGGCTGCGATGAAGAGAGGGGAAAACGGTGCGCTAATGCGCGTGGCTGGCCACACAACACAATGCAGAGAATCAAGAGGGGTCGCTTGCAAAAGCCTCTGATAGCGAGGCACACTGGACATGCGTTTGGGAAGGGTCGCTTTCGAACGGGTTGCGTTCCAAACAGAGAGCATGGCGGCGAGCTTGGCGACTGCGATTGCCCGGTACTGCGGTGCGCCAGTGCTGCCTTTTCAGTCCTCACAAGCGCACCTCCACCCGCTTCTTCAGGTACTGTGAGAGCGCCTCGCTGATAAACTGCGGGCAATAGGCAGCATAACTGAATGTCGGCGCGTGGTGAAATGGCGTTTGGATTGCAGCAGGGCCTCGCTGATGAACTGCAGGCAAAACGGCAGTTGGAATGGAGCAGCGCCCCCCTCACAAGCGGCTACAGCTGCAATCGCAGAACAGCAGAACAGCAGGGCAGCCAGAGCAGCGGTAATGCGCGCCTCTGCCGTGCTACCAGGACCCCTCCCCTCAGTGAGCGTAGCCAGGCAGAGAGACATGTGTTTGTTGCGGCCTGCAGGACCTACATGACCGTCGGGCCCACCCACCTGCGGCAGCGTGGCGCCGTCCTCGTCATCCCACTCCATCTCGCTGACAGGCCTGTAAGCAATGGGGTCAATGAACGTCTGACGGCGAGGCCCACATTTGGGATTTGGTCACGAATCGGGATGATCGCACTTCCTGCTGGTTTGGTGCGGCTCCTGACCGACAGCTCCTGCTGCTCTGCACCACAGTTGCAGGCTGTCGCCAAGCAGTGCTGGATATCTGCGCACCTGAACTCGCGCTCGTCGCGGTCCTGCCAGGGCTCAAACAGGTTGGACTCCACCACCAGCGCCCGCTGCTCCAGGTCCTTCCTGCAGCAGCGGCGGCGAGAGTAACGCAGGTTCACAGCATCAGCATGAAGATCCAGCGCAAGCAAGTGCAAATGTGTGCCAACAGGCAGAGGCGCGCATTCCACACAGGGCATACGCAGTTGAAAGAGCCTGAGGCACCAAAAGGCACCAAACAGTGCAGCGCGTCGCCTACACCAAGCAATCCGCCTCACTTGATGCACAGGTGGCCGTCATAAGGCAGCAGCACGCAGACCTGGCGGCCCTCGGGCCGCACCTCGTAGCTCAGGTCCTGTTGTGGGGGAAATGCGGCAGGTGCGGCTGTTTGCAAATGTGCAGATTTCAGATTGCAGTGCTGCCTTGGTCTGGCGACCGCACCTCATAGCTCAGGTCCTGTACAGACGATGAAGCGACGGCAAGGATCGGGAGTAGCCTCCCTCGCTCCACAGAAATGCTCCACCCAGTGCATGCACCTGCCGTCACGCGGCCTGCTGGCAGCAACCTCACCTCTCCCGCCTCGCGCAGCCCGCGCTCAATCTTGGTCCACAGCCCTCCGATGGCGATGTCCGCCTGTGGTTATGATACACCGTTGTGACAGGAAACAGGCCCTGCTCAGCACGCTGCATGCCTGCCGCTGGTTGGGCAGGTGGGGAAGGGGCAGGCAAGCAGGAGGCAGAGGCAGAGGCAGCTGAGCGACGGTGTCCCAAGGCCTGGAACAGCTGCACGGTATGGGCACGCAAACAGTACTGCAACGCTAGTGCATCATCGTTGAGTGAACGCATACGCACCAGTGAGGAGAAGGCCTGCGGCGAAAGGTGGTCCACCGACAGCTTGTCACTCTCCACCTCTGTCCCCGCAGCGCCGGCGCCATCCACAGGCGCCTGCGCTGGCGCCGGAGCTGCGGCGGCTGCCGCTGCGGCCTCGCCACTGCCGGCGCCGCTTGCTGAGGAGGCCACCTGCATGTGTTGTCGTATTGTTGAGGATGGGTGCCTCGCATGTGCGAGTGGCAGCCTGGGCGACACGAATAAAATGCACACTAGCATCCTCCCTTCCGGAGCCGGCCGACGCACCGCGCTGGCGGCGTCGGCGCCGACTTTCCCGCTCAGGGCCTCCTCTCGGACGTCGAACCCTTGGCCGTGCTGCTGCCGGGCTGCCAGCAGCAGGCGGGAGGCGGCTGCTGGGGCACCTGGCTGGGGGCGTGTGGACAGGAGCAGCCTGCCGGCCTCCCGAGCCGACCCCCTCAACAGGCTGCGCAACATGTTGGCACAATGTCGGCTGCCTGCAATGCGCCGTCACGGAACGCCCCAGCGCTCCGCAAATGAAGAACCCCGCTGCCGGCGCTGCGCCGCTGTGCTGCCAATGCCGCCTTTGCGGGCTGCCGCTGCCTCAGCAGCACCGAATACAGTTGCACAGCTGCAAGCACGGCAGATCAGCTGCATCAGAGCAGGCGCTTGGAAATCGCAAGCGCAGCCGCCGTTGGCTCGCCTCAGCAGCCACGCCGGGCAGCGCATCGAGCGCACAACGGTAAGCGCTCGTCGATGGATGCTTCCCGAGCGTGCAGGCGGGCCCTGCCACCCAATCGCCGCCGATCGCCGCCGCCAGCCGCCGCCATTTGAACTGCATGGTCTTGCATGCCCCATCTGCTGCACGGCCCCGTGCTGTCGCCCAGGTAGCCATGGCGGACATCGAGCAGGAGCTCAAGGGCTACATGGCGGGGCGGGCGGGCGGCCGCTCAAAGCATGCGGCCCGCAAAGTGGAGCAGGCGGCGCAGTGCTACCGCAGGGCGGTGGAGGCGCTGCAGCGCTCGGGCAACGCCAGCCAGGAGCTCTGGGTCATGATTGACGTGAGCTTTGGGGTTGTGGTGTAGGTTTGGAGTGTTGGTGGGTGTTTGTCAGGCAGGCACGGAACGTATGGCCCCATGCAAGCCAGGTGCCGGCCACATCCCGACTGCAACACCCCCCTCCTGCCCGCCCCTCCCTGCCTCCTGGCCCACAGATGCTGGAGCGCTGCCTCACGGCTCTGCAATGCGAGTTTGAGGGCCCCCCAGACTACTACTTTGGGCCGAGGCAGTACGAGGAGTTTCTGCTGCCCGCGCTCAAAGGCGTGGGCCGCGGCTTTGCGAGGGGCCTGTACATTGCCCACCAGGCCTGCGTGGTGAGGGGCTGGGAGGGAGGGACTGAGACTTGCAAGGGCCTGGACAGACCGCAAGGCTGGGAAGCATGCAGCGGCAGCTGACGTGCTTGCAATGTTCGGCTGGGGCACAACGGCGTTGCTAGGAGATAGAAGCACTGGCCGCAAGGGACTCATGCCGCTGGTTGCTTAGCCTTTGCCGCAACCCAGCTCCCTTGCCGCTCACCCCTCCTCCTCCACAGGTGGATGACTTTGTGCTGCACACACATTGCGAGCCGCTGAGCGTGTCCCAGCAGCTGGCGGGAGTGCGGGAGCTGTGCCGCCACCTGGCGCTGGTACCGGCAGCCAGCCAGGTGCAACCTGACATGGCGCCCATGGTCTGCTTCACAATCCTGAACGCCATTGCCAAGGTGCGCTGAGTTTGCAGTTGAATTCGGTCACGAGTGCTGCTGGCAACCCAGCTTTGGCGCTGCCAATGTGTGTGGAACAGGCTGGAAGGGGCCAGTGCACTTGCAGTGGTGCAGCCTCAACTGCCCTGACCGTGCCTTGTCTGAAATTGGCCAGTGTATGGCTGCCCTGCTGCTTCAACCTCCAGCACAGCCAGCGCGTGTGCGCCCTCTCCCACTGCCGCAGCTTGCGTTCCTGGGCACCCGGCGCGGGCGGCCGCCCATGCCTGCCGGCGACTTTGAGCGGCCAGTCGATGAAAAAGTGGCAGCTGAGGCCGCCCGCCTGGGCGGGCTGAAGGCCACGCTGCAGCTGATCACTGATGCGCCGGAACTGGATGGACCCTGGGAGATTGGCGGCGAGTGAGTTGCTGGGCAGCAGCAGCCGGCAAGCAGTAGCTGCCGCCTCTGCGGCCCGCCGGGGCAAGGTGCTGTGTGTGCTGTGCTGGAGCCGGTGCCGCACGAAGGGCAGGAAAGCCGCGCCTGCTGCCCCTGCGCCGCCTGCACCTCTCCTGCCCACCACCTCTCATTGCGGTCTGCGGAACTGTGGTGACCTGCGGTCATAATCTTCTCAAGTCTTGCTCCATTGCGCCCTGCCTTCCACCTGCCCACCCTGCAGGGCTGAAATGGGCGTGCTGTACATGGCGCAGTGCATGGCTGCTGCGCTGCTGGCGCAAGGCAGCACCGATACGTCAGACGTTGCAAAGTGGGCGGCGCAGCAGCCCAAGGTCCTGGCCATGCTCGAGACGAGGCTGCAGATGCACGCTTGGGAGGTGAGCTAGGTTGAAGGAGAGTGCGCAACAACGCTTTCCGCAAGCAAAGCTGCTGCAGCTGGCTCTTGAACTGCAACTTGTCCTGCGAATCCGATCTAGCTGCTGAACTTGCCCTGCCTCCCGCGTGTCCCACCCCACTGCAGAATCCACACTGCGCTGCACAGACCTGCAAGCTTGCCATCCACCTGGGCCGCTCTGACCCCGCCATGCTGAGCGCGCTGCGCACGAAAGGCATGCTGGACCTCATAGCGCAGCGCCGTGATGAGCTGGCGGCCGGGTGAGGGTTGGCTGGGGCGGCTGGCTGTGGGACTGCCTTCACCAGGCAACAGAGCGTGGCAGGTTGCCACCGGGGCTGTGCTGCTGAGCAGTGGTGGAAGTGGACGGCATTCACGGTTGGCAGTCAGGGGACGGAGGTACAATACATGGCGAGTCTCAGGCAATGCATGCATGGACCATAGCACAAGGCACTCACGGCTTGCCCTTTGCCTGTGTCCCTCACTACCTGCAGCTCGCTGCCCCAGCTAGGGGCGGAGGTCGAAGAAGCGCTGCGGGAGTTGCAGGGCACCCAACCACAGCAGGCCCAGCAGGATGCCCAGCCGGTGGAGCAGTCACAACAGTCCCAGCAGCCGCCCGCCAGCCGCGAAGAGCTGATGGCGCTGCCGGTGCGCGAGCTCAAGGCGCGCCTAGGGGCAGCAGGTGTGGACAGCGGCAGCTGCGCTGAGAAAAGTGAACTGGTTGACCTGCTGCTGCAGCATAGCAGAGCTGCAGGCGGTGCACAGCACAGCAACAACAGCAGCAACAGCAGTGGCGCAGTTGAAGGAGGGCCGGCGCCGGCTGAAGCGGCCCCAGCAGCAGCAGCAGCGGCGTGTGGAGGGGCAGCAGCAGCAGCAGCAGCAGCAGCAGCAGCAGCGGAGCAGGCGCCGTCCAGGCAGTGTCTCGGCTGCGGCGCCACCAGCGGGCCAGCAGGGCGGAAGCTGCGGCGGTGTGCTGGCTGCCGCGCTGTCCACTTTTGCTCTGAAGAATGCCAGCGCGCAGCATGGCCGCAGCACCGTGCTGCTTGCCGGGAATTGAGGGCAGTGCACGACGCTCAGTTGGGGCAGCAGCAGCAAGGTCAGGAGCCGTGAGGCGCGGCAGTGCATTCGCGTTTCCCCCGTCATTTAAAGGCACACCGACGCTGTTGTGAAAGACTGACTGGCACCTTTAATCGTGACACTATTGGGGCCGCCGGCGGTGCGCCAAGTCATCGCAGATGCAGCCATGTGGCGCTTGCATCCACTGCCTGCTGGCATCCAACGTAAAGCAGCTTGCAGTCAGCAGCGCCAGAGGCCGGGTTTGGCACCGACTGCTGGTGTGGCAGCCTGGGAAGCCCCGAAAGCTGCAGCTGATGCCTCGGTGGTGCTGGCTGACTGATGCGAGTGGAACCCCACTCTTTTGCAGGCTGCCTGCGGTCCGTGGGCTCCTTCCTGCTGCCGCCGCCGCTGCCGCCGCCGCTCAATCGGACAGCCACACACATGGCATCGGGCCGGCCAGCCAAAGAGGGGCAGCAGGATGCAGCTGAGGAGAAGCGCTGCTCGCACTGCGGCAGCACGCATACGTCAGGCTACTGGAGGCACCACCCCACCAGCGGGCAGCGCTTGTGCCATGCCTGCTCAAGTTACTATTACAAGCATGGCGGCCAGCTGCCACCCGACAGCGTGCTGCAGCGCCGCCCTGCTCAAATGCGGCGGCCTGCTCAGCCGCGCCAGCGGGCACCGCAAGAAGAGATGACGCAGCGGCGCTGCCTGCGGTGCGGCTCAGAGACCCCTGGCGGCGGCAAGCGGGCAAGCTGGCACCGCCACCCGGCCACCGGCAAAGAGTGGTTCTGTGGGCCCTGCTACAGACGCCTGTACGACCAGCTGACAACAGCCCGCCGGAGGCTAGAGGCATTCAGGACTCTCGACAACGCAGCAGCAGCCGGCAATCAGCAGCCTGCACAGCAGCAGCAGCAGCGGCGGCTGCTGCCTGGCCACACATGCAGCGGTTCAGAGGAAGGCGAGCAGGCACACGCTGCGCCCGCACCGCCGCCACCGCAGCAGCGCAAGCGCAGGCGGCAGCAGGAGCAGCATGATTCAGACGGCGAGGCACCTGCTGCCATATGCGATGGCCCTGCCTTTGCTGCCAAAATGCGGACGGGTGCAAAGCAGCAGCCAGCTCGAGGCGGCGATGGTGGTCGGGCGCGGCACAGCGGCAGGTAGCACAGCCCGATGAGCCTGAGACCGCTGCTACAGCAGGGGAGAAGGCACCGCAGCCTGCTGCCAAGCGACGGCAGCCGCGCAAGCAGGCGCAGCCACAGCACCTGCCGCCGCCGCCGCCGCCGTCGCAGCAGCAGCAGCAGCAGCAAGAGGAGGGGGAGGAGCGGGAGCCATCGCTGGCACCGACAGTGCTGGTTGTTGGGGCAGAGGATCCATGTGGCAGCAAGGGCCCTGCTGCGGCCAGCCTCGGTGGCATGTCGCTGGCGGCAGGGGAGGCAGCGGCGGCAGCTGCAGCGGGGACAGCCCATTGCAATCCGGAGCCGGAGCAGCCGCTGCCTCCGGCACAGCAGGGGACAGCACCAAATTTGTTCGACTTGCTGCAGCAAGCAATTGGGATAGCAGCGGCCGCAGCCTCCGGCCTCACTTCTGAGCTGGTGGCGGCCTTTGCCATGCTGCTTCCACTGCCGGATCAGAAGGTGAACCTTACCTGCATGATGAGCACATTGCGCTGCTTGACAAGGAAGCCTATGCTTCAGGTGCTGCCTCTTCCTTCCGTCGCAACCAGATGAGACACTGCCCAGCAAGTATGGCTGCTTCCCTCCCTGTTAACAGGAGGCGCTGCTGCGCAGCCTGCTGCAGAGTCAGCAGCACAGCGCGGCGGCGGCGGCCATGAAGACAGCGCTGCAGCTGGCGGGTGTGCGGCTGCCGGTCGTGGGCTGAGCGGCAGCATGAGCAAATCTACCACAGCAGTGGCACAGTGCTGAACTTGCACATACAAGCGATGCACAGATTGTACCGTTTTACTGTTGACCTCGCTCGGGAACACTTCTCATCTTTTGGACAGCACTTGCGCTGCGGGTGGCATGGCCGGGCGGCGGTGCTGTGGGCGCGTTGGCGCGTTCCAGCGGCAGCCAGGGCATGCACTCCTCAATCTATGTTGCATGTGCTGCACTGCCTGCCTTTGTAAAGCGCAGCTAATCCGTCGAGCCATTTAAGGCTTGAGTGAGATGGCTGAAAGGCGGCGGCGTGCCGACTCTGCATGAGGAGCGGAGCGGAGCCAGGCAGCATGTCGTCGCGGTGCCCTCAGCTCCCAGCCCGCCTTGTCCATCGCTTCTTCAGCCTTCTGTCAACATCACCAGTGGCGTGAGGGCCAGGTTTAGCACCTTGCACAGGCGAGTGCACCCTGGAAGCCTCAAACGCAGCAACCTGAGGGGTGCCACGGCAGTGAGAAATATGAGATGCGAGATGCGCACCTACTGTAGCCCCTAGAGCTCAGCTTCCTGCCACTGCTCCGCCGCCGCCGCCGCCGTTTGCAGCGGTCGCACACATGGTGCCACCGGGCCAGCCAGCAGAACGTGTGCAGCATGATAGCAACAGCGAGGATAAGCGCTGCTCGCACTGCGGCAGCAGCCACACCAGTGGTGGCTGGCGGCGCCACCCCACCAGCGGGCAGCGGCTGTGCAACGCATGCCGGCAGCACAGCGACAATCATGGCGGCCAGCTGCCTCCCGACAGCGCGCTGCAGCGCCGCCCTGCTCAGCCGCGGCGGCTGGGAACGCAGGAGGAGATGGCGCAGCGGCGCTGCCTGCAGTGCGGCTCAGACAGCCCGGGCAGCGGCAAGTCAGCGCAGTGGCGCCGCCACCCGGCCACCGGCGAGGAGTGGCTGTGCAACAACTGCGGCACTCGCATCTATGGCCAGCTGAAGAGCGAATCAAGTCGACAGCAGGCGGCAACCAGGGCTGCCAGCAGTGCAGACGCAGCAGACAAAGCGCAGCGGCGGAAGCGTAGACATACAAGCGGCGCCTCAGAGGAAGGCCAGCAGGCACATGCTGTGCAGCATGCGCCGGCTGCACCGCCGCCGCAGCGCAAGCGCAAGCGGCAGCAGGAGGGCCAGCTGCCAGACACACAAGCAGGGGGCGAGCCGCCGCAGCTTGCAGCCAAGCGGCGGCAGCAGCCTGACGGCGTCAGCAGGCGCAGCCACAGTACCTGCTGCCGGCGCCAGCGCCGCCGCAGCAGGCAAAGCAGGATCTGCCGCTGGCGCCAGCTGCGGTCGGAGACGCAGCTGCAGCTGCTGCGCCTGGCACAGCGGACACAGCGCCAAGCAACCAGGCACCGGCACAGCTGCAGCAAGCGGCAGCTCAGCTTGCAGAGCCGCAGCCGCAGCCGCCGCAGCCTGCGCAAGCAGCGGCAGAATCGGATCTGTTTGATCTGCTTGGGCAGGCGATGGAGGTGGCGGCGGCGGCAGCGGCTGGCCTGACTCCTGAGCTGGTGGCGGCCTTTGCTGCGCTGCCGCCCATGGATGCGCGGCGGGTGAGTGATTGAGTGGGGACACCGGATCTGCACAGCATCTGCCTGAATTCTGCTGCAGGTGCACACCCAATCAATTGTTCCCTGCGGCCGAGTGCTTGCTGTGCAGCTGCCTTCGTGCTGCAAACCCACCCAGTTGCCGCTGCCTCCAGCGTTCGTTGAGCGTGCTGCTTCCTCCAGCGTTCATTGAGCGCGCTGCTTCCTCCAACCGCAGGAGGCTTTCTTGCGCATCCTGCTCCAGCGCGGCCAATTCAGCGCAGCAGCAGCGTTCATGACACGCACGCTGCGCGAGGCAGGCCACTTGCCACCGGTAGTGGGCTGAGCGAGGGACATGTGCAGAGGAGTGGAGCAACGCGGCTGGGTTGAACGGGCAGCTTGTGCATGCAATGTATGCTGCCTGTCCCTACCATCAAAGCGTGCCACTTGTACACTTGCGCTCTGCCTTGCAAAGCAGCAAGATAGTGCTCAGCATTGTTGGCTGGAGGGGTGTCAGTGCTGCAAAGGAGTCTTCACCGCTGCTGGTGATGGCCTGGTGCACCCGAGGCCCGCCTGTTCCATCTGATGGCGGCAGTCTGTGCAATTCCGACCAGACCGTTGGCTGTCGGAAAGCCAAATAATGAGTGCTCGCCAGGCGGCGGTGGCGGCGTAAGGGCGGCCGGATGCGCTGAGCCTGGTCACGCCATCAGCGCCTAGCATCACATCCCGCGCCTGAACCAGATAACGTAGTGCTCCAGCAAGGCCAGCAGCAGGCCAGTGCGTAGAGCAGGCGGGTTTGGGCAAGGAAGCCAAGGGTTTGCTTCTTCCGCTCTGCCAAAGCTCTTAATCGCTGTTCTTGTCGCATGCTGCTATAGTGCACCCTGTTCGCTGTTTCGGAGGCCCATCCCGAAACCCCGCGCCGGCACCCTTCTTGCAGAGCCCTCACTGCTCGACATCGTGACGCCCACGGTGTGGCAACGCGCCATGTTTGCTGTTCAGGCAGCGGGCGGGCCGCCTGGGCAAGCAGCGCCGCCGCCGCTCGGCTCACCACTGCTGGCGGCAGGCCCTGCCGCAGCTCTTTCCCCGCAGCAGGCTGCACTCGGTGGCAGCGGCTCCGGCCAGCTAAGCAGCAGCCAAGGCATGCCGCACAGCACTGCTGCAGCTGGGGTGCCGCCCAACTTGCAGTGGCAGGCAGCAGGCATGGAGTCGCGTCCTCGTCACCGCCTGCAGGTGAGCTAGGCAGCAGGGCATGCCTGCCCGTGTTGATAGCAACACATGTAATGTGTGCAAGGGACTCTTCGCTGCGCTCTAGGTTCAGCATGCATCCTTTCACCCAGACCTGTATGCAGGCTGGCCAGTCATGTGCATCACTTCCGTCCACCACTGCGGCTGTGCTGGCACCGACCATGCCGCACAGCAGCATGCCGGCAGCGGCACCACCAGCAGCAACAGCCATGACCGCAGCATTGGTCGCGGCCACCGCTTCTGCACAGCAGCACCCAGCCAGTATACAGCAGAACGGCGCTGGGGGTGCGGCGGTGGAAGTGAAGCGCTGCTCCCACTGCGGCAGCTGCCAAACCGCAAGCAACTAGCGGCGCCACCCCACCACTGCGCAGCGGCTGTGCAATGCTTGCAGCAAGTACGCAGACAAGCATAGCGGCCAGCTGCCACCTGATAGCCTGCTGCAGCGCCGTCCAGCTGAGCCGCGGCGCCTGGGCAGTAAGGAGGAGATAGCACAGCGGCGGTGCCTGCCGTGCGGCTCGGCCAGTCCAGGCAGTGGAAAGAAGGCACGCTGGTGCCGCCACCCAGCCACCGGTGAGGAGTGGCTGTGCCATATCTGCTACAACCGCGCTTACAAGCGCGTCGGCCAGCAGCACGCTCCCCAGGACCAGGCTCAGGCAGGGCAGCAGCAAGCGTAGCAGCAGCAGCGGCAGCAAGGGCAGTGGCACAATGCCGGTGGGGCAGCGCTTGGTGAGCAGCGCTGCAGCCATTGCGGCAGTAACCACACACCAGGCAAATGGCGGCGGCATCCTGCCACTGGGCTGCTGCTGTGTGATGCCTGCGGCGCATATACCTACAGTCACGGCGGCCAGCTGCCGCCTGACAGCGTGCTGCAGCGCCGCCCAGCAGAACCCCGGCTGAAAGGCACGAGGGAGGAAAGGGCGCAGCGGCGGTGCCTGCAGTGCGGCTCAGCCAGCTCCGGCAGTAAAAAGAAGTCATGTTGGCGCCGGCACCCGGCCAACGGCGAGGAGTGGCTGTGCAGGCCCTGCTACGGCCTCGTAGCAAACCGCGTTAGGGCGCAGCTGATGCGGCGGTGGCGGCAGCTGGCATGGCATACGGTCGGCGGCAGTGCAGACGCAACGGAGGAGCGGCAGCCCACGCAGCAGCGCATGCAGCAGACTACCCGCACAGGTGGCGCCTGCCAGGGAGACGAGCACTGTGCTGTGCCGGCGCCGCCACCGCAGCGCAAGCGCAGGTGGCAGCAGGATGGCCAGCCACTAACCGCTTCAGCTGCTGAAAGCGGCCCGCAACCTGCTGCCAATCGGCAGCAGCGGCGCAAGCAGGCGCAGCCGCAGCACCTGCCGTCGCAGCAAGAGCCGCAGCAAGAGGCGAAACTGGAGCCATCACTTGCTGCCACAGTGCACATGCTGGTTGAGGGGCCAGTGGAGGCAGACCGCAGCGAGGGGCCCGCTGCGAACCGCCTGAGCAGCGCATGTGCAGCAGTTAGGCAGGCAGCAGGCACAGATGCAGCAGCACAGCTTGCAGACCAGCCGCAGCAGCAACCACTGCCCGTGCAGGCCGCTGCGGCAGCTGCAGAGCCGGATGTGTTTAAATTGCTGCAGCAGGCAACACATGTGGCGGCGGCGGCAGCTTCCGGCCTCACGCCTGAGCTTGTTGCGTCGTTTGCTGCGCTGCCGCCGATGGATGCACGGCGGGTGAGCGGCTCACTAGGGGCACCGGCTTTGAAGATCATCTGCCTGCATTCTACTGACTTTGATCCCTGCGGCTGGGCGCTTGCCGTGTAGCTGCCTTCGCACTGCTTGCCCGTCAGGTGCCGCTGCTTCCTGTGTTATTTACCAGCTGCTTCGCCAAAACCTATTGACCGCAGGAGGCGTTCCTGCGGCGCCTGCTGCAGCGCAGCCAGTTCAGTGCGGCAGCCGCATTCATCACGACCGCGCTGCTCGGCGCAGCGGCGGGCTGAGGGAGCAACACCAAATGTGCAGAGGAAAGTGCCGCGCTGCATGGTTGACCTGCACCGCCACATGTACATGCAATGGATGCCCTTTTTATGTGCCAACAATGTGTACGTTTGCCACATGTAGTGCTCTGCAGTGCAGAAAGCAAAGTCAGGCCTTTCTTCATCGTGGGTGAACTGTCGCTGCATGGGCAGCAACGTTGCACGTGACATTCTGCTGGCTGGGCATGCTGGCCTCTATCACACAGCTGCTGCCTCGGACGAGCCTGCTCAGGCCCTGTGACAGTCCCCTGCCTTGCTAGTGTGCAGTGTGCGCCAGGTGTTTTGCGAAGTGAGTGGCTGCCGTCCTTGTGGCTCTAGGATCTTATGCAGGGCAGGGAAGAGAAGCCTGCCCCTCGCCTCATCGCTTTGGGTTCGCCCCGCAGGCCGCACCAGGCGCCGCCGCCGCCCCCACTGCTGCCGTCTTGAGCAGCAGCACTGCTGCTGCACCGCCGCTGCCGCCGTGCCGCTCCAGCGATGGAACGCACGGACAAGCAGGCAGTCAGCGAGGAGAGGCGCTGCTCGCACTGCGGCAGCAGCCACACGTCGAGCGGTGGTTGGCGGCGCCACCCCACCACAAGGCGGCGGCTGTGCAACGCATGCGGGCAGTATGCAGACACCTACGGCGGCCACCTGCCTCCTGCCAGCGTGCTGCAGCACCGCCTGGCGGAGCCACGGCGGCTGGGAACGCAGGAGGAGATAGCGCAGCGGCGGTGCCTGCAGTGCGGGTCAGCCAGCCCAGTCAGCGGCAAGGCGGCGTGCTGGTGCCGCCACCCAGCCACCGGCGAGGAGTGGGTGTGCCGGCCCTGCCGTGACCGCATCTACAAACGGCTCAGGGGGGACCGACGTAGGCAGGAGGCATGTACGACTGGCGGCAATACAGAAGCAGCTGACATTCAGCAGCCTGCGCAGCTGCAGCGGCGGCTGCGGGCTGGACATACCCATGGTACCTCAAATGCGGAGGGAGGCGAGCAGGCGCGCGCTGCGCCGGCGCCCCCGCCACCACCACGAAAGCGCAGGCGGCAGCAGGAGCAGCATGAGCCAGAGGGCGAGGCACCCGCTGCCTTCCACAACGGCCCAGCCTCTGCTGCCAAGCAGCGGGCGGGTGCGAAGCATGCCCCACCTGGGGACGACGGCGGCAGAGGCTGCGTGCCTCTAGTGCAGCAGCTGACTGCGCAGCACGGCCAGCCGCATATTGCCTCAACAGGTGGCAAGATGCCGCAGCCTGCAGTCATGCGACGGCAGCGGCGTAAGCAAACACAGCCGCAGCATCTGCCACCTCTGCGGCAGGAGGAGCAGGAAGTATCACTGGCGCCCACTGTGCGAGTTGGAGGGACAGCAGAGCCATCAGGCAGCGAGGTGCCTGCTCAGGCCAGCCAGCCAGGGGCCCTTGCAGCAGCAGGGCAGGCAGCCGCAGCAGCGGGAGCAGCAGCAGCCGGCACACTGCCTGACCAGCAGGTGCCAGCGCCGCCGCAGCAGCCAGCAGCGCAGCTTGCAGTCCAGGCGCAGCCCGAGCAGCTGCCACCACAGCCAGAGGCAGCCGAGCCGGATTTGTTCGACTTGCTGCAGCAGGCCACGGAGGTGGCGGCGGCGGCAGCCTCTGGACTGACACCCGAGCTTGTGGCGGCTTTTGCCATGCTGCTGCCACTCAACAGCACCGGGCAGGTGGGTGCTAGAGGCGGGGTTGGTTGTGGGGCGGTGCTTGGCCATGGGCACCAATGGCGGGTTTGCTTCTGACCTAAATGACCTTCATTCAACCTCTTGTTCCCACCACAGGAGGCGCTGCTGCGCCGCCTGCTACAGCGCCAGCAGTACAGTGCGGCGGCTGTGCAGATGAGGATGGCGGTGCACCTGGCCGGATTTGTGCTGCCTGGTTCCTACTGACCGCTGCACTGCTCACGGGACGTGCAGCAGCAGTTTGGCGGCCGCAGTCTGTCAGCAATGGCTGGCAGCTCGGGGTATGCAGCTGGGAGTTGGAGTCGTGCACTGCACCCAGCACGCTCTGCCCTGGTTATACTAGCGTTACTATGTACCTGTGTCAACTGCATGCATTACATGGCATTGCACCGAGTTGCAACACACTACTAGGGGAATACACAGCAGTGCTAAGCATACAAGGCAATGCGGAAGGGATACGAATACAGCTGGGCGGCACCGCGCAGGCATATGCGCTTGCTTGGAGCAGCTAGAGCAAAGACGTACAGTGTATCACGATTCCACAGGCCCGAGGCCGCCGTTTGCAGCCGCGCCCACCGCCGGGCTGACGGTGGGTGTGTTGATGGCTGAGCTGTCGCGATGCTCACTCAGCAGCGCTCCTGATGGCAGCAGGCCTTTAAGCCGCTCGCAGGCGGCTGCCAGGGCCTCGCTGCTGCGGCTCTCCAGGCTAAGGACGATGCCGGCATCGTCCACTTGGTCGCTGAAGCAGTGAATGGGGTTCTTGGTGAGTAAAGAACCATACATAACTTCAGCTGCTACCACGGTCAACACAGCACGCACATGGCACTGGCGAGGCAGCTGTGCACTCTGATCAATGGTCAACCAGCTGCGGAGCAGGGACTTGCAAGCAGGACAGGCATCAGAAGCGCCCGCACCTGACGAGGTAGCTGCCTAGCGTGACCTCCTCGCCCGCTGCTGCTGCCACCTGCTCAAGTGCCGCCGCCACCTGCACAGCAAAAGAATACCAAACAGAACACATAATGGGCATGGTCAGGCTGCTGCGCATGCCGTTATCGCTTCTTGCACTGGACAATGAGGCAGACCATGTGACTCTCCACCTGCGACCCACCTGCGTTTCATCACTGAGCCGCAGCCGCAGCAGCGCGGTGCGGAAGGGGGCCGATGGCGGCGCCTCTGATAGGAGGTGCTCCTCAACCGCCCGCCACTTAGCCTGCAAAGCTCAATGTTCGGATGAGCAGACCAGTCAACGACAGCACCATCGCGCAGCAGGTGGCCGAGGTATGGTGCCCCTTCTCTGCTCGCCTCAGAATGCTCGCTGACACAGGCGGGCAGAGCACAGCAGCTTGCGCTCTACAACCCAACGCAATCAACCCACCTGCAGCAGCGCCGGTATGCCCGGCAGCACATACACGTTGCGGCAGCGCAGCAGCGGGAAGGGCGACAGCGCGCCACCTTCCAGCCGGTACTCAATCAGGTGCACCTCAGAACCTGCACAGGAACACAGGATGGGGGACATTGCGGGGAAGGTGGCTAGAGGCTGCAAGGGCACTAGCCTCAGCTCAATATGTGTACCACAGCTGCCACGAGCTTGGGCATGCACCCTGCAGGCGGCCCAGTGTTGTGGTCGCACCGCACGTCCAGCCGCACACATGGCTCACAAAAGGCTCACCCGTGGGAGCCTCTGCCATTTTGAGGTGCGCCTTGGTTGTGTTGGCCCCAAAGTAGGCTCGGATGCGGGACTCCAGCTGCAGGCAGAGCAGATGGGTGTGCAGAACATGTCAGCACAGCGGGCATCGCACGAAGAGCACTGCAAGCAGCAGGCGCGGTTTGGAGCGCCACGCATCAGCTCTGCATGCCATAAAAAACCTAGGACCATCTGTGGAGCGGCTGCTATCACGGCCTGCTGTGGCCATGCTGTTCAGTGCGCTGTGGTCTGGCACAGCACAGCGTGCTGACCTGCGGGTGCAGCGCTAGCTGCTGGTCCAGCGCATCAGCCATGGCCTGCATCGTCACATCATCTAGTGTAGGGCCTGCAGACGCAGGGTGGCCCAGGCAGGCGTGTCAAGTCCTGTGCTGGGGACAACATGCGCCGCCCATGCGCCGCCTGCAAACCGCTGACAGACTCTAGCCCACGCATGCAAGGCTGCCTGCAGCCTGCAGAGCATTAGGGATTGTGGCTCACCCAGGCCGCCAGCTGTGATGACGACATCGTGCGCCGCCGACAGCGCCCGCACCTCCCGGCAGATGGCCTCCACATCGTCGCGCACAACCACTGCCTGCGGCCAGTAGAATGATAATGGGTGGGATGAGGGCACTTACCAACGCCGGCAAGAGCCACCCGAAACGGCAGCTTATACGCCCTGTGTGCACCTGCTGTCTCCACCTCTCCGGCAATGCCCCTCAGCTTGCCACACACAAGAAGCGCATGCTCACGCCCTGCACAGCCAACCCTGCCCTTCATCCCAACCCACCTTCTCAACCGTCCAGCCAATGCTGCGCAGCTCGGAGCACAGGAAGCGCGTGTTCACGTCCTCAACCTTAGCAGACAGGATTTCGTCGCCAATGATGAGCAGCCCCGCGGTGCGCCGCTCGCCACCAACCGTGCTGGCCTGCGGGGGACAATGATGCAGGGGCGGTAGCAGCCGGTGGTTGGTCGGTGGCGAGTGGCAGGCAGCGACTGGCAAGATCCAGCTCTATGATGAACCGGTGCCTGCCTGCTCCCTTAAAAACAATCGGCCTCCAGGCACACGCCAACGTCTCTAACCAGTAGTGGCAGGGCCCACCTGCCGCTCCACTTTTGATTGCCGCCCCGCCCGCTCCAGCCGCGCGTCCGGCAGCATGTGGGCCGGCGCAAACGAGCCGTCCTCTAGCCGCAGGGCCGAGTTGGGCACGGTGTTGTGCACTGCGGGCAGGGAGGGTTGCAGAGGAGGCGCCATTTCGAAGGAGTGCTGTAGCACGCGTGTTGTGGACTGCAGGCAGATGGAGTTGCAGAGGAGGCGGCGGTTTGGAGGGAGACTGCGGGAATGCGGTGTGCATGCGATGGCGCCAGTGCGTTGAGGGCTCTCACCCCAGCGCACGGTGGCGCTCGATTGCAGCGTGCTGTTACATGCATTTGTTGCGCTGACCTGAGCCCAGAGAGGTGTAGCCTTGGTCGTAGAGTGAGCAGTAGGGCACTTTGGCTAGCTGCAGGGTGGGGCAGTACAGCATAGCCACAATCGTCAAATGAGCAGAAGAGCATTTAGAACGTGGGACAGCGGGATGGTAGATGCTGAGAGGTACAACACAGCAGACTCACAGGCGCACATTTGGCAGGCACTGCATAGAAGCATGCCAACCAACACGATCAGCCAAAACGCAACGAACATGCCTGCAGGAAGGACCAGACGTCGTGGTAGCTCCAGTCCAGAATGGGGTTGACGCGCATGAAGGGCGGCCAGCCGGGCGACGAGGGGCAGAACGTTTCCTGGTCGGCCGCGTTTGGGTCGCCCCTGCAGCAGCAAGGAAGGGGAGCACAGAGTGCATGAGCAGCCAGACAGACAGCGAATTAGCACAACAGCTGCAGGCCGGCAGCATTCGGGTCGCCCCTGCAGCAACAGCAAGAAGCAGCACGCCAGGTTCAGGAACACAAGGCGATCAGCAACTAGGACAAGAGGGGCAGAGGATCCCTGCCAAGCCATGGCTTTTCAGCAGTGCAAAACACTCAAGGAAGGTGGCATTTGGTGCTGAAGATTCAACACAGCCCTCCACACCAGTCATCCGCCCCCACCTGCGGGTGCCCAGCACAATGCCCTGCACGTGCGTCTGCGCCAGCAGCTGCGACAGGCCCTGCTTAAAGTCGCCCGTCAGGATCTCCATGCCCAGCCTGGGGATCGAAGCAGGGATGAGAGACGGCAGCTAGGGTTCAGCAGGTGCGGCAGCAGAAAACAGGCAGCAGCTGCGGCAGGCTGTCAAGGCTGCTTGAAGTCGCCCGTCAGGATCTCCATGCCCAGCCTGGGGGCCAAGCAGGAATGGCAGCCAGCGGTCGGCAG
>VFQQ010002031.1_pt1 | contig 24959 bp, 18 predicted proteins | sample 3512341 | NCBI WGS metagenome assembly VFQQ01 (sample SAMN10412373, study PRJNA504923) | tailings metagenome | isolation source: Relicate 2 Philex TSF1 revegetated site | place: Philippines: Tuba, Benguet | collected 2017-08-29 | reverse complement strand
GGAGCCTGCCGCCCGCCACCTTCTCCGGCGGCGAGCAGCAGCGCGTCAACATCGCCCGCGGCTTCATCACCGATCACCCGGTACTGCTGCTCGACGAACCGACGGCGTCGCTCGATGCGAAGAACCGCGGCGTCGTGGTCGAGATGATCGCCGAAAAGAAGCAGGCCGGCACGGCGCTGCTCGGCATCTTCCACGACGAGGACGTGCGCGCCCAGGTTGCCGACCGCATCGTCGACGTCACCGCCTTCGCACCGAAAAAGGCCGCCGCATGACCCGCCTGTCCGAGACGCCCTACATCCACCCCTCGGCCCACGTCACCGACTCGGTGCTGGGCCGCTACACCGAGGTCGGCTCGGGCTGCCGGGTCGCGCACTCGACCATGGGCGACTATTCCTATTGCGTCGAAAACACCCAGATCGCCTATGCGACGATCGGCAAGTTCGCCAACATCGCCGCCCATGTCCGCATCTATGCCAGCATGCATCCGCACCAGCGCGCCTCGCTGCACCACTTCACCTACCGGTCCGCGTGGTATTTCGACGATGCGCAGGACGACCAGTCCTTCTTCGACTGGCGTGCCTCCACCCCCATCAGCATCGGCCACGATACCTGGATCGGCCATGGCGCCGTGGTGATGCCGGGCGTGAAGATCGGCAATGGCGCCATCGTCGGGTCCGGCGCCGTGGTGACCAAGGACGTCGCCGATTTCGCCATCGCCGTCGGCGTCCCCGCCAAGACCATCCGCCAGCGCTTCCCCGACGCCATCGCGCAACGCCTGACCGACATGGCGTGGTGGGACTGGGAGCACAGCCGTTTGCGAGACGCGCTCGAAGACTTCCGCGCCCTCGAGATCGAGGCGTTCCTGGAGAAGTATGAGCAGGCTTGACGGGATGACGGTGTCATTCCCGCGAAGGCGGGAATCCAGAATCTGCTGACGGCACGGTCTTGCTCGACAAGCTCCCCCCGCGCCGTCATCCTCGGGCTTGACCCGAGGACCCATTTCCCACCTTACGCAAGTGGATGCATGGGTCCTCGGGTCAAGCCCGAGGATGACGGTGGTTGGGGTTGGAGCGGACTACCCTGAAAAATCGGGCATGCGGCTTCTCGCCGTCGCGGAATGACACCTGTGCGTTGTGTCGGTCCACATGACCACGAGGGCGTGGCACGAGCGCGCGTCCTCCTGACAATCTCGTCATCCCATTGCCTCGTCGGGCCCCTGCCGCTAGGCAGGGTTCCCCAGATTTGCGCCGGACCCGCTATTGACTGAAGACCGCGACCTGAGCCTTGCCGAATTAGTCGACAGGATTGCCGAACGGGTCGAGGCCGGGGAGGGGGTGTCGGTGGGCACCATCCAGCAGATCGCCGGCAAGCGCTTCGCCGGGCCGCTGCTGTTCTTTCCGGCGATGATCGTGGTCTCGCCGCTCAGTCTCATTCCCACCCTGCCGACGCTGACCGCCATCACCGTCATCCTGATCGCGTCGCAGCTGCTGGCCGGCCGGCGCACGATCTGGCTGCCGAGAAAATTCCGCGAGGCGAGCCTGTCGCCCGAGCGGAGCAGGAAGGTCATCGATTTCATGCGGCCCTGGCTGTTGCGCATCGGCAAGCTGACCAAGCCGCGGCTCAGTTGGCTCTGCGACGGGCTCGGTACGCGGCTGGCGGCGCTCTGCTGCATCTTCGTCGCCGTCACCATGCCGCCGCTCGAGTTCTTCCCCGGCGCCTCGACCACCGCCGGGGTGATCATCGCCACGCTCGGACTCGCGATCACGACGCGCGATGGCGTGCTTTTGTCGCTCGCCGTGTCGCTTCTCGTCGGACTGGTTGTCGCAGTCTCGCTGATCTTCCTCTGAAAATAGCAGCTGTAACAATGTGTTACAGGCTCAGGCGGAATCGCTTTCCACCGTCACAAACCCTTCATTCAACCGTCACGTGAGCTTTGCGTTGCGGCCTTAGGTGTTGGTCCCGTCGATCAAAGACGGGGGCGGGCATGCTCAAGATTTCCAGGGTGACACGGCGGTTCGGCGCCAAGACGGCTGTCGATGACGTGAACCTCGAAATCCCCGCCGGCCAGATGGTCGGCATCATCGGTCGGTCGGGCGCGGGCAAGTCCACGCTGCTGCGCATGATCAACCGCCTCGCCGATGTGTCCGAAGGCACCATCGAATTCGAGGGCGCCACCGTTTCGGCGCTGCGCGGTCAGGCACTGCGCGACTGGCAGCGCGACTGCGCCATGATCTTCCAGCAGTTCAATCTCGTGCCGCGCCTCGACGTCATCACCAACGTGATGCTCGGCCGGCTCAACCGCCGCAACACCATCCTGTCGCTCCTGCAGATCTTCTCGGAAGAAGAGCAGCTGATGGCATTGAAGGCCCTCGAAAAGCTCGACATCGCCCAGACCGCCGGACAGTGGGCGCAGACCCTGTCGGGTGGCCAGCAGCAGCGTGTCGCCATTGCCCGCGCCCTGATGCAGGAACCGAAAATCCTGCTCGCCGACGAACCCATCGCCTCGCTCGATCCGCGCAACGCCAAGATCGTGATGGACTCGCTCAAGGCCATCAACGAGGAGCAGGGCATCACCGTCATCACCAACCTGCACACCCTCGACACCGCCCGCGCCTATTGCGAGCGCATCATCGGCATGGCGCAGGGCAAGGTGGTGTTCGACGGCACCCCGGACGACCTCACCACCGATGTCGCCCGTGAGCTCTACGGCGCCGACGGGCTCAAGGAGGCGTTCTCGGAAGAGATGACCTCCACCAGCCTCGAAGCGATCACGCCCAAGAAGAAGAAGGCGGCCATCCAGACCGTCGTGGCCGGCAATGCGCTGGCCGAGGCCCGCCTGCCGAACTGATCCGGCAACTCATTCCCAGAATTCCCATCCACGGTGTCCGGCATGCAAGCGGACTGCCGATGGATGCGGATAGCTCTCGCGTCACCAAAGGAGATTTCCATGTCCGCGATCCGCAAGTTCCTGATGGCCTCCGTCGCCGTCTCCCTGTCCTCGGCCGCTTTCGCCCAGGACGTCACCGCCATCCGCATCGGCCTCGACGGCGGTGAGAACGAAGCCGACCAGCTCCGTCGTACCGAATGCGTCGTCGAGCCGCTGAAGGCCGCCACCGGCGTTGCCGAAGTCCAGCTGTTCCCGTCGCCCGACTATAACGGCGTCATCCAGGGCCTGCTCGGCGGCACCATCGACGTCGCCATCATGGGCGCCTCGTCCTACGCCGCGATCTACCTCAAGGACCCGGAAGCCGTTGATCCGGTCCTGACCACCCAGCAGGCCGACGGTTCGACCGGCTACCACACCATCATGGTCGCCCGTAAGGACTCCGGCATCACCGATCTCGCCTCGACCAAGGGCAAGAAGCTCGGCTTCGCCGACCCGGACTCGACCTCGGGCTATCTCGTGCCGAACGTGGCCCTCCCGGCCGAAATCGGCGCCCCGATCGCTGAATTCTACGCCGAAACCGGCTTCGGCGGCGGTCACGAGAACCTCGTCCTCGGCGTGCTCGACGGCACCTGGGACGTCGGCACCACCTTCGGCTCGGGCCAGGGCGAATGGGCCGAGGGCTACACCTCCGGCAACCTGCGCATCATGGTCGACAAGGGCCTGCTCGACATGGACGACATCGTCGAAGTCTGGCAGTCGCCGATCATCCCGAACGGCCCGCTGATGGTGTCCAACAAGCTCCCGGCCGACATGAAGGCCAAGGTCACCGCCTTCTTCAAGGCGCTGCCGGAAACCAACTTCGAGTGCTTCGACGCCTTCACCGCCGGTGGCTACACCAACTTCGTGGACGCCAACCAGTCCATGTACCAGACCATCATCGACGCTCGTAAGTCGGTGATCGGCGGCTGATCCCGTCCCACCCAATCTTTGACGGCGGCATCCTCCGGGGTGCCGCCGTTCCCACAACGGGAGCCTGTCAGGAATGGCGCACGCAGCCGACGGCATCGGTCACGAGACCGATCTGATCTACAAGCACTACCGCTCGCAGTTGCGTCTCAAGCGCCTGTACACAATTATCGCGCTCGTCGTCTTCGCCATCGTGCTCGGCGCGTCGCTGAACTTCGCCAACGCTGCCAATTCCGGCAAGTTCTTCGAACGCATCCCGTTCATGTTCGACTTCCTCAAGAGCTTCGTGCCGAACGACCCGCTGGAAATCTTCCGCGCCATGTTCGACATCCAGAGCCCCTATGCCGACGGCAGCCAGAAGTTCGACTACGTCTCGGACCGGCACTACATCACCGACACGTTCTACATCCCGCATTTCATCTACCAGCTGATGATCACGGTGAACGTCGCGGTGGTCTCCACCATCATCGGCGGCGCCATCGCCTTCTGCCTCTGCTTCTTCGCCGCCACCAATCTGGTCGGCGCCGGCGCCGTGCGCTTCTTCGTGCGCCGCGTCATGGAAGTGCTGCGCGCCTTCCCCGAAATCGTCATCGCGGGCCTGCTGACCGCCGTCATCTCCATCGGCCCGATCGCCGCCATCTTCGCGGTCTCGCTCCACACCATCGGCGCGCTCGGCAAGCTGTTCTTCGAAGTCGTCGAGAACGCCGACATGAAGCCCGATGAAGGCCTGCGCGCCGTCGGCGGCAGCTGGCTCGAGCGCGTGCGCTACGGCATGCTGCCCCAGGTGCTGCCCAACTTCGTCTCCTATGGCCTCTTGCGCCTCGAGATCAACGTGCGCGCCTCCACCATCATCGGCGCGGTCGGCGGCGGCGGCATCGGCGAAGTGTTCCGCCTCTCCATCGGCCGCGACCATGCTGCGAAAACCTACGCCATCATCATCCTGCTGCTGATCACCATCGTCATCGTCGACCAGTTCTCCGGCTGGCTCCGCCGCCGCCTCGTCGGCAAGGCCGCATTCGAACTCGGACGGGGAGCCGCCTGATGTCCCAGATCCTCGTCACCGCCGAAGACCGCATCCGCCTGCGTGGCGAACACGCGCAGGTCTTCCACCGCTCGTTCGGCCGCCGCTACGGCCTCGCCATCGGCGTGGTGCTGACCCTCGCCTATCTCGTCTTCTGCTGGTTCTTCTTCGGCATCGGCCCGGCCTTCCAGAACGGCAAGTGGGACCGCGCCGCCATCTATGTGCAGGACTGGTACTCCTGGCGCGCCCAGCCGCGCCTCCGCTTCGGGCCCGATGGCAGCATCACCCCGCAATGGTCGAGCCGCGGCCAGTATGCCGCCGGCGCCGACATCGACTGGCTGACGCCCAATGCCGATGGCTCCACCACCGTCACCTATGACGGGCAGGGCAATCGCCTCGACATCACCACCACTGCCGTCACCGCCTGGGTCGACGGCACCGCTTACCCCATCGCCATCACCCCCGGCATGGTCACCGCCCCGGCCGACGTACCCGCCGCCATCGAGCAGGACGGCGTCAAGGTCATCGTGCGCTACGGCTTTGCCGGCCAGGCCGAGATCCGCGACACCCAGGTCTATGTGCAGCGCCGCTTCCTGGGCTGGGCCAATTTCCTCTTCGATCCGCAATCGGTGTTCTGGCACAAGCCGTTCGGCGAACTCGTGGCGCTGGCCGTGTCGCCCGAGCGTATCGATCCGAACCGGTCCAACCTCGAACTGATGTTCGCCGATTTCTGGAACAACCGCTCCTGGCAGCACGGCGACATTTTCGGCAAGCTGCTGCAGACGCTAGTCATGGCCTTTGTCGGCACGCTGCTGGCGACGCTGGTCGCCTTCCCGCTGGCCTTCATCGCCGCCCGCAACATCACGCCCAACCGCGCCACCAACTGGCTGATGAAGCGCTTCTTCGACTTCATCCGCTCGGTCGACATGCTGATCTGGGCGCTGTTCTTCACCCGCGGTTTCGGCCCCGGCCCCATCCCCGGCATCGCGGCGATCTTCTTCACCGACACCGGCGCGTTGGGCAAGGTCTATGCCGAAGCGCTGGAAAACGTCGACGACAAGCAGCGCGAAGGCGTCAAATCCGTCGGCGCGTCGGCCGGCGCAGTCAACCGTTATGGCGTCGTCCCGCAGGTGCTGCCGGTCTTCATCAGCCAGTCGCTCTACTTCTGGGAAAGCAACACCCGCTCGGCCACCGTCATCGGCGCGGTCGGCGCCGGCGGCATCGGCCTGAAACTGCTCGAAGCCATGGGCACCAATTCCGACTGGGACAAGGTCGCCTACATGGTGCTCCTGATCCTCGCCGTGGTCTTCATCTTCGACAACATCTCCAACGCCATCCGCTCGCGATTGATCGGCCCGACGGGGCATTGAGGTCCATCAGTCGGGCCTCCTCTCCCGCTTGCGGGGGAGGATACCGGCCATAGGCCGGAGGAGGGGGGTGCCGCTTGCGCAACTCTCTCCCTCCGAAGCCAGACATCATCGCAAGGTGCTCCCCCCTCCACCACGCTATGCGTGGTCCCCCTCCCCCGTAAACGGGAGAGGTTCGCCGACTGAGGGAATGGACTACCCCGGTCGTGTAATTGTCACACACTCCCTCTATCCCCCGCCTCCTAACGTGGGGAACAACATGGTTGCCGAGCAGGTCCTTTCCAACGCGCGCGTCGTTCTGGCCGACAGCGTCATCGACGGGCACGTCGTCATGCGCGACGGTCGCATCGCCGAGATCGGCAAAGGTCCGGCCAGGGGCGACGACCTCGAAGGCGACTACCTGATCCCCGGCCTCGTCGAGCTCCACACCGACCACATGGAAGGCCACTACGCACCGCGCCCCGGCGTGCGCTGGAGCCCCATCGCCGCCGTGCAGGCGCATGACGCGCAGGTCGCCGCCTCCGGCATCACCACGGTCTTCGACGCACTGCGCATCGGCCTCAACGACGACAGCGGCATGTCGGCGGAAGACTTCCGCAAGCTCGGCGAGGCCATCCACCAGAGCATGGATGCCGGCCGGCTGCGCGCCGAACACTTCATCCACCTGCGCTGCGAAGTGGCGGCGCCCGATTGCCTCGACCACTTCCTGCCCTTTGCCGGCGACAGCCGCGTCAGGCTCGCCTCGCTGATGGACCACTCGCCCGGCCAGCGCCAGTTCGCCTCGCTCGACGCCTACCGCAACTACTACCAGAAGAAAAAGGGCATGCCGGACGACGTGTTCAACGCCTTCTCCGAGCGCCGCTCACGCGAAAGCGCCGAGTTTGCCGGCCCGCACCGCCGCGCCGTCGCCGATCTCTGTAACGAGGCCGGCATCGTGCTGGCCAGCCACGACGACGCGACCATCGACCATGTCGACGACGCCACCGCGCACGGCATCCGCATCGCCGAGTTCCCCACCACGGTCGCGGCCGCGAAGGCCTCGCGCGACGCTGGCATGTCCATCCTGATGGGCGCCCCCAACGTCGTCCGCGGCGGCTCCCACTCCGGCAACGTCTCCGCCCGCGACCTCGCCGAGGAGGGCCTGCTCGACATCCTCTCCTCCGACTACGTCCCCTTCAGCCTGATGCAGGCCGTCTTCGCCTTCGGCGACGTCATCGAACTGCCCGCCGCCGTCGCGATGGTCACCAAGCACCCGGCCGAAGCGGGTGGGTTCACCGACCGCGGCGTGGTCGAGGCCGGCCGCCGCGCCGACCTGGTGCGGGTCAACGCCGACGGCGGCGTCCCGGTCGTGCGCACGGTCTGGCGCGAGGGGAAACGGGTGATCTGAGGGGCGGGTCGCGTACCCCTCTCTGTTGCGACTAACTCACTACGTTCGTAAGTCTCGCCTCTCTCCCTCAAGGGGAGAGAGGGTGCGTCACTGAGGAATCTGGTCGTCACATCTACAGGGCTCTCGGCCACTCTCTCCCCTTGAGGGAGAGACGCGAGACTTAGGCCGTAGGCCTTAGTCGCAGCAGAGAGGGGTATACCGGCCCCTCAGCTCTCCCGCCCGGCCGCCGCCAGGATCGCCTTCGCCAGTCCGTCCCGGTTGGTCATCGCATCCCGGTTCCACACGCGCACCGTTCGATACCCCGCCGCCGCAAAGTAGGCGTCTCGCTTCACGTCACCTTCTGACTCGGCATGCTGACTGCCATCGACTTCAACGATCAGCTTCTCGTCAAAGCAGACGAAGTCGACGATGTAGGGACCAAGCTGCATCTGTCGCTTGAACTTGAGGCCATCGAGCCGCCCGGCGCGCAGCATCGCCCAGACGGCTCGTTCGGCTTCCGTCGCGTTACGGCGAAGCTGCCTGGCGAACTCGGACATCGCCACCCCTCTCTCGCGCCGCTACGGGTTTGCTGCGCAAACCCAAGCTCCGCGCTCTCTCCCTCAAGGGGAGAGAGAGTCGCCGACTGAGAGGTCAGGGTCAATGTCACCAATCTCTCGACCCTCTCTCCCCTTGAGGGAGAGACGCGAGACTTGTGAGCGAAGCGAACTAGTCGCAGCAGAGAGGGGTGACCGACCTGTAAGTCGTCCACCAAACCGCCACCCCTCACACCCACGGCTTGCCCTTGTCGAGCACCATCACCACGCTCTTCATCGCCGAATACTCATCGAACCCGTGCTTGCCGAGTTCGCGACCGATGCCGGATTGCTTGTAGCCGGAGATGCCCATTTCGGCGGCGCCGTCGATGGCGCCGTTGATCCAGGTGCGGCCGGCGCGGACGTTGCGGATGGTCTGGATGGCCTTGGAGAGGTCGTTGGTCCACACCATGGCCGACAGCCCGTAATTGGTGTCGTTGGCGAGTTGCACCGCTTCTTCGGGCGTGTCGAAGGTCAGCACCGAGAGCACCGGCCCGAAAATCTCCTCGCGGGCGATCGACATGTCGGGGCGGACCTCGGTGAAGACGGTCGGCGCGTAATAGCTGCCGGCATTGCCCAGGCGAGCGCCGCCGAAGGCGATCTCGGCGCCGTCGCGCTGGCCTTCGCCGACATAGCGCTCGATCTTTTCGAGATGCGGGCGGTGGATCACCGAGCCCATCTTCACGGTCTCGTCGAGCGGATCGCCGACGATGATCTTCTTGGCCTGGTTGGTGAGCCGCTCGATCATCTCGTCGCGGGCGCCGCGCTCGACGATCAGGCGCGAGCCGGCAATGCAGACCTGACCGGAATTGCCGAAAGCGGCGCTGCCCACCTTGTCGGCGGCGGCATCGAGGCTGGCGTCGTTGAACACGATCTGCGGCCCCTTGCCGCCGAGCTCGAGGCCGACCTTCTTGATATTGCCGGCGGCCTTGGCGCCGACGATCTGGCCGACGCGGAACGAGCCGGTAAAGCTCATGAAGTCGGTGGCCGGATGCTCGGCAAAGGCCTGGCCGACCGGGTCGCCATAACCGGTGACGACGTTGAAGACGCCGTCGGGCAGGCCGCAGTCACGTGCGATCTCGGCCATCCGGATGGTCGAGCCTGAGGTGAACTCCGAGGGCTTCATCACGATGGTGCAGCCAGCGCCCAGCGCCCATGGCGCGCGCTCGGAGCCGATGATCATCGGGAAATTCCACGGCGTGACGATGCCGACGACGCCCACCGGCTCGCGCAGCATCAGGCCCAGCACGTTCTGGCCGATGGAATTGTGCGTCTCGCCTTCGAGGCCGCGGGCGTGGCCGGCGGCAAAGATCCAGAGATCGGCGCAATAGCCCATCTCGCCGCGCGCCGCCGCGATCGGCTTGCCGATCTCGAGGGATTCGATCACCGCCAGCTCTTCGCGATGCGCGTAGATGGCCTCGCCGATGCGATGCAGGATGGTGGCGCGCTCATGCCCGCTCATCCGCGGCCACGGACCTTCGTCGAACGCCTTGCGGGCCGCCATGATGCCGGCGACGGAATCGTCGAGCGTCCCCTTGGGCACGGACGAGACCACGATGCCTTCATAGGCGGGGCTCTCGCGCTCGATGCGTTCGCCGGTCTGCGAGTCGACGCTCTTGCCGCCGATCAGCATCTTGTACTCGCGCCGGATCAGGCGATCGTCCTGCTTGCGCGGCTCGATGAACGGGGTGACGACGGTCATGCTTCGCTCCTAATATTAGTGCCCGAAAATCGCACGTTCGGGCCGGTCGCGCAAACCGCGATCGCTCCAACTTGTATGATGAGTGGCGCCGTCACGGCAGCGCCGCGATGGTGCCGCCGGCCACCGGCGCAACGCGGCACCCGACCTGCACGATCGCCGCCGCGGGATCGGCCAGCCGCCGCTGCAGCAGCTCGATCGCCTGCCGCCCGAGCGCTTCGCAATCCACCTGCATCGTGGAGAGCCGCGGCGACACCATCGCGGCCGGCGGCAGGTTGTCGAAGCCGATCACCGAGGCGTCGGCCGGCACGCTGAGGCCGGCCTGCTCCATGGCATGAATGAAGCGGATGGCGGCGTTGTCGTGCACGGCAAAGACCGCGGTCCACTTCGCCGCGCCGGACGCCTTGGCCTGGATGGCCGAGAGCAGGGCGGCGTCGCCGTCGCGGATGTCGAGGAGTTCGCCGATGGCGCCCGGCGTAGCGTCGATCGCCGCCGCAAAGCCCTGCTGGCGCTGCAGCGTGGTCCAGCGGATCTGGTCGCGCAGGTGCAGGATGGTGCGGTGCCCGGCATCGAGCAGCCGCTGCGTCGCCATCTGCCCACCGTAGAAATTGTTCGGCGCCACGCAGTCGAAGCGCATCTCGGGATCGAAACTGTTGACCAGCACCACCGGGTGGCCCGCCGGCAGCAGCGAGGCGAGGTGGGGCGGCGGATCGAGCCCGATCAGCAGCGTGCCGCCGGTCGGATCGGTCTCGGCATCGCGGCGCAGCTTTTCCGTGTCGAAGACCGGCGGCACCAGCCGCACGTCGAGCGCGATGCCGGCCTCCCGCGCCGACTCGGTGATCCCGTCCATGACCGCGCTGTAGAAAGAGACGAGCCCGCCAGACATCACATTGCCGGTCACATAGGCGCGTGCCGTCACCTGCGCTTCGATCACACCGCGGGCGCGATAGCCCAGGTCAATGGCGAGCTGTTGGATCTGGGTGCGGAGGTCAGCGCTGACGCTGCGCGAATTCGCCAGCGCCCGCGACACCGTGCTGACCGACACGCCGGCGGCGCGGGCAACATCCTGCTGATTGGCGCTGCGCTGCACGGGGCTACTCCATCCGACCTGCGTCACGTACATCAAATTGCAGGTTTCTGCAATTTGCACGTTGAATGCGCAATTTGCGCATGTATGATGGTCCGGCGGTCAAGAATTCAAGTCCTCCTGATCGTTTGTTCGGGCGCGTCCCCCGGCGCGCCCGACATCCTCCCTACAGTCATACGCTGGAAGTCCATGAGCCACGTGACAGCCACGCTTGCTCACGTGCCTCGGACTTTTGCGCGATTTGTGGCCTGCGCGTTGGCAGGATCGTCTGGCCACAAATGCCGCGGATAGCGCCCGCGCAGGTCCTTGGCGACGTCCTTCCAGCTGCCGATCCAGAACCCCGGCAGGTCGCGGGTGGTCTGGATCGGCCGATGCGCCGGCGACAAAAGTATGAGCAATAACGGGATCTTACCGCCACCCACGCTGGGATGCGCCTTCAGCCCGAACAACTCCTGCACCCGGATTTCGAGCGCCGGCCCGTTCTCCGCCTCATAGTCGATCGGCACATTCGACCCCGACGGCGCACCGAAATGACTCGGTAAAAGCCGTTGTATTTCAGCGCGTTGACCCCATGGCAGCAGCGACTGCAGCGCGCCTTCGAGGTCGTCGGCAGTCACCTCCGACAGGGCCGCTCGACCGAGATCGGCCAGCCAGTCTGTACGGGCCAGACCGCTGTCGCTGAGGTCCGGCCAGTCACCGCCAAGCTGTTGATTCAAATAGCTGCTTCGTGCCCGCAGCGCCTTCTGGTCCTTGCTCCAGGGCAGGGCGCCGACATGGTTCACCATGCCCTCGGCAAAGATCGTCTCGGCCGCGACAGGATCGGTGATCTTCGCGGGCGCATCGCCGAGCAGCAAAGCCCCGTACCGCCTCACTTTTCTCGCCCGCACCGCCTTGGCGGGGGCATCGAAAGTCAGTGTCTCCTCGCCGCTGATCCGGTCGCCGAACAGGTCCTCGATCGTGGCCCGATCGATCTCGGCCGCGGCCCGGATTTTCCCGTTCGCCGCCGAGCCGGTGAGGTCTGAAACCACCAGAAACTGGGCCTTTGCCAGCGCATCGGTCTCGTCCACCGCCGCGCCGCGCCCGTTCGCCAGCCGGAACCTGCCGCGCGCCCCAGCCGCCTGCGCCACCCGATCCGGATAGGCCCGCGCCAGATGCCGTCCCACCTCGTCGGACCGGGTCAAGTCCCTGCCGCCGCTGAGCTTTGCCCAGCGCTGCGCCAGGTTGCGGGCTTCGTCGGCCCGCTGTCCCCGCTCATTACGGAATCGGCTCAGGCGATGCGCGAGGTCGGTGCCATCACCACCCAGCCCGCGCTCGCTGATCAGCACCGCGATCTCCGCCGCAGTCAGCGCGTCCCCCTCCTCGGCGGCGCGATGTACCATGTGGGCCAGCCGCGGGTGCAGCGGCAGCTTTGCCAGCGCCTGCCCCTCGACGGTGATGCGGCCCTGCACGTCGAGCGCTTCGAGCGAGGTGAGCAGGTTCACTGCTTCGGTCCAGGCCGGCGCCGGCGGAGGATCGAGGAATTTCAACGCCTTGGGATCGGTGACGCCCCAGGATGCGAGATCGAGTGCAAGGCCGGAGAGGTCGGCGCCGAGGATTTCCGGCACGTCGAAAGCCGCCAGCGCCGCGCTCTGTCCTTCGCTCCACAGCCGATAGCAGATGCCCGGTTCCGTGCGACCCGCGCGTCCACGGCGCTGGTCGGCGGATGCGCGGGAGACACGACGCGTCTCAAGCGTGGTGAGGCCGGTCGCCGGCTCGTAGGCGGGGACGCGGGCAAAGCCGGAATCGACCACGATGCGCACGCCCTCGATGGTGAGCGACGTCTCGGCGATCGACGTCGCCAGCACCACCTTGCGCTTGGCCGATGGGGCAGGGGCGATGGCGCGGTCCTGCTCCTGCGGCGAGAGTTGTCCGTAGAGCGGGGCGATCTCGACATCGGCGGGTACGCGGCCTGCGAGCCGCTCCTCGGTGCGGCGGATTTCCGCCTGGCCGGGCAGGAAGACCAGCACTGAGCCCGGATCGGCGCGTAGCGCCTGCAGTACCACGGCCGCCACCTGATCCTCGAGCTTTGTCAGCGGATCGCGATCGACATGCCGGGTCTCGACCGGAAAGGCGCGGCCGAGGCTTTCGACCACCGGCGTGCCGTCGAGCAGCTTCGCGACACGCGCGCCGTCGATGGTGGCGGACATGACCAGCACGCGGAGATCCTCGCGCAGGGCGGCGGCGTCGAGCGCTAGGGCGAGACCGAGATCGCCATCGAGACTGCGCTCGTGGAATTCGTCGAAGATCACCGCCGCGATGCCGGACAACTCCGGGTCATCGAGCAGCATGCGGGTGAACACGCCCTCGGTGACCACTTCGATGCGTGTCGCCTTGCTCACCTTGGCGTCGAGCCGAACCCGATAACCGACTCTGGCGCCGACATCTTCCCGGAGCGTCTGTGCCATGCGACGAGCTGCAGCACGGGCGGCGAGGCGGCGCGGTTCCAGCATGATGATCTTGCCGTCGCCACGCCACGATGCACCCAGCAAAGCCAGCGGCACACGCGTCGTCTTGCCGGCGCCCGGTGGGGCGACCAGCACGGCAAACGGGCCAGCCGAAAGCGCCTCGAGCAGGCCAGGCAGGGCGTCGTCGATGGGCAGCGGCGCAGCCTCGGTCATAGAAGTGTCATGTGGCTTTGTTGCAACGCTGCAAAAGTCATCCAAAAGTCGTATTTTCGTTGCGGCTATCTATACTTGAACCGGTGGTCAAACCAGTTCATTGGTGAATTCTGCTTTGAGCGCTGAAAGGCCGAACCCGGTTGAGGAGCCGGTTTCCTTATCCCTAGGCGCTAATCATACGATAGTCTGGACACTCCCGTGAACACCGATGCGGTGGCCGGCGCTGACAAGCGCGGCAATGCTTTTTCCCACGTAGCGACCGTTGGCTGGGGTCGCGGTCTCGGAACCCTTATCCGCATTACGCGGCTCAGCCTGCGTCATCCCTGGCAAGTAGCGGTCTGCCTTATTGCGACGGTGATCGCGTCCGGCCTGATGCTCTGGATTCCCAGGCTTCTCGGCCAGGCGGTCGACCAGGCGCGCGGCGTGATGACGGGCGGCGCGGCCGGCGAGGCGGCGCTCTGGACCACGGCTCTGGTGCTGCTGATCGTCTCGATCGCGCGCGGGCTCTTCACGCTGGTGCAGAACTATTACAGCGAATCCGTCGGCCACCACACGGCCTACGAGCTCCGCCTTGCCGCCTACGAGAAGGTGCAGCGCCTCAGCTATTCGTTCCATGACAGCGTGCATTCTGGCGACCTGATCATGCTGGGCATCCTCGATATCGACGGCGTGCGCATGTTCTTTGCCACCGGCCTCGTCCGCATGGTGCTGCTGACGGTGCTGCTCGGTGTCGGCGCCTACATGCTGATCTCGACCGACGTAGTGCTGGGGCTGCTGAGTCTCTCGTTCGCGCCGTTCGTCGCCTGGCGCTCGTCTGTGTCGCAGTTGACGCTGCGCGCCACCTGGATGACGCTGCAGGAGCGGCTGGCCAAGCTCTCCCGCGTCATGGAAGAAAATCTCGGCGGCATCCGCGTCGTCCGTGCCTTCTCGGCCGGCTGGCACGAGCTCAACAAGTTCGACAAGGCCAGCAAGCACGCACTGGAACTCGCGCATGAGCGCGTCGACCTGCGCGTCAACTCGACCAGCCAGATGAACCTGTCGTTCTTCATCTCGATGGGCCTCGTGCTGCTGGTGGGCGGCAACAAGGTGATCGCCGGCGAGATGACGGTGGGCACGCTGACCAGCTTCCTCACCTTCATGACCATTCTGCAGATGCCGGTGCGCCAGATGGGCCTGCTGGTGAACTCTTTTGCCCGCGCTTCGACCTGCGGCAAGCGCCTGTTCGACCTGCTCGACCTGGACCTTGCCATCAACGACAAGCCGCATGCCCAGCCGATCAAGGTGACCGAAGGCACGCTGCGCTTCGACAATGTGAGCTTTGCCTATCCCAGCGCGCCGGATCGACCGGTGCTGAGCGGCATCAGCTTCGAGGCCCGCAAGGGCGAGGCCGTGGCGCTCGTCGGCCCGCCCGGCAGCGGCAAGTCGACCATCGCTCACCTGATTCCGCGCTTCTACGACGCGACCGGCGGCAAGATCAGCATCGACGGACAGGATGTTCGCGACGTGACGCTGACCTCGCTGCGCAAGGCAGTGGGCGTGGTACAGCAGGACAGCTTCCTCTTCACCACCAGCATCGAGAACAACATCGCCTACGGCAATCCGTGGGTGCGCGAGACGCGCATCGAACGCGCTGCGGAATCGGCCCAGCTCCACAACTACGTGGCCGGCCTGCCGGCGGGTTACGGCACCATCGTGGGCGAACGCGGCGTGTCGCTGTCGGGCGGGCAGCGCCAGCGCCTGTCGATCGCGCGCAGCCTGATTTTGAAGCCGGCCGTGATGGTCTTCGACGATTCGACCGCCGCCATCGATGCCGGCACCGAGCAGCGCATCCGCTCGGCCATGAAGCGCTTCGCGCAGGACCGCGTCACCATCGTCATCTCGCACCGGCTGAGTTCGCTGATGCACGCCGACCAGATCCTGTTCATCGAGGGTGGCCGCATCGTCGAGCGCGGCACGCATGACGAACTGCTGGCCAAGGGCGGCCGCTACCGCATGCTCTACGACCTGCAGGTCCGTCCGACGGACGAAGCGGCGATGGGAGCTGCGTGATGAGCCAGGCAACCGACATCGAAGACGACGTCGACTACCAGTCGCGCCCCAAGGCCGTCGTTGGCTCGCACCGCGAGGAAGAAGAGGCCTTCGGCAAGGCCTATGACCCCAAGATCATCCGCCGCATCTGGGCCTTCGTCCGGCCCTACCGCAAGCAGATGCTGATCTCGGTGGCAGCGGTCATCGTCTTCACCCTGATCCAGCTCTCGATCCCGCTGATCATCCGCTACGCCATCGACCATGGCATGACGCCGGACTCGGACGGTTCGATCCTGATCTGGACAGTGGTACTGTTCGCCATCGCGGTGGCCATCAACTACGTTGCCGGCCATGTGCAGGAATTGGTGGTGGGCAAGGCGGCCGAGAACGTGCTGTTCGATATCCGCCGCGCCATGTTCGCCCAGCTGCAGCGCGTGTCGCTGAGCTTCATGGACAAGACTGAAGTCGGCCGGCTGATGTCGCGCCTCACCGGCGACGTCAACTCGATGCAGGAGTTCCTAGAGAATTCAGTGATGTCGGTGGGCGATATCCTGCTGCTGTTCGGCATCGTCGTGGCGCTGCTCTGGATGGATTTCCGGCTCGGCCTGCTGACCCTGATCACCATGCCGATGCTGTTCGTGTTCCGGCTGTTCTGGCTGCCGCCGGCCAAGCGCGCCTTCATGGCGGCGCACGAGACCAACTCGACTGCCAATGGTGCGCTCGCCGAGGGCATCAACGGCGTGCGCACGGTGCAGAACCTCGAGCGCCAGAAGCTCAACTTCGACCTTTACGAAGAAAAGGCGATGAAGAACCTCAAGAGCCATCTGACGGCTGCCAAGTACAGCCAGGTGATGGTTCCGGTGGTCGACACGCTGACCGGCATCTCGACGGCGACCGTTATTGTCGTCGGTGGTCAGATGGTGCTCAATGGCGGGCTGGACGTCGGCGTGATGGTCGCGTTCCTGTTCTACATCCAGCGCTTCTTCGACCCGATCCGCTCGCTCACCATGCAGTACTCGGTGATGCAGCGCGCCATGGCCTCGGGCCAGCGCCTGACCGAAGTGCTCGACGTGCCGATCGATGTCGCCGACAAGCCCGGCGCGATCGACATCGATGGCAGCATGGACGGTTCGGTCGAGTTCAGGAACGTCACCTTCGGCTACCGCAAGAACCTGCCGGTGCTCAAGGGCGTGAACTTCACCGTCAAGCCCGGCGAGACCGTGGCGCTTGTCGGCCCGACTGGGTCTGGCAAGACCAGCTCGATGGCGCTGGTGCACCGCTTCTACGACGTCTGGGACGGCCAGGTGCTGGTCGGCGGGCACGATGTGCGCGACCTGACGCAGCAGTCGCTCGGCGAGCAGGTGGCCATGGTGCTGCAGGACAGCTTCCTGTTCTCCGGCACCGTCATCGAGAACATCCGCTACCACAAGGTCGACGCCACCCGGGAGCAGGTGGTGGAGGCTGCCAAGGCGGTTGGCGCGCATGAGTTCATCATGAAGCTCGCCAAGGGCTACGACACCGAACTCGAGCAGCGCGGCGGCAACCTGTCGCTGGGCCAGCGCCAATTGCTGAGCTTTGCCAGAGCCTTGGTGGCGGACGCGAAGATCCTGGTGCTGGACGAAGCCACCGCAAATATCGACAGCTACACCGAAATGCTGATCCAGAAGGCGTTGGTGAAGGTGCTCGAAGGCCGCACCGGCCTCGTCATCGCGCACCGCCTCGCCACCATCCGCAACGCCGACCGCATCATCGTGCTGCAGTCGGGCGAGGTGGTGGAAAGCGGCTCGCACGACCAGCTGATGGCCAAGAAGGGTCTCTACGCCAAGCTCTACAACATGAACTACGCCTCGTTCGATGACATTCCGGACGAACTTGTGGAGCAGGTTAGCGCGAGCCAGACCTAGCGGGGACAAGCTCCGTTAGGCTATTGATCCGGCATGCGCATTTTCGTTGCCGGTATCGCTACCGAGGTGAACACTTTCTCGCCGATCTTCATCGGCACGGAAGATTTCGAGGCAAGTCTGCTGGCCCGACCGGGCCAACATCCTGAAACTCCTACGCTTTGTACGGCGCCGCTGACGGAGGCCCGGAAACGGGCGGCGGCGGGGGAGTTCGAGCTCATCGAGGGAACCACCGCCTGGGCCGATCCGGGCGGGCTGGTGAGCCAGAAAACCTATGAAAATCTGAGGGATGAGATCCTCGACCAGTTGCGCGCGGCGCTGCCGGTGGACGGGGTGGCGCTGTGCCTGCATGGCGCCATGGTGGCGCAGGGCTATGACGATCCCGAGGGAGACTTCATAGCCAAAGTCCGAGAGGTGCTTTCGGAAAGTCCGTCACGCCGCCCATGGATATCCATCGGAATCGATCCCCACAGTCACCTGACGGCGAAACGGGTCGCGGGCGCCGACGCGATCGTCGCCTTCAAGGAGTTTCCGCACACCGATTTCGTCGAGCGCGGACGCGAGGTGGTCGACCTGCTGGTGCGGTCGATCCGGGGCGAGATCGAGCCGGTGATGTCGGTGTTCGACTGCCGGATGATAGATGTGTTCCCGACCTCGCGCGAACCGATGCGCAGTTTCGTCGACCGCATGTTCGCGATCGAGCGCGACGACCCTAAGGTGCTGTCGGTGTCGCTGGTGCATGGCTTCATGGCTGGAGACGTGCCCGAGATGGGAACCAAGGTGCTGGTGGTGACCGCTGGCGACGCGGCCTATGGCGCGGCGCTCGCCGAGCGGCTGGGGCGCGAGGTGATCGAGATGCGCGGCAAGGTGATGCCGCCGATGCTGACGCCGGAGGAGGCCATTGCCCGTGCCGGCCAACTGCCGGGTCCGGTGGTGATCGCCGACACCTGGGACAATCCGGGCGGCGGCGTCGCGGGTGACGCCACGGTGCTGCTGCAGGCGCTGATCGACGCCAAGGTCGAGAACGCCGCGCTGGCGACGATCTGGGACCCGATGGCGGTGAAACTCTGCTTCGTGGCCGGCGAGGGCGCCCGCATCCCGCTGCGCTTCGGGGCGAAGTCGGCGCCGGGCTGCGGCAATCCGATCGATGCCGAAGTGCTGGTCAAGCGGCTGGTGCGTGGGGCGGAGCAGACCTTCGGCGCCAGCATGGTGCCGATGGGCGATGCGGCGCTGATCGAGGTCGCCGGCATCGAGGTGGTGCTGAACTCGACGCGCAGCCAGGCCTTCGAGCGCACGGTGTTCTCAGCGCTCGGCGTGGTGCCGGAAGAGAAGGCGCTGCTGGTGGTGAAGTCGACCAACCACTTCTATGCGGACTTCTCGAAGTTCGCGTCCGAGGTGCTCTATTGCGAGGCCGGCTCGCCATACCCGAACCGGCCGGCGCGGACGGCGTATCGGAAGGCACCGCGGAACATATGGCCGCGGGTGGAGAATCCGTGGGGCTAGTGGCACGCCCTCGTGGTTCGACAAGCTCACCATGAGGGCTACTGGATGCTTGTGAGAACCTCATGGTGAGCTTGTCGAACCACGAGGTTCGGTCTCGCTACCGTCGACCCACGAACCCCACGCCGATGGCGTCGCCGACGGCAAAGATGCGGTCGCGGGCGATCATGTATTCGTCGCCCTTGAGGTGCTCCGTGAGCAGCGGAACGTCGCGGCCCAGCCTGTCGAGCTGAGTGAGGTATTCGCGGTAGTCCAGCGCGCCGTCGCCGATCTGGACTTCGTCGAGATGCAGCGCTGCCTGATGGTGGAGGGTGATGTCCTTGGCGTGGCACGAGCAGACGTACTGGCCGAGCTTTTCGAAGCACTCGCGGATCAGCGCGCCGTTATCGAAATAGACGCGCGGCGTCATGATCAGGTTCACCGGATCAAAATGCGCGCCGAACATCGGGCGGTCGACGGCGCGGATCAACTCGACATAACTGTCGACGCTGTCGGGCAGCGAGTACTGCATCATTTCGAGCGCGAATTTGGCGCGCTTGGGTTTGACGGTGTCGAGCAGGTAGCGGACGGTTTCGACGGCAGCGTCGAACGCCTCCTGGCCCATATTGGCGGCGGCCGGGGCATAGTCGGTGCCCGACTGGTAGGAGCCGATATAGCTGACCGCGCATTTCGCGCCGACGGCTTCGGCGACCGCCAGCTTGTCGACGGCGTAGTCGAGGTTGGTCTTGCGCACGGCATCGTCGGGCGTGACGAGGTTCCGCCAGATGCCGATCTCGGCCAGCATCACGTCCTCGGCGGCGAAGGCCTTCTCGAAATCGGCGAGCTGCGCCGTGTCATTGGAGGTGAGCGTGGCCGGCACATAGGCCGCGCCATAGCCATAGTCCCGGTGGGCCCGTGCGAATGCGTACGGGTCCTGGCTGCCGACGGGCAACCCGTGTCCTCCGAGGCGGATCATCAGACGTGGTTTCTCCAACTGTGCTGGGGATTGTAGTCCAGCATGCGCTTGGCCTTGTCGATGGAGAGCAGCGTGCCGTTGGGCGAGAGCGAGCCCTTGATCAGCACGTTGGGGAAGACCTCGGCGACGAGCGAGGCATTGTCGCGGCGCATCACCGTATCAGCGTTGGCGATGATGAAGGCCTCGAAACCCTTGAACTCGGCCTCGATGCCGCGGCGCACGGCCTGGGCGCCGTCGCGGGCATCGATATAGCCCCAGAGGTTCCACTTGCGCTTGCGCGGGTCGGAATCGAAGCCCGGAAACGCCTTGTAGTCCTCGACATCCATGACGTTGGAAAAGCGCAGGCCCACCATCTTGAGCTCGGGGTCCCAGCGGCAGTACTGCGCCGCCATGGTCTCGTCGAGCAGCTTGCCCAGCGAGTAGGCGGTCTCCGGGCGGGGGAAGTATTCCTCGTCGACCGGGATGTAGGGCGGCGGGTTCTCGAAGGGCAGGCCGAGCACGGTTTCGCTCGAGGCGAAGACCACGTTCTTGATGCCGACCTGACGGGCAGCCTCGAAGATATTGTAGCTCAGCGGCACATTGTTGGCGAAGGTCTTGGCATTGGCGAAGAGGCCTGGCGCCGGAATGGCGGCGAGATGCACGACCGCATCGAACGGCCCCTTGTGCTCGTCGACGCCGTGCATGGCGCCGATCACCTGACCGAAATCGGTGAGGTCGATGCGGACGCTCGGGCAGATCGGATCGCGCGGCAGGGTCTGGTCGATGTTGAGCACCGAATGGCCGTTCTGCACCAGATCCTTGAGCACCGCCTTGCCCAGCTTGCCGCTACCGCCGGTCACCAAAATGCGTGCCATCGTCGCCTCCTCATTCTTGTTGGTTAGGTCGAGCCTAGCGGTGGCTGGCGGCGGGGTAAATGGCTTGATCGTGAATATGCGATGGAGGCCGGGCGACCGGCGTGATCCAGCTGGATCATGACAGGGCAGGGCGCAGCCCCTAGCGTGGAGGCGTTGTGGAGGGGACCTGAATGAACCGGATACTGGCAGCGCTGGTGGTGCTGTGTGGCGGTGCGTGGGCCATGCCCGCTTTTGCGGATGTCGGCTGCGTGCAGCAGCAGCTCACCGATCTGGGTTTCGACCCCGGTCCGGTGGACGGTGCGCTGGGCAAGCGCACGGTCAATGCCGCGACGCTGTTCGCCGCCAATGCCGGGCTGACGATGGAGACACTGGACAAGGCCAATGCCGACGCCTGGTGCGACGCGATCACCGCTTTCGCCGCGACACCCGCCGCCAAGACGATCTCGGCCTTCGATCTCGTTTCGGAGCCGGCGGGCATTCTCTCGGCCCGCGACACGCAGCGGCAGTGGGACGCCTACAAGCGCGCCAAGGAGTGCTTCGACATGCCGACGATCGCGCCGGACAAGGCGCTGAAGGTCGCCAAGCTCTCCGCCCAGCATTTTGCCAGCGTGCCATGGGTTTCGCCGTTCACGCCGGTGCGGGGCGCCAAGCAGTGCGCCATGTTCGCCGGACGCATCGACCCGCCCGAGCCGATCCTGTCGGTCAAGCTCGACGAGCGCTATGGCGAGCGCATGGTCAATGTCGACCGCGCCGCGGACTGGTTCCGCCGGCTGCCGACGTTCCTGCGCATGAGCGACGATCCGGTGGCGCGCAGCCTGGTCAAGATCGCGGTGCTCGACTGGGCCAAGGCGAACGCGTTCGCCAAGGGCATCGTCACCAGCTATGGGGCCGTCGACTACACGGTGATGTCGACCATCGCCTCGATCCTGGCGGCAACGGGCGAGGTCGCCCCGGACTTCACCGCCGAGGAGCGGCAGGTGGTCGGGCCCTGGCTCAACCGGCTGGTGGCGACCGTGGGGAACAACAAGTACACCCACCGCTCGGACAACAAGGTCTACATGCGCGCCTACATTGCGCTGCTCTGGGGCCTGATGGTCGGCGACGACCGGCCGGTGCAGGAAGCGATCTTCACCTACAAGCTCGCCATCCACGACATGCGGCCCGATGGCACCTGGCCCATCGACAGCCAGCGCGGCGGCATGGGGCTGGACTACAACTCGTCGGCGACACGCGGCGTCGTGATGATCGCCGTCGCCCTCAAATCGGCCCGCAACATCGACCTCTTCGACTATGCGGTCGACGGGCGCTCGATCCATGACGCCGTGGCCTGGGTGACCAAGAGCATCGAAGATCCCGTGGCGATGGCGCCGATCTATGCCGTGCCTTGCCCGGACAGTGGCGACCGCTGGGGCAGCATCGCGGCGCCGTCGACCTTCTTCATCAACGAGGCCGGTTACCTCAAGGCTTATGCCGCGCTGTTCCCGGACCGGCCGGCATCAGCGGCGATCATGGGGAAACCTGGCCGCACCATTCAGCAGATGTCCGAGGCCGTCGGCGGCGCGGCGGCCTGCCAGTTCGCGACGTCCGGGGGCGAGTCGCTCCCGTTCAAGCCGCTGGTGATGCCGGAAGGGCTCGCGGCCGCCAACTGAGCGGGCGGCAAGCTGCTTAGGGCAGACACTAACGGCAATCCGTCTTGACGAAACGCAGGGTCCGCCGCGCGGGCCTTGCGCTTCGCCATGGGCACCACAGCACCAACGCATCGTTACGGCAGTCGCTACAAGTCTCCGGACTTTGGAGCGAAACCGTGAGGCTTTTTGGCGGAGTATGCGCCGTGGGCTCTGCGGGGGTTGCAACCGGCACAGCCAAAAAAATCGACGGGCCGTTTCAGCGAGGACCATTTGCTCCGGCGCACGCAACCTATTACTGCGCAGGCCGAACAGCCTGCCGGATCACTGGGGGTCGGCAGCCTGCGCGCTGCGAACGAACGCATTCTCGCCATGGGCGGATCGCTGCGTCGTCCCCAGCTGTCGCCGGTCGAGCTGATGCGGGAAGCATTGCACGAGCCCGAGGACGATCTGCCCCAGGCCGATCTGCCCGAGCCCGAGCCTGAACCGGCGCCCGCGGCGCGCCCCGCCTTCACGGCAGCGCCGGCCTTGCCGCTGGCGGAAGAGCCGGCTCCGACCTTCGTGGTCAAACCGAGCCAGGGCCGCGCCGGACGGCGCGCCATGGACGACCTGCGCGAGCAGGCGCTGCGCAATGTCATCGCCAATGCATCGGGCGGCAACCAGGCCTCCAAAGCCAGTGCGAATGTCCGTCGCCCCGGCAACCCGTTGCTGAGCCCGTCGCGCATCATCCTGCTGTCGGTGGCTCTCATCACCGGCGGCGTGGCCGCCTATCTCGCCTCGCAGCTGTCGACGCCCGCGCCGGCGCCGGTGAGCGAGCCGGTCGCGGCGCCGACGGTCGAGGTGCTCGTGGCCAGGAACGCCATCGGCATCGGCCAGCGTGTTTCCGCCGACATCCTCGAATGGACGGCCTGGCCGGAAGCTTCGGTGCGCTCCGAATTCGTCACCGCCAGTGCCTCGCCCGACGCCATCACCAGGATGGAGGGTTCGGTCGCCCGCGGCGAGATCGCTGCCGGCGAACCGATCCTCGAAGCCAAGCTGGTCGAACCCAATGGCAGCTACCTTGCCGGCGTACTGGAGTCCGGCATGCGCGGCGTCTCCGTGCCGATCACCGCGGCTTCGGCCTCCGGCGGCTTCGTGGCTCCGAACGACCGGGTCGACGTCATCGTGACCCGCACCTTCGAGGCGCGCCGGGTCACCGAAACCATCCTGCGCAATGTCCGGGTACTGGCGCTCAACGGCCAGCTCGGGCCGCAGACCGCCGAAGGCCAGCCGCTGGCCGAAGGCACGTTCACGGGCGAAGTGCTCGCCACCCTCGAACTCAACGCGCCGCAGAGCGAACTGCTGGTCAACGCCGCCGCTACCGGCGAGATCACCATCGTCCTGCGTTCGATCTCGGACCTCAGCGAAACGCTGTCGGCCGAACAGCGCACCGCCAACCAACTGATCCGGGCCACCAGCCCGTTCTGGTCGAAATGAACCACATGACCCGCTCTCTCGCTTCGCGCACGCTGTCGCTTCTCGGCCTCGTGCTCGCCCTCTCGATCGGCGCCCTGGCGACCCCGGTGCTGGCGCAGACCATCCATTACGACCTGACCACCACCTCGGTGATGAAGATCAACCTCCCCGTCTCGCAGGCGGTGACGGTGACCATATCGAGTTCGGTGGGCAAGATCGTCGCGGCCGATCCGCTGATCGCGGAAGCGCAGCCGATCACCGACCGCTCGCTCTATCTCGTCGGGCGCGGCTTCGGCACGACGACGGTCAATCTCTATTCGGCCGACGGCTCGCCTGTCGGCCTGCTGGCGGTCGAGGTCGGCGCGGACACGCGCGACATGGCCAAATCGATCAAGGCGGCGCTACCCGACTCCGATGTCGAGGTGGACGCCGTGAATGGCCGCGTCCGCCTCGGCGGTTCCGTGGCTGATGAGGTCTCCATGCAGAAGGCATTGGAGATCGTGGGGCAGTACGGCAGCCCGGCGGTGATCAACACCATGACCATCGCCGGGGGCCGGCAAGTCAATCTCGAGGTCCGCATCCTCGAAGCGCAGCGCGATGCCGGCCGCCAGCTCGGCATTTCCTGGCGCGGCAGCGCGGCCGGCTTCAGCGGCGGCATCGGCGGCGCCGATCCCAACGCGCCGTCGGGCCCGGCGGAGAGTTTTTCGTCCTTCATCACCCAGATCATCTCGGGTGCATCCGGCATCAACCTCTCGGCCATGATCAACGCGCTAGAAGCCAAGCGGCTGGTGCGCACGCTGGCCGAGCCGAACCTGACCACGCTGTCGGGCGTCAATGCCAGCTTCCTCGCCGGCGGGCAGATCCCGATCCGCACCGTCGACCAGGACGGCAACATCGTCATCAACTACCGCGACTTCGGCGTACGGCTGAAGTTCACCCCGGTGGTGCTGGAGGGCAACCGCATCCAGATCCACCTGACGCCTGAAGTCAGCGATATC
>VFQQ010002030.1_pt1 | contig 24965 bp, 41 predicted proteins | sample 3512341 | NCBI WGS metagenome assembly VFQQ01 (sample SAMN10412373, study PRJNA504923) | tailings metagenome | isolation source: Relicate 2 Philex TSF1 revegetated site | place: Philippines: Tuba, Benguet | collected 2017-08-29 | reverse complement strand
GTGCTGGCTGCAGGTTGCGCCTTCAGAACAACAGCGGTTGCTGCTGGAGCTGCACGCATTCCCAACCCGTGCACCCCCGCCCCTCCCCCACCTGGCAATTGCCAGCGCCTGCCGCTGCTTGATCTTGTCCAGGATGCTGCTCAGAGGCTTGATCTCAATCTTGTGGCCCTTGCCCAGCCGGTCACGCGCAGCCGTCTCTGCAGTGAGAGAGTGCCAGCCAGGCGTCTAGTAAGTAGGCTTGCAGCGCACAGTGTGCGGTGGCATCAAGCGTGCAAGCTGGCGACAGGAGGCACAGTAATGCCAGGCTAGCCAAGGTGGACTGGCAACCTGTGCCAGGCCTGCTCACCCCGCAGGATGCGCTGCGTGTCGCATGCCAGCAGCTCCAGCGTGCCGGGTGAGCCGCCGGGTGAGCCGCCAGGGCTGCCGCTGGCGCCTGACAGCTCCGGCTCGCTGCCGCAGCCATCTGCTTCCTCCTCATCTGCAGGCGGCAGGCAGGTGGCAAATGCCACGTCTCAGACGTATTTCGAGCTGCCATACCTCCCAGCTGCAGCTTGGCTGCATACAACACTGCCAAACGGCAGGTGTGTAGGCCAGCAGCTCACCTTCAGCTGCCTCGGCTGCCGGCGCAGCACGGCGTGCCGCTTTCTGCGTGGCGCGCTGTGCGTACGCCTCCTCCAGCTCATCCTCCTCGTCAAAGTAGTCCTGAGGCAGCGTGGATGGGTGCATGATTATTAATGGAGCGACCAATGCACGGTCAGGGCAGCCAAGCAGAGGGGAGGCATGCAGAGGTAACGAGGAATGGCGGCGCACCTCGCCGCCTGCCGCCTCGCTCCCGCCCTCCGCCGCATCCTCGGTCTCCAGCTCCAGCTCCTCGTCCTGCAGCTCCTGGTCTGCTGCGGGGCTGCCGGGCTGCTCCTCGTCGCCCAGGCGCTGCTCCTTCCACACCAAGCTGTCGGCGGCTGTGTCAGCTGCGTTGGGCGCCGCGTTCTCGCCCCGCTGCGCCCCTGCCTTGCGCAGCCTGCCCAGGCGGCGAGGCTGCACTACGCCCGGGCTGGCGAGCGCCCCGCCCTGCCCGGGCAGCGACACCTCCGAGTCCAGGAGGCTGTCCTCCATGCCTGGCAGCGCACGGGAGTGATCAGATGCTGGCAACGGCGCCAGGCTTTGAATCTCTCAAATGCGCCTGCTGCGGCGCTGCTGCGGCCGGCTGGGCGGGCAACGACGGTGGCGCACTGCCGAATGCATCACTGGTTTTTTTGTTTTTGGCATGCTTTTCATTTTCACTGGACAACTAAATATTACAAGGTCAGCATCGCACGCTTCCCACGTTCCCAGCCTGCTCGCACTCATGAACGCGGTGCCGCAGCGCCGGCGCCTGCAGCCGCACTGGCCACCGCATACAGCTGCTGCATGCCCTCAGTGGACACGTTGCCGCCGCACACCATGATGACCACGTGCTTGCCACTCAGGCGGTCTGCCATCTTGTAGAAACCAGCCACTGCCACGCCTGTGGCGGCTGCATGGAGGCAGGGCGCCGGCAGGCGGGTGTGGCATCAGCTTGCAAGGCACTCCACTAGCGAACAGCCGGTGTTCAACTCGCGCCGCCTTGCACAGCCGGGCCCGCCTGCCCGCCCACCAAACAGCCCTTGCATGCCCCTCACCGTCAACTTGCAGGCCGCTGTGGGACACAGTCTCCACCGCCGCCTTGGCAGCCTCCTCCTCAGTCACCTCCACAATTTCGTCCGCCAGCTCGCCCACGCCGCCCGGCAGCTCCTGCCCCGCGCCTGGCCCAGACAGCATGCCGCGCAGCCGCTCAACACGCTGCAGGGTCAGCAGACGGTGCAGCCAGGGGTTGGAAGCGCACAGGCATCTCGTTCAGCCCAGGTGCATACTGCTATCCCTTGCACAGAGCAGCCCTCCAGCCCTGGTACCTTGCTCACCGTGGGGTAAACGCCCACCACTTTGATTGCGGGATCAGCCGCCTTGAGCACCGCAGCTATGCCCGCCAGCAGGCCGCCGCTGCGCCCCAGCGGCACAAAGACTGTGGCAGCACAGGGCCAGGAGGGGAGGAAGCTTGGAGCAGGACTGCCGCCATGCAACAGGCCACGCGCATTGTCCAGCCCTCCCCTCCTCTGCCCTGCCTGCATCCTGCCACACCAATAAATACCCAAGCTGTGGCCCCACCCACCCCTCACCCGTGTCCAGGCGCCCACGCGGCAGTTGCATCAGCAGCTCAATGGCGATGGAGCCCAGGCCGCCCGACACCTGCGGGTCGCTCAGCGCATCGATGAAGGAGGCGCCCTCGCGCTGCGCCGCCGCCCGCGCCTCGCCCTCCGCCTCCTCCTCATCGCCGCCCGCCACCTCCACCTGCCCGCCCAGCTGGCGCAACCGCTCGGCGCGGCCGCCGGGCGCGGAGCGCGGCACAAAGAGGCGGGCGGGCACAGGGATGCCGCGTGCCGCTGCCGCTGCGCCCGCCGCGTGCAGCACCGCCAGTGTGTGGTTCACGCTGCCAGCCGCCACCACGCCACGCTGCAGGCGAGAGGTGAGAAGCAGTGGGCAGACGTCAGCGGCCCTGCCTTGCATGCGGTGGTGAGGTGCAGCCAGGCAGCGTGGCCCACTCAGCAACAGCCCAGCCCTGCCCTTTGCTGCCAGCAGCAGCCCACCTGCAGCTGCTCGTCGCTGAGGGCCAGCAGCTTGTGGGCTGCACCGCGTGCGCGATAACTCCCAGACGACTGCTTGCACTCTGCCTTGAGATGCACCTAGAAGCAGAGTGAGGAGTGGCACTGGCAGTACAGTGGGTGAGCAGCGCTGCCCTTCTCACCTGCAACCAGTGTGTAGCATGCGGTAGCTGGTTGCCACACCCAGTCGTTGCCATCGCCATGCCGGCATACCTGGGCTGCATCCGCCCGCTCACGCAGCCACTCAGCCCTGACAAGCGGCGTTTCGTAGCACTGCGCGCCAGCGCCATAGATCTGGTGGATGCTCGACCACGCCTCACGTGCAATAAGGTGCACGCCCTGCGCAGAGGGGTGCGCAGGCAGCAGGTGTGTCGTTGCGGGGGCGAGTTTGCTTGCCGGTCGGCCCGGCGGTGCCCCACACCTTTTGTTTGGCGTTGGGTACCGTCCAACCGGACCCCTCCACACGGCTCTTGAACAGCTGCTCCGTTTCACGGTTGGCACGGACGAGCAGCCCCCTGCAGCAAGAGTAAACAAACACACAGATGACAGAGTGCGGCACTGGCGAGTTGGTACGCCGGCGGCGGCACTGCGGCGGCACTGGCGGCGGCACAGCCTGGGCAGCTTTTGGCATCTTGCGGCGTTTAACACCTCGCTCTAGTCACGGTAGGGACCCTGGGACGGGTCCTCGCAGCCCCAGGGGGGCTCGCGAACTGGGTTTGCAGCCTGCGGGTCACGGAGGCCGCTTGCAGCCCAGCCATGGTGGTCTATAGGAACTTGCACCACGATCAGAAACACTTGCAGCCAAATCGGGAGCCCTTCGAGAATCAACAGTGCTGCATTTCGAGAAGCGCGCCCTACACAAAGCCTGCCTCGCATCCAAGGCTGCTGCCCATTTCGAGCGATCGCTGTCTGCACCTCTCACGCACAGCCATGCAGCTCGCACTCCGAAACCTGCGCCCGACCACTGCCACCCGCCTGGTGGCTGCCCGCCCGCGCTGCGCGGTGGTGGCACCCGCACGCTTCTCCTCCATCGCTATAAGGGCAAATGCGGCATCAGCGGAGGATGAGGGCCACACCGACGTGCCGGCGGCGCCGTCCGCAGCGCAGTCCGCCGCCGTTTCGCGCCCAACATACGAGATGGTGCCCAGCTGGTCGCGCATGAACCAGGTTCGTGGGGAGGCTCTGACGAAGCTGCTCTGGCTGCTGGGCTGGCCTGAGCCGCTGTCGCAGCTGCCCAGCCAGTGGCGGCGCCGGCGCCGCTTCCGGACTCTGCAACCGGCTGGGTGCCCGGAAGCCTCCCATCATCCTGCCTTGCTGCTGCTTTGTTGGGCAGCACTGCTAACTAGCATCCCCGTGTCGCCTCCATCCTGTGCGCAGATGATGAAGCAGGCACGCTTTTGATGCAGCCCTCCTGGCCATATCAGCGTTTGGAACTGCACAACTGTTGGGCCTGCTGGCTACTGCTTGCTGGCCTACCGCTCTGGGAACAGCAATAGTTGTCAGCTGCTTCAATCCGAGGTTGTGTATCACGATGATCCTGCATGTGCTGAGCGTCACGCTCTTCCCTCCTCCTCTGCACGCCCCGCAGATGGAGGCAGAGATGGACCAGCTGAGCCGCGCCTTTGGCATGCCCTCCGTCTTTGCACCCGCCGCCGTGCCGGCCATGGCCAAGAGCCTGGTGAGCTGGCGCAGCCGCCATCGGCGACTGGTGTCCAACGCTGCCCGGGCGGCACATGCCATCCACGTCCTTTTCCTTTAGCGTTTTCAGCAGCTGTGCGCTCATGCTGCCCCGCTATCCACTCCATCTTGCTATCAGGCAGTGGATGTGAAGGACATGGGCACAACGCTGGAGATCCATGCCGACGTGCCCGGCATGTGAGCCGGGGAAGGGTTGGGTGAGGTGCTTGCCGGATGGTGCGCCAGATGTGCCACCGTTGGTGTGACCAAGGTGTGCCATTCAAACTGAACGTGTGCTGAGCCCTCTCCCTCCTGCTCAGGTTCAAGGACGACATCAAGGTGCAGGCAAGTGGGGCTGAAGGGAGGGGGATGAAATCAGTAGCTGGAAGGCAGGCAGCTGCAGCACCTGTGATTAGCCCCTGGTCGAGGACAGCTCAAGCATCCATCCATACATGGCCTCCCATCCTGCCCCTTGTCCCCAGCCTCACAAATCCCTCTGGCACCCTCCCCCCACCCCTGCAGGTGTCCCCTGACCGCGTGCTGACCATCAGCGGGGAGCGCAAGGAGGAGAAGCGGGAGGGGTCAGAGGAGGAGGGCGGCACTCTGCGGGTGGAGCGCTCCTTTGGCTCCTTCATGCGCCGCTTCCGCCTGCCAGACAACGTTGATGTGGAGGGTGAGCAGGAGTGAGGGCAGGGGTGGACAGATGATGGGGAGGAGCAAGTGGCGAAGGGATGTGCGTGTGGGCGGGAGCAAGCAGTTGTCAGCTTATTGCTTGTGCGCCAGGTCTGCACTGTACCCGGGGTGCCTGCATCCGTCTGCCTTGGTGTGCCCTTCTCATTGCGCTGCATTCCAGCCCTCACGCTCTGCTTCTCCAACTCCCAAACTGCGTGGCCACCTGCAGGCATCAAGGCCAGCACGCGCGACGGCGTGCTTACGGTGACGGTGCCCAAGACGGAGGAGCCCAAGCCAAAGTCGATCGACGTGTCGGTGGAGTGAATGCCATTCGCAAGCCAGTGGCATGACGAAACCAGAACGTAAGCAGCGCACGGCAGCACACGGTTGCTGCAGGTTGTGACGCACATGTTGAAGATAAACCTTCATGATCTCAGAATGAATGACTCTGTCACGCACAGTTTCGCTGCGCCCGCATTGAGGCGCGGCTGCCCCCTTTCATTTTGGACCCGTCCAGCCGTCATTCCGATTTTGTTTGGCCCCTCCTGCCGGCTACCGCTGCTCTGTGTGTTAGCCTGAACGCCTTACAATCATCCAGGCCTTGTTGTATGGAAACCACCTTCCGGTAGTGGTGCAATGCTTGACTTGTAATATGCTGACTGCGCATTGCAATGCACCACAAGAACGACTAGGGGCACATCAAGCGCGGGCACTACCTTGTGAAGCGGCCTACGCAGCAGCGCAAGCAAAGCAGGGCCCACGCCAGTGTGCGCGGGTGGCTGAGAAGCTGGCATGTGCTGGGGTTGTACGGCTGCTGCAAGACCCTGAGCTTAGCTCCACGTATGCCTCTGCGTGCCATGGGCATGCATGCACTGTGGGTATGTGCAAACAACAAGGTCGTGTTTACCTGCCTGTCTGGGGTGCGCCTGGAGACAGGAGTTGCTACCATCCCGTGCTGGCTGCTTGTTTGTTGGTTGCCCAAGCGGTGCACACCTGCTCAGTCCCCCACCCTGCCTGAATGCCTCGGCTTGTTGGTATCCTGTTCCATTTCGACTGGAGGGCAACTGCTGCACGTGGAAAAGCTGCAGTGGTTTGATTCCATAGAAGTTATGAAACCTGCTCAAGCTGGCGCCAGTGAGTGTGTCATCAGTGTGGTTTGAGGCGGTTCAGCTTCAGGGAGAGCCCCGCCCTCGTGCGTCTGGAGGCGTGGAGTGGACTTGGCGCGCTGCCGGGGCCCATCATGCACCTTCTGACTTGCTTGTTGCATTCTGGTGGTTGCATTGTTGATGCAAGTGTGCCCTTTGGTGGGTGGAGGGGATGCGTGTCCTGGGGATGGCGGAGATGCCACGGCTAATGCACGCTGACCGGGCGCCGGGGGTTGAGCGGCACTGGAGCGCCGCGGCATCCAAACATCCGCCCCTGCCACCGCAGCTACATGCGCGTCGGGGCCATGGCGTAGCGGCAGGCCCTATCCGCAGCAGTCAAACAAAGGCTTCGCCATGGACTGCCAGGCGCCGCCAGTGGAGGCCCAGCCCGCTGAATTGGTGTCGGTAGATATCCCGGAGCAGCAGCAGGCGGCCGAGCCCGCGCCGAACGCGCAGGAGGGCGCCGCGGCGGTGCAGCGACCTGCTCCCCCGCCCTCCTCCTCCCGGCGGGTGGCCCTGGAGAGCCCCGTGATAATGCTGCCCGGCGCCGGTGAGCAGGGCCGCTGGCTGGGCAGTCGACGGTCAACAAAGTTGCGCTTCTCCTTCCAGCCCCCTGCGCGCCTCTGCCCCGCTTCTGGCGCCGCCCGCACCGCCTGGCAGCCTGCCCGCAGCGGTGTGCGCCGCCTCGCGCGCCCTGGGCCCTAGGGGAGGCCGCACCCGCGCTCCCGCCGCCTGCTGCTTCACCTCCCGCCGCCGCCGCCACCGCTTCTCACAAGCTGCTGCCCCTTCCGCACCCCTTTCTGTCACCTTCAGCGGTGGAGCCGTCGCCGAGCACCAGCTTGCTGCCGCACCCCGTGCCCTACACGGTGCCGCTGTTCCAGCCGGCGGCCGCAGCGGCGGCGGCGGGAGGCGGGCCTGCAGCGCTGGCGGCCGCAGGCACGTTTGGCCTGCCCTCCTGGGCCTACCCTAGCAACTTCATAGCGCCCTCGCGCAACCGCCAGGTGTGTGGCAAAGCATCCTGCTGCTGCTGCTGCCGCTGGGACGCGGCTGTGGGGCCAGCCATGTCGGTGGCGGCGCCCACGGGGACCTTGCCTGGCCCGCCGCCTGTTAACGTGCCTGCCCTGCGCCTGCTGCAGGCGGCTGCTAGGTCAACAGAGAAGGCGCACGAGCGGGCAGTGCAGGCAAGAGCTTGGGAAGCACTGCTGGGTGGATGGGTGGCCGCACAGCTGCCTGCTTTCCTTTGTGCCTGCCGTGCCGCGTGCCGTAGCCGGCACAGCCTGCCAACCACTGCAGTCGCGGCCTTGTCTGCCTGCAGGTGGAACAGCGACCGCGGCGGGAGAGCATGGCCAATGACGACGGCTACAACTGGCGCAAGTACGGCGAGAAGCAGGTGCGGCCCTGCCTGCTGGTGCCCTGTGCTGCCGCTTTGGTGGGGCCCAGGTGAAGTGCCTGCTTGCCGGGTTAGGACTGGCGCAGCTGCTTGCAACATGAGGCAACCATTTTGCAATCAGCAACCACGGTCGCCCGCTGCAATTGCACCATGGCACTGCCATGCCGTCACGGCTGGTTGCCGCCGCCCCCATATGCCTGCAGGTCAAGGGCAGCCCTTACCCGCGCAGCTACTACAAGTGCAGCCAGCCGGGGTGCCCTGCCAAAAAGATCATTGAGCGCGACCTCAAGTCGGGCCGCATCTCGCAGGCGGAGCTCAAGGCAAGCTTGCAGCTGCCTGGGGTGGCGCAGCCGAGGAGGCACCTGGCTGTGTGTTCTGCGCCTGGGCACTTGGGAAGGCTGTGTTGTCAGGGCGCCCTGCTGCCAGCTGGACCTGCTTGACCAGCAGCCCTTGCCCCTGCCCATTGCCCCCTGTCTGCAGAATGAGCACAACCACCCCAAGCCTGGGCACGTGCGGGGGCAGCCGAGCTTTGGTGGCGGCCTCTACCGCCCCGGCAGCGGCGCGCGGTACCGGCAGCGGCGCATGGACGAGGAGGATGACACGGAGGAGGAGGAGGAGGAGCAGGAGGGAGAGGAGGCGGAGCAGCAGGCGGCCGAGGAGGATGGCGGCGAGGAGGGCGAGGGGGCGGAGGGGGATGAGCTGCAGCAGGAGGACGCGGTGGCGGCGCTGGCCACCATGAAGTACTCGCCTGTGGTGCCCGGCCTGCTGGGCGCCAGCCCGCACGACACCCCCGCCACCCTGCTGCCCATCCCCGCCTCGCTGCGCACCTCGGAGGACCCGGAGGACCCCGCAGCAAACGGCTGGGCGGTGCAGGCGGCGGCGGCCGCGCCGCACCGCCTGCAGCGCAGCAGCGGGCCGCCGGCGGCGGGCGCTGGCGGCAGCAGCGGCGCGGCAGAGGACACGGATCTCTCAGGTTGGCGCTTCTGCGGCGTGTGCGGCATGCGCCTGGATGCCAGCTGGCCGCTGGCCACCTGGCACATGCAGCAGCACCTGCAGGCGCAGCGTGCCGCCGGCGCCCTCGCTGCTCATGCCCGCCGCTTCTGCACCCTAGGCAGAACCACCGCAGCCGGCAGGCGCCTAGGCAGATCGCGCACAGCCGCCCGCCGCTCCCCTGGTTTGTGCACCTGGTCCCACCCACCCCACCGAGGAATCCTCCAAAGCTGCCTGCCTGCGGCCGGTGGGCGGGCCGCGGCCTCAGCCCGCCCGCCGGCTGCGCACCCACCTCCCACGCCTGACGCTGTCCTCTCGCCTCCCCTTCCCTCCCCCTTTCCATCGCCCTGCCTACCATGCAGACGAGGAGTATGGCACTGAGCTGATGGACTCGGGGGCGGATGATGATGACTGGGAGCCTGGAGAGGAGGACTATCGCTCGGAGCCAGCCTCCACAGCCGAGGCGGCGGCCGCTGCTGCCGCCGCTGTGGCGGCATCTGCGGGGCGGCGCCGCGGCCAGGACACCAGTGGCCTCATCATGCTGGGGAAGCGGCGGCGCGGGCGGCAGCGGGCAGACAGCGATGCCGACGAGTTTGATGAGCTGTACGCCGATGACGACGAGGTCAAGGGTGAGCGGAGGGCTGCAAGCGGGAGCGCTGCGAGCGTCTGTTGGCGAGGGAAGTATGTGCCTGCCTGCTTTGCTGTGTGAAGCTGCTTTGCTGCTCTTTGCCTGGGCTGCATGTGCTGTGCCTCAGTGCTGTGCTTGTAGTGCTGGTGCACACAGCTGCCCAAGCGCCCCTGTCCTGCTCCCCTCCTACCCCTGCCTTGTCAGTGCTGCGCAACATGAGCAACGGCAAATACCACCAGCGCGAGTCACTCGACCTGGAGCTGCCAGCGCCGCAGCCCAAGCAGCGCCGCCGCCCGCCTGCTGCCGAGCGGCGTGCCGCCGAGGGCGGCGGCGGCGGTGGCGGCGGCGGGGACGAGCGCAGCGTGGTGGAGCTGGAGACGGATGCCGACGGCATGGACGATGGCTACAGGTGCGCGGTGCTGTGCCCTCCTGCGCTATGTTGGGCTGTGCCGCCACATATCTGGTGCTTGTTGAGGAAGGGCAACCAGGGAGATTTCAGCGCTTCTGCAGTGAGTGGTGCCGTGCAGTGGGGTGCGCACAGCCTGCTTGCTTCCTGGAGCGCATCTGTACCCTGCGCTGTACCCCCTCACCAGCGCCTGTCCTGCCTGCCCTGCGTGCCCAAACCCAGGTGGCGCAAGTACGGCCAGAAGATCGTGAAGGGCAACCCGCACCCGCGCAGCTACTACAAGTGCACGCACCCCGGCTGCAACGTGCGCAAGCAGGTGGAGCGCTCCGGCCGCAACTCCCGCCTGCTGGTCACCACCTACGAGGGCAGCCACACGCACGAGCCACCGGCAGCCAACGGCGTGCGCGCAGGCGGGCGCCGCCCCTCCCTGCCACGCCGGCCAGACTGTGAGTGCTGGGCAGCGCAGCTTTGTGTGGGTGCCTGGTGACAATTGGGGCGGCCTGCACCTTGGCTGCATGCTCCTGCAAATGCTGCAAGCCTGCACAGCGCCATGCATTACTGCTGACCCGCATCTGCCTGCTTCAACTCCCTCTGCAGCCGGCGCCGCCGCGGCTCGCCCTGCGCTGCCAGACCCGGCCAAGATGCTGGCGGCCGTGCAGCTGCCAGCAATGCTGCTCCCTGGCGGGCCGCTCACGCTGCCGGCGCTGCCGCTGGCCCTGGCCGCAAACCAGGTGCTGAGTGCCACCCAGCTCGCGGCCGCCGGAGGCGCACCGCCCCTCTCCCTGCCCGCATTCCAGTATGCCCTGGCTGGCCTTCCAGGTGTGGCGGCGCCAGCAGATGCAGCAGCTGGCAGCACCCCGCTGGTGGCAGTGAAGGCGGAGGCGCCCGCTGCCGCCGCTGCTGCAGAGGCGGAGGCGGCGGGCGCAGCGGCAGCGGCAGCAGCAGCAGCAATGGCAGCAGCAGCCACGGCAGTGCCCACCCTGCCAATACCCGCCTCGGGAGCTGTGGTGGCGCCTGCCCTGCCGGCATCAGTAGCAGGGCCTGTGTCTGCCGGGCCCCTGGACGGCCAGGCGCAGCAGCAGCAGGAGCAGCAGCAGCTGGCAGGCGGCGGCATGGCGCCGCCGGGCGAGCCAGCGGCAGTGACCAGCCTGCTGCCCCTGTCCTCGGGCGAGATAGCGGCACAGGGATGATATGTATGCGCTGGGAGCAGCAGCAGCAACCCTATGCCTACCTATACGCGCAATTCATTCCCTTCTGTAGCAAATGCTCATGTATGTCTCTCAAACCCAACCCTTTCGGTCCTGTTATCCCTGGTTGGTCGCACCTGTACCTGCCCCTGACCGACCGCCCTCCCCCTCACTGCTTTGCTTCTCCCTTTGCCTGCTTTCCTCTGCTTGCACGTGTCCAGCCGGCATGCTATAAACAGCTGTTAAAACCTGCCAGCTGACACCGCACACGCATGGCGTAGCAGGCTCTGCAGCTGGGTGGCCAGTGCAGCATGCAGCGGCAGGTGTGCGTCTGCCGGCGCGGGCTGGCCGCCGCCGACCAGGGTGCGCAGGCATGCACCCTGGAATGCAGCATGCAGCCAAGCCAGGGCATGCAGCTCCTGGGCTGCGCCCTTCAGGGCCACAACGCCACCACAGTGCTGCACCTGGCTGTCGGCCACAAGCTCCACCTCCAGCTGCCGCACTGTGTCGTGCTCCTGGGGTAGCAAGCTGCCGCCGCTGCCGCCGCCGGGGGGCAGCCAAGCTATGCTAGCCTGCTGCTGCTGCTGGCTGCCCTCCTGCTGCTCCACCAGCAGCAAGCAGCCGCTGGGCGGGTCTGGGCCGGCAAACCTGCAGGCAGGCAAAGGAGGGCAAAGCATGTTGTTGCAATCACAGGCCACGCATCAGCGGGCTAGAGGCAAAACGGCTGCCCCCGGCCAGCGGAACCAGAAGAGCTCTTAACATTGATTCCTCAACCCTCCTCGCATAAACAGTGACACACCTGGCAGGAGGCAGAGCACGCAGCTCAACCACCGTCGTTCGGGCGCCTTCGGCAAGCCCCGCTTGCTGCAGCTCAGCCGGCTCCAGCAGCTGCTGCCACGCCAAGCGCTCCGCTGGCTGCAAGCCAACGGAGCTGATCACTATGTCCTGCAGCACAGCTGGGGGCCCGCTGGCTGCCTGCAGGGAGGCCAGCAGCTCACCACATCGCTGCAGCACCAGGCGGCACGCTCTGCCGGCTGATGTGCTGCTGCTGCTACCCCCGCCATGGCTTCTGCTGCTACTGCCCACCGCTGCTGCGCTGCTGCTGTTGCCTGCCGCCGCCGCTGCGCTGCCGCTGCTGCCTAATGTGCCCAAGCCCAGCCCACATGCCGCACGGTCCAGGAGCTCAGCATGCACGAGCTCGCCGCAGCTGTCTGTAAACGCCAGCGGCAGCAGGCTGCTGCCTGCTGGCGGCTGCGCATAGCAGCAGTGCAGCGTGCGTGGCTGCAGGCTTGAGTCGCTGCCGTCTTGCTGGCACTGAGATGCCGCTGGCTGCTGCACGTCCTGCGTGCTGTGCCCTGCTGCCGCTGAGGATAGTGTCATTAGCGGCTGGGAGCAGACGGGGGGAGGGGCGGGCAGGGCCTCCCCCGGCTCCAGTGCCATCTCCTCCAGGGGACTCTCTGGCTGCACCTGCCGCTGCGTCTTGCTGTACACTGCATAGGCTGTGCACCTGGCAGCAGCATCCGTCAAGTCTGCCAGCGCCTGCGGTGTCAGCAGCTGCGGCAGAAGGGGAACGGGAGGCAGACGGGGCAGTGATGCCAAGCTGTTTGGCCACTGGCTAATGGCAGCTGCAATGAAGGGCCCCATGACGCAGCATTGTGCATGCTCTTTGATTCACCATCAACAGCAGCTGACCTGCAGCACAAGGTTGATTGGGCTGCCGCCTTCAGGCCGCTGCAGCTGCAGGACGGGCAGACATCGGAAGTCGCCCTGCTGCCGCTCATGCAGCACGCTGGCAGCGCCATGGTACCGCTGCTGCTCCGCCGCCTGCTGCCCGCCCACCCCAGGCTTGCCCTTGACCTCGCCCTCCTCCTGCTCCTGCTCATCCGCAGGGGGGCTGCCGCCGGGCGCTCGGCTGTTGTCTGCCGCTGGGGTTGCACCTGCCGGCCGGTCGGGCTGCTGAGGGGCGCATGGCTCCAACTGTTGCTGCTGCTGCTGCTGCTGCTGTGGGCCGCCTGGTGACTCCAAGCAAAGGCCGGCAGCCGCGGCGCCAGCGTCAGAGCCCAGCAGGGTGCAGGGCGCCAGGCAGGCGGCTGCCTCCAGCAGCGCGGCCACCTGGTCGGCCGGCTGCTCCAGCGGGCAGCCCAGGTAGACGACCAGCGCAGGCTGGCTGCCATCCTCCAGGCTGGCACCCAGCCCCTCCTCCAGCTCTGCCGGCGGGTCCAGCAGCAGCTGGCGCTGCAGCTGCTCGCAGGTGTGCCTCAGGCCCGCCAGGTAGCGGGCTGCCAGCGGCAGCTGCCGCCACTCTGCACCAGCTGCCTCCCCGCCTGCACCTTCGGCGGGGGTCTGCAGCGAAAAGGTGTGCACTGCTGCTGCGCCACTGGCTGGTGCATGGCTGCCCAGGCAGCACGTCTCGAACAGCGCCCCCACGTCCTGCGGAGGGGCAAGCAGGAGCGGCTGAGCAGCATGCAAGAAGCACAGAGCGGAGCCCTGCCACTGCATAATAAGCGCTCAGGCGCGCCATCTGTTTGTGAGCGAGGCTGCCAGCACATTGCATTGCAGATTTGCTGCACGAGAGTGCAGCCCACGGTCGACGGCCCACGGTGGCTGCAGCAAGAGCGGCGGCGGCAGTGGCAGCCTTGATGCATGTGCAGTGCCCGCACCTTGACCAACTGCTGCGCCTGCGCCAGCTGCGGCTCCGGGCACACGAGGCAGTGCAGCAGCGCCTTGGGCCCGCCAAACGGCGCCAGCGGCGTGGCCTGCCACATGGGCAGCACCTGTGGCGCCACCTCCAGCCAGTCGTCCTGCGACAGGGGCACCCACCATAATACTAAACCTTGTCAGGCTGTTTCTGTGTACACTGATGAGCCATGTTGCAAACAGATGGCCAACTGCCTGCCTTGAATTCCGCCACCCCTGCGCACCTCGTAGCCAACCAGCACGCTGGGCTGCGGCAGCGCCTCCACTGTCACACCACCAGTGCTGCTGCCGCCGCTGCTGGCTGCTTGCAGCAGCAGCTGCCGCTCCGGCGCCAGCGGTGGGTGTGGCAGCGACAGGGCGGGCAGCATGCGGTTCCACCAGGCCGGCACGCTGGCTGCTGGCTTGGCAGCCTGCTGCACGAGCGCTGCCGTGCCCGCCGCCGGCCATGCCTGCTGCGCCAGCAGGTGCAGCACCGCTGGGTGTGGCCATGCGCACCGCAGTGGCGCTAGTTGGGCGGGGTTGGCCGCCGGGCATGGCACCGAAGGCTGCGTGGATGCGGGCTGAGGGGCAGCGCTCGCCGCCGCCGCCGGCGCCCGCTTGCGGCGCTTGCTGGGCCCATGAACGTCGCTGGCCTGCCGGGTGCGCTTCAATTTCCAGCCCCTGGGCACATAGATGCCGGCAGGGGCGGCGCGGGCAGCGGGGACGGCCTCCGCGGTCGGGGCGCGCCAGGGAGGGGGCCCTGCGTGCCCTGCACGCCCGCCCTCCATCTGCAACGGGTGCCAGCCAGGGGCCGAAGGCCTACAGCACAGCCTGCAAGCCCGGGCTAAGCCCTAAATGCGGGGCCCTGCCTTGAATGCTGTGCTTGATGGTGGCAGCCCGGCTGCTGCAGCGCCTTTGCACGCGGGCAGCCATCATATTCGTGAGTGGCATCCGCTCCAAGCAAGTTTGCGCGCTGCAGCTGGCCCCGTCTGCTCGCGCCTGTCCTGCCGCCAGTCATGGCCTCCCAGTTCAGCGAGCACCTGGGCGTGATCGAGGCGCTCAAGGACAACTACCGGCGGCCCGACGACGCCGCTGCGGTGGCCTCCGTCGTGCGCTCGCAGCAAAACGCGGCCGCGGCGTGCAGCCAGCGGGAGGCTGAGGTCAAGGAGGCGATCAAAGGTGTGTGGGACTGGCGGCAGCGCCAACCAGCCTCCACGGCGCAGCCGCCGCTCAGCCGCCGCCTTGCTCGCCGGTGCCGCCCTTGCGCTGGCTGGCCTGCCCGCACCGCTGCCCAATCCTGCCACCCCACATTCCCCACCCTCACCCACAGAGCTGACGGGGCGGGTGCGCAGCGCGGAGCAGGATGCGGCCTACCCACGGGAGGAGGGCGCACACGCAGCGCAGGTGGCGGCGCTGTCGGCGGCGTCGGCCGAGGCGCACGAAAATGTGGATGCGCTCAACCGCCAGCTGCAGACGCTGCAGGCGCAGCGCGCCGACATCAAGGCGCAGGTGGCGGCGCTGCAGCGCAAGGCGGACCACATCGAGCAGATTGTGACAGACGCGGAGCCGCGCACACGGTGGGTGCTTGTGTGGCGGGGAGTGGTGGGGAGTGGCAGGGGTGCTGATCCGCCAGCCTTGGCGTGCGCTGCTTGGTGACAGTGCTGCTGCCAGGCTGGCAATGCTGCAGTCCTTGGTGTACTGTTCTTGCGGTTTGGCCAGTGTGATGCCAAAGCTGCCACAGTGCTGCTAAGCTGCCTGCCCGCCACTGGCCGCACCCACGCCTTGCAGCCTGGCAGCCTTCGCTGCTCTCCCCACTGGCACCTGTTGACACCTGCCGTCCTCGGCCTCTTCCCACACCCTGCAGGCACCAGCTGAGCCTGTACGCTCACGTGTCCAAGATCACGTGGCAGTTTGATGCGCCGGCGCGCGTGGCGGGCACCGTGGCCAACCCCATGCGCACCTTTGACTTTGACCCCGCCACCACGCCCAACTTTGACATCGTGAACGCGCTGTGGGACCTCATGGGCACCGACGACGCGTGAGGCTGGGAGCGGCAGAAGGGGCGGCGTGGAGCTGCAGGCAGCGCGCCTGTGGATGGCCCCTGCCCACTGCTCCCAACCTTGTGCAACATGCCGCTGATAGACCATCTTGACCACTGACTGACGCCTGTACCATAGCACTGCTGATGCATTACATTCACTTCCGCTCAAATGTTCTGAATCTCGCTACAATAGCATGTGAAACTTCTGTGCCAGTTGGCAGGCGCCTGGTGCTCAGAAACTATCATACACTGAACAAGGGGTGAGCCGGGCTGCTTTAGTCCTCCCGCCGCGCTGCTGGCTGCCGCTCCTCTGCTGCCGCGCCGCCTGCTGCTGCCGCCGCCGCCTTGGCCGCGTTCTCTTCTTCGGCTTTGCGGATGGCGCCTGCCAGGCAGTGGCAGCGGGCTGGGATCAGCAGCAGGCAAGCTGGATTGGGCTGGGGTTTGTTATATCGTGCAACGCTGCAGCTGTGCAGCTCCCTTCCTGTCATGTGCTCCCTGCTCAGAGCATCTGCAGTAGCTGGCAGCTGCTGTGCTTGCAGTGCACCCGATAGTTCGCTCACTCCGCATGCCCAGGACGATGAAGAGATTTGTGAGGGTGAGCAGGAATTCTGCCGAGCCGTGCAGCCAGTCGACATTGGCAAGCGCTGTGTTGTACACCTTCTTGGCTGCGGGTGGGAGGAGTGCACAGGGTGCGTTGCCAGGTGAGTGGCAGTTGCAGAGGGGTGCTCAGAGATGGGCAGCAGTGATGCATTTCATGTGCACGCTGCTGCATCATCCGCCACCCCCGCTCACCGTAGATGCCGGCAGGGATGGTGGCGAACACAAAGGCCAGCAGGAAGTACCAGCCAAACAGGGCCAGAGGCGGCGACTGCTTGCTGCGTGTCAGGTGGTAGAGGAAGCCGAGGTCTGCGGAGAGGCAAACAAACAGGGGGAAGGGGGGCAGTGAGCAAGGCAAGGCGGCTTGTGCGCATGTTGCAGTGGCTCATGCACCAGCAAGTGCGGAAACAATGCCTTGACCTTTTAAGGGCGGTCAGCCAGCCGATCAACGCTACTCTGCTGCCACATTGCAACGAACAGTGCCTCACATGGGAAGAGGGACAGCGCAAACAGGTTCTGCGGCAGCGTGTCCCAGAGCGTGTTGTAGTCCACGCTGGCGCCCCATGCCAGGTCAAACGGCCAGACTTGCGCCGGCTGCAGCCGCTGCTGCTGCCGCTGCTGCGGGGCTGGGCTTGGGGCAGGCACCAGGCTACGCCGCAGGCGCAGTGCAGCGCCGCCGCCCAGTCGTCGGCTGCCGCCGCTCGATAGCCGCAGCTGTCCGCTGGCTCTGCTGCTGCTGCTGCATCCCAGGGCGCTGCAAGCTGCCATGTTGGGGCCTTTCCGTCGCCAGGCAACCTCACAGGGCGCGCAGGAGGTGCTTTGCGTGAGCAGAAGACTGGATGGGTGCTTTTCAGGCTCTGAGAAGCTGCTGGAATTCCACAATTGCGTCTACAAGTGATTTTCGCAACGCCTGAGGGCTGCAAAATGGCCCCACCCACTCGAGCGGCCAGCTCACCGCCCATGCAGGCGCCAGGGAAGCAAACCCCAGAGCCTGGGGCCCGCCAGCAGCTCGGAGCGACATACGCTGCACATCGCCGTCCCTTGGCGCCCGACACAGCTCCTGGGGTGGCCGCCAGCAGTGCGCGAGAGAGCGGCAGGCGCTGCAAGGGGCTAGGAGGCGCTGCACACAATGCTGCGTCGCGGGGTTTCGCAGATCGTGCTGCGGGTAAGCGGCGAGGCCAGCCCGTGCGTGCGCAAAGCTGCCCACCCGCGCCCTCCCGCCCTCTGCGGCCCTGCCATTACGGCCAAAGCATCTGCATGTCCGTGTGAATGCCTGGGAGCTTGCACCCGACCGCCCTGGGTGTGCTGGCAGGGCCAGCCCTTGCCCGCCCGGCGGTCAAGGCGGTGGCGGCAGTCAAGCCGTTGCGGCGGCAGGCTGTGACGCAGCCTGGCTGGCGCTGCAGCATGCTCTTGCAACATTGCTGCTGCGTGTGTAGTGCCCTGACTCCAGTCCCGCCACCCCCACCTGCCGCTGCCTGCAGGGCGCACGCGGGCTGGCGCAGGCGGCGGAGAAGGAGGTGAAGCTGCCGCCGCAGCACGGCATTGCGGGGCGGTACGCCGCCGCGCTGTACATGGCCGCGGTGAAGAGCGACACGCTGTCCAAGGTGGAGAGCGAGCTGTCGGGCGTGGCGCAGCTCATGTCCGAGTCCAAGGACTTTTCTACCTTCATCACCGACCCCAGCGTCCCTCGCAACACCAAGCTGGACGGACTGGACGCCGTGCTCTCCAAGATGGGCGCCAGCGAGATCACCAAGAACTTTGTGGGTGCGTGGCGCTGGGGTTGGGGGGACATAGGGGGCAGGGAGGTTGGTCGTGCAGGCCGCCAGCTGATACGAGCAGGCTGGAGCAGCAGCAGCAGCAGCACGGCCGGCGGGCGCTCTTGGCAGAGGGGCAGGTGCCAAGCGCAGATGCGCAGTGAAATACTGCTGCTGGGTGTGCTGCTGCGGAGCCGATGGGCAGATGCGGGCGCCGCCATGCACTGTTTGCAAGTCCCGATTGCGTCTTGTTTTGGCAGCTGTGCCTCTGCCGCTGCTGCGCTGAGCCTGGCACCTGCTGATGTGTGTGCTGTGTGGCGGCCTGGCCCCCCACGCAGGCCTGCTGTCGGCCAACAACCGTCTGGTGGAGCTGGGCAAGATTGTGTCCAAGTTTGAGGAGATTGCGGCGGAGCAGCGCGGCGAGGTCAAGGCGATGGTCACCACCGCCGAGGTGCGGCGCTATACGTGCCCTGCTGCTGCCCTGATTTCAGCTCAGCAGCCTTGCCGCTGACCTGGGGTGCCACTGAGGCAGGCGTGGCTGTACGTTTGCAGCGCGAAAGACTGTTGTGCAGCACTGCCGTTTTGCTGCCTGCCACGCATGGTGCACGCCTCTGCTGCTTGCTTTGCCCAGCCCGGATGCCTGCCGCTGCACCGTCGCTGCGCAGGGCCTGAGCGCGGAGGAGATCGAGGAGATCAAGAATGGCCTGAAGCCGCTGCTGAAGCCCGGGCAGAAGCTGACCCTGGAGGAGGTGGTGAGTTGGTGGCAGGGGGAGTCGTGCACCGTGGCGGGATGCCCTGTGCTGGAAGGCACCTGGCGCTTGGCCGCTGGAAGTGGAGATTTTTGACACCCATTGTGCAGCGACGGGTGAACGTGCAAGCCCTCCGCGTATGCACCGCCGCTGCTGGCCGCTTGCTGCCCAAGCTCTGCCTCTCTGCCCTGTCACGCACCCTTGCTCGCCCTCCCCCCGCCCCCCTGCCACCCAGGTGGACCCCTCCATCATCGGCGGCGTCATCCTGTCCCTGGGCGACCGGTACGTGGACATGAGCATCCTGGCGCGCGTGAAGAAGCTCCAGCAGATTGTGCGCGACGCCGTCTAAGCGTCCCCCCTGCTGCCCGCTGTGCGCCCACGTGCGCCGCCGCAACACCGGCGAGCGCGCCAGCAGCTGCCGCTGTGTGACCACAGCTGAGCTGCGCCCACTCCATTTGTACCGTCTGTCTAGGTGGCACCCTCTCGCTTCATGTTGTGCTGCAACTTTCTTCACTGCTCCACGCTGCACCCCGCCCCGAGCAAGCCACACGCGCTGCTGAGCAGCGCATTTGTTCGGCGGTGCAGGTTTCTGATAAGCACTGCAACCTGGTGGCCATAGCCGTCTGTAACCGAGCCACATGATGGAGTGGATGGAAGGTTGTAGTTGCGAAAACTTGCAAAATTTGCAGCTTGGTCATTGGGCAGAAGCGGCAAGCTGCCTGCCCACCTGTTGAGGGCGCATGGGCGGCGGCGGCCAGCCGAGTGGGCAATTCGCAGGCAAACCCGGACTGGATCGTACTTCATCCACCTTGAATATCATCGAGGCACCATTGCAAAGCGCTGCAAGTGGCTCTGCGGCACGACCCACAAGCGTCTGCACCGTTGAGCAGCCCAGGGGAGCAGCATGGCCGCCGATCAACGAGCTGACGGCCTGAGGAAGGTGCGGCGCGCCGCCCAGCCGCGTGTGTCGTGGCCTGTCCGCCGCCTGCCGCCGCCGCCGCTGGGTGTGCCCTTCTGCGCGCGCTGCTCCAATTCCCGCCTGCACTGGACCCCTGTTCAGGCAATGGAGGGCATGGTGGAAGGCCTGGACCGCAGCACAATGCGGCCGCTGCAGAAGGAGAGCTACCTGTGCATGGCCAAGTGCTGCGACAAGTGCGGGCGCTGGGCGGCCGGCCATCAACTTGTGCATGCCGAGTGCTGCAGCAAGGCCAGGAAATGAAGGCGGCTGGCATGCACAGTTCATGGTGCAGCGCGCCGCTTCCAGCTGCAGCGGCATTTGCGCTGCATGTGCAGAGGTGTTTGTCCCAACATGTTGCTCACCGATGCGCCTCTGGCTCCGCCCCCCTGCCGCCTGCCGCAGCGCCAAGGACCAGGCCGACCTGCAGCGCTGCTGCGGCGGCTGCGAGCAGCGTGTGCAGGTGGTGAACAGCGTGATCAATGCCAGCATCAAGGAGTTCCAGGTGGGGGAGGGCGGCTGGGTCGCAGCGCGGGCAGGGCAGTGTGTGTGGCGCCACGGAGTGCATGCATGGAGCTTGCATGCAGTAAGGCCAGAGGGGCCACTGCATGTTTGGCTTGGGCTACCAGCAGCTTGCAATGCTGTCTGGCTATTGGACAGCACAGGGACAGCTCACCCTCCAATCCTGGCCACCCTGCCCACCCTTGATATGCAGGACCGGCTGCAGCGCTGCGCGCAGCGGTGCCAGGACAAGGCGCAGGAGGGGCTGTCGGCCACGCCCTCGCAAAAAGAAATTGACAAGGCACAGAAGCAGCTGGCCAACTGCTTGGCGGACTGCGCGCAGGTGCGAGCAGTGCAGGCAGATGTGCAGCTGGTCGACGAGAACGGGCAGTGGTCCGGCTCAGTGGCATGAGATGATGAAGTTGCCGCCATCACTGTACAGTCTGCTTTTCCTCCGATCAAGCTGTCTGGCAACTTGCCCACCACAGGAGTACGAGCGGCAGGTGCCCAAGCTCAAAACGGACATCGAGGTGGGCGGGCCATGTGCAGCGCAAAGGGCGGCAGGGTGGTGCACCAGACCATTGCACAGGAGATTTGCCCCATACAGCTGCCGGCCATGATTGACTGTCACCTGATTAAGCTGCGCTGCACACATCACCATCATCCCCTGCAGGCACGCATCAAGCAGCTCAAGTAGGCACCGCTGCCCAGGCATGCAGAGTGGCCCGGCAGCAGCGGTACGAGCAGCAAATGTTGGACGTGCGCAGCATCTGTGCAACTTGGGCGCACACCAGCCGCAGAAACTGCTCTGTCAACCACCCTCATTCATTCTGTTGATGCGGTTGGCGCGCTGCTGCTTAGCATGCCTGCATGCATCGTGTAATATGCCCGGCCGCCCTAGATGAAGATCTGCGGGCGCTCCCGTCCAAACCGGGTCATTGACTGGGACCATCAGGTAGACTGCACGTTCCCAAGCAGCGCTTCAATACACCAACTGATCATAACTGCTTCAGGGCAGCAGTGGGGGGCATGCAAGCTCTTAAGACGCATGATGGATGAGCGCCATGTGGCAGCCATGAGCCACATGTGGCGGCATGAGGACGGCTGCGACGTCAGACGACGAGGGATTCGTCGCCACTGCTGCTCTCCCCACGCACTCTGCTTGGCCACCATGCTGCACCGTGACGTTGAGAGCGGCCGCCAGCCAGCTGAAGCGTTGCTCGTGCGGCGAGCCAGGAGGCATGCCCGGCTGGGCCTGGCCATTGGAGGAGCCGCACTGCTGTTGGTGCTGCTCTCCTGGCTGGCACACAGCACAAGGTGGCCATGAGGCAGAGGCATGGAGGTGGAGAGCAGGCCATTTTTTGGACCTCCCTTCAGCCAACCCGTTGCCTGCTGAACGGTTCAACGCTGTGCTCGTGCAGGACTAGCTCAGGGCAGGTGGGAGCCATGGCTCCACCCCCGTCGCCCGCCGCGCCGCCGCCCCCCGCCGTAACCTTGGCGCCCAAGCCCGCCACCGTTGCGCCAGAGTGTGCGTCTGTCGACAGTGATGCTAGCATTGATGGCTGCCTGGCGGTTTCACAGGTGTGCAGACACATGGTTTGCTGTGGTGACGTGCATGGCGTCATGGACATGTGCACAAGTGCCATGCAAGGGCCTCGAGCATGCTCTGGCCCGTGGGCGCATTGAGCGCCACCCAAGCGCCACTGATCAGCGTTGCCTGCATGACACATCACACCTGCATGACACACCCGCTTACGCAGGCGTGCGTGGACCAGGGGGAGGTGGTTATGATGGGCGAGCAATACCAGCCCGACGTGCTGCACCCCGCCTGGGCGCCTGGAGCCGTGGCGCCGCTGCCCAGCTTCCTGACTGGTTTGTGCAGTATAACATGCAGTACGGCAGCGGGGAGAGCAACGCCGACTTCTTCACGGCCGCCCAGCCGCGGGTGCGTGCTTGCTGAGCTGGGGTGGCGGTTTGGAAGGCAGGATGGGAGGGGGCGCAGGCACATCATGTCTGCAGCATGTGAGCCATGCCCCGCCAAAGCTGTGCCACCTCTAGGTCCTGGAGGGCCTGCTGCCTCGGCCACGCAAGCCGTCCTGCCCTTGCTGCAGATGGACCCAGTTCCCTTCCGCGCCCGCTCCTGGCTCGACACCAGCCCCGACCTGCAGCAGCCTCAAGTCGGTAGCATGGGCTCTGCCGCTGTGCGCAGGTGCCGCCATCTGCATGCAGGCTGTTCATGCCCTGCTTCTACCCCGTTGTGTCTGCCTAAACAGCCCTGCTCCAGTTGGCCCACCCTGCGCAGTTTAATAACAGCACCATCCCCGTTGTGCTGCACCCCGTGTGGCTGAGCAACTATGCTCATTCGGCCACCGCCACCCCGGCATGGATTTACAACAACATCAACCAGTCCAGCCACGCAGCGCTGGCTGAGCACGCAAGGCAAGGGGCAGCTGCTGAACAGCCAGCCGACTATGAGCTGTACATGTCACGCTGCCATGCACTGTCACGAAAGCATGTGTGACTTGCGTGCAGGCTGGTGGTGCGAACGCCGCACGGCTGGGCCCTGCCGCCCTTCATGCAGCCGCTGTTCCAGCCCCTGCTGCGCCACCCAGTCACCACATTCGCAGAGTGAGGTGCAGCAGCTGGAGGTCGGCAACTAGCCAATACATGCCAGGTCACTGCGCAGCAGCCCTGCGTATGCTGGACACTTCCCCAACGCTCCTTACCCTGCACTTGCAGATTGAGTGCGCGCTCTGCGCCGAAAACCAAGAAGGGCAGCCCTCGCTGCTTCTGCCGCCTGCTGTTTTGCAACGGCTACTCTGCCACGGACGCTCCCAATGCCTGGACCGCCGCCCAAGCAGTCGCTGCCGCGTATGTACAGCCCAATGCCTCAGCCCCGCCTGCACAGCCTCCGCCCAAGCCGCAGCTTCCTGGGCAGGACAGCCCGTACCAGCAGCAAGCTGCTGCGTCCTTGAACATCGTCTTCCACCGCCGCCACGCACACAGCCGGCAGTTCATCAACCTTCAGGAGCTGCTGGAGCGCTGCTCCCGCTGGGACTGGGCGGCGGCAGCCGCTGCAGGGCAGGGCAACGCCACGCAGCCGGACGCAGGCGGCGCATCCCAGCCGCTGCTCAACTGCTCCGCCCATGTGTTTGGTGACGTGCGAGCCTCCGTGCAAGCTGCACAGGCTGCGGACGTGTTCATTGGTACCCACGGTGCCAACCTGGCCAATGGTGAGCCCACTGCACGGATGGACTCAACTGCAGTGCCCGGTGCAGTGCCCACCTCTGCTGGCTGCGCCCTTGTGCAGGCTTCTTCATGCGGCCGGGCAGCGCCATGGTGGAGGTGATACATCCTGAGTGGGCCAGCCGAGTGCACATGGTGAGCGGCCCTGGCTGCTGCTCTGCTGCAGCATCCTGGTCACCCCACATCTTGGCTGCTGCCTCACCGGCTCCCTGCCGGCTGCTGATGTCTGATTGGCTGATGCTGCACACAATGTGGCAGCTGATCACCACCACTGAAGTATGGCCTCGCTGCCCTGTTTGCAGTTCGACTGGTGGCTGAAGCAGGACCCACTGCATGAGCTCATCTACTTTGGTCTTGTTGTCAATGTGGGTGCTGCTTGGGCTGCAAGTGTGTGCAGATGTGCAGAGCGGGTGTGCTGGTGGTAGGCAGGCATACATGGTTTGAGTTTTGCACGTCATACCAGCGGTATCTGGCCAGGGGTTTGATGTGAGAGCGAACAGCTGCTTGCGCTGCTCCCTTGCAGGCCACTGCCTGGACCCCCGGCATCTACGAGGAGCTGCAGCGCACCGCGGGGCTCACCCCCTACAACGGCGCGGCCCCTGAGGCCTGGCGTGACCGCAACGTGTACCTCAAGTGCGGGGGGAGAGGGGGGTGCACTTTGCGAGCATGGCTGGATCCTCCTCTCACATGTTGGTTTGCAGACCAGGTTGGGCTTGAGATTGCCACCTGCACCCTGCCCGCACTGTAGGTGGGAGTGGCTCGAGGCGGTGCTGGCGCGCATTGCGGCGCTCAACGGCAACGTCACCGCCTGGCGCCAGCTTGCAGTCGAGGAGTCCATCCTGCACGTTGGCTAGTTGGGCAGTGCGCAACACTCCTGCCCTTCCACTGCGCCGAGGCAGCGGCAACGGCCAGGGCAGGCAGCGGGGGTGGCACAGGAGCTGCGCCGCATCAGGGCAGCAACCAGGACGACGCCTCAGCTGCAGCAGCGTCGGATGCGGCAGGGCCGTCACCAGTAGAGGCTGCTGCCCCGCGGCTGGACGGCGCCACTGGTGGCATGCGGCCTGACAACTGGCATGCAGTGCATCTGTGGTTTGGCTGCGGGCCGGCACAGGCAGCGCACCACCTGCCTCCTGGTGCTACCACGTACTACCTGCCCTGGTGGTCAAGCCATGCATGCACCATGTGTTTGCTGCTTAGTGCCAAGCGCACCACAACCTGCCATTGCCAACACCATCACTGAGTGCCCCCACCCCTCCCCACAGCCGCTTCCGCTCGGAAAGGTGGTGTTGAATAACACCAGTTGGGTTTGGTTTTGAGAGGTTTGGGAGGGCTCCAGGCACACCGAGCGGCTTACGCCTCGGCCTTCTTGCCGCTCTTCTTGGGCAGCAGCACGGAGTGGATGTTGGGCAGCACGCCGCCCTCGGCGATGGTCACGCCCGCCAGCAGCTTGGACAGCTCCTCGTCGTTGCGCACCGCCAGCTGGATGTGGCGGGGGATGATGCGCGTCTTCTTGTTGTCGCGGGCGGCGTTGCCCGCCAGCTCCAGCACCTCGGCCGCCAGGTACTCCAGCACGGCGGCCAGGTACACGGGGGCGCCGGCGCCGATGCGCTCAGCGTAGCGGCCCTTCTTCAGGTAGCGGGCGATGCGGCCCACGGGGAACTGCAGGCCCGCCTTGG
>VFQQ010002029.1_pt1 | contig 24984 bp, 49 predicted proteins | sample 3512341 | NCBI WGS metagenome assembly VFQQ01 (sample SAMN10412373, study PRJNA504923) | tailings metagenome | isolation source: Relicate 2 Philex TSF1 revegetated site | place: Philippines: Tuba, Benguet | collected 2017-08-29 | reverse complement strand
TGTGGTAAGCATTGGGACGTGCCACAGTTGGCGCCTTTCAAGGCGCGTGTGTGTGACCTTTGGTGCTGAACAGTCGCCCCATCTTCCAAGTGCAGTTTTTCGGCCCGCCCTGGCACACCATGCCGCTACACGATCATGTGGACTGGGCCAGCCTTGGAGTCTTCATCAACATCACCTCCGACACACCATGGCTCGTCGTGAACGAAACAGCGGGCGGTCTGGAGTCAAAGGAATCCATCGACTTTTACCTGCTGGTCAGCAACCAAACAGCAGAGGTGGCCTCGGTGACCGTGAGCATGCCTAATCTGAGAGCAGCATATGAATACTTGCGGTGAGCAAGCCGTGCAGTCACAGCTCTGCCATCTTTTTTGTTGTGCAGCAGCTTAGATGCTGCTGCACCACTTGCCTTGTGCTGCTTGTCCCGCACCCATGGCGCATCCCAACCCCTGCGCTCAAGGCTACCATGTACTTGAGGCATTGAAAAGGCAATCGACGTTCTCAGCTCTGCCCAACCCGTGCAGCGCGATGCCACGGGCAGACGCAGAGCAGCGGCAGGCAGCGCTAGATCGGGAGCGGCACAAGCTTTCATATGCCCCTGGCCCTGGCGGGTATTCAGAGCTTGCCGATATTGTTTTGGCTGACATGCTACGGCATGGCGCCAGCCTGGCAACCGACCAAACCAGCAAGCCAACGCGATGAGTGGCAGCACCAGCGTGCAGCACATGGTTTGCCAAAGGGAAATGTGTTGTTCTCTGATACTTTCTGCCGCCATTGTCGGGAGTTCTAACAAAAATGCATAATGCTGACCAAACCAACGCACTTCAGGTTCTCAGCTCAGGCTGATCAGCCTGCCTGCTGACTTTTTTTTCTGTTGTGACCATCCAACTAACGAGCAAGATCGAACAAGCAATATGTAAGCAAGCAATGGGACAAATTGATGTAGCAGTCAGGGCACCAGCGTAATCGGCACACTCGTACTGCACGCAGTGGCACAGCAGCAGCACAGCAGCTGGCAATTCTAAAGGGTGGGTGATGGCGACGGTGGGCTGCAAGCTGCTGTATGCAATGCAGTACAGGATGCAACACAGGGCCTCAGTGTGCTCACAGCTGTATTGAGAATGATCAATCATTACACCAGTCCAGTGACGTGCAGCATGTTTAGTACGATATGGGTTGATTAAAACATGCAGGTGTGGAACGAACAGGCTGGGATCAATGTGATGCATGGGCCATCGTCAGCAACATTCTATATGGCACATATTGCGTTACACTCGTGATGGCATAACTAGGCGTGCACCGCGCCTTGTGCCTTTGAGCAACCGTTTGCATGCCCTGGCATGTTGGCGGGGCCGATGAATTTGCCAGCGCAGTACAGGTCCCGACCGGTGGGGTAGGATGGGAACACCTGCGGGAACGGCCCCGGGAACTTGCTCTTCTTGCGCAGCACAAAGTCAAACGACACACGGTCTGCATGGGATGTGGGCAGGCAGCAAAGGCAGGCTTAAGGAGAGCAGGGCAGGGAACGTCGGGGCCACCTGGGCACCAGTGCCGGTTGCATGGAGCGTTGCAAGCCCATGCTGACCAAAATGCAGGGCAGACCGGCCGCCCAAGACCCGTCCACCTCACGTGTCAGGGTGTTCAGCTGCTCCAAATCGGCCAGGTGGCTCCAGTTTTTGTGATACAGGCGGCACACCACCTCGGGGGCGGTGTTCCAGCGGTGGCCCCACTCAGTGTCGTCATTGCGCGCATCCCAGGCGAACCGCCAGTTGGGAATCACCACCCCCACGCCGCCGCCGGGCTTCAGCACGTCCTGCTCGAGACGGCAAGGGAGGCAGCAGGGAGAGGGCAGTGGAAGGTACCCTTGCAATTTCTAGTTCCTCCACTGCCTGGTCAGGCATTGCCAGGCCCTTGACGCAGCCAGTAAGCAAGGTGGCATGTTGCCTGCACCCGCAGCTCAGCCAGTGCAGCTGCATCCCCTTGCAGCACATACCAGGTAGTGCAGCACTGCCGCCACGGGGTTCCACAAGTGCTCCAGGTTGTGCAGGCTGATAATGTAGTCGATGCTGTTGGACTTGAAGGGCAGCTGGTCCGCCCACGCCAGCACCGTGTTCCCCGCAGTCGACTGGTGTGCCGGCAGATCTGCAGGTGCACCCGGCAGGCGAAGCTGCGTTGGCGGCGGCTGCAGAACAACACCCAGCCATTCAAACACAATAGAATCCCTGCTGCAGTGATTCCCCCAGCGCACCTCCAGATCCTTCGGGCATGCCCCGGTGAGCGTCAATGCCAATGAGGGATGGGTGCACCTGCCGGCTGCCCACCCCCACGTTCAGGCCGTTCAGCAGCTCGAGCTGGGGATGTGGCGCGGCCCTGAGCACGGCTTCCTGTTGGGGAGAAGGGCGGGCGAACAAGCCATGTATGGGCAGTAGAGGGATGGTGGCAGAATGGAACAGGCCATGCATGCAGAGGGGCAGCCCATGTGGGGTGCAGGCGGCTTGTGCGAGCTACGGCTTGACAGTGCTCAACACAGGCATGCATGATCATTCCATATAAGAGCACAGACGGCCAGCGAGCTTGCACACAAACAGTAAGCTTGGAGGGCAGCCCAGCTGCCCATGTTGCAGCTCACCTCCTCCGCAGCGTTGACCAAGATTGCCTCCTCCGGGCCATGATACACTGCGGTTCCGACCTCCATGGCGATGCGCTCCCGCTCCTCGAGTGTGAGGGTGGCCATCTGCTGCTGAAAAGTAATGTTCTGCATCAGGCGGCCGGTGCCGCCGCCAGTGCGCAGCGCGTGCGCCAGCGCCTGTGCAAGCGCTGCATGCTCCGCACGATACTGCGCTGGCTCAGGCACGCGGTAGCGCATGCAGGCCTGCTCGATCTCAGCATCCGACATCGTCTGGGCTGAGTGCACCGCTAACTCGCTGCTGGGCGCCGGCAGGCCCGCCCTGCGTATCATCTCAGGCCACGTGCCCGGGCCGCCCTGCCGCCGCATGTGGTAGGCAGCAAACAGGAGTACCGCCAGCACACACGCGGTGGCGGTAACAATAGCATGAGCCGCTGCACCACGCACAAGCCCAATGCGCTTGGAGACACCTGCGGGCGTTGGGCCAGCAGAGCGGGTTGCATGATGGATACGTACAGCGGGCAAGCTCGCAGCCTTAAATCGGAGAGGGATCATGCCAAGATGATGCCCACAGCAGTCGACCCCCCGGCAGCGGAATGACCGGCGGACTAGCGGGCCTTACAGGATGATGGGCACTCGCTTGCACTGCTTGCTCCCTGCTGCTCCCAGCTCACCGGTGCTAGCCGTTGCGCCTTGGAGCGCGGGCTTGCCCGCTCGCACGCTCGCCATGATGAAAGCACCGCGAGGCTCGCACTTCCAGCTGAAAGACGGTGCCAAACAGGACGAGCAACAGGCCCCGCCTGCGAACAGAAAGCAGGGAAGCACTGGCAGCGCGGCTGGGGGAGCGGCTCGGAGGGGCCAACCTCCGGCCCCATGCGCGCATGGGCTGTGCGGTGCACACGCTTTAGCACAAGCAATCACGCTCGTGAGTCGGGTATCAAAAATGGATTGCGTTGACAGACATTTCCCCGGCCTGTACCAGGAAGTCGCTTGTCGATGTCGCCGCCAGAAGATGGGTGGGCACCCAAGCGTGCAGCACTCACCGCCTGGCCTGCCTACCCTGTTGTACCTTTTGCAGGAGGCAGTAACATAGATCTGCTGGGAAGCCCTGCAGCAAGCAGCAGCAAGCAGCAGCGCTGCAGCTCAGCGATGAGCGTGCTACGCCCTGCTGCTGGCAGCTGGGCTAGCCCTCCTCTCCGCCGGCGTGGCAACAGTGTTGTGGGGGATTGCAGCAAGCGTCCTGAGATGCAGGGTTGGTCAGCGCGCGCAGGCATCCAGCAATGGCCTCAACATCAGTTGATGAATCCCTGCCGTTTTTCCTCCTGGCAGCAACATATACATGTTAGCGATGGTCCCCGGGCACGACTCTAGTTGCGGCTCAGTGAGTGCTGCTGGGGCCGCTCTGCTGTAAGCAACAACGACGTATGTTGCACTGGTCTGCGCAGATGGCAGCCATGAACAAGATCAGAAATAAAAACACTTCATGAAAGGAAACGTGATTTGATTTGAGATGAGCAAATGGCCGCCCTATCGCCCAGCACAGCTGCGGCAGCACCAGCATTCAGTTCAGGTCAGCAGCCCTGCCAGTGACTCAACCAGAAAGTACAGCAGCCGACGGATGTTGTCTTCACGTGCTACCTGCCTGTACTCTCTACCAGGACAGATCTTGCTCCCGTACGGTGACCTACCTGCTGTTTCAGCAGTAGAGCTGGTCCAGGCAAAGCAGCGCGTGTGGCGCATTTGCGACACCTTGCGCCGCAACTGTGCGACTGATGGCCAGTGAGGAGGGAGCAGTGGACAAGGGATCCTTCGATTAACGCACCATGGAGGTCTGCTCCCTGCTGTGCAAGGGATGATTAAGGGTGCGGGTGGGGAGACGGTGCATGCGCACCAACGACCCGCCACACAGGCGCCGCCGCCGCCGCCGCCGTTGAGCAGATGAGCAGACCCAGCGGCGATCGGCTTAAAACTTTTGCACCGTCTCTCCGGTCGTGTCCACCCGTGCCACGCTCCTGTCTGCGCCACTCACAGACCCCAACCACAAACCCCACCCTCGGCTGCTGCTCGTGAGCTTGCGGCGGCATCCGAAGTGAGCAGCAGGTACGATCGTTCAACTGCGAGCGGCAAGGAGGCCTGATCGCCCGCCCCACCAGCCTGCCGCCGCCTGCCGCCGCTGGCGCCACTGCCGCCTGCCGCCTGCCCCCATTCCTGCCGATCACTTGCCAGACCTCAACGGGGACAAAGCTGCCACGCCCTTTGAACCTTCTGCTCTCACAGCATGGACCGACCGACCGGCAGCAGCCACGCGGCGTTCACCATGGCCGCGCTGTGCGGCGTGGCAGGCGCTGCCGGCTATGCCAAGAGCAAGAGCTCGGCCTCGCTGGTGGCGGGGCTGGGCATTGCTGCGCTGTATGGCGCTGGCGGTTACCAGATAAACGTGAGTCGACACTGGGGCTGCACCCGGGGCAATCTTAGTCGTGTTGGGGCTGGCAGCAGTGGATCGCACCTTGGGGCAGGTCTTCCCAGCATCAAAAGTTTGAGTCCAACGCTAATGCATACGTACACAAGCTCACCACCCTCACTGCAGAGCGGGCGCCCCGACATTGGGCACCCCCTGGCGCTGGCCGCCTCGGTCGCGCTGGTGGGAGCCATGGCGCCACGGTACCTCCGCACTAAGAAGGTCTGCTTGCCCGTCTTGTGTGTGTGTGTGTGTGTGCTGCAATAGCGCATTGATCAAGGCATGGTGTTGGCATAGCTGTGGTTGAGCAGCCATGGCGCCTGGCCAGTTCAAACACTCTGCCCGCCGCACTCACTGCCGTGGCTTCCATCCCTGCCATCCCTGCCGCAGGCGTGGCCCGCGGGTGTGATGGCGGTTGCAGGTGCACTCAACGTCTTGTACCAGGGCCGCAAGACGCAGGAGTGGCTCAGCTGACGGATACATGCATGCTGTTGCGGGAGAGAGCTCAACTCGCTTTCTTGTGGTCCTGTGGGGATACCTCCTGTGATGACGCTCAACAAACCTCTTTGTAAACCTGCCGCTGACGCTGCAATGTGGTTACAGTATCTAGGGGGTTCACTTGGTGCAGCACAGTCAATTTATGTGCAGGCGGGGCGGGGCGGCGGGGCGCGGGTGGCTTCACCACCCCGCCCGCGCTGCCCGCCCCTGCAATGCAGCCAAAAGAAAGAGGGAGGAAAAGCGGTAACCAGGAAAAAGCGGTGGTTGGTGCGCTGCTGTGCAGCAGCAGCACGGTGGCGGGCTATTTTGACGACAAGCGGGGAACATGTGTTGGTTGGGCCGCGGCGGGGGCGCTGGCGGGAGCGGGATAGGGAAGAAGGAGACGAATGCAAGTGCTAGCGATGACCAAACGGTTGGTGGATGAAACAGGGAAAACCAATTAGGCAAACGGTGCGGGGAGGGAGTGTGCGGGGCGCCCGCGTAGGAGGGCATCATTGCATCAGGGGGCGGGGCCCCGCCCGCAGTGTTGGGTGAGAGGGGTGGGGCAAGAGAGAGTGGGGGTGGGACGGGAGGCGGGGAGAAACGCTCATAAGGTGTGCAGCACGCGTAGCAATGCTATGCAAGGGTGGCGCCTGGCGCAGACCAATAGGGCGCTGTGGCGGCAGGACAAGCCGCCAGCATGCTGGGAGGCTGCCCAAAGCCGCGCACGGCTTGCAGGCCGCTAAATGGATGCCCCAGCGGTGTCAGAGGCGCTTCAGTCCGTGTAGTTGGCGCTGGCGTTCTCGTCGCGGTGGGGCGCTGCCCGGGGGTTGATCAGGCGGCCCGCGCTCTTGCCGCCCATGGCGGACTGCAGGGCAGGGCGGGTGAAACGGAGCACCTTGAGAGCTTGTTTGTAGAAGAGGACCGCATGCAGCTGCTGCTGTGTACCATTTTGCAACTGCGCAGCGGGCTGAGTTAGCAGCAAGCCACCACACCATTCCCAGGAAGAGCCAGGCAATCCCACAGGCGGGCGCACCTGCAGCGCGTTGACGCCGCCGCTAAGCAGCGTGTCGCAGCTCTTCTTGGCATCGGCGGCGTTGGACTCGGTGGCGGTCTGGCACAGGCCTGGGGGAGGAAGAAAGGGGGGAGCAAGAGCAGGGAGTGCAGAGTGTGAGGGTGGTGTGAAAGCGCAAAATCACAATTGTGAAGAGAAATCCAGAGCTGTGCACGTGGCGGCACTAGGACTCCGGCGGCGGCCGCTGGCACAACCGGCACATGCCCCGAACCCACGATGACCAACCAACCATGCCCTCTGCCACGCTACAGGCCCTCACCCGCAATGAACTTGTCGTTGGCGGCGGGGGTGCCCTCCCGCAGCACGCGGTGCATGCGTGACCAGGGGCCCTGCACAGAGGGCGGGGAGTGGGAAACGGCAGGACAGGGCGGTGGGGTGAGCAAGCTGGCGGGGGCTTGGGCGGGTGCCTTTGTGAACGAGCCACCAAGCTGGCTTGCAGGCCACCAGTGCACAGCACCTGTTGACCACCAGCAGCAGCAACCACCACCAGCAACCCCTCACCATGCTGGGGTCCACCAGGAAGCGCCAGAGCACCCAGCACCAGGAGGTGTGCGCGTACAGGCTGTCGTAGTACTCGGGCGCAATCTCGCGCAGCTGCAGGTGGGGAGAGAGTGCGGGAGGGAGGCGGGTCAGCAGTGTGGATTGGTGAGAGCAGCAAACTCGGGCGCAATCTCGCGCAGCTGCGGGGGCAGGATGTGGGTGGGCGGAAAGCAGGCGCAGGTAAGGGTGAGTTAAAAGAGCGGCGGAGCGGTGAGAGCGATGCGCATGCAGAGTGTGACATGTCCTAAATGTACGTGTGCGTTGAGCGCGTGGCCCAGAGCGGCAGCTGGTCTGCTGGTGCTATCCCTCTCCCCGCACCTTGTGCAGCCGGGTCTGGGGGATCTGGGGGAAGTCGTGGTGCTCGTTGTGATAGCCCACCTGCACAACAGAAATGCACAGGAAGGCAAGCGAAAGATCAGGCAGGGCAGGAAGCAGGCGGCAGGTCGGGGGGCAATACAGGGAGGCGCTGCTTTCCGGCGCTCGGCTCAAGTGCTGCCAGCCCCTCGCCTGGCATAGCAATCCCTGCCTGCCCCACACTCATACTGCGCCTCACGTTGTAGGAGAGCAGGTTCAGGGGGCCGTAGTAGCTGTACGTCTCCTGGCCGCGGCAGAACATGTAGTGCTCTGTAGGAGGGGCAAGGGAGCGTTAGTTAAGACGGGCAGGGGGCACCGGAGTGCGGCTGGAGTGGTGAGCGACTTGTATCTGCTGTGCCTTGCGGCATGCTGCCACTGCCTGCCTGGGGCGGGGGGGCCCTCCCAGCACGGCAGCCCATCCCCATGCAAACACAACAGCTTCAACCCCAGCCAGCTCAAGCTGCGCCGTCCCCTTCTCCCCCCAGCAAGGCGCACCCGCGATGAGGTGGCCGGCCATGGGGTGCAGGCCTCCGCCCAGCAGGGAGCCGGCCAGCAGGTACACAAGCGACTTGACGCCCCTGAGGGAGGAGGGAGAAAGGGATGTAGACAAGAGGATGAGGGTGGTGGCAGTGGGGAAGGAGATGGTCGCCCAAAGCCGGCTCCTGTCTGTCCGCCAGGCCGCACGCAAGTAAGCAAGCTTTGGCAGCCTCTTGCTTGCACCGTGCACCTCGGAAGAGCGCTCACCAGAAGTAGAGCACCGCGACGTCCACGCCAATCACCATGGCCCAGTTGACAAAGTCGCCCAGGGCTGCAGGGCGGGCCGGAAAGGAGGGAATGGTGAGTGCATGTGCGGGTAGCTGGGGCCAATGCAGCCTGCAAGCAGGCGCCGAAGCAGGCGCTGTAGAGCCAGTGCGCGGGCCACTCCCATTCCAACCTCACGTCACCACCCCTGGCAGCGGCATGTCATTCCGACTCACTGACTGCCTTGGGGCGCACGACGAGCGGGCGCACGGCGTAGATGCTGAGGTAGATGAAGGTGAAGAAGAGCTGCAGGGGGGCAGGAGGGGGGAGGGGGAATGAAGGGAGGCGCAGCAGTGAGTGAGGCAGGAGCAGGAGGTGGGCATGGCCTGCCATAAGGCTGCCGACCGGCATCCCCAGCCAGGGTGCACGGCAGCACGCCCTTGAAAGCGCCACCCAACCCTTGAACAAACCATATCTCACCTTGGAGAAGAAGCCGGTGATCCAGTTGGACTCGAGCACGGTGGGCAGGTCGACGTCGCCGCCGTCAATGCCCTGCACAGCGGTGGCAAGCAGTGGCGGCAGCGGTTTGACGGATGAGTGCACGTTTGAGCAGCCACGCTGACCTGCGGCGGCAGCAGTCCAACCAACCAGCCACCCACCAGCCACCGGCCAGCAGTAGCAGTGCTGCACGGACTGACCGGAAGATGTGGTGGTCATGGTGGTACTCCCAAACGCCCCCTTTCGACCAGCTAACTTCGGCCAACACCCACCAGGAAGATGTGGTGGTCGTGGTGGTACTCCCGAAACTTCTTGGCCACGGGCACCACCAGCGGCAGGTTGCCAAACAGCGCCAGCAGCTTGTTGTACGACGGCTTCTTGAAGGCCAGGAAGTGGCTGCGGGGGGGAGGGGGGCAGTGAAGGAGGGTCGAGGCTTCTGATGCAGAGGCGCACATCAGCTTACACAGTAACATGCCAACCGACAGGTTGAAAGCGGAGTCAGCTGCTAATGCACTGCTTCCATAGCAGCAGCTCACAGCAGCGCAGCCCCAGACCCGCTGTGCACGCCTTGCACGCCGCGCACCTGATCTCATGCTGAGCACAGAACAGGTTCTGGTTGAGGGTGCCGCTCAGAACGTAGGCCGCCACCCACACCTGGGATTGGCAGGATGGGGGGAGGAGCACAGGCAGGGCAAGGTGGCGTGAGCCTTGGGGGATGAACAACAGCCCAGCAGGCGAGGTAATGCGATCATGGGTGGCTGGTCAGGGGCGGCAAAACATGGTGTGCCTCGGCTGCTGCCATCCTGCACCAAGGCCACAGCAGTGGCGCACCTTCCACCAGTCCCAGTCGCGCACGGCGTACGCCAGGATGAACTGGGTGATCACAACCGCAATCACCTGCGGCAGGGGTCGGTTGCAAGCAGGGTTGCATACCAGAAGACAGCTTGGGGTTTCACGCCGGGAGGCGCACAGTAAGGACCCAGGCGTGTTCCCTCAGCAGCGGGAAAATCGAACGAAGCCGGATGGCGTCAGCTCCCTTTCAGGGCCGCATGGGTGGTGCTGCAACGCCATACGCAGCCACACAGCACGGCCTGCCAGCCGGAACTTTGAGACCATGCATGACTAACCGCGGAGGCGACCGGCCCCAGCCGGGCCGTTGTCGTGCGAGCGTGCCAGCTGCCACTGGGCACAGCCCAGCTGCCCCCCTCGCACAGAGCACTGCTTGCACCCCAACTTGGCCGCACAAGCGCAGCTGCTCCCTGCTATCCGTCCGCATAACATCTCATCAAAAACAAGAGCCCATTCTTGGCTCCCACCTGATAGGCGGTGGCGTGGTCGTAGCCGTACAGCTTGCGGATCTGCTCGCCATACTTGGACAGCAGCTCACGCCGCCGGATGGCGTGCGGCTCGCCGCTGGACACCCACAGGAACCGGCTGCATGGTGAGGCGGGTAAAGAGGCTGGGGGTTGAGCGCACGCAGCGCCGCGGGAAGGCGCCGCCGCCCTGTGGCAGGCGGCGGCGGGTGGGCGGCCGGCGAGGCGACCCACGCGCAGCGCCCGCCAGCGCGCCTGCCGGCCTGTCAGGACCTCTGAGCACACTTGCCTGGCGCCGGGGCGGTCCGCCACTGCCACCATGACCGAACGCTGCTGCTGCACCGAGGCTGCGTGCCGCGCCGTTCAAACGGGACGCGCTGGGCGTCAAGTCAAGTACTTGCAGAGGCTGCTGGGTGCGGGTGGGCACGCCGGGGTTCAAAGTGGGTGCAAGGCGGTGGAGCGACCGGCGGCTGGCGGGAGCGCAGGGCGCCAAGGAGGCCAGATGAACTCTGGGTCGTGTCCTGCGTCAGGTGGGTGGGTGGGAAGCCGTGCGGCCAGGGGAGACGACGTGCACGATTTGCATGGAGCGCAACCTCAACCATCGGGCACATCGATGTGTGCAGCATTGCACATACATTGATTTGGGCCGCCCCCCAGCGCGAGCAGCGCCGCTCGCCCACCCACCTCTACCGCCCGCGCCTCGGCCCGACATGGCGGCCTACTGGCGCGACGCACAGCGACGACTGGCGGGACTGGTGCTGTCGGGAGCCGCCCACAGAGCGGGTCAGCGCGGGGGGACATGCGGGCGGCCTGTTTCGGGCGCCCCTGCAGCCCCTCACCCCCCTCCAACTGTCGTGTGTGCAGTGAGGAGCATTTCAGAGACGCTGCCGGCAGCCTGCGGCGCGCGATGGCACTCCAACGTGCCCGAAGCGGCGGTGTACAGGTGCGCTCTGGCGCCGCCTGCCGCCCCGCAATTGTGCATCCTGCACTGCTGTTGCGTGTGTAGTGCTTGCCAACCTGTGGCGGATTCTGCCAGGAAGCCATGCAGCAGCAGTTGCTGTGCATGCGCAGCTGCACACCCCGCCGGCTGCCCGCGCTGCCCGCTGTGCCCAGCGCTCTCCCCGCCGCTCCAACCCTGCCGCCTGAATTGCGCTGCCTGCCCGCCTGCAGCGGCCCGTCGTCACCCTCGCCCAAGCGCGTCACGCTGCGCACGCTGAGGGACAAGTACGTGCGCGGGGAGCCCATCTCAATGGTCACGGCATATGACTACCCCTCAGCTGTGCACGTGCGCTCAGTTGCCGATTGACGTGCTCACTCCTGCTTCCGATCGCGTGCAACCGTGCTGCCAGGCCGATTCATGCCAGGCTGCTGGTTCGCAACTTTGCCGCCGTTGTGGCGACAGCACAAACCGCCCGCCTGCCCGCCAGCCTGCCTGCTCTGCTAGCGCTGCATGTCAAACTGCACCTGCGCTCCACACCTCCAACTTGTTGCCACCTGCATGGCCCCCACTGTTCAGGTGGACGAGGCGGGCATCGACATGCTGCTGGTGGGCGACTCGGTGGCCATGGTGGTGCACGGCCACGACACCACGCTGCCAGTGAGTGAGACAGGCTGGAGGAGCGTGGTCGGGGGCTGGTGTGCAAATGCGCACATGCGCTGCCCACGCAGCACACCCAAATGGCTGCCCGGGGGGAGAGGCAGGATGTGCCTGTCAAGCTTGCAATGCCCAGCCGTGAACGGTACAAGACTGCCTGGGCTTGCCCTTCACAAGTGGGCGAGGCCCTGGGCTTGGCGGCATATCCCAGAGTAGGCTGCCGCTAGTTGCCCAGCTGCAGCTTGTTGCCCACGTTCTCTCCGCTCCTGCTGCTGCCGCTGCTGCACAGGTGACAATGGACGAGATGCTGGTGCACTGCAAGGCGGTGGCGCGCGGCGCGCGGCGCCCTTTCTTGGTCGGCGACATGCCCTTTGGCTCAGGTGCGCTTGGCGGCCGCAGCTTGCTTGCTGCGAGCAGCAGCCGCTGTGGTTGCTTGCTTTGTGCGCTGTTGGCTGCGCCTTCTCCGGTCATGATGTGCATACGCGCGAACTGACCTGCTGAGTACAGGGACGCAGGGCATGGCCGTCTGCGCGCCCGTTCCCCTGCGTGCTCCTGACACCTGCCTCCTCTCTCTGCTCCCCACCTCCCCACCTGCCCTGCTCGCAGTGGAGGTCAGCCCTGAGCACGCTGTGCAGAATGCGATCCGCATGATGAAGGAGGGCGGCATGGATGCGGTGAAGATTGAGGGCGGGTTCAGGTGGGCTGGGGAGGTGCAGGCTGGCGGGAGGTGCAGCTGGTGAGACAGCGCACTGCTGCTTGCTTGAGACAAAGGAAGAGGAATGCTGCAGTGCCCAGGCGCATGCCTTGGGCCTGCCTACAGCTCCTTGGCACCCCCGCCGCACCAAACCCTTGCCTTCCTACCACCTGCTGTCTCACTCGCCACTCCACATCCCCGCTGGCCCCAACCTGCCGCAGCAACCGCGTTAAGGCTGTGCGGTCGGTTGTGGAGGCGGGCGTGGCTGTGATGGGCCATGTGGGCCTCACACCGCAGGCCATCTCAGTTCTGGGCGGCTTCCGCCCCGCCGCGCAGTCAGGTGCGGCTGAAATGCATGCAGACAGGGTTGGCCTGCTGGCGCCGCCGCTCTGATGGCTGGTGGTGTTGCTGTGGCACGCCTGGGAGCGGCCGAGCTTAACTCCAGCCCAGCGCGCATCATGGGGCACAGGCCCTGGTCCTCTGAATCCATCCCGTTTCCCTCGCCATCCACACCACCAAACCGCAGCTAGCGAGGCGCTGCGTGTCATAAAGGAAGCCAAAGCGCTCGAGGCAGCCGGCTGCTTCTCAGTCGTGCTGGAGTGCGTACCTGGCGTGGTGGCGGCAGCAGTGACGCGGGAGCTTGGCATCCCAACCATCGGTATCGGCGCGGGGGGCGGCACCAGCGGGCAGGTGGGTGGGGCTCGGGTGTGCTGGGCTGGCTGGGAGCGCAGTTGGCTACGTGGACGCTGCCGCTGCTGACTGGCCCCGCATTTTCAGCTTGGCAGCTCTCCTGCCGTCCCCGCTTGCATGTTTCTGGTCCGCCATTGCAGTGCGGTACTTGTGCTGCACTCCGCCCCCCATCCACTAATGCCGCAACCCCCTTCCCCCCATCATCAGGTGCTGGTGTACCACGACCTGCTGGGCATGATGCAGCACCCGCACCACGCCAAGGTCACGCCCAAGTTCTGCAAGCAGTACAGCGCGGTGGGGCGCGTCATCCAGGAGGTGAATCAGCCAGGGCAGCGGGGGCTGTGATGGGACGGGAGGAGGCAGGACAACACGCTGTTGTTGGGCAAGCTGCCTGCGCTGCTGTCGAGCCGTGCAGCCAGGGCTTACTTTCCCAAGCAGGCAGGCCCTGCGACCAGCGATGGCGTCCAGCTGCACTCGCCCGCGCTCACACTGCTCCCGCCCTGCCCCACCCACACCAACACACATCCACTCCGCACCCACCCCACACCTTACCTGCGCAGGCGCTGACCGCATACCACGCCGACGTGGTGAGCCACAGCTTCCCCTCGGCCGCCTTCTCGCCCTACAAGATTGCGGCCAAGGAGACGGAGCAGCTGCTGCGGGATCTGGAGCGTGAGGGGCTGGATGCGGCAGCGGAAGCGGTGGAGGAGCACCGCACCGGCAGCGGCAGCGGCAGCGGCAGCGGCAGCTGCAGCTGCAGCAGCGGCGGTTCCAAATGAAGTGCACGCCAGTGAGAGTGAGAGCAGAGAGTCGTGAGGGCGCTCAATGCCGCATGCTGCGCGGCGGCGTGGCCTGAACCCCACATGACAAGAGTTGAGCTTGACTAGATTTCGTTCCCTGATAAGCGAGTGCCTCCCTGTTGTATTGACCCTTTCACAGCCCTGCCACCCCTTGTGCACTGCACGATTTTGGTCTTCCTGCTGCTTCCGGCAATGCTGCTTGCACATTTGCTGCCGTTGCTGGGCAGCACATTCGCTCTTCTTTCTACCGACAAGGCTGCATAACACAACGTTGCAATGAACTCAAACAACCAGGTAGAGGCATGCAACAGGGAGTTCCACGTTCTGGCTGCTGTCAGCTTACTGGAAATGACACGGTATATGCGGCCCCGAACTCTGCTGGGTGCACCCTGCGGCGCTGGGGTGCTCGGCAGATGGGCCCATGGGGCGGCAATGGCGGGGCGGCATCCACAGTGGCAGACAAACTGGATCGCGTTCCTATCAACCCCTGGCTATCGCACAACAGTCTCTGCGGCCGCTCCCGCCCTGCGTTGTTCGAGCATCTTTCTCCCGGCTTCCTCAGGCAGCAGGGCACCCGATCGCTGGCCAATTCCGTCACCATGTCGGGCGACAAGCAGCTTGAGCAGGCGAACCTGGATGCTGTGGTGCTGCTGAAGGAGCTCGAGGACGCAGCGGCAAAAATAAACGCGGCCCTGCTGGCGCGCTGCGACGCCGTGCTGTTCCAGTGGTGAGGAGCGCGATCTGCAACTTGTGGCTGCCGCAACGCGACTGTTGGTGGGTGCCCCCGTTACCGCCGCCGCCGCCCATCCCCAACTCTGACCTTGCTGACAACGCTGGCCACCCTGCCTTCCATCCTCTCGCAGGAGCATCAAGGCGGGGCTGGTGGTAAGCTGCGAGGCACAGCTTTGCATGAGCTGCAACCCGCCATTGATCAGCTGCACTGCTGTGCACACCAGCAGCCCGATGGTCTCAATTCCCCTCACCTCAGGCATACCCCCCCCCCCCCCCCCCCACTCTGCACTGCAGCTAGGGTTTGAGAAGGGCAGCGGCTTCGTCCTCCGCCGGCTGGGCGAGGGCCGCTGGTCCGCGCCGCTGTTTGTGTCGGCCACCGCCATGCGGGCGGGCGCGATTGCGGGCGTGGAGAAGGTTGCCACGGTGGCCCTGTCGCTCACACGGGACCTGACAGAGCACCTGCAGGAGGGGCGCTCACCGCAGCTGGGCGCAGACATCAGCCTGCGCCTGGGCACGGCCGTGGAGGCGGTGAGCGGCGGGGGCAAGGTGTGGGAAGGGTGGCGTGTTGCCGGCATGTGCGCGAGCTGAGCTGCGTGGGCACTGGCTGGATGCGGTCACAGCGCACTCGTCCACTCCTGCTTGCATGGATGTCTGACGTGCGGTCCCAGCCCGACCTTCCTTGCATGCTGTGCACGTCCACTCTTCCCACATTGCTGTGCAGGACGGCAGGAGGGTCATACTGCCCGTCCAATGACTGGCTGCCTGTTGCCCCAGCCCACTCGTCCGCTCTGCCCTGCGTTGCTGTGCAGGACGGCGAGAGCTTCACGCTGCCCATTGATGACGTGGACCTGCTGACGTATTCGGTGGCGGTCGGCAGCATTGTAGACGTCTCCCTCAAAGGTGAGTTTTGGAGTTAGCTAAATAATGCTGGATGGACCGTGCATGGCATCGTGGACGTCTCCCTCAAGGTGATCGAGGGGCGGGTGGATTTTGGCATGGCATGGTGGAAGTTCAAGACGTGTGTGGGTCCTGATGCTGTGAGGGCATTGCCGCTGGTACAAATCCACCAGCTGTGGGGCAAGCAGAGCTCACGCCCTGCCCGCCCGCTTGTGCAGCCATTTCAACCTCCCACCCACCAGCCTACCCGCTGGCCTTCCACCATCAAACACCCTACTCGACCGTCTGTCTTCTGTGCCACAGGCGGCGCGCTGTCGGCAGATGCGGCCAAGAACGCGGCCTGCTATGGCGAGGGGGTGACCAGCCGGGCCATTCTTTCGGGCTCGGTGGCGCCGCCGCCCCAGCTGCAGCCGCTGTACGGCCGCCTGTCGGAGCTGGCATCGAACTGAGCTGGAGATTCTGACCGAGGCGTCCTCGAGCTGAGCTGGCAACCCCAATTGATTGATCCAGCAATCGGTGTGGGGGCCGACTGGGCCAACTGGCTGGCATGCAGGTGTAGATTGCATGCCCTTGACCAGCTGCCCAACAAGCCTCAGAACGGGTAGCCTCTACATGCGAACACCTCTGCAGAGATAATCTTCTCGGCGCTGCTAATTGTAATGCAAGTACTTGCTGCACTTGTTTCTTGACTTCTGCACTGCACGTCTCTTCTCGAGTGTAACTTACAAGTGCAAGAGTGTCCACTGTCGGAAGCCTGCCCAGGCATGGTGACAGGAAAGAATAGGAACATGGGACGCAGCGGCGGCAAAGCAGAGCAGGGAGGGGAGGAGCAGCAGCACAGCAAGCAGGAGGAGGCCAGAGGTGGCAAACAGCAGTGCAAAACAGGAGGGGTGGGGTAGCGTAGGATGGGGTGGGTAGCTCAAGGACAGCAGTGAAAAGGAACGGCAAGCACCACAAACGAGCTTACAGCCGCACTTGCTAAACTGGGTGCATCGCGGAAGGGCGGGACCGCAAGCAGACACCGGCATGCTGGTGCCGTGAATGCACATTGACCTGTCCTCGCTCAATTACACGCGCTTGGCGCCCTCGTTATCCAGGCGCACCACCTTTGCGGAGTTGACCTCCAGCTGGCCGGCGGTGCGGAAGGCGGCCACCATCGCCTGCTTCACGCGCTCGCCCACCTGGGGAGGGAGGGGGCCAGGGGGCAGGGGCGGTTGGAGTTGGGAGATGGAGAGGGGTTGGAGGGCTTAGGTTTGCGCAAGGCTGGGGCAGAGGTTGGAAGAGGCTGGAGGGCTCGGCTGGTGCAAGGCTAGGTTCCAAGAGGGGTAACAGAGCTGAGTTGGTGTGAAATCAGGTGTGCAGCATGCGCACAGGCCGGGCTGCTCACCTCGGGATCGGAGACAATGGCCACAGCGGTGGGGCCCGCGCCGCTGATGGTGCAGCCAAAGGCGCCTGCGCTTGCAAGCGGGGGGAAAGGGGGTTGTTCGGTGCTGGCAATGGGTGGCAGCAAGAGTCAGGGCTGCGTAAGGCTGCAGTCTGCAGGCTGCCAACTGAGCGGGAGCACATCGCACATCGGTTGAAGATTCAGCCAGGCCCCGTCAGACAAACAACAAAGCCAGCACCCCAACGCACCTGCCGCGTGCGCCGCCTCCTTGACCGCCGCAAAGCCGGGGATGAGCGGGCCGCGCACCGGCTCCACAATGGCGTCCGAGTCGAGCGACTGCGGCAGCAGAGTCGTAAGTGGATGTGCTCGGATCAGGCTGCTGTCAAACGCGGTGTCTGGCAAGTCCAGTCTGAAGTTCATACTAGCCAGCCCCGGTGCATTGCTTCCTGCTTCACTGCCCTGCACCTGCTTCACTGCCCTGCACCTGCCTATCACCCCGCCCTGCCCCAGCCCCCTGCTCCCCCCACCCACCTTGCCGATCAGCGCTGCGTCGCCGGTCAGGATGCCGGCCACCAGGGAGCCGCCCATGGCGCAGTTGTTGATGACCTGCACCGGAGATTGATCAATGGCACAAGCAGCTGGGTATGTGTGCGAGCACCGCATGGCAGTTGCATGAGCCTGGCGCAGTTGTTGATGACCTGCGCAGATAAATGGATGGACGGCACAAGCAGCTCAGCACGTGGGACAACCACCGAATGGCAGTTGCATGAGCCTGGCGCAGTTGTTGATGACCTGCGCAAGCACAGCAGGGTGGAGGTTCAGATGGCGCACTGCGTCCCCCGGGCCTCAACAATCCAACCTATGCATGCAGGCATTGCTTGCCGGTCACCCACAACCCCCAGGTAGCACCCACAACCCCCAGGTAGCGACACCACCACTGGATTAGCAAACCACTAGTCCCCCATTCACCTGCTTCATGGGGATCTCCTTGGGCAGCACAGCGCGCATCTCGGCGGTGGGCGCCTCAAACCGAGGGTTCACCTGCAGGCAGGCAGGCAGGCAACACGCAGGCAGGTGAGGAGGGCATGGCGGCACGGGCAACCGCATGCAGCGTAGACGCCGCTAGGCATCGATGCATTCTCTGCACCCTACCCGGCACCAGCGCTGCCCGCTTTGCATGCCACTGGATGCCTCCTGCACCCATTGCAGCAACAGCAAGCACTTGCACTCACCAGCACAAACCAGAGGTCACCGGCAAAGGGCAGGCGCTGCAGGTCCAGAGGGTCGCAGCTCCTGTGGCCAGCAGGTGCAGTAAGGTTGTGGGCAGGTCAGCATATGGTGGCGCAAAGGCACAGGGTGGTAGCGGTGGTCGAGCATGTGGGCACCGGCGGCGACGCGTAGCCAGAGCACGTCCGCGCAAAGTTCCAGCCGCTCTCCTGCGTCGCGGCAGCAACCCCTGTTGCCCCCACACGTCTCCTTTGCTGCCGCCCCTCACCGGATGAGGATGAAGCCGCCCATGAGGGCAGGCGCGATGTTGTCGGCGTGGTACCCGCTCACCGCCGCCTCGCTGGCCAGTCCCGCGTAGATCAGGCGGTCCTTGCCCACCTGGAGGTTTGGACAGATGACGCGAAGGGTAACACAGATCAGGCGACAGTAAGCTATCATTGCAAGCAGGGCACGTGTGCGGTTATTGCAAAGCAGCAGTAAAGGACAGGCACGGCAGAGATCAGCCAGCGCTTGCACTGGAGGAATGCAGGGAGAGCATTCACAGCAGCAGCAACGCCAGCAACGCCAGCAACACCAGCAGCAGCAGCAGCTCACGGGGCAGCCAAACAGCGAGTTGACGGCCCATGCCGCCGCTGCTGCAGACGCCGCGCTGCTGCCCATGCCGCTGCCCAGTGGGAGGCCCTTGTGCAGCCGCAGGCCCACGCCGCACGACGGCGCCGCGCCCAGCAGCTTGAGCGTCTCTATCGCCGCAATGCCTGCGGAGCCGAGCAGCAAGCGGCGAGGCAGATGTGGGTGCATGGGACACTAGCAGCGGGCAAGTAGCATGCAAGATGCGGCACTCGTATCCCTGCAGCAGCATGGCCGCTGCGTGCTTGCAGCGTCCATGCAGCCAGGGCCTGAGCTGCGCCATCGGACAGCAGCGCCCAGCTAAGTTGTGTGCAGCAGCACTGCACGTCCCCAGGCTGCCTGCCTGCTCACCGACGCAGTTCTTGGGAGCTTCCAGCGACAGCCGCCCGCCGTCGCCCTCAATGCCCTCAATCACCACCTCCCCCGGCCGGTCGGGCAGCACCCGTGCCGTGACAATGTCGCCATCGCCCTGCGGCAGGTGGAGTGTAAGGTGGTGTGTGTCGCACAGGGACGCAAGGTGGGTTGGCGCCGCCTCGGCAACATGCCATTGCGTGCGCACGCCACTGCCGGAAACCTGGCGACCGGCAGCAGGGCGCCTGCAGAGCACACCTGTAGCTGCGCCTCGCACAACAGCACCTCCCCAGCACACTGCAGCGGCCGCCGCACCTCCACAGCGCAGCCCATCCAGTCGAAGCCGGGGCCCAGGTTGGCGACGGTGGCGGGCGCAAACGCCGCCGCCTCCTTCTCCACCGGGTCGATGTAAACCTTGCCCTGCCCCGCCACCTGCTGCGCCCGCGCCCTGGCGGGCCGGGGGCGGCAATGGGCCTGCCGAGCGGCGGCCGGCGTGGGCGCCTGCACCCGCTGAGCGCGCATGGCTGTGCTAGGGCTGTAAACTTGTTGGGTGGGTCGTGATCTCCGAATCGCGATGGCTGGCGGGGTGCAGGCGGGGCCCGAGCGGAAGCGAGTTGGGGAGAGGCGCTTTTGGCGGCCCGCAGCGCTGCAATTATGTTGCAGGTGCTTCGTGCAGTGCAACGGGTGTGCTTGCAGGGCGGTTTCGCCCTGATCGCCCCCATGCGCGCTGCTGTGCCAGCTGTGAGGCTGCGCTGGCACCGGCTGGACGAAAGGGGCCGAAATGCCCCTCCCGGTCAATCTTGTTCGCTTCCCCTGCCAGCCTTGTGCCAATCGAGCGCTAGCAGGGCAACAATGGAGGCGGCAATGGGCGGACACGGCGCTCATAACCATTCCGCTCTCTCTGCGGCCCCAGACGCGCACACGGCAATGATGGGACTTCGTTGCGACGGGAGCTTCCTTCCCAAGGGCGGCGGGACGTGGATGGGTAAGCAAAGAGCCTTCAAGCGCTGTGGTGCTCGGCTTGTGCCGGTGCCTGGCTTGTGGTGGTGCTGGGCAACTTGCAAGCTAATCTGGCCCGGCGAGAGGACGCGAACGTGCGCCGGGGCGCGAAGCGGCAAAGGCTGCCGTGAGCCCCCTGTAAGTTCGCCCCTCAGCTGCTGTAAGGCGCGCAGCAGCCTCGGGAGGTGGGCAGCACGCCGGCATCCGGCCCGCGCGCCCCCTGCAGCTGCCGCCGGGGGTACCGGCTCTTTCGGCCCCGCACTTTTCTTCACATCAGCGGCTCTCGTGCCTGATCCTGCCGCCTGCCCGCCTCCCTCTGTGCAGGCCACTTCTACCCAGGTGATTAGGCGACACTGACGGGCCAGGGGAGGGGGTCTGCGGCGTGCATGGCCGGCGCAGGCGGCAGCCAGAAGACGAGGGGCCTGTGCTGTGGGGGGACAGAAGAACAGAACAGTGGCCATCCTTGCCTTGCGCAGCGCGACGCTCTGGCAGCCCTGGATCACATGCAGCTGCTCGCGCAGAGAGAAGCTGCAAGCGCTAAGCCAGCGGTCATGCTTCCGTGGGCGAATTATAACCCGGTCATGCTCCTCCCCGAGCGCTGCGCCCCCTCACCCCCCCGCCCCCATCCGCAGGCCTGATCTTCTGCCTCTGGGGCAGCTGGTGGGCCTACAACACCGTGGCTTACTACCTCTGGGCGTCACCGCGCCGGCCCTTCAAGGGGCGCACCTGGTACCCGCTGGCGGGCCGCTGGCTGAAGCTGGTGGAGCCGATTCTGAAGCTGGCGGTGCCGGCGGTGGCCATCTCCTTTGAGCTCTTCTTCGACCACGGCATGCAGTGGCAGTGAGTGGGGAGGCTCAACTGCACATTGGTGGGCGCGGCGGCTCAACTGCACATTCATACCACCGCCAAAAGTTGCGGGCGGTACGGCCATGCCACTGCTGCGTGCTGCTGCGTGCCAATGGATGATGCTTCTGCTTCACCTGCACCTGCTGCTGCCCGCCTGCCACCCGATGCGCCTGACGCAGGTATCTGTACTGCCCCAAGGGCACCAAATTCGAGGGCCGCTTCGCGATGACCCACATGAACAACTGGTGCGCCGCTCAACAGCTGCAGTGTTGCATGTCGTTTTTGATGCCCCTCCTCTGACATTGCCACAAGGGGCCAGGCCTGACCAGCGGGCAAGACGCTCGCGGACAGGATAGCGTGCGACAGGCTGGAACACTGCCGGTTGACCCTGCCTCCCGGCCCTGCGCTTCTGCTCTCTCAAACTGCCGCAGGCAACACACCGCATCTTATCCAGGCGTGGTGCTCAGCGGCCTGGTCGATCTGCTGGCCCTGGCCGTGCCGCTGCCCTCGGGCACCAGCCAGGTGCATGGGGGTTGTGCTGTGCAGGTCGCCCAGCTGCAGTTTGGTACTGCCACCTGCCTGCCGGCATGCTAAACCATCAACCCCATGTTTCGGCAGATGTTGTAAGTGATCTGCTGGTGTGCTGTCCTGTTCTGCAGGCGGTCCTGGGTGTGGGTTGGAGCTGCATGGCCTTCATCATGGTGCTGCACGAGAAGCACGAGCCTCAGGTGCCGGATGGCTGCATCTGCGCTTTCTGGATAGCTGCATGGACGCGGTTGCCAGGGGCTGCCAACAGAGGGGCAACGCTGCGTAAACTGCAAGTGCCGCGCAACGCTCACCAACTGTGCGTGTCGCACCTCCGCTGCTGCGCCCCTGTGTTCCGCAGGACAAGATGGTGCACTGGCTGCTGTTTGTGAACATGGCGCTCGTGGCCCTCATGCTGTTTGTGGACCTGGCTGTGCGGTGAGCTTGTTTGGGTTGGGCAGCAGCTTGCAACGTTTGAGTGCTGGCATGCAGGCGCTAGCTTCAAGCAGCCTGCTGTTGGCCTGAGACCAGGCAACAAAGTCCTCCCGTTCCCCTTGAACCCACTGTCCACAGGCGGCGCAGCGTGCTGGTGGGGCTGGGCAAGTCACTGGCGGTCATCTTCCAGGGCGCCTGGCTCATCCAGATCGTGGCCGTGGAGTTTGAGCGTGAGCCTCATGTGCAAATGCCTAAACGCTGTGCAATTTTGAGGCGCGCATGCTGTGCGAGGCTTGCTTGGGGGGGACCTGGCCTGCAGGGGAAGACTATCAGCGTGCTTGCTTACCCCCACCACCCACCGGCTAGGCCGCTGTGCTGCCTGACACCCACCGGGCTTCTGCCCCTTGCTTGTTCCTCCTGTGCAGACCGGCCGCAGTGGAGCACTGAGTATATGGGCGGTGCCATGATGGCTCCAGTGGCCTTCACCTCCATCCTGCTAGCCACCCTGGCCGCCATGCTCCTCTTCTACTGCACCATGGTGAGGCCTGCTCCGCAGCTTATGTAGGCGTGAGCAGCGAGCACCTGCCTGTGCGAGATGCGCAGCAGGCAGGGCTGGATCGCAGGTGTGTGCAGCTTGGCTGGCTGTGGCTCCCCTGCTAGTTGCCGCGTCAACTGTGGGCACACTCAGCCGCCACAACTATGCCCGTCTGCTGTCCCTCTCGCGCCGCAGTACCTGGGCAAGCAGCACGGCCTGCTGACCCCCGCCCGCCTGGGCCTGCCGCTGGACGACAAGGGGGACCAGGTGCGCCCTTGGGTATGAAACGGTGTTTGAGGCTTGCTGAAACGGCTGCTGCCGGGTTTCCAGTGACCAAATGCGGCTCTCGCCTTGCACCATCCTGCTGCCACAGGTTGCACTCACTTTGGTCGCCTCCAATCCCATTCTCTCTCACATGCTGCTCACCCGCCCTCACCCATGCAGGGCTACGCCAAGCCTGGCGACATGCTGCCCTCCCCCGGCCTCGACTCTGCGCGGCACTCAGATGGCGACGACGACTCAGACGTGCTGCTGCTGGAGGCGGGCGGCCGCATGGCGCCCTTCCAAATCATGCACCCGCGCGGCGCTGCCAAGGACGGCGCCTATGCGTGAGGCGCACGTGGGTGACACCATTCGGCTTCCGCCGGCCAAGGAGCCTGCCCGGCGTGCCGTGTGGCGCGCCGAGGGGCCGTGCCGCTGGCGGGGCACAGCTGACCGGCGGGCGGTGCGCAGTGGGAGACGGCGCTGCGCCTGTGGTCTCTGCCTGCAGCTGGCTGCAACCAGGTGTCGACTTGGCCTGTGGCCGTGTTGCACCAGCCGCTGCTAGTCACGCTGTGTTTCCCGGCCAGCTGCCGCTGGTGCCCTCCCACCCTCACGGGGATGTACCATACATCTTGCCCCCTTGCTCCCTCCCCCCATTCCATCTTGCGTCCATCTTGGTCCCCTTGGTCCTCCACCGAAGCACCGACCCACCCACCTTGCACAGCACTCCCTCCCTGCCCCCTGCCCTCCATCCAACCCTGCCCTCGCTGCCAAGCAGCGCCCTCTGACCTCCGTGCGCGCTGCCGCCGGCGCTTTGATTCCCCTGTTGACCTCCAGGCTGGCTGCGCCAGCCTACCTTCCATGAGGACCGTCCCCCTTTTCCATGAACCCCTCTTTTCCCCTTTCGAACCCCCAAGCCCCTTGCAGCATCGTCCTAGCTGCGCCCCGCTGCCTGAACTGGCGGGGCGAGGCGCAGGCCTGCCAAGACGCTGAACTCAAATTTCATTTTCCTACATCCTCGTCCCGTGCATTTCATCGTCGAACAGTCTCCCACCCACCCCAAGGACGGCACTGTGCATGCATCCTGCACAACGATACTGTCCCCCATTCCATCCCAGGCGCCATGGCCTGTGCCAGTTTTCCCGCATTCCACTTGTGTGCACCCCACCCACATACCCAACTGGCACCTGGCAGTGTCTGCTTGCATAACGGCCCTCCATCTCTTAGTTATGTTATTTTCAATTGCCGCCTGCGCACCGGCGCCCCAGTTGCGTTGCCGTAGGCCGGCCTTATCCACAGATCTTTTACACACAGCCAGATGTAAAGCTGTTGCACAGGATGGCAGCTGGCTTGACCGACGTACGCACAGGCAGCAAGCCGTGCAACAGGGTGGTCAGTTGAGGCCGGGGAGACGGGTGATGATGCCAACTGCCACTGTCCGCCCGCCGTCACGCAGCGCCACGCGACCCAGCGCCTGCAGGAAATAGGGGGGACGCAGGATGTCTGCTTGGGCTGGGGTTGGAGAGGGAGGCCTCTAAAAAGGGAGGAAAGGCAGCCTAGCAGGCAGCAGAGCGTCTTGGCGCACTTGTGCAGGGTTGACTGTGGCATCAATGGTGCATGCCAAGCCACAGGTTCCAGTCCCACTGGTGCACTCACCCTGTAGTCTGCATAGTCCTCTACACACAGCGGGTCTCACTAAAAAGATGGCTAAAACAACAGCACAGCGTGCCCTCACCCTGTGCATAGTCCTCCACGCACAAGCAGGTCTCATCAAACAGACGGAGAACGCTCTCACAAACAGGCAATGCCAGGCACGACTCACCCTGTAGTCGGCATAGTCCTCCACGCACAGCGGGCGGGAGGGCGTGACCTCCACCACCGCCGACTGGCCCTTGAGCAGGCAGCGCGGCCGCGCCCGCTGCACCTCCCCCGTCTTCCCATTCAGCAGCGACAGCAGGCCGCTGATGTGGCCCGTCTCGCGCGCTGCGCGCAGGGAAGGAAATGGAGCGCGGTGGTGGGTGCGCAGTTGGAAGCAGCGGGAGCAAGATGTTGGTGCGGCCTGGCAATGTGTGGTGCGGACGGAGCAGTGCAGGTCAGAATGCCACTCGCATCTGTGGCCAAAGTCTCACCGGTGTGCACGTGGATGGTGACCTGCTGGCTGACTTGTGCTAGCGACATCATACATAAGTCCATCTTTGCACCTAGCTACATCCAGCATGCATGGCAATTGATGGATAAAGTGCCTCACCGGTGGGCGCGTGGATGGTGACCTGCTGGCCGCGCAGCACAGGGATGGCCACATCCAGCA
>VFQQ010002027.1_pt1 | contig 25013 bp, 19 predicted proteins | sample 3512341 | NCBI WGS metagenome assembly VFQQ01 (sample SAMN10412373, study PRJNA504923) | tailings metagenome | isolation source: Relicate 2 Philex TSF1 revegetated site | place: Philippines: Tuba, Benguet | collected 2017-08-29 | reverse complement strand
CTGGGCCGCAGGCCCGTAACTATGCGCAGCATGTAGCTGGCACTGCTCACCCCCCCGGCCCCCCTCTCAAGTTTGAGAGGGGGGTGCCGGTTTGTATTCGTTTCTACCTATGCGAAGCATGTAGCTATGCGAAGCATGTAACTATGCGTAGCATGTAGCTGGGCCGCAGGCCCGTAACTATGCGCAGCATGTAGCTGGCACTGCTCACCCCCCGGCCCCCCTCTCAAGTTTGAGAGGGGGGTGCCGGTTTGTATTCGTTTCTACCTATGCGAAGCATGTAGCTATGCGAAGCATGTAACTATGCGTAGCATGTAGCTGGGCCGCAGGCCCGTAACTATGCGCAGCATGTAGCTGGCACTGCTCACCCCCCGGCCCCCCTCTCAAGTTTGAGAGGGGGGTGCCGGTTTTCTGCACTGGAATGTCACAGTGTAAACACGAAAATGCACAAGGACAACGTGGCGAGTTTTATGAAGTAATCACGCTAGCATGGCAGGCTCCCTCATAGTCATTCGTGCACGAATCATGCGCCAGAATGCAACCTCAGCTGAGAGAATTCTGTGGTCTCGGTTGCGCAATCGTCAGCTAGGTGGATGTAAGTTCTATCGTCAGCGTCCACTCCACGGCTACATTGCAGACTTCTACAATCGCGATGCAATGCTCGTAATCGAGATTGACGGCGAATGTCATGAGTCGACAGCGGCTGCAGAACGAGACAACAATCGAGATGCCGAGCTGCAAGCACGTGGCTATAGAACACTACGAATACGCAATGCAGAGGTGTTAACAAACATAGATGAGGTCTGCATTCGGATTCTCGATGTTGTGTATCAGCGAATCGAAGAGTTCAGGAGGACCAATGGCTCGGAAACACGCACAAGCCATAACTCGCTTAGGTAAAACCGTACGCTTCCTTACACATACAAACAAACACACCTAGAAGAGAGCACAAACCGGCCCCCCTCTCAAACTTGAGAGGGGGGCCGGGGGGGGGGGGGTGAGCAGTGCGCTTTGTTACGGCCTTCGGCCAGTTACGTGTTGCGCACAGTCACATGCCTTCGGCATAGCGACGTTGGCTTCGCCAACAGTGACATGCTACGCATAGGTAAAATAGAATACAATCCGGCACCCCCCTCTCAAACTTGAGAGGGGGGCCGGGGGGGGGTGAGCAGTGCGATTCTCCTGTGCTTTCTCCATGCATTCCTACGAATGCGTATATTCACACCATGAAAACTCCCCTTCGTTTTGCGCTTGCCGCAGGTCTGCTGCTGTCGATCAACGTCAATTCCTATGCACAGCCGGTGCCCCCTGCCAACATAGAGAAGGGGGCGGTCGATGTGTTCTTTGGCGATACAGTGGTGGACACGTATCGGTGGCTAGAAGACGATAGGGCGCCGGCCGTCGAGGCGTGGGTAGCGCACCAGGCACAACAAGCCAAGAACTTCTTGGATTCGCTACCTAGCCGTTCTGCCTTTAGAAAGCGACTAGAGGAACTGATGGCCTATGACCGCATGTGGGGCTTCGACAGGGTGAAAGGTAGTGTGTACTACAGGCACCAATCTGCTGGAGAACAGCACGCGCGGCTGATGCGACGTAATGCCGATGGCGTCGAGGATACGCTCATCGACCCAGCAACGCTGTCGGCAGATGGTACGACGACGCTGGGAACGTGGGCCGTGAGTGCCGACGGACAATGGCTTGCATATGCTACAAGCAAGGGCGGAAGCGACTGGCAGGAAATTCGTGTAATGCGACTGGCGACAAAGCAGATTCTCGACGATCGGCTGCAGTGGGTAAAGGTGTCGGGAATCTCGTGGCACGATGGTGGCTTCTTCTACAGTCGCTACCCCGAGCCGCCCACTGGTACGTCGGCCCTAGCAGCCAAGAACGAACACCATAGCGTGTGGTATCATCGGCCGGGAACACCTCAGTCGAACGATCAACTGGTGTACGTTGACGAAAGCCAGCCCGATATGTTCAATTTCTGCTGGGTGCCCGAGGGGACGACAATGCTGATGCGTTCTAGTAGGGTTGGGGGTAGCGTGGGCACGAGCTTGTACGTGCGCTCGTGGACCGACTCGACGCAGCCATGGAGGGTGTTCTTTCACAAAGACAGTGTATCGTTCGGAATTATTGATATTATCGACGATACGTTGTACGCTATTACCAACGAACGCTCGCCGCGTAATCGTGTTATTCGCGTGGTGAATTTTCGAACGCAATGGAACGAAGAGACGATTATTCCGGAAACCGCTGATGTGCTAGACGGAGTGGCCTACAAACAAGGCCGTTTTATACTGACGTACATGCGAGATGTATTTCATCACTGTGTTGTGACGAATAATCGCGGAGTAGTGCTAGACAGCGTTTCACTGCCCACGAAAGGCGCTGTGGGGGGCTTTTCTGGGCGCCGCCAGGATACGACGTTGCTCTACACATTCTCGTCGTATGCCCACCCACCCATAACGTACGAATACAATCCTGTTGCAAATACGAGCGACATTTGGAACTTTGCCTTTGTCCCGTTTAATGCACATGATATTCAGTCTCGGCAAGTGTTTGTTACTAGCAAGGATGGTACACGCGTTCCCATGACATTGCTGCGTATGCGTGGCAAGGCAGTCGAGGGTGCTTCGCCAACAATCCTCTACGGATATGGCGGATTTGGCATTACACAGGGTCCGTCGTTCAACCCGTTGCTCATTGCATGGCTGGAGCGTGGTGGAACGTATTGTATCGCCAACATTCGCGGAGGCGGCGAATACGGCGAAGAGTGGCATCGAGCAGGTACCACCATACGTAAGCAGAATGTGTTTGATGACTATATCGCCTGTGCCGAGTGGCTCATCACCAACCGTATTTGTTCTAAAGGGTCACTGGTTATCAATGGCCGGTCGAACGGTGGCCTGCTAGTAGGAGCCGTCATGGCGCAACGTCCAGACCTCTTTGCAGCGGCCATTCCAGAGGTTGGCGTAATGGACATGTTGCGTTACCATCGGTTTACCATTGGCTGGAACTGGAAGGGCGACTACGGATCGGTTGACAACGAAGCCGAGTATCGAGCGCTGCGGGCCTACTCGCCCTACCACAACCTGCGTAGCAATGTAGAATATCCGCCAACGCTAGTAATGACGGCCGATCACGACGACAGAGTAGTGCCGGCCCATTCGTTTAAATTCTACGCTCGACTCCGGGAAGTGTATAAGGGCAAACGTCCAATGCTCATGCGCGTGGAAACACGCTCGGGCCATGGCGCCGTTAACCTTGGCGTTATGCTCAATGGCATAGCCGACAAATGGGCCTTTGCGTGGGACATGTGCGAGGGGCGCTAGCACGGGACGCTGCTTAGCGCCGTTGCACTGGTACAACTGCGCGAATACGCACAGTGCGTTCGAGCATTCTCTGCTCTGGCAGTTCTTGCGGAAAATCGGAAGAGGGCTCACCTCGGCCATAAACTGTCGCGTTGCCGCCTAAGTACTCAGCAACAGCCTGGGCACGTCGTAGGCTTAGTGAAGCGTTTATCTCCTGTACACCGATTATGTCGGTAGCGCCTTCGATAGTGTACCTGACATGCTTGCCAACTCGTGCACGTACTGTGTCGAGGATGGCCCGGTGCATCGAAGTAAGCAATGCGCTGTTGTAGGGGAACACAATCAATTGATAGGTTTCAACGATACTGTCATTCTCCATGTTTTTGCGTTTCGAGAATAGGCGTTTCTGTTGAACTGCGATAACTCGTTCGGCATCTACTGCCTCTCCGTTTACTTCTCCGTCAATCCGAATTCGCATCTGACCTTGGCTCATTAGTTCTCGGATCATCGCTGCAGATGGCGCAACTACAACTGGTTTAACAAAGGCCTGCTTTGAGGTGCGAACCTCGTGATCGTTAACAGAGAGTGACCACTCTCTGAGTCCACTCGTAGGTTCGGTCTTTGCGATAATCTGCAGTTGCGGTGGTGTCAATGTTAGCGCAGTATCCGAAACGAAGTACGGCATAAAAACACGTTGATCGGATGATTCGAGCTCTACGCGACTATTCTCATTATCGGCTAGCACGACTTCTTCCCCAGTTGCCTTTGATGGATTTTCTGGTAGACCTCGCACCTTCGTTACTAAACGCCGCTTGTCTATTCCGTACGTTTCGATAAGGGTCTTCGCAACAACGAATGCGCGTTGTTCCGCTAGTCGAGGGTCATGTTCGCGTTCGGAAATCGTGCCGGTGATCGTAAGGGTAGACGATGAGTACTTCTTCATTCGCTCTGCGACTAGGGCGATAATTCGACGATGAAACACGTCGGCCGGCTCAGGAATGGTTGGTAGTGGCTTCCTCAACATTTCCCTGTAACGACCGTGTACAACGTCGCTATGTGGGTCGAAAAAGACGTAGGGTAAGACCGGCAGAAAGGACTCTTGCTCAATCTCTTCGACAACAACAGTCGGATTCCCCAGCACCTCGAGTTCTACTACTGAAGGTGCTGGTAGCGACTCTTCTGGCAGACTCGATACCCGAGCCGGTTCGTCCACTGGCGGTAGTAGCGAACCTGCTGGCATGACCGGCTTACTCTCGGTATCAAAGGGCTGCCACGAAATACGAATCGATGCGGTAGGAATAACGAGATTCCAGTTGACTGACGACGTCAAGCCCGACGTTGGAAACACCAAGCCAACCTCGGGAGATATCGACCAACGCTGTCGAGCGTCAAGCGGAAAACGTATGCTCGCCAACGTGCCAAACTGAAGTGTCGACGTAATCGGCTGCGGCATGGCACCGGTCTGGTTGTTGCGAACAGACGTTCGTGAGTCGACAAACGTCGCGCCCGGCGGATTGGACAGTTGTTCTTCTGCCGTAAGGGTTGCGTTGCCCCTTATCGCATACCCGACCCCCGCACGGAGCGTAAGTGAACGAATCTGATAGCCAACCAAGGCGTCCAGTGAATAGGCTTGTTGGGAGACCTGTATCGTGTGAGTTACCTCTGCCGAGGTGAAGCGTCCGTCCACGATTACAGAGATGCGCTCTCCAGTCGAGAGAGTGTGGCTGTTACCAATTGAACTGCCGCGGACGGACATAATCAGATTGCCGACAACGGGAATATCTACGCCAACGCCGTAGGCGAATGCTGTTCCCGAACCAGATGCGAATTCTGGACAGCAGGAGGGGAAGCCTGGAAGCGACCGAAAGCTCGTTGAGGCCAAGGGGAATGCCAGACCAAGACCAGCATCGAACCTAAGCTGTGCCTGCGCTGTGACTGTACCAGAAGCGGCGAGTATTGCAAGAAGAAGACGAATCATCTAAGAATGCTCATTGGGTAGCATATGGCCTCCGTCGAGGAACGTACAACGATGACATACATGCCTGACGGTGGTGTCTGCCAACTGCGCCAAGATGATGATTGGTCGGAGGTCGCTTGGCGAATGAGAGGAAAAGGTTCACCCACGACTGACCAGAGCTCGACAACGGCCTGGCCAGCATCCGATCCCACGATAGTCACGTCGATATGTTCGCCGGCGCTAAGACCTCGTAGTGCACCTATTGCCAATCGCACGGAACGTGTATTGATGAAACGCGGTATTCCATTCTCGCGGCAAATGCCTGCAATGGAAATTGGAATGCTATGCTGCTGGCGAAGGGTGTCGCAAGGAGGGAAGGCGATGTTGTTGAGTTCTACCAACACGCTGTCTGTTTCGCCAAGTGCTGCACGAAAGGGGAGGATCGCAAGGGTGTCGCCCAACGTCGTTCGACGTAAGGACAGAGAGGCAAAAACAGAGTTCTCGGATCTGACAACGGCAGACGTTGGAAACAGAGGAAACAAAACACTACCGTCGTAACGGATGTCTGCAGTCCATTCATCGGCAACGTCTTGGTTGTTTGTTGAATCAACCAGTCGTAACACGATAGAAAATCGTGATCCAGGAGAAATACTGTCGCGAGAGTCGATGGATGAAACGATCCGTGTTGACGAATCAAGTGATCGGTTGCGAACGATGATGGAATTGGTGACTACCGAGCATCCATCTCTTGAGAAGAGTCTGGCACTGTAGGTGCCGGCTTGCCGTACGATCAGTGTTGAATTGCCTACTGGTCTACCACCGCTCCAAACGACTGAGTCTACACTCGATCCCGTGAGTGAAATCACAACAGAGTCGGCATCTCCACAAAGAAACAGAGTGTCAGTCGGTCCAAGGGTTCCACTCGGTGTTAGTCCAGATCGAATGGTGATGCTGTCTTCATATGATCTACATCCATTCTCCGTTGTATAGGTTACGCGGACGATGCCGGCAGAGCGTACCACATACGACGGGTTCTGAGAACCGTCGGGCCAAGTAACGTTGGTGGGTAAGAACGTGAAGGATATTGTCGTACTGTCGTCGACACCACACAACGCAGAATCGGCGGCTACGAGTTTTGGTTGTCGATCCGAGCAGCCTGTTCGCACAAGGTAACCGTCGTAGCCGCCGGCATTCGTCTGTTGAAACGATCGTCCTACGACATTCGAACGCGGAATCTGTGTGCTGTTCGTAGTCCCGCAGAAGTATTCGGCCCGACTTCCTTCTCTTACGGCCCGACCACCGAAGCCAAATCGTTGTTGTTCAGTATCGAGGAGGCATTCGTCGGCATTGCCTATGAACTCAGCGAGACTGTCTTGACCGACGCGATATTGGACCCTCCAGAAATAGCCATTAAAGCCGTTACTCTGCCCAACGGATCCCAATTCACCGTTAGAAAGAACGAATGGATGCCCGAAGGTGCTCTGTTGGCGCGGTATCGCAACGGCTAGATCGTCGGCGGTGGTACTCACAGACTGTACCCAGCGAACAGCGTTGAAGAAGCCTGATGTTTGCAGACAAAAGGCATCGCCTCCAAGTAACGTGCCGCCGGCGTAGGGTAGATCGTCGGCAGGTATACGGCGCCCCCTTTCAGGATGGTGAAGGGGGGCACCATTGTAGGTGCCACATGCCGTTACCGAGACCGTTATTCCAGCTCCTGATTGGTCGAATTCCAGACGCGGCTGGATGCTATAAACAACATCGTTACCATCCCCACCAACGTACATCCTCCATACAGGTCGTAGGTTGCTGTCGAGACGTGAGACAAAGGCGTCGTCGTTAAACACATCCCCGACCTTACCGGTGGTGACATACGCCGATCCTGGCAAATTGTCACTTCGAGTTCTTCCTCCGATGTACAATTCACCCAGCGTGTTCTTAGCGCGAAGGCAAAGTATCTCATCAAGGTAGCGGCCACCATAATAGGTCAGCACATTTAGACCGACAGTTGTGGAAGCGCCTGCCCGCTGAAGTGAAAACTTCGCCAGAAGACCATCGCCTATCCCTTGCCCAAGTGATCCACCGCCGCCGTAGGTGCGCTGTGCTGCATTTGCAGTGGTTGGTAGGTCGGATGACGACGTGATTCCGCCAACGAAGATGCTTTGGAAGCGAATATCTATGGTGGTGGCAACGTCATCACCTGTTCCGCCGAAAGTTGCGGAAGCCAGCCTCTCTCCATCTGCAGACACTAGAACAAATGCTGCGTCTGTGCTTCCGGGCGATCCAGACTGAGTGCCGCCGAGCGAATTGGCGCCAACTGCGACACTTCCGCAGACTGCGACATATCCAGTATTGGACGTGGCCACTTCATGCGGTAAAAATCCCTGGAACCACATAAGCCATAACAACTCGCCATCCTGTGAAAACTTTGCAAGATATCCGGGGCCTGTGTTGTCCTGCGGACCATAGACATTCCTAGGGGTGGGGAAGTCCGTACTTTGGAAGACGCCGCAGACATATGCGTTTTCGTCTACGTCGCAGTCGACATCTCGCATTTCGTCTCTTCCACTACCTCCTAGATACGTACTCCACTGAACCTGAATCTGTTGCTGAGCTTCGGAATCGAGAGCAACAAACAACATAGCGGCTACAACGCACACAAGACGGATGCTAATCATGACTAGTAGGCGATAACTAAGCGAGATACTATGCGCGCTCCAAATCGAGCGACAGCAACCATCGGCTGTCGAATTCCCACCGGCTGTTGCTCGGCTCCGTATCCAATACAGCGGCCATCAAGGAGGAACCATCGGACGTCATCAGCCAGCATGAGGTCGTCGGTAGTCGGCTGACTGGAGGACTCAACGAACGAAGTTGGACTAGGCCATGGATTCTTGAGTCGAACAACTCTACCGTCGGCAGTGCCCCCAACCATCGCTTCTGTATCTGGATGGACGGTAAGGAATGTCACTGGTGATCCTCCGGTCTGCAATGTCTTGACCACGGCGTTCGTGGAACCGTCGATGATATCGATCGAACCGTCGTCACGACCAACCGCAAAGTAGTCTGCAGATTTCGAGCAGGCAACACGATTACTCAAGAAGCCATCAACGAACGGCTTGCCAATGTTGGGGATCGTGCGTATTTCCTGAAGATTTTCCGCATCCACAATGACAGCGTCTATAGCGTCCGGCTCGGTTCTGCCGTACTGAAGGAGGACGATGACATCCTCGTTACCCGGCTTCGATGCTGGAATGAGTACGTCAACTGCGGGCGCAGAAACCGCCTGAAAGCGTAGGAAGTCGCCTGTTGCGCCATCGAAGACGCGGATCGAGCTGTCGGCACAACTCAACAGAACGTTGCCATTGCGCATGCTAGTACTTGTCCAAGCGATGCATGCATCATCGATCGAAGTGGCCAATACCCTCTGAGAATTCGATGACTCAAACAAGAAAAGGGAGTCGCGCGAGAAAGCGAACACGACGTTCGTGGTTCTGCTAACTGCGACAGATGTAGCTGGTTGAACGAATGTTGTGTCCATGAGCGACGTCGACATATTGAATCGACGAAGCCGGCGGATGCCGTCGTTACCCGTGGGCGTAAAGAACAACGACGTGCCGGTGTTGTCGAAGGCCATCGAAGCCACGGAAGCAAAGCCCCAAGGAGGGTTGCTGATAACCTGTGCGGTGGTCCCGTCGTCGACGGTAATCACGCGAACACGATCAGATCCTGATGAGGCAGTTGCGATGTCCTTGCCATGTTGCGACCACGCTGCACGACGCAGATATCCGGTCATTCCCTCAAGGTCGAACATGAACGTATCATCCTGCAAGTTCCACACTTGTATATCGCTGGCTTGGGTGGCCATGAACAAACGTCTTCCTTGCTTGTCAACAGCAAGAGCAGCAAGTTGGCGACCAAACTCAACGATCGTATCTGCAGTTGCCGCGCCGTCCCGGTAGCGCCGTAGCCCTGCAAAGAGCACTCCACCTGTGATAACCGACGTATCGTTTTCTACAACCAGAAACTCGGGTCCGCCAGCGATACTATAGTCTACCTCTCTTCGATTCAGGATTTGTCCGGTGGATGCATTGACAGTAAGTATGGCGCTAAATGTGGCCATACGGACAGTTTCGTTGTTGATATAGGCGACCTCGTAAATCGGCGAATTGCCGGGAGAGTTGGGCGGTATCCCATCGATCGTTGCGCGAATCGCAAGCCCCGGAATGCTAATGATACGAGCAGGGTTTGGCGCAGATGGGTTTTCTTTCTCCTCTGGCAACGACGTCGTCGCAATCAACGTCAGTCCATCTGGCGATACAACCAGTCCTCTAACGGGGCTAGGTAGCGTTAGCGTATCGAGCAATTGGCGACTGTTGAGATCCCACCGCCTGACGATTCCAGAGCTGTCGCCAACAACCACCCAATCTCCTTGTGGTGAACAGGCAACGTCGTTTACACGTCCGCGTGTTCTTCCCAGCGTGTACAACAATCGCCCTGATTCCAGCGACCAGCACCGAACCCATCCGTCGGCATCGCCGGTAACAAGAAGCTGCTCGTTCGGTGTTACTGCCATCGCGCGGCCGCCCAAGAAGCGCGTTGTGATGAGCGTAAGGGTGGTTGTTCTTGTTGTAAGGTCCCAAACTCGCGCCGATCCATCGAACGACCCAACAAGCAATCTGTTATTCGAGAGCGGGACCAACTCGTAGGCGGGCCGTGTGTTTCCTCCGCGTTCCCACAGCAGATCGGGGAACTGCGTTTGTGCCACAAGCTGTATGGTTCCGAAAGCAAGTGCTAACGAAAGAGCAAGGGCTCCTTTCATGTTCGTAGATTTGAGGTTCATTGGTTCGTCGATGATTTGATGTAAATTCTCGGAACCAAACACCCACGATGCGGCGCATTGTCACATGAAGATTTACTCTTGGTTGATTGTGACGAAACAACAGGTGATGGGTGTATGGGCGTGATTGTGCCAAAACTTCCTATCGATATCGTCGATGCAGAGCTGCTTGCTAGGGTAAACAACCCTCGCACCCGTGCAAGTGCGTTCGCAGATTTTTACGATGCCTTGTCAAGGCGTGTGTATGCATATACCGTTCGCATGACGGGTTGTCACGACACGGCAGCAGATATCTGCCAGGATACGTTTATTCGTGTCTATAGTCACCTGGAGCGTGGATTTGCCATTGTTGATCCGCTTCCGTTTTGTCTGATGATTGCGCGTCAGCGCATCTCGAACCTAGCTCGCAATCGAAAGGACGTTCGCGAAGTGTTGTCGGACGATATCGTTGTTGATCCGTATGGCGAGATTCATGCCACCGACCTTACAGCACAGGTTGGCAAGGCCGTAGACTCCTTACCAGAGTCGCTCCGCGAGGCATTTGTTCTTCGGTATTACGATAACTTGAGCTACGAAGACATTGCCACGTTGCTATGCGAAAAGTCCGGCACCGTTCGTATGCGTGTGCTGCGGGCTAAGACGGCGTTGCGCTCGGCGCTCCATCACTTTTTGGAGGCCGACCGGTGAAACAGCACGAAATCGACGTGATGCTTCATCGCTACTTTGATGGCGAACTTTCGCCCGAAGAGGAAGCCGCCTTCCTTGAACGTGTTTCGCAGGACCCTCTCCTGATGACACAAGTCCATTCTGAAGCGATGCTTGGCATTGCAGTGATAAACGATGCCTACGGACTTGAACCACCTCCGCACATACGAGATTCGGTTTTAACGACGGTACTTGCTCGGCAATCCACGCTAAGTGTTTGGCAATGGTGGCAAACAGGTGTCGTGACGGTGGTATTCTGGATGCTGTCGCTAGTTGTGCCACCGTCTGTTGTCGAACAATACGTCGAAGCTAAACAGACGATGGTGTCAGCGTCTAATATCGAGCCCATCTCAACAGGGCCCAACGAGCGCCGGTCGAAGATCCAACCGAACAAACCCGAAGACTCTCCTGCGCAAGAGCCGCAGAGTTCGCTGCATAGCGACGATAGCAGCTCAGCGGCGGTCTCGATAGCGAACTTCGTTCACGCTCACGTTGATCGACTTTCGAGTGTACATAGCGATAGTCGGGCGATTAATATACCGGCACTCGAATCTTCGCATGTACTTGATATTCCTTTCGTCGACGCTCTTTCGATTCTTGCAACGCCAACTACCTATGCCCTCAAACTAAGCAAGGATCTCTCCGATAAGGTGTCGGTGTTCGCGGAGATTGGACGAAGCAGTTTTGTGACGCAGACGACGGGGTTTGATGACGGAGCACGCACACAAGCGCAGCGTACACAGAGTAGTGTATATGTGGCAATTGGAGCAGGATATCGTTCAACAATCAACGTGTTCGGCGAACGCCTGCTAACGGCTTCGGGTGCCGTTGCTGTAAGTGTTGCGGGTATGAGTGGGTTCGTGGATGTAGGAGCAGACATCGTTTCCATCGGTACGTTGCAAATACAGGCAGGTATGCGACTCGCCATGCAACCGATGGATTTAGGAACGTCGATCGAACCTCAAGTTGGGATTACTCCCACGGTGGGGCTGCTGATGAATTTTTAATAGAAGCGCTAGCGCCATTCCTTCTGTGCTGTCACCTCGTGGCCGAAGGTGTTGCGAATGGTGATGCGCATGGTTGACGGACCTGTATGTGTGCAGGCAACGTCGCTTATAGGAACCACAACGCGGGCAGTAATAGCGCCGTTGTTGCGCACAAGGTGTACGTCGGCATTCTTGCGCTCAAGACGCGTTGATGTTCCGTTACATTCAACATCGACAACTACCGTGCACTGCCCTGGTATGTGGTCCGAGATGTCCACCACCAGTACCGCTTCGTCTCCACGGTGGTACAGTTCTGCTCCCTTGAACTCGGGCTTTTCATCCAAGGTGATGCGTTGCACATCCTTGCTTTTTCGCAAGTGATCTACATGAACGGTGGGCACGGTGACGGTGCGAGCAGCGCGCTTTCGCTGAGCGTCGCCAGCAAAATATTCGACATTCATAATATCCTGACTAGCCGTGCTAACCACTCCGTCGCCGGGCGTGAATAATTCGGGCAGGCCGTTGTCGACCGACAGTAAGCGCCGCAGCAGGTCTTGCACAAAGCCCTCGCTTAGGCGCTGAGCTTCGGTGAACATATCAAGGTTGCCGATAACGCTTACATATTCCACATCGAGCGGATGTGCAAGCTTTCCAAGGCGTCGCAGAAATTCGCCACCATCCTGTGGGCGCCGCAGATCGCGCACGGCGGGTGCGTCGAAGGGCACATCGCCTTCTGCCCCCTGTATGGCACTCAGCGCAGCTTTTGCCGGTATGCTGAGTAACGGATTAGAACTCGACGCCCCCTCTTGAATTTTTGATTTCCAGGTCCATACCCGTGCAAAGGGCGAGCCCAGGTGTGGTGTGCCAATTGTGATAAGCCGTTTTACATTGTGATTGGTAAAGCGGCGGGTAAGGTAGGTCCGTGCTGCTAGACCACCCATCGAATAGCCAATAACAATAACACGGTCGGCACCGGTATGCTGTCGTACATAACGTATGCACTGTTCTAGCTCTGTGGCCCAAGCGCCCACACTATCTACGGAGTTCGAAAATTGCACCACGTAATAATCAGCATCGGCGGCGCCTGTAACGGGTGGGTTCAACGTTGTTCCTCGCGGCTGCAGCGTACCGCCAAAGGCCAGTCCTAGGTCGCGTGCATAGTAGGCCGAAGCGTCACCTTCCCACACGTCGGCCTTTTGTCCCAGCCCATGTAGCAGCAATATGGGATAGGGTACCTTCATCGTTGTGATAGAAGGGGCATCGGAGTATGCGGGTAGGGCCGCTACGCGGGGCGACACTGTAGAGCATCCTACGGCAAGCGCCATGGCGGCGGCTGCGCAGGCCATCAGCACGATGCGCATCATGGTGTGGTGGACGTAGAAGAACGGCGCAGGCGCACGCGTTCGACGCGGCGCGGTGTGCTGCCGATAATCTCACATTCGTAGGGCTCGATTGTTACAACGTCGCCCACGGCAGGTATGCGCCCAGCGCGTGCGTTAATCAGTCCGCCCACCGTCTCGTACTCATCGCTCTCGGGAAGGGGCACCGGAAGGATATCGTTGGCTTCGTCGATATGGACCGAGGCGGCAAGGTCGAACACGTCGGGTGTCGTAGCGGCCACGGCTGGCGCCTCGTCGTCGTATTCGTCTTGGATATTTCCTACAATTTCTTCGACAATATCTTCTAGCGTAATTAATCCGGCAGTACCACCAAATTCATCCAACACAATAGCCATATGCACGCGTCGGGCTTGCATTTCGCGTAGAAGTTTTTTCAGGGGCATTTCTTCGGAGACCATGTAGGCAGGATGAAGAATATCCTGTAGGATAATCAGATCGATATGATGCATCATTGTTAGCAAGTCCTTTGCATACAGGATGCCCACGATGGTATCGATCGACTGAGCGTAGACGGGTAGACGTGAATAGCCCTCGTCCATCACGCGATCCAGCAGTGCGGTTACGGGAGTGGCTACATCGACGCCGACGATGCGGGACCGAGGCACCATCACTTGGCTTGCCGTGGTTTCGGTGAATTCGAACACGTTTTCGATCAGTTCGCGCTCCGAGACTTCCAGTGCCCCTTGTCGGCCAGACTCTTGAACAAGGTAGAGGAGTTCTTGTGCGGAATGTGTTTCGTGATCGGAGCTGGGTTGAATGCCGATAGATTTTAGCAGGGCATTCGACATCCAGTTTAGGGATGTGATAATCGGTTTAAAGACGAAATAGAAGCCGCGCATAGGAATGGCCACGGCAAGCGTAACGGATTCGGCTTTGCGGATGGCCCAGGATTTGGGGGCCATTTCGCCGAGGACGATGTGTAGGACCGTGATAAGGGAGAAGGCGATGGCGATGGACACGCTATGGAGTGTGGAAGGATCCATCGATATGCCCATGGCAGCGGCTACGTCGGCCACTAGTGTAGCAACTACGGGTTCGCCAATCCAGCCAAGGCCTAGCGAGGCCAGGGTTATGCCCAGTTGGCAGCCGCTAAGGTAGGCATCGAGGTGAGCGAGGATATGTCGGGCTAGTCCTGCTAGCAGACTACCTTGTTGGGCGCGCAGTTCGATTTGCGAGGCTCGCACTTTGACCATAGCGAACTCGGCGGCAACAAAGAAGCCATTCAGGAAGACGAAGAACAGGGTAAGGGCGATGTTGCCAATCATGATGGTTGTAATTTACGGCATGATTGTGACCAGTGATGCAGTTATCGTGCATGGGCGTGACTATGGGGATACCAGTCGCATTGTGGTAGCGTACACGCAGGAGCATGGGATGCTATCGTTAATGGCGAAGGGAGTGCGAAAGCCCGGCAACGGCATGAGTGGGGCATTGGAGTCATTCCAGGAGAGTCGGTTAACCATATACCTAAAAGCCGGGCGTGAGCTTCAGGTAGTAAGTCGGGCCGAGGTATTGCGGCCGCGAGTGGGGATAGACAGGCAGTATGACCATATGGTGGCGGGCATGTCGGTATGCGACGTAGTGTTGCGAACGCAGGTAGTGGGGGTGGCGAATGCCGAGGTATGGGAGGTGGTACGGGACGGGTTGCGGCGGATAGACCAGGGGGAGCAGCCGTGGCAGGACAGTGTGGCGGTGCGGTTGGCGTTGGCGCGGGTGATGGGTTTTGGTTTGCCGTTATCGGGCGAGGTAGGGGGAAGTGTGGTAATGGTGCGTATCGCCGACGGCGTGGTATTGAGTAATGGGATAGCTGGGGCTGATGTTGTGCGCATGAGTGGATCGGCGTGGCGATACCTTGAGGCTGCCAACGGTGGTGCTGCCGTTGAGGGCAAAGGCGACGTGTTGGCTGTGGACCGAGGCGAGGTAGAGGGGTTTTTGCGGTTGTACATAGGGCATCACATCGAGCGCAGTGTTGGGTTAGGCGTAGCAGAGCTCTTTGCAAGAATGTAGCAAGAATGTAGGGCAAGGGATAGGCGGAGTTTTTGGTAGAAATCTTGCGGTGCCGTATCTTTGCCGTCCATTCCGCAGTAGCTCAGCTGGTTAGAGCATCTGACTGTTAATCAGAGGGTCCGGGGTTCAAGTCCCTGCTGCGGAGCGAGCATCCAACCGCAACATCAGCGCCTTCAAGGGCTTACGGTGTTGCGGTTGTTGTTTTTTGGGGGGGCGTTTGAACCATGTTGACCCCCTTTGAGCCGGTTTTGACCCGTTTCGTCCCAATGTTGGTGTAGTTTGGGTGTAGTTGTTAGACCTCGAAATCCCTTATTGCGCTATCGTTTACGATGCACCTGAAGGAGCCGTAGCGCCGTCCACGAGGGACGTACCATTGCCCCCTTCCAGAACATTGCGCAGTCTGTCGGAACTGGTGTAGGTGTACGAGTCGATGGTGGTCTTGATGTTCGCATGGCGCATTAGCCGCTGACGGTCTGCCATGTCTATGCCGCTGCGATAGAGCCGGTCCTGGAATGTCTTCCTAAAGGTGTGCCACCCCTTGCGCGGCTCGATGCCACATTCGCGGATACCGTCGCGAAGACGCCGTGACAAGCTCGATGCGGAATCGTACCGCCAGCGAAACACCTTGTCGCGCCCAGGCTCGCGCGGAATCAAGCTCAAGATGTGCTGAATGGCCTTGGTTACAGGAAACAGCTCGCTATTCCGCTTGACCTTGTTGGGTACGGTAATCTCATTTGCCGTAATGTCGGTCCACCGTAGTTTGAGTGCTTCGTTGATGCGAAAGCCCGTGGCAAGCAAAAACTCAATCAACAGGGCAATCTCTACATCCCGCGCGCGAAAGTAGCCGACGATAGCTTGGCATTCGTCATCGGTGTACACGTGCACGGTAGCTAGCGTTGCCTTTCGCATGTACTGGGCTACGTCGACCGCACCGTCCACATGTCCATTCTTGCTAAGCCAGCGCGTGAACACACGAAAATTCCGCAAGTGTATGTTAATGCTCGTCGCCTTGTAGCGATCGCTTACAGACAGGCACCACTCACGTGCCAGCTTTTCAACGGTATCAACGGCCACTGGCAGCGTCGTGTTGCCAATGATCTCCATCACAATCTTGGCATACGCCACACGAGTCTTGGAGCTTATGTCTTGCGCACGCAAATGCTCGGCATAAGCCCCTAGTACTTGCGGCCAGTTTTTGTAGAGGCGCTTCTGTTCGACCTCGTCTAGTAGAAAGTCAGGCCGCAAGCCAAGCTCAATCCGTGCGCGATCAATCAGCAGTGACTCAAGGATCTTTCGGTTCTGCCGCGTATCTGGCAGCCCTGTGGCTTCTACACGGCCACGATACTTAACGTAGAGGCGGTTGCTCGTTGCTCGACGAAATATACTGCCCGGGTAGGCCTTGGTGCGGCGACGGTTCGTGGTGCTTGACATGGAAGTGCTGTGGTCGTTATGATTGTGAAGGAAATCTGTCCCCCGTCCTGACGATCGAACAAGGGTGTTATGTAAAGTTCGATAACATTCATGGATATAGCACCACTTCTTTTGCCGCTAATCTGCCGTGTTCGACCAGTGATCTGAGTTCACCTTTGGCCCCAAACGGGTCTCCGCGGTCGCTCTCGCATATGTTCTACCACAACGTAAGTGCCCAAGAAGTGCCTCGGGAGGCCTTAGAATGCGGTTTTGACGAGCCCATCGGATACGAAATCGGGCCAAAACGTGTTGCCGATTGTTGCCAATCGAACCGGATCGTACCGAAACGAACCCGATTCTATCCCTATCGACCCCGATTGGGGTTCGAAGACCCCGAAAATGCGCCGTTTTTGGCCTTAAAACCACCCCGAACGGACAAAACGCGGCTGATCACGCACATATTGAGCACGAAACGGAGCACTTTTGCACCGTTTTCGTCAAAAATGGAGTGCGTTTCACAAGTTTTGGGACACAAACGACACGTTTTGTGATCGCAAGACGCGCAGTTGACGATGTCGAACAGCAACTAGAAAGGACATGTTGACTGCCTAGGGCTCCGTAACTTCGCCCATGCTCGAGATAAAACCCACTCATAAACCCATCAAAGAATACTTCGACGAGCTCGAACGCATTCTTGCACATGGGCACGACAACGAAATGTCGGTCCGCAATGCTTTTCAAGACCTCCTGCAAACGCTGTCGAAGAAGGTGCAGTGGCAGTTCATCGAAGAGTATGCTATCAAGCGTAAGGGACGCCGCGATGCGTCGGTCGATGGGGCCCTGCTCGACCAGTTCTCACTTGCACGGGCCTTCTGGGAAGCAAAAGACACAAAAGACGATCTCGCCAGCGAAGTACAGAAGAAGTTTGCCGACGGCTACCCTACGTCAAACATCCTGTTTTGGCAGCCCGGCCGTGCTATTCTTGTGCAAGAGGGACGCACTATCTTGGACGCCGACATCTCGCGTCGAGATGTGCTGGTGGAAGTTCTCCAGGCCTTCTTCAACTTCGATCTCCCATACATCAAGGAGTGGGAACACGCCGTTGACGAGTTCAAAGAGAAGATCCCCACGCTGGCGGCTGGAGTGCTCAAGATCCTTGCCGAGCAGCGCACACAGAACAGGGCCTTCCGCGATTCGTTCAATCAGTTCGTAAAGCTCTCGCAGTCCAGCATCAACCCCGACCTGTCCGTCGAAGCCGTCGAGGAAATGCTCATCCAGCACATCCTTACTCGGCGTATTTTCCGGACGATCTTCAAGAGCGAGGGCTTCTTGCAAAAGAACGCCGTGGCCCGCGAACTCGAAGGCGTTGTAGCCAACCTCGTGCAGGGTTACGGCACGGTGGATCAATTCCTCAAGCCGCTCGATCGCTTCTATGTGGCCTTGGAACGGGCTGCCGACGCTACCGACGACTATGCCCAGAAGCAAACGTTCCTGAACACCGTTTACGAAAAGTTCTTCCAGGGCTTTGCCGTCAAGGTGGCCGATACCCACGGCATCGTCTATACCCCACAGCCCATCGTGGACTTCATGGTGCGGTCTGTCGAAGCAGCACTGCAGAAGGACTTCGGCAAGAGTCTTGCCAACGAGGGAGTGCACATCCTCGATCCGTTCGTGGGTACCGGCAACTTCATTCTGCGCGTCATGCGCGAAATTCACGAACTGCGCCCACAGGCCCTTCGCCACAAGTACCTGCACGAGCTGCATTGCAATGAGGTGATGCTCCTGCCATACTACATCGCCTGCCTCAACATCGAGCACCTGTACATGGAGCTCACAGGCGAGTACCTACCCTTCCCGGGTATCTGCCTCGTCGATACCTTCGAGCTTGTCGAGGACCGACAGCTCGGCATGTTCACCAGCGACAACACGGAGCGCGTAAAGCTACAGAAAGAAGCACCGATTTACGTTGTCATCGGCAACCCGCCATACAACGCTGGCCAGGTGCACGAGAACGATAACAACAAGAATCGCACCTATCCGGCCATCGACAGGCGCGTAGCCGAAACGTATGCACGTGATTCGCAGGCGTCCAACAAGAATGCACTCAGCGACCCTTACGTCAAGGCGTTTAGAATGGCTGCGGATCGTGTGCTTTCGCGTGGTGAGGGTATCGTATGCCTAGTTACGAACAGTGGCTTCCTTGACGGTATCGCCTTTGATGGAATGCGCAGGCACCTACGTCGCGATTTCGACCGCATTTCGATTATTGATCTAGGTGGCAATGTGCGGAAGAACCCAAAGCTGTCTGGCACCACGCATAATGTATTTGGCATCCAAGTCGGCGCTTGCATAGCACTTATGGAGCACCATGCCGATAAAAACGATGGCGTCATATTGTACGCAAGAATGGATGAGTTCTGGCGTCGCACGGAAAAGTACCGTGAGCTTACGCGATGGGGTGACGTTTCGAATGTTGGTTTTACAGATGTGCCAGACAATCCGCGCAATCTATGGCTCACCGACGGCATGGCAGAAGACTGGGAGTCCTTACTACCTCTCGGGAGTTTTGCTTTGCGCTCTACAGATACCCTCTTTGAAGTCAATTCGTGCGGATATGTAACTGCCCGAGATAGCTGGATTGTCGGTCATAATCATGAGCAAGTAGCCAGTAACGTTGCGAAGCTCTTGTTGACATACAATCATTGTGCGGTAGCATCATCCTTTCAGGATGTCACCTATAATAATGTTGATGAGACTACAATCAAGTGGACTGATCGACTAAAACAAAGTGCTTCATCGGGTGTAGTCGTAAACTTGGAGTCCGACAGGATTGTAGATTCTTACTACAGGCCATACACCAAACAGTACTTGTACTTTGACAACCTCTTGGTTCAGCGCAGATACCAACTACCACGAATCTATGGTGAGTATGCGACGAAGCATCCACTCACAATAGCTGTTTCAGGTATCGGGAGTTCCAAGCCATTCCAAACTGTTGCTTCTGCAATCCCAATCTGCTTCGATGCTCTTGAGAAGTCTCAGTGTTACCCGATTTCAATCATTGATGCGCATGGACAGCCAAAAGACAACATCACCAATTGGGGTCTGGAGCAGTTCACGAAGCACTACAACGACGGCACCATTACCAAGCTCGATACGTGTACGGCATCCTGCACGATCCTGCCTACCGAACCAAGTATGCAGCCAACCTTAAACGCGAACTCCCGCGCATCCCGTTTGCAGACAACTTCCGCAAGGTAGCAGACATTGGCAAGCGCCTGATGGAGCTACACGTAGGATACGAAGACCAGCTCGAGTTCCCGCTGCAAGAGGTATGGTCCGTACCGAAGGGCTATCGCACTCCATACGGCGACGAAGTGAAGAGCATCAACGATGTGCCGTTCCGTGAGCGGTATCGTGTGGTGAAGATGAAGCGAAACAAGAAGGACCCCGCGCAAATTATCGTCAACGACTTCCTCACGCTGAAGGGTCTACCTGCTAACGTCGACGACTACAAGCTCGGCAACCGCAGCGCCATCGACTGGATCGTCGACCAGTATCAGATCAGCACCGACAAGCGGTCTGGGATCACGAACGACCCCAACCGAGAGGACGATCCAACCTACATCGTCCGCCTCATCAGGAAGGTCGTGACGGTGAGTGTGGAGACGGTGAAGGTGGTAGGGGGGGGAGAGGGATGGTAACGAAACACCAATTGAATTTTGCCACCTTCACGTTCACTATGTACATGGCAATTGCTGAATTAATTATTCGGGTGTTCGATTGCTCTGCAGCATCAGGTAATGCTGCGAAATACCAATCAGATGACTTCGGCGGAACTGCAACCTAACTGCATCAACCTGGCGTGCATGTGTTTTCGTGAAAGTTTGTCTGCAGTTGTCGTGCAAGGCTCTACTATGGAGAACATCGTCAAAAGGTGCGCACAGCGATCCTCGAACGCTGACCTAGGTGATAACCCAAAAAGACAGGCCGCTGAAAAGACGACCGAATTAAACAATCTCACAATTAGCCCAGTGAAAGCCACTGGACCAGAATGATTGACAGGTTGAACTGAATTGACAACAAACGGAATTCTCTCGTCGCCCGTGGAGGTGCCGAAAACAAGATGAACAGTCTGACAAAACCGAACACCGGCCTATGCTTCAAAAAGGTGGCCTGAACTACATATAACCTAGATCGACTTGAACACCCGTAACTGGCGGTCATAGAGGATTGGACAAAAAAACACTTACATATCGAGCGACTATGACCATGTCCGAAAGTGCGTTGAAATAAGAGAGGCTCCGGCGAAGGATGTGTATTGGGGTTGAAACCATCCAATCACATTTCGAAGGAGCCCCCTGAATACCAAACATACGAGACCTTACGTTGCCGCTATCATGGCCGCTGTTCGAGAGCTCTCAGGCGACGACATGGCTGCTTTGGTTCTGAACCGCGTAGAACTGAGTCGAGCAGTAGCAAGCTATTTGATGAAACCCCAAGTACCGGACCTAGCCGGCGATCGCTGCAGCCGCGACAAACCCAACGATGGGCGCTTCTGCCGCTGGGGTGCCAATCCAAGTAGCACTCCGTTATCTGGCATGTAGGTGCCGATAGATATCCCGAGTATCCGCGACACGGTCGAACAACGCACGTTCACGCCAAATGTCTATGCCAAGTTACGCGAGCTGGCCTAGCTGCCACAGCATGTCATCGAGGCTTTGTTCCGGGGTGTGGGTACGCGTAAGTGCCAGTGCGTTGCTGAGCTTCATGGAGAGCTTCGGCGAGTCAAAGATTCGCCTGTCGGAGCTGTTCGTTGAGCATAGTGCCGCCTTCCTCGAGGAGTTCCTCAATCGCCGACTCGATGACGCGACGTATGTGGCATCGTTTGTCGATGCCAAGATTAGCGGCCAACAGTCCATTGTCTTTGCCATCGATATTACGACCAGGTAGAGAAGCGTACGCTAGGCATGACGCAGGCAACCAGCGAGCACAGTGGACCAATCACCAGTATCTTTAAGGACATGATTGGTCGTGGGTTCAACTTTGAAGAGGGCATACTGGTTGTCGTCGACGGAGGAACGGGCATGCTTAAAGCAATCGAGAACGCGCCTGGCTGATTTGCCGAAGTTCAACTATGCCAAATACATAACATGGCCAACGTCTTCAATCACTTCGGGGAATCTGCCAGCCAACACTAGAGCAAGCTGCTGCGAGAGCTCTGTTAATGTGAACACTATAAGGAGGCATGCTCTATGGCGGACTCCACTAAAGCCGACCTCGCCAACTTTAATGTGGCGGCCGCTACTGCCTTTGAAAGAGGGACTACAGGAGACTCTTACACTGTACCGCCTAGGGATTGTACGGTACTTCAAATGGTCCCTTGGCACGATGTACATCATTGAAGCCGCAAATTCAGCTATTGCTCAGCGGGTCCAAAATGTCAGTCGTTGGAGCACTGGAGATCAAAGGACGCGCTGTGGTGCCCCAGCACTCGCTGAAACCGAAGGAACCAGGAATTAAGTAGCCAATCACACAAGACTCCATATGTTGCAGCAACCCATAATAAGCGAAGTCAATCAGAAACTACAGAAACAACGACAACCCACAGTGACCCTTCGATATTAAATGAAGAAAAGGGCATAGTCAGCGACTGTAGGCGGAAGTAAGATGTTTCGTATGTTTGATAGCTATGAATCGAATTCAGATTGTGCAATGAGACAAGTGTTTACTCACTCAACTGCCTTCGGATGTAGCGGTCGAGTTCAACTACCACTTATACTAAGACTCTGTCATGCAAAGAAATTATTTATCGACTGCAGTCATACAACTGAACGACATACACGTAAGGGACTCGACGAAGTTCGAATTGCTTTCCGATCGAGCCCGCAGTATTGCTACCAAAGTAGCCACTGTTATACCAAATGAAACGAGTGCTGTACTCGTGTATAATGGAGACATTGCATTCTCAGGCAAGTCGTCTGAATACGCGATCTTTCAAGAACATTTTCATAACGTCCTTGTTCAAAAACTACAGTCAGAACTAGTTGTAGTTCGAGGATCCTATGCTACTCCAGGCAACCACGATCTTGATTTCGCTGAGCTAGACGAAAACAGAGTTAACATGCTACGCCTGAAGGACCCCGGCCGTTCCTTGACACAAACCGGTTATACAAACGCGACTAGTCCACTCAAGGCATTTATTGAAGGCATGCGAAACTCAAACATCTCGACAATAGATCCGATGGGATCTTCAACTGTTTATTGTATTGATTCCGAGCATGGGATTTCAATCGCCCTTATTAATACTAGCTTGTTTTGCACAGATAAAGATGAATATGGTGGTTTGCGCTTCCCATGTGATGATCTCGTAAGCGAGCTGTCCAGCGGTCTTGAAGGGACAAAAGTTGCTATAGCAGCGATGCATCACAGTCTCTCATGGATAGAGCCTGAATCAGCTAGAACTGTTCGTAGTGTCTTGAATGAGACCTTCGGAGTAGTTATGACTGGACATGAGCATCAGCAGGCCGAGATCACTATGCAACTTAATGCAGGTTCTGACACACACTTTCTAGAAACTGGACCATTAATAGAAGACGGCAAGTACGAATCTAGTAGATTCAATGTCATGATTTTAGGATCGGCCGACTGCACGGTGACTATACACCCTATTAAATTCGACGGCACGAGAGTGCAATATGTGGCTGAAAGTAATTCGCGGACATTGACTCTCTCCGGCGTGCGATCGAAGCTACTTCGTAACGCGCTGCATATGACGGAGACTAGTCGACGTCGTCTTACTGACACTGGGTCGCCGATTAGACACCCGCGCAAAGATACACTGAGCCTAGATGATATATTCATTGTTCCTAACATATGTTATGTCGACGAGACCAAGACGGACGACGAACAGCAAATTGACGCCGTAGAAGGTGTAGAGCTAGATTGCATACTAGATGACACTGTCGCAGTTGTTAGTGGAGAACCGCATTCGGGAAAGTCAGCACTACTACGTAAGCTCTCGCAACAGTACTATGATGTAGGTTATTATCCTATCTGGCTTGATGTCGGTGAACTTGTCCAAGAGAATCGCTCGCTGACGCAAATTGTTAGTTCGTTGTTCAACGATAGTTTCTGTGTCAATGGCCTCGACTCACCTTACGACTCTGTTAATAAGCGAAGCGTTGTTGTTGTGATTGATGATTTTCATAAGGCGGCGCAGAAGCAGACAATTCTTAGCAGGCGCCTTTCTGAGCTTAAGAGTCTCGTTGGCAAGATCCTACTTTCCGTCGACAATTCGATCTTCTCAGCTTCGTTTGAACGGAGAATACTATCTACGATTGGTTCCTATTGCAAGTACGAGTTGCGAGAACTTAGAATTTCTCACGTCAGAGAACTGGCAAAAATGTGGTCACGAATAGGCAGCATGAATGACACTGAACTTGAGCAAGCGGTAAGAGAGAATCGAAATATTGTAGAACAGTTGTATAATTCTAGAGTGATACCTAGGCATGCCTTCTACTTTTTAGCAGCTCTCTCTCTCAATACAACACGATTGGGCGATAACGGTTCGTCTTATGTATCAATCTATGAGATATTGATCGGCGATTTGCTGATGCAACAGTTTAAACACCCATCCGTGGTGGCGTTGTATCAAGATATAGTGGCACAGTTAGCGTTTCGTATTGTAGACAGAGAGGTACCCGAATTCACACGAAGTGATGTTGAAGAAGTGGTTAGAGACCACACCGCAAAGACTGGCGCGGAAGTCGATATCAGTAGGCTTCTCAGCGGGTTAGTAGCTGGGCGAGTTGTTGACGGTGTCGATGAGAATTATCGTTTTCACTATCGATATACGTTTTATTATTTCGTGGCCTGTTATTTGGAAGCAAATTCCTCTGATGAGGCTGTAAAGAAGTTTCTTGGCAATTATTTTGACGCGATTCAGAGTGAGCGGAATACTGTTGTCCTTAGCTTCTATCTGCAGAAGAGTGGCGGGCTCGAAGATATTGACAGACTAATGGAGATAGCCAGTGGGTTATTCAGTCTTTTCCAAGAGTTTGATGTTGATTCAGACGTACGATCTACGTTGGCCGCAGTCGAGAGTGTTTATGTTCGTGGGGACCATCAGATAGCAACAAGCGTCGAGAGTAGTGCTCTCGACGAGTTTGAGGATGAACACCATATAGCGATGGAGTATGAAGAGCTTGTCAGGGCGATCAACATTATCGACATATTAACAAGTGTGTGTCGCAGCAAAATAGGGGTCTTCGCCAAAGATAGTGGAGAAGTTAGTAGTTTGACGGATGAAAGATACCGAACTTTATCAGACGTTGTTTGGCCTGCAAGCGCCTTGGCGTGTATCAGAGGTACGAGTTGATCACGGCAGTCATACAGTTATCG